>Ga0224555_1000296_pt1 | contig 75572 bp, 90 predicted proteins | sample 714S23034metaG_FD_180687 | JGI IMG/M metagenome (GOLD analysis project Ga0224555, IMG submission 180687) | Peat soil microbial communities from Stordalen Mire, Sweden - 717 S2 30-34 | ecosystem: Environmental > Terrestrial > Soil > Wetlands > Peat | place: Sweden: Norrbotten County, Stordalen... | reverse complement strand
GCAACTCCTTTTTTTGAAAAGTCAAACCGAGGGAAATCAGAGGGAAATCTGCGCCTTGGACGCCTTCACGAAACTGTAGTGATTACTTTTGAGGTGGAATTCAGGCACCAACTCGCGGGGCAGACCCCCAACGCCAGTATTCGAATCGTCGTCATCGTCGTCAATGAAGGGTAGATAGCCGGCGTATGCCTGCTCATCCAGATCGGCGGGCGTGCCCTCCGCTACCGGCTCGGCATCCCAGCCGCCCTGATCGGCGTCGGGTTCAAGCACCTTTTTTCCGATGAATGGATGACAGAGCGCGAGAATTTTGAAGGCCATTACAGCGAAAGCCCAGCAATCCGAGCGTGGGCGGGAGCAATCGGTTCCGCGCACGACTTCCGGCGCACCGTAGCCCGGAGTGTAGACAGAAGTGCCGCCGCTCGGCGGCTCAAAGCGCAGGTTGTCCGCATCAATCAACCAAACCCCGCAGGAAGATCCTTCTCCGATAAAGGCGTTGTTCGTCGAGATGTCACCATAGACCAGGCCCGCGTTGTGGAGGCGGGAGAGAATAGAGGCGCATTTCGAGAGTGCGAACAGACGGCGGCGGGTTGATCCCGTATCGGCATAGTGAAAAAGCCGAAAGGCCATATCTTTGTCCGGAATTCCTGCAAGCCATTGGGGAAGCTCCGGTTTCCGCTCTTCCAGCTTCTTCTTTGTTTTACCATCCAAATCGAATATGCTGAATGGCTTCATCCCATTCAGAAGGCGCATCACATAACCCGGTTTATCGCGCAGAATAGCGAGGGGCAGCGAAACCGGAATACGTGAAGGGATCGGCAACAGCCGGATGTTCTGAAAGCGGTCGCGCAGGTTTGCGTTTTTGTCAGGCTGGCCGGATGCGTCGAGCGGTTGCTTGATAGCCAAGTCAACGTCCTTAGTTCGAAAGACCACGCCTTGCCCACCCCGGGCAAGTTCATCGGCGGGATAATGAAAGTTGCCATATTCATCGGCGAGCGGTCTCGGGGACGGTGTGTTGTTTTTGGCAGCCGCCTCGTCAGGTTTATTCATCCGCCACCTCCTCCCGGAAAATGCAGGCGATGGTCTTGTCGTCACTATGCTTGGGCGTCAGCCAGTTTTCCAGCATCTCGCTGGTGCGACGAGCGGCCGACAACGAGGAAAGGTCGCGATGCGCACCGGCGAATTCCTTGATGAAGCCATCGGGGTTCTTCAAATCATCAGCCACACCGTCGGTGCAGAGGACGATTGACCTGCAATCCTCTTCCGGAAGGGAAAGCCACTGCCAGTCTTTCTCAGCCATATTCGGCGAAAGCGCGGCGGTGATATTGGAAAAACCTTCCGTTTTGTCGTCGGACAATGACACGACCGAACCATCGGTTTTCACGGCGGCGGCGAGGCCGTCGCCAAGCATTCCCATGCGAAGCACTCCGTCATTCATGCGAAACGCGAACAAACATGTTGCGGCGCAATCGCGAGGTTCAAGCGGGGTAATGAGGGAAAGCCAGTTCTTCTTGATTTGGTCAGCTAGGAAGGCGTTTCCTATTCCGGTTTTGCCGTGGCAGGCGTGGACGGCGCAAGCCACCGCGAGACATGCGGCATGGCTCCCGAAATCGGAAAACGGCTTCGAGCCGACACCGTCAGAGACGACGATGCCATCGCCCCAAGCACGATGGAACGCCGCCCACGCATCCTGATTCGGCTTGCCTGTGGCGACATGACCGGGACCGATGACACTCGCGCCAAAACTCCTCCAGACAGTCATGCCGCGCCTCCTTCCATCCAGCCGTCAAGCGCGGCAAACAAATCTTCGGCCGCGAACACATCCGCCCCTTTCAGTTGCGGATTGGCATCAGCGCCGATCTTGATGACGCGGAGGGTGTCCTGTTGAAGGCTTTCCTTCCAGCGTTTCAATACTTTCGAGTCATCCTGCGACCAAAATCCATCTGTGATAAGCAATACTTTGCCATCGGGTTGCTCTCCGAGAAGACTGATTAACGCCTTTGCGTGCGCCGCGCTTTCACAAACCACCATTTCGGGCGGGAATTCCTGGTCCGGAATCCAATCAACAACCCGCGCCTCTCTGTTCCACGCGACCAGCTTCAAATCCGCGCATCCGTATCCGAGGCGGCAATATTGCTCCGCCATGCGCGCGACGCTCCGGGCGATGAAGCACTTGCCGTTCTCGGCCATTGAACCGCTGGCGTCCCAGACAAGCCAGAGGGTTTGGTTCATCGGACGCCTCCTTGAATGTGTGGGCGGAACCATGCGATGTCGTTCGTCATCCTGTTCACGAACACGGCGCGGTTTGGTTTTTCGATGCCTTTGAACCTGCCGATGCCGCCACTCACGAGCGCTCCGGCGTCGTCCTCATTCATGCAAAACGCCACGCGCAATTCAAAGAATGAGAACAACTCCTTGCAAGCGCTTGCGCAGCGCTGCCATCTGTCAACGAACCCGAAGACGAATGTCCCCTTGCGTGGGCCTTCTTCTACGATGCGCTTCAGCAGGTCGGCCGGGGATGGCGGCTCGTTAGGCTTCGGAGCCCTGAATGCCGGTGACGGGTGCAGCGCCTTCTCGGAATCGAGGCCATCGATGATCAGTGCGAAGCGACGAGAACCGATGCCGTCGCATATTCCCTGCAGCGGCAGCGCGGCGATCGCGTCGAACGCCTTGAAGCGCGCGCCAAGCGCACGCGCCGCGGCCGCGAATCCCCCGCCCGGCGCCACTCCACGCCCGTTGAAATATACGATCTCGTCGAAGCCGCCGGCAAAAGCCATGCTGGAAAGCGCGGAAGAAAGCAGCCCGTCGTGAATCGGGTCGTTGTAGCCGCTGAACAGGAAATTGAACGCGGAGCGACGAGTAAGCGGGACGCTCAACGCGTCGGCATTGAATGTCAGCCTCTCGCCCAGAAGAAGCGCGTCTGTTTGCCCGCAAACCGCCTGATATTCGCCGAATGACGGCGTTTCAGGCAGATTGGCCCCGTTGAAAATCCGCGTCTTGGCACCTGCGGCGCGCATCGTCGCCCGTTGCGACAATTTTGCAAGATGCTCGCGGCAGAACGCGTTTTCAGCCAGCGGTATCAGGAACCTCACATTGCCGGATTTCGCGCCGTTGGCATTGTTGATGATGCCTTCGGGTGGGCTGCGGAGTTCAGCCGCCGCCCAGTTGTTGCCGCCGAGGATCATCGCGGAATCCTCCTGACCGCAGGCCAGTGCGATGCGGCATCCCAACTGCGTGATTATGGCTCCGATTGACAGCGCATTGATGCCTTTCAGAGTCTGCGTCGCCAGAAGGATGTGGATGCCGAACGAGCGGCCCTGTTTCAATAGTTGGGAAAGAAGTTGCTCTGCTGCATCCGCGACCCGGCGATTCTCTGAAAACAGAACTTGGAATTCATCGATGACCAGAAGGACACGGGGCAACTGCTTGCGGCTTGCAACGCGGTATTCAGCGAAATCGCGAACGCTCGCCGCTTTGAAGATGCGCGCCCGATCTTCCAACTCGTCCACAAGGTGCCGCAGCACCGTTACCCCGTATTCGGGGTCACTTTCCGTAGCGACCAAGCGGGCGTGCGGAAGCGGCGGGGTCGCATAGACCGTGAACTCCGTCGATTCCTTGTAGTCCAGCAGGTAAAGATCAACCTCGCCGGGCGCGTATTTCTCGCAGAGCGTGTGGATCATCACGTGGAGCAGGTTGGACTTGCCGGAGCCGGTCTTACCTGCAAGCAGCGCGTGATGTTCGGAGGCAGTTGCGCCCAAGGTCAGCGGCACGGCCTCGCCGACGGGAGTCCATCCGATTGGAATATCAAAGCCGCCGACTGTCGTCGCGCCCTTCACGAAATCCGTCCAGAGGTCAGGCATTGATTTGTTGAAGCGAGCCTTAGCGGCGCAACGCTCGGCAAGCGCGGAGATGAACCCGTCCAGCGAGTCCTGCCGTGGCCATTGCTCCGGTTGGTATGCGAATGACAGGCCTTCGCATCCGGCGTCCGTGCCGCGCAACAGCGCGTCAAGACGCATGGTCGAGGTTCCCAGCGCGGCGCGAAACTTCTCGTAACGCCTGTCTTCCACCCGTTTCCCGTCAAGCGCGATGATGGGCAGGACACCACAGCGCGGGCCGTTCTCGCAAAGGCGTTCAAGAAACCAGAGACTCTTATCCGAAAGTTGCTCCGGAACATCAAAAAGCAGCACCACCCTGTAACGCAGAGGGTTGTCGGCATTGTTCGCGTTGTATTCCGACCAATTGGAGGCTTTGTCATTGAACCTGCGCTGAATGAGTTCCTCGACCTCGTCCGTCAGTTTGTCGAGCGCAGTCTCGATTTCGTCTGAGCGGGTGAGCACGCGTTGTTGCGGAACCAACTGTTCCACTTTCAGAAGTGACAAGAACGGCTCGGCCGATTGCCCGAGTTTCAGCGGGTCAATCAGTGTCATTTCCAACTGTCCTGGCGGCAGAGCGGACAGCAACCGCAACAGGAGATGGTGCGCCAGACGCATTTGCGCCGCGTTGTCTTCCGGCAAAACCAGGGCGCGGGCGAACGGAAACGGGATGGAATGCGGGATAAGGCAGGAGAACTTTTCAAAAGAGACTTGCTGTGAACCAAGTAAAAGCCCCGTTGGCATTTCCGATGTCAACGGCAGGACTGGACCGAAATCCACAAAAGCAGGTTGCTGGCGGCGAAGCCTCGAACCCGCCTGCTCGATTTCAGTCGCAGTCTTCTTCCATTCATTGGCGAAACTCGACAGCCAATTCGATTTCCTCTTCTCCCGGTTGGCGCTTGCCCTCTTCCTTTCGTCCGCGAGTCGCCTGGCCTGTTCCTCGTTCAAACCTTTCGTTTTTACGAGCGCTGCGATTTTGCGACGGATTTCCTCCAACGATATTTGGAGTTCCGTTTTTCTCGCCTCCGCTTCCCGCCGCTTAGTCTCGAAGTTGCGCTTTGTCTGTTCCAGCGCGGATTTTCGACTCGCCGCGGAGTCAAGTTTCGTTTGAAGAACTTGACACCGCTTTTTTGCCTCGTCGTTTTCCTCGGAGAAGAAATAGTAAATCTTTACAATGAGCCAACGGTCGCTGATCTGCTGTTCAAGACCGGATTTCTCCTGGCCAAGTGAACGAATGTCCGATTCCGCGGCGGCAATTCCCTGGTTCGCTGCGGCGATTTTGGCGTCTGTCTTCGCAATCTCGCGTTCGATGTTGTCCGACTGCTGGCGAAGATTCTTCTCTTGTTGTTGCACATTCGCTGAACCTTTGCCGTGTTTTGCCGCATCTCCATGCAAGCCGACAATAGATTGGTCTATTCGATCATAGGCCGCGTCGAATTCGCGGTCAATGCGCACAAGACCTTGGCGATACTCCGCGACAGCTTTGCTGATCTTGGTAATGGCATCTTGATAATATTCGGAAGTTCCGGTCATCGGGTGCGCCCTCCGTCTTTGAACTTGATTGTCCGTGCCTCTTCCATGACGCGATCAATGTTGAGTGCTTGTCGCTGGAATTCCTCGTTGAAATGGCGGAGCGAATCGATTTCTTTGAGGATTGGGTCAAGCGCATCGGCAATCATGGACGCACCGAATGAATCGCGCACTCCAGCGCGGAAGTTCTCGCCGCACAGCGTCGCCATTCCAAAAACATCGTCAAACACCGGTGACCTCCTTTCCAGCCTCTCCATCAATCGGAAGTTCAAGGACAAAATCGTTGGCGGCGACTGTCGGCAAAATGTCGGCGCACATTTCGCCAGGCAACAGATAGTTGGATTGGAACGCAGGATTCCTGCTCCTGATTCCATCAAGAAACGCTCGCCATTCCTCCTCCGGCAGGTCAACCGAGCGGCAATCGGCTGTCAACGCCACGAGTTTCGCCGTGGCGGCGTCCACGCCATCCATATCCCCGGCGTTGACCGCGCTCCGAAGCATGTCAACTTCTGCGCGCACTTGCGCGAGGATATCAGGACGGACAATAGCAAACCGTATTTTCATAGTATCTCCTCCTCGCCTTGGCGGATGAAGCAAAGGCACGATTGGTCAATTTCGTTCTTGCTCGGCAGCATTCCCACCAACGGTGAACCCGCTTCTCGCAAGGTGTCGCGCAGTTCCTTCTCTTTATCCGCCGGCAAATCGTGGATGTCACGCGAGCAAAGGGTGCAATGCGCATCTGCCTGCTTGTGCCCTTCGGCCTGAAACACCATGTGATCCTTTTGTGAATAGAGGTAGTCGGCTTTGCCGCATTTCACCTCGAACGCCATCGAACCGCCCGCCTGTGCGCCCATGCCTTCCCCACGCCCCAAAATAACCGGGACGCGCAAATCGGTCACAAGCAGATCCGTCTTTGTGTATCGTCCGTTGTCACCAACGAAAGTCCGCCCCTGGGTCTCAATCCGTCCACCCAGCGGCGCGAGGGCGTGCCGCGCCATTTGCTCAGCGAATTCGCCACTGAGATGTATGCGTGTTTTCAGCGCGACGATGTTGCGCTCGGCGTCGCCTTTCGCCGCCGTCCATTCGCCGCGATACTTGTCAACAAGTCCGCGATATGCGGGATTGCGGTCATAGAGATACTCTTGAAGCATTACCCGTCGTTCGTCGGAAAGGTTCATCCGGTCGCGCAGGATATCTGGCGTGATAGGAGCGCCATGTTGCGCGCGGTTCCAGTGCAGCCATGAGTGGAACTGCGCAGCGGACGAATTGGTCGAAAGATAGGCATTCAGTGCCTGTTGTGCGGTGGTCAGTCTTCCGGTCGCGACATCAACGGATTGGGACACGGCAGCAAGCCGCGCCGCGCATTCCGCCCGCGACTGTTCGAGCGCCTGCTCGGCCATCGCCAAAGCCTGCTTCGCACACTCGACTCGCTGCTCCATCGCCTGGTGATTCTCTTTGGCGAGTTCAAGGTCTGCTTGTGCTTGCTCCAACTCGGCCTGCGCCTGTTCAACCGCGTCTTCCGCATCTGCAACCTCGGATTCTTCGCTGGAACAATCAGGAGGCGTTCCATCCTCATCGTCTGGTTGCCCCTCACAAGCCGACAGTGCCGAATTCGCGGCACTTAGCGCCCTTTGACTGCTCTCCAAATTCTGTTGGGCATCCTCAACAGCCCGTTGTGCCACTTGCTCCTGTTGGATGGCACTTTCCAACATGCTGGCGCTGTTCTGTGCTTCTTCGCGAGCCTCCCCGCATTTGTTTTCCGCAGCGGCGATCTGTTCTCGGCACGCGGATTCCAGCGCCTCGCGCACGGACAGCAGCCCGCGCAGGAGGTCTTCCAGATTTTCCACTTGTCCAATTGAGACTTGCGCCATTGCGATCCTTCACTTTTTAACTTTGTAAATAATCGCGCAGGCGCGATGCGAGCGCGGCCAGATACGGAACCTGCTCCGCCGCGTTCGTGTTGAACTGATGCAACTGTTGGACGAGCGCGTTGTAATCCTCCTCGAACCGTGCCCGCTTCTCGTCCTGCCAGGTGTCACCAAGCGAAGCGAACGCGCCGTTCAGGTTTCTCATTGCGTCGTTAAGCGTATCAATGAACTGTTGCAATGAGTGCGCGAAGCGTTCCAGTTCTTCCGGATCTCCGATTGCTTGTGCCATTACCAATATCCTCCTTCCTCTTCCGAGTTTGGTTCTGCCGATGTCGGGACGGCATTGGGGTTTTGCGACTTGCTGCGGGTGGTCACCGACATTGTGACCTTTCGGAAAAACTCGTGAATTTTGTCCGCATCCGTCGCGTGGAATACGGTGTTGCGAACCGGCGTGCCGTTCACTTCCGCCAACACGGGTGTTTGCGAGATGAAGCGCTCAAGAACTTGCGTTCCGGGATTCTCGCCGATTCCCATCGCAATAAAAAAGCACTTTGCCGAACGCCCACCGGTGATGAGCGCTTCCAGAGGATGCTCCCAATCGTCCGTAGGTTGTCCGTCCGAAACCAGCACCACTGTCGGACGGTAGGCGCGTGATGGAATGACATCTTTGTCCTCAATCAGCCTTTTGGCCAATGAGAACGCCGCCCCCATCGCCGTGCAACCATCCGCCTCCATATCCGTCCAGTTCACGGAAGAAGCGGCTCCAGGCGCAAGATGCTGCACGACGGTGTTGCCAAAGGTGATGATCGAAACTAGAAATTCAGTCTCCATCCGCTCCTCGGCGGCGAACGAATCAACCATCCGCCGGACGGCATCGTTCAAGATTTGAATCTTCGATGTTCCGCCTTCGACCAACTCCCTTGTTTGCCCGTCATTAGCAAATGTCTGCCCAGTCCGGCGGACATTCTCGGGGTCAACGACCTCGTTCATCGAGCCGCTGACATCCAGCAGAAGAAATACTGGAAGCGGCTTGGCTTTCGGCGCCGTGAATTTGCCTGGGTCGAACATCACCAATATCCCTCCTCGCTTGGTTGCTGGTTTTTGCTGGTCTCGTCAGAGGATTGCTGCGTCGGGGATTTCGGCTTCTCCGACCGAGCTTCGATGGTGGCAGGTTTGACATCGATGGTGCCCGCCTCCGGCACGACATTCGGCGTCTGCGACTTCGTGCGGATGGTCACAGACATGGTGACGAACTTGAAGAAATCCCGTAACTGCTTGGCGTTCTCGGCATAGAACAGCGGATTTTTGGTGCCTTCGATGAACTTGCCGAGCACCTCTTCGTCCGCGTCTGCACCAATGGCCATCCCCATGCGGTCGCATTTTGCGGAACGGCCTTCTTTGATGAACGCCTGCAACGGCTTTTCCCAACTGTCGCCTGGACGCCCGTCAGAAACCAACACCACCGTCGGACGATAGGCGCGTGACGGCACGACATTGTTATCCTCAATCATCGCCTTCGCCATCTGGAATGCGACGCCGAGCGGCGTCCCGCCGCCTGCAGAAAGGTCATGCCACTGGACGTCGCCGGCGCTGATCAGCGCTTGGTGCAGTTTCACCTCCGCACCGAAAGTGATGACCGCAACCCAGATTTCGGTTTCGCCGTTCTCCGTGGCTCGGAACACCTCCAGCATATCGCGGACAGCGTCATTCAGATTGCGGATTTTTTCGCCGCTCATGCTGCCGCTGGTGTCCAGCAGCAACACCACGGGCAAGGGCTTCGCGGAGGCGATGGTGAATTTGGACGGGTCAAATGTGTTCATGGTCTTGTTTATTTTGATGGTTGTGCGCTCCATTTGCAAGCATCCCGACTTCGCGGATTCGAGCGTCTGAAAGATCAATTCGCCGCCTATTTAGTTCGTGCGATGTCAAGTTCAGCCTCGATTTCTGCCACGGTCGGCAGGCTGCCTTTCAGATTCCTGGGCAGGGATTCGACCAGTTTGGTCTGCCATTGGGCGACGCCGATGGGCTTTTTCAAATCGCGCAACGCATATTCAACGGTCAGATGGTCGCGTTCCTTGCACAGCAGCAGGCCGATGGACGGTCTGTCGTCGGCGTGACGCAACTGGTCGTCCACCGCTGAAAGGTAAAAATTCATCTTACCCGCGAATTCCGGCTCGAAGGCTTTCATTTTCAAATCAATCACGGCGTAGCATCGCAGCCGCAGGTGGTAAAACAGGAGGTCGAGATAATAATCCTGGCCACTGATTTCCATGTGATATTGCCTCCCGACAAACGCGAAGCCAACGCCGAGTTCGAGCAGGAATTTCTGGATGTGGTCGAGCAAACCCTGTTCGAGGTCGCGCTCATGCGCGTCGCTGCGGAGCGTGAGAAAATCAAAATTGTAGGGGTCTTTGAGCGTTTGTTCGGCGAGGTCGGACTGCGGCGGCGGCAGGGTGCGTTGAAAGTTGGTGACGGCTTTGCCTTCACGCTTGTGCAGTTGCGTCTCAATGTGGTGCGTGAGCACCGCGCGCGACCAGCCATGTTCGATGACTTTGTGAGCATACCAGAGCCGGATGAGTGGGCTTTTCAATTTGGCCAGCAGAACCAAATTATGTCCCCAAGGAATTTCCGCCACAGGTTGCGGCAAATTTGTTCCGGCCAATTCTCCAACAAGCTGTGGGAGAATTTTCGAGGTGGATTCTCCAACAGGCTGTTGGAGTTTTTGAAGTTCCTTGGTCCAAGCGAGATAAAAACTCCGCATATACCAGACGTTTTGCGGCGAGAAACCTGCCGTGCCGGGAAATTCCTTTTGCAGGTCTTCCGCCAGCCGTTCCACCACCTGCTTGCCGTAGCCCTTGGTTGTTTGCGCCTCGACAATGATTCTACCGATGTCCCAATAAAGCAGAATCAACTCGCGGTTGACGGAAACCACCGCGCGAAGTTGCGCCGCGCGGACCCGCGCCTTGAGGTCGGCGAGGAGCGTGGTGTAACCAGCGGGAAGCGCGCCAGATAGTTTGCCATCCTGTCCGCTGGTTTTTGCCAAACCTGTGGCTGTTGTTTTTCGCTTCGTCATACAAAATGTTTGCCTGCCGTTCTGCCCACAACAATCCTGAACTGATTTCGGAAACTTCGGGCATGATGCCGAATTTTGCCGGCGTTGAAAAGTTTTTCGCACATGACTTTCAAGGCGTCCGGTGCGGCTGGCCATTCTTGTCGCAAGCAATTCTCCACGCGCCAAATCCTAAACGCAAAAGCCCCGGAGCCGGGCGGCGGGTCAACGGTGGAGCAGTCCGACTATGAGGACTGACTACCTTGACGCGACGACCGGCGACATACAATCGAATCAGGATTGGCGCGCGTCATTGTCAGCGCGACTGCGCCATGAGCAAAAGCTCAGCGAATCCAATAATGGCCGATGCAAATTCCATACCCGACCACTCGTCTGTGGAAGCTGACCAAACCCTACAGTTCCAACTGGTTAGGTTTGGAGGCGAGGGTCGGAATCGAACCGACGCATGAATGCCAAACGACGGTCCCTATGAGGAATGGCGTTCGTCAGCGAATTAAACGAGCCAGGGGTGCGAGGTTCTTGAGCGTCAGCTCGCGCCCTCCCTGCGCTCGAACCGGAAAGATCCCTGATTTTTCAAGGCTTTTGCTTTGTTTTTCCCCGTAACGTTCATTTTCAGCCAGATGAAAAAATCCCAGAAGAACCCTTTTTGGAAAAGCCTGTCTGTCCTGACAACCTTGGAAAGGCTTGCTTTTTGGTGGACGCGTTAGCAGTAGGCGTTAGCAGTAGGAGGTTTTCAGAACTGGCTAGTCTTCATAATACTTTGATGGATAGGTTATTACGTATATTGGAGCGGGTGAAGGGAATCGTCTCGATAACTGCCGCCGTGACCCTTGTGCGGCCAGAGGAGCAGCGCAAGCACCAAGCCGGCGGCTGCCGCCGAGCAGGCCGCGCCGACGCGCAGCTTGTCGTCCTCGTAGGCAAGGCGGACGACGTTTCTGCCGGCGGTCAGCGGAACGGCCTGGAACGCCGCGTTGGCGCGCATCAACCGCACAGGCTTCCCGTTCACGATGGCATGCCACGCCGGGTAGTAGGACTGTGCCACGACCAGCACCGTGTTGGTGTGCGCCACAGCCACTGCTTCGATGCGATGAGGGGCGACGTCAAAGGATTCCACGGAAGCCTCCGGGTCCGCAAACAGCCCGCTGGCCTCCGGCAAAATGACCCGCGTGCGCAGGTCGGCGGACAAAGTGGCTTGCACCTCGTCTCCGGTCGGAGCGACCGGGGCTTGCCCGGCGGTCAGCAGCGGCATGGCCCCCCTGCGCAGGCGCAGACCGTCGACAGATCCCTTCTCCACGGAGACTCCGATGAAATCGAGATAGTTGGAGGCGGCTGCGTGGATGCACTGCTCGCAGGCGTAGACGTTGGTCGAAAGCCTGGCTGCGTCCTTGAGGTACATGGAGTAAAAGCCGCCCGCCGAAGGGACGCCGTCGATGAGGTTTCTGTTGCGGGACAGCAGCTCCATGCGTGCGCGGTGGTCGGCGGCTGGGGGCTCTTGAATGCGGCCCACCTCCATGCGCTGCAACCGGGAGGCCCCCAATGCGGGCCGGTCTGCGCCTGCCCTCCGCAAAGCGGGCCCGAAGCTGTCCTCGATGAAGAGTCTGCTGGAAATAGTGGGATACAGGGGGGCATGCGTCTTCACGTCGATCAGGAGCAACAGCAGCGCCACCGCCAAAACCAGGGCGGAGCGCGTTGATGCGGCGAGGACGATGGCGCAAAGCGCGAGCCCGAAGAGGAGCCGCACTTCAAAATTTCTGAAGGCTGCCATCTGTCCATCCAGCACGAGGATGGCAGAAACAGCCGCGCCTGCCGCCAGAACGCCGAAGAACCGGGTAAGCTTGATCCTTTTGCCCTCAGTTTCAGCCAGCGCCAGGCCAATGGCGAGGTGAAGCGCGAGCCAGGTCAACAGCACGTACTTGATCGGATACCGCACGATGCCGATTGGGGTCAGCGCCAACAACTTCGTCACCGCGGGCAACGACGGGCTCATGGCCAGGATCAGTCCGGCGCCCGCAAGCAGGATGCTGGCGGCAAAGGCGCGCTGCCGCCAGATTGTCTTTGGTGCAATGAAGAGGATGGCGACCAGCCCAAAAGGGACATAATAGGAAATCAGCCATTTTTGGTTTTCCGGAAACGCAAAGCCGTAAGGCGTTGGCTCGGTGCGATAGAGAGGGGCGATGAAGTTCAAAAGGCTTCGGGGCTGCATGCTCCAGTCCAGGGAGGACTCAACTAACCGGTTTGAGTTGAGCAGCAAGCTGAGGAACGGCAGCAACTGAACCGCCGCAAGGCACACCGAAAGGCCCCAGGTGATAAGCAGCCGGCCAAGTGCGGCTTGGCCGTGCCGTGCAAGCGTGGCCGCCGCCGCCATCGCCCAGGTGGCGGCAATCACCTCTGGGCTGCCGGTCAGCATCTGCAGGGCAGTGACCAGGATGGCGGCCGCCAGCCGCTTTGGCGGCGACGAGCGGGCCGCCCGCAGGCTTGAGAGGATGACCCATGGCGCCAGCCCGTAGGCAGCGCAGTGGGCGGGCCAGCAGAGCAGGCTGAGCGGCAATCCGCTGAAGCCGAATGAGAAACCGGCCAGGCTGGCCGCGCGATCCTTTCCCGTCATGGATAAGAGGAGCTGCCGCATCCCGATCCCGCCCAGCGCGAGGTGAAGGAACATGAACAGCGGCAGGCCGTACCAAGTCGGCAGGATGAGGTAGATGATGGTCGGAGGATAAAGCACCATCGGGCTCCACTGGGCAAAAAAGGGCAGCCCGTTGAGGCTGTAGGGGTTCCAGAGCGGGAAGGACCCGTGCAGAATGGAGCGCTTGGCGTAGACCGCCACCGGGTAGCTGTAAGAGCCGTAGTCTCTGCAGAAGAAGGTTTGCGCGCCGGCAACAACGCCCGGGTAGGCAACGCAGTAGGCGGCTGCCAGCATCAGGCAGAAGGTGGTTAGGCTGGCCAGGGGCCGGCGCTCGTCTGGTTGGCGCATGGATCAATCCTCCAGCGAATGCACTTCGGAAAACGAGGCCGTGCCTTGGAGCCAGAAGTGGAGCGCGTTTTCCATTACGGTTTTGAAACCGCCTTCCTTGGCCTTCTTGATGATGTCGAGGATGGGGCAATCGGTGCCCAGCATTTCCCGGATATCGTCGTTGGGAGCAAAAAAACTGTAGACTGCAGTTCGCCCGGCGGTGCCTACTCCGTTGCAGTGGCCGCAGCCTCTCTTTTCGTAAACGACTTGGTCTTGCGGGCACGAAATGTTCAACCGGTTAAGCACGCTCTTTTCGTAGCCTTTAATTTCGCGCGCGGTCTTGCAGTGCGGGCACAGCACCCCAATGAGGCGCTGGGCCACGACGAGGCGCATCAAAGTCTGCAATTGATAGCGATCTACGCCGAGGCGAGCCAGGCGACTCAAGGTCTCAATAGCGTTGTTGGTATGCAGAGTGGTGAAGACCAAGTGGCCGGTCTCTGCCGCGGCAACCGCCAGCTTGGCTGTCTCCTCATCACGCACTTCACCGACGAGAATTGTGTCGGGATCCATTCTCATTGCCGAGCGAAGGGCTGCGGCGAAGGTCACGCCCTTGTCGACTTCTATCTGAATTTGCGACAAACCAGCGACCCTGTACTCCACCGGATCCTCAATCGTTATAAGCTTAGTACTCTTCTCGTTAAGATGCTGTAGTATCGTATACAATGTGGTGGTTTTACCGGATCCAGTGGGGCCGGTGACAATGATTAGTCCGCTGGTCTTGCTGATGGTATCCATCAAAATGGGGTAATAGGCAGATGGCAGATTCAAATCATCCAGGCTCCGGTTAATGCTCTTTGGATCCAGCAAGCGCATGATAACTGAGTCCCCATCAACCGAGGGCGAAAGTTCCAAGCGGAGGTCGATGGTTTTACCGTGCGGGAGCGGAGTGCGGATGCGGCTGGATTGGAAGGTTCCCGTTTGGCTGCTTAGAAGGTGGGCTTCTAACTTCAGCGACTTCATCACTTCTTCGCCTTGTCGGACTGTCAATTTGCGCTGCACCAGCAAATTGCCATGCACCCGGAAGCGAATGCGCATGTAGCCCTCGCCCGGCTCGAGGTGAATATCACTGGCTCCCATTAAATCGGCCCGGCGGATGACTTCGAGAAGGATCCGGGACTCCTCGACATTATCCCAAGCGGAGTTTGGAAAGAATATATGGGTCTTCTCAACCTCCACTTTTTTCTCCGCGGGCTTCCGGTACGTCAGCTGCCCCAGCAGATGGTCATAGTTCTTGGTGGAGATCAGCACCCGTTTGACGCCCAGCTCGAATTCCTGAATGAGTTCCTGCAGCTTCCTCTCGTCCCACGGTTCGCTCTCGGAGACGATCAGGATGTCCGGGTATCTTTTGAGAGGAATCTGGCTGGCGCGGATGAAAAACTCCTGCTTCTGATGGAAGGTTTCCGCGTCCACTTCCTCAATTCGTATTTCCCGGAAGGGTATCCGATAGGTGTGCGCCACCACGGTGTAAAACTGCTCCTCGCTCCAGCCGTAGATGGGGCCCAGCTTTTTGGCCATCGGCTGGTTCTGAAGCTCCTCCATCTCTTCCTTGGGTACGGTGGACAGGTTCATTTTAGAGGGTGTGCGATCTGACTTGCGGGAAAAGCACGGCAAAATCAGCCGGCCCAACTGGAATAAGGCTGACCATGATATCGAGCGGGACGGATTTGAGAAGATCCGCCAGCTCGGGAAACTCTGGATCGTAGCGCAGCAAGCCGAGGTAAAGTATCTGATTGGCGTATCCCAAAGGCAGCACCTGCTCGTTCACGCATCGGGCCAGCAACAGCGGCTGCAGCTCCCGGAAGGCATCCAGTTCGGCCGCGCTCACGTCCCTGCGCGGGATGTAGTTGAAGCGGTCCTGCTGCAGGGCCACGTTGACCCACTCTTCGTTGTTGAACGCGGAAGCGTTCTGGCTGATAAGCTCGGTGACGTCGACCTGGTTTTTGCCGCCGCGCATGGCCTGATATTGATCCACGGTGAGGAGTCCCGTATTCAGAAGGTATTTCACCCATTCGGCGTCGCTTGGTCTTCTGGTGAACATGTGGGTTAGGCGCCTCCGGCCGGCGTGAATTGAGCAGATTTGAGGGCGTGTTTGGGATTGCATCCCTCCGTCATGAACTGGCTGATCAGGTTCCCGCTGCTGATGTCAGGAGTCAGGAAATGGACGCCAAGCCTGGCGCTGCAAACCGCGCGCAGAAACTGGTGCCGGGCGTTTTCCGCTTTTTCGTCAGAGTAAGGCCAGTAGTCCTTGATGCACTTGGGAATGGTCGCATAGTCCAGGTTCAAATAGGGGGCCTCGTAGGGAGTGGTGATAATGGTGCCTTTATGCGCCAGGTCAAAGCTGGACGCTAAACGATGCCGGTCCCACATGACGCAGCAGGGCTTGTTCAGGGCCCGGGCCAGCATTCTGGCTTCATCGCGCGTGCGCACCACAACCCCCATGACGCGGTTGCGTATGCCCAGCTGGAGCTGATTCTCGATCTCGCCTATGACCTCCTCCATGTATTCCACGCTGGGGACCGAAACTTCAAAGAGAGAGTCTTGGTTGGGGTCGTTTTGAAACGTGGGGAAAACGTCGTAAATCTTGCTGGAGTTAAAGGCCGCCAGTTGTTGCAGGAAGGTTCCATGGCCGGCGCTCATGTTGAAGCAGGTGCTCAACGAGAAGGTTTTCATGCCGTCGCGCCCGACCCATGAAGTCCAGTTGTCAACGTCCAGGTCGTGGTACCTGTCCCGGCAGGCGAGATTGGTGTTGCCCGTGACGCAGGACCGCTCGACGCGCTCCTGGAGGGCGATGACGGCCAAATGCTCATCGAGCGTCAGGTCGTGAATATCGTCGGCGACCAGCAGCTGGACGTTGGCAAGGCTGTGGTGGGCCAGCTTGGTGAACAGCGTCACGGCGTCGATCATCAGCGACCGTGGCGACGCGTAATCGCGCTTGTGCATGCGCGCTACGAAATCCTGGTTCCACTGCTTCATGTGCTCGGTGCGCGTCTCATCCGACGGAACGCTGCCAATGGTCTTGTTGGCCACAGCCAAGGCAGCCAGCCGCTCCTCCTGAACGCTGGTGTCCGATACAAGCTTTGGGACTTTGCTGTATTGAAGATCTGCGTAGTACTTTTGAACGAGCTTCCAGCCTATTTCGGACAGAGTGCCGATAAGCTGGCCGCCCCAATTCTGCTTGGTCACCCGCTGGAGGTACTCAACGACATGCTGGGTCGCAAATCCGTTGGGGGTGACGAAGATGGCTTTGAACTCCCTCGGCTGCTCCTGGCAGTTCCTGAAGAGTCGAATCAACAGTTGGGTTTTCCCGGTTTTGCTAATGGCGTTGACCAGGTTATGCCTGGCTGGGCTTTGCAGCACGGCCTTCTGTTGAGGAGTAAAGTCGGCCATGTTTCATTGATCTTTTGCAACCTCAACCAGCCGCAAGGGTGCGGTGCTCAATAGGTCGGCTGGAGAGAACAGATAGACGAAGCCTCTCTGCTCCTGCTGCAGGACGCCTTTCGGCTGCTGGGTCAGGTCAATCCTCTGCGCGGCAGGCACCTCGGCCACCGCGAGCTCCGCAGCCGCCGCGGGCACTGGACCTGCGGTGGAGGTTTCAGGAACAGCCGGCGGCGGCGCCGTGAATGCGGCTGCTGCTGCTGCTGCGTCTTGCGCTGCCGGCATGGCGACGGCGGCTCCGGCAACAAGGCCCGCAGACCCAGCCGCCAGTCCCGCGTTGCCAACGGCCGGTCCTGTGGCATTGGGGATGTCATAGCCGTAAACCTCCCGGATGAAGTGCGGGAGCCGGGGGTCGTTTTGCACGGCGAATTTCTCGCAGTCAGACAGGTCGTTCCACTGCTTCACCCGGTAGGTGTAGTAGCCCAGAGAATCGTGGTAGCCGATGTGAAAAGGGGGCTTGGGAGGATTGTTGATGTCGGCATGGAGGATGATCTCCTTCTTCCAGGCCGGATTTTCATCCGCGAACCGCTCCATAAACGCCTGGTACACGGAAGCCACGCTGCAGCGCGCGTCAATGCTTTGCGACGGCGGGGGCTGGGGCGCAGGAGCGTTGGTGGTTTCTGCCTGCAGAGAAAGCCCGGCCGCCAAGGAAAGTAAAGTGATTGCTATCCGTTTCATAGTTTTAAATGACCATTCTACTCCATTATAGGCAGAATCCTCTCTGCCTCAACATGGTGAGCTAGGCTTTGTTGAACTTCCCCCTTAAGGAGCTTCGGGCGGCCGCTGTTCCCCTTGGGCAGGCGCTTCTCCAGGAACTTCTCCTCCTTGGTGGCCAAGGGCTTCCGGCGCAGTGCGGGTCTCGGCCGACGGGCTGGCTGTGGCGGGCGCCTCCAGCTGCGGCGGAGGGGCAGTACTGGGAGGCTTCGGTTCTTCTTCTTTGGGCTTCTTGCGCGGGTTGTTCTTGGCTGCCACTTGCAGCTTCATCAGTTCGTACGTGTCCTTGTCCACGAGGGCCAGCGTGTCGTCCGATAGGACGACGTCCCCGATCTCCAGGCAGGTAATCCACTCCAGGTCATCCCCGGTCATAAGGCCCATCTCCAGCACCTGGTCGCGGGGGAACTGCTCCAGAATTTCAATTACCTGTCCAACCGTCATGGCGTTAGGTTACCCTGGACCGGCGCTGCGTTCGATTGCAGCGGGGGTGAATCGGGTTTTGCGGGTGCGGAGCTGGGGATCCTGGGCATGGCATTGGTGTCCTGGCTGATCCGTAAAACGGCGCCGGCGGCCATGTCATGTTCCTCTTGCTGCACTGCAATGGTTAGTTTAATCACTCCACGTTCCAAAGCTGCAAACTTAGCGCCCACTTGAGCTAGTTGCTGGTCATACAGCTTCCGGCCGTCCTCGGCCGTGTTTATCTTAGCTTCGAGTTCGACACTTTTCTCATACAAATTTGTAACCGCGGACAGCTGGTCCAGCCTGCTTGAAACGTCGTCGATATTGGTTTGCAGCAGGGCCTGGTTGCTCAGGACGGTCTGCTGGTTTTGCTGAATCTTGGAGTACTCATCACGGAGCCGTTTGTCCAAAATGACGGCATTGTTGGACTCGGCAAGCACCAGTTGGTCGTACTTGTCGATGGTGACGCAGTTGTTGATGCTGGCGCGCGCCTTGGCCACGCTGTTGCATACGCAAATGCCCAGTCCGACGTTGATAAGGACCGAGAGGGCCACAGCAAAAGCCACGGCCGCTTTGTAAATCACGGGCTTGTTCATAACCTCCTTTAAAAGAATTTGGGGCCGGGCACCCGGCCCGGCCCCGTGATCGCTTGCTTAGGTCGCTTGCGCGAGCGTCTTCAGCATCTCCGGCTGGAAGGACGCCATCTGCTTGATGTTCCCGCTGTTCACGAGGGACAGCTTGATCAGCTTCCGGACCACCGGCTCGCCCACCAGGCTGAAGTTGGGGCCGAGTTCCTTGACGAAGTCAAGGTACAGCTTGTCCGTTTCGTCCAGGCGCGTGGGTTCCTCTTCCGGAACCGCGAGCTGCACCTGCGCCGTGGGAGCCGGGGCGGCGGCCGCCGGAGCAGCGGCCGTAGCGGCAGCAGGCGCCGGCGCGGCAGCGGAACTGGCCGCACTCGCCATCGGAACCGGCTTGTTCCCGCGGCCGTGGAGCTTGGCGTCGGCGATCTTCATCGCGATCGGCAGCAGGTGGTCGGGCACAAACGTCCGGACCAGCTCGACCTGCTCCTCGATGGTCAAGCGGCGGAAGCAGTCCTTCAAGCGCGGCACGTTGAGCAGCACTTCCCGGTATTGCGGCAGCGGCTTGAACTTGGCGCCTTTGGGCAGCGGGTTGACCAGGTCGCCCTTGCGGTAGTTGCCTTCAGGATCGTCGTGATCGTGAACCGGCAGCTTGGTGGCACCGTCAGGGGCAAACCACTCGCCAAGAGGCATAGGGGAGCCGTTAGGCGTATAGGAAGCGGTCACCTCCTTGGTGCCCCAGTTGGTGAACGAACACTTGATCAAGCGGCCCTTGTAGGGGTCGAAGATGGCGCCCCAGCGGGACCTGGGCTTGGACTTCTGGCTGGAAGGGAGCATCGGGTCGATTTCCAGCTCGGCCGGAATCTTGAGCAGAGGGTCGCCCCAAGCTTCCTTGTAGGTCTGCTGGTTCTTATACTGCCGGCCCAGCGTGACACAGACGACGCCGAACGGGCTGAGCGAGTTTTCCCAGCGGGAGGCCAGGAAGTAGGCCCGGCGCCGGTCGTTGAAGCGGAAGCCCTCGGCTTTGTCGCCGACCTTGCGGTACATGTGGGGCTTGCTCTCCGGGTTGCCGTAAAGGCCAATCTGCACCTCGGTGAGGAGGTTGATGTCGCCGAAAAGCTTCTGCTGGTCCGCGACGCGCGCCACCTTGTTGCCCACGCGCAGGTCGTAGTAGGGTACGATCTCGTTCCACGGCTCACCATAGGTGTTGAGGAACCGCATCCAGTTGTCCCCTTCCTCGAATTCGTGGCGGAGGATGTCGGGTTTGAGGATGTCGACAAGGATGTCAACTCCCCGGTTGGTGTTGCTCTGTTTTGCTGCCTCTTCGTCGGTGGTCGGCGTAAACATGCCGAACTCGTCACTAGGATTTGTTACCATAGATTTTGCTTGTTGTTCAATTGCGACTTTGTGTCTGTAGATGTCTGTTTAGTTAAACAAACGCTATTTTCAGTTTGGCCGTATTCTGCCACTTAGCACATTATAAGCTTGAGATAGCCTATTTGTACTCCCGTTTAGCTAATCTGGTTCCAGCTACTGCAACCTGGTAGGTCCTGGCCACGGGAGGCCACTCCAGCTGCACGCCGGCCCTCCGCATGGTCTCCGTCACGTTGACGCCCATGGCCTCCGGAGATGCGGTAATGAAGAGGCTGGGGTGGAGCTTTGCGAAATCCTTGATGGCCTGGAGGAGATTCTGGCGGGCTTTGGGCTGCCAGTAGAGGCAGCATGCCAGCTGGCGCTGGGTCCAGTCGGGATGCTTGGCCTTCAGCTTGGCGACGTGCTCCCCAAGGGGGAACTCCGTGTAAATGACGAAGGTGGGCTGGGACAGATCCAGGACGTCGGTGATCAGCCGGCCGCGCGGGGGACAGGTGGGGCAATTACCTAGTTTGGGGCATCCGCGCGGATGGTTGGGATAAGGGCGCGCGCACAAGGCTCTCACCTTGGGATCGACGGCCAGTTGGACTTGGGCGCACACGGCAGCAGTTCAAGGGGTTAATTGAGGGCCGTCAGGTCCACGGCGGCATCGAGCATCCAGTAACCACCCATGGTTTTGCAATCGGTCATCTCCCATTAGTTGTCCGGGAGGCACTCCCCGTTGGCGGGGGGATAGTCCCGGCCGGTCACGGCGGCCAAGGCCCCGTCCGTCGCCACTTCGGCATGCTTCCTGGTGGCCGCGATGAGGAGGCGTTGCGGTTCGTCGTTAAGCTGCGATTCCTTCCATAACCACCAGCCGTCACAATGCGGCAAGCGGCGGCGGTAGCGCCTGGGCTGTCTTGTTCGGGATTTCATTCGGCGGCATTGGTTCTCAGGCGATGCATTTGCCCAGCTCGACCAGCAGCGGGGCCTTGTCGAACGGCAGGCTTTTGATGTAATCGCGGCTGAAGAGGTAGTTCACTTCCCAGCCAAGGCTGCTGATGTTCCGCAGCTTGGATACGCCCTGGTTGAACAGATGCAGGGAAGAGCAGCACAAAAGCATGATGTAGCATCCGGAGGCCTTGTTGTCGGAGCTGCGCGCGGCCCTTCCGCCTCGCTGAACAACTCGGGTGGGGGACACCTTGGCGGAGCAGTCCACGACGTACGCCAGGTCGGGAACATCGATCCCCTCCGACCAGATGTCTGTGCAAACCACGTGCGTGATCTCTCCTTCCTTAAGCTTGTCCAGAATCTGCTGCCGGTGCTCGACCGACTGGTTGCCATGGACAAAAGTGATTCCAGGCATCCACTTTTTGATCTGAAATCCGAGCGCGCGGGTGTCGACAAAGATCAGGACCTTGGCGGTTGGGTTGTTCCCAGTGATCTGCTGCATGATCCCAAGCAGCAGCCCGTGTATGTTGGGGTTCTTGAGGTAAACCTTCCGGATTTTGGAGAAGAGCGGCAACTCTTCGCTCACCGGCTGCTCCGTGGTGAGCGGAAAAACCATGACCTTGAGAGGCGCTATCCCGGCTTCATTGCTCTGCTCCTGGACGGCGATGGCCTCCCGATGGCTGATGGAGAAAAGCACCGGGCCGAAAACAACTTCGTTGAGGACGTGGGAGTTGTCAGCGCGGTCGTGGGTGGCGGTCAGGCCCCACGCGTAAACGGGGCGGAACTGGCTTAAGAACTGCGTGCGGGACGGCACCGGCAGCCGGTGGACCTCGTCGCAAATCCAGCAGTCAAAGCCCTTCAGATCGTAGCCGGAGTAGGCAATTTCACCCTGGGTGAAGTCCTTGAGCGCATCCAAATGGGTGACCGTGATCCGCTGGATATCCGAGTTGGGCTTGCAGTGCAGCCCGATCTTCTCGCCCGGAATGGCGGCGGCGATGGCCTTGTAGATTTGCCGGGCTACGTTGCGATCTTCCGTCGTGACCAGAACCTTGAAGTCCTTGGGGAGCATCTGCAGCAGTCCGCAAATGATGGAGGTTTTGCCAATGCCGGTGGGCCCGAGGATCAGGCCCGAGCTGCGCGCTTTGGCCACTGCCTCCAGGGCGGAGAAGCAGACGGAGCGAAACTGGTTTTTGTCCAGCTTGCCTGGATCGAGTTCGGGCAGGACCCGCTGGTCGTTCAGCGAGAGGCTGCAGCCCAGCGCCTGCGCGTGCTGCCTGACGAAATGGAGGGCGTTGGGATACGTCCGGCAGACTCGCTTCCGGTCGTCATACGCGGCATAGGACACCAACAGCGGCTGGCTGACGAAGTTGCCCTCGGACAGCTTGATGTCCAGGCGCGTGTAGCGCAGCATTTCCGCCAGTTCCTTGGGGCAGTTGGTGATGCTTAAGGAGCTGCGGGTGACCCGAACGTCAACCGCCTCCTGGGCGATGATGGATGGTGCTTCAGTCATGCTTCACTCTCGTTTTTGGGTTCGGCCGGGTTCCGGTCTTTGATGGGCAAGGCGAGGAAGTAGTCTTTGACCCGGTGGGGATTGACGGAGCGGAACGGGTCGTTGTGCGTATCCTTGACCCGATGCAGCAATTCTGCCGTCCGGGAATCTTCCACAAACCGGCTGGTCCGGCCCTTGTAGCGCTGCGGATTGTCCGGCATGACGTAGTTGTAGGCGGCGGAGATGTAGAGGTATTTTTTGGCGCGCGAGCAGGCGACGTAGTAGAGCCGGCGCTCTTCTTCCAGCTGGTTGCGTTCCAGCCCGAATCCCACCGATGGCAGCACGCCCTCGATTGCGCCAATAAGGAACACGGCCGACCACTCCAGGCCTTTGGCGGAATGGATGGTGGACAGAGTGAGGCCCCGGCGCCGTTCGCGCTGGTCGGGGCTGGAAACGATCTCGCCGATGAAATCCTTCACCAGTCCGATGTAGCTGGTGGAGAGATCCACGATGTAGCCCCGGATATCCTGAATGTGGTCCTCGATCCGGTCGGGAAGCTGATGAACTCCCGTCACCCGGATGATTTTGGGCTGGATGTAGAAGTAACGGACGTAAACGTTCTGGAAGATGGGAAGGACGGTCTCCAGATACGCTTTGACCTCGGCGCGCTGCACCTGGCTGGCCTCCATCATGTCCCGCCAGAAGTTGAGCAAGCTCTCGTGCCGTTTTCCGCGGCCGAGAGAGAACACGGGCGGCTGTGTCCAGGTCCAGTTCCCCTGGTTGGTCTGCAGGTCTTTGATGATGACCTCCGTCAATTTGACGCCAATGTTGGGGATCGCCGGCAGCAGGACTTCCCAGGCAAGCCAGTCGCAAGGGTTCTCCAGCAATTCCAGGAAGCTGATGAAGAACTGAATGTGCTTCAAATCCTGGAACTTGATGCCGCCTTCGCGCGTGAATGGCATCCCGGCCGCGATCAGCTTTTTCTCCAGCGGGGCGGCAATGGCGCCTATCCGGAAGAGAACGGCTATCTCCGACAGAGGGACGTGCTCGACGGTGGTCAGCCGCTTAATCTCGTCCACAACCCAGCCGGCCTCCTGGCTCTCCTTGTTAAACACGGCCCGCCTGGGCTTGATCTCGCTCCGCGGCCCCCGGCTGATCAGCGTCTTGGTGAAGGCGCCGGCGCACGTGGCGTTGACGGCGTTGACATAAGCCACGACCGGCGGGCTGCTGCGGTAATTTTCGTCCAAGACCACCACCTCGGCCCCGGGAAAGTCTTCCGCAAAACGGCGGATCTTCTCAACCTCGGATCCTTGGAACGAATAAATGGACTGGGTGTCGTCCCCCACCACGGTCAAGAAGGAGTCCGGGGTGACGAGCTGCTTGATGATGGAAACCTGGACGTTGTTTGTGTCCTGGTATTCGTCGACGTAGATGTGGGGATAGCGAAGCTGCAGGAGCGTTCTGACTTCCTCGCTGACCTGCAGCACCCACAGGAACTTGTAAAGCAGGTCGTTGAAATCGAAGACTTGGTATTCCTGCTTCAGCTGATCAAACAGGAGCGAGGCCTGCTCGGCGTAGTCCTTGAGTTCCGCCTCTCGCTGGCGGATTTCCTCGCGGGTGCCCTCCAAGAAGTTATCCTGCAGGTTGAGCTTCACCTTGCGCTCATACAGCTCCACCAGGTCCGCGCCGTGAATCTTCAGCTCGCGGAGAAGCGCCACGCGGTCCGGCTGCTGGTTGTGAAACCGTTCCACGGCTTCCTTGCGCAGGCGGACGGCGTGGTGTTCGGGCAGCACCTTGAACTCCGGCAGCAATCCTTTCGTGCAGCACTCCTGACGGATGAACCGGTAGGCGATGCTGTGGAAGGTTCCTCCCAGGATGTTAGCCTGCTGCGCCGAAATCTTGCCGCGGACTCGCTGGGTCATGTTCAGCGCGGCCTTGTTGGTGTAGGTGAACATCAGCACCTGGTTGGGAAGCACTCCATCCCGGATGAAGTGGCTGATGCGCTCCGTGAGTGTTTCGGTCTTTCCAGTACCCGGCCCGGCCAGCATGAGCAAACGCTTGCTCTGGCGGGTCACAGCATCCAGCTGAGAAGGATTTAGGTCCATTGCTTTTTGTTAGATGCGCTTCTTCTCCCACTTCTCCTGGAAGCGGTCGAGCCACTCGGCCCAATAGGGGTTGGTCGCTTTTTGCTTGATGCTTTCCCACATTTCCCGGGAGTCCTCGGGGCTCATGCGCAGGTCCTTCGGTATAAATTGCATGTCTTCCAGGTATTGAACGCCCCATGGCGTCCATTTCGTGAGGGTGTTGATAAGGTTGGTGACGTTGCCCCGCTTGTCTCCCACCAGCCGCAGCCAGTTGTGGGACCACATCGGATACTTCTCCACTTCAGGCAGGAGCGGATCTACGTTGATGTCCCTGTATTGCAGGGCGGTGATCAGGGCGACGTAAGGGGAGCTGCCCAGCGTTTCTAAAATCTTGACCGCTTCCTCCCTTTTGACCTCGGGCGTCGCGCTGTGGGTCTTGAGCCAGTGGTAGCAGTGAGCGCACCATGCGTCGTGTTCCCGCATGGAATAGATGTTGTTGAGGAGGTTCTGGAAACTCTGTTCGTCGTAGTGCTTTTCCAGCCATTTGATCGCCCAGTAGGGATTGCCCCTGAGCAATTGCTCCAGCTGGAACTCCCGGGTTCTGCCGGGGATGGGATCGCTTTTAGGGTCGTCCATGAGGTAGTATAAGTACTCCGAATACCCCACCACAAAATCGGCCAGGTTTGGGTCTCCCGTGCTGCGGTAGGTGCTGTACACATAATACATGTGCTCGTGGAGGAGGGGCAGTAGTTTGATTGGAATCTCGCAATCCGTCGGCAGCCGGTGCAGGACTATGGGCATGGTCCAGGCGGCCTGGGAGATGTTTTCCGACACCATGACGGGGCCCTTGGACTTCAACGCGTTTGTGATTTCCGCCACGAGGTCGCTCGTGATCCGCGTCACGTAGGCATCAAGCCGTTCCAGGGCTTCCTTGTTGGCGTTGGTGATGAGGCGAAGGTCGCTTGGCTTTGCCGGATCATTGTCGACGGCGTCTTCGTATTTGTAGGAGATCCCGTAGAAGGCCACGGGCATCTTCATCAGGGGAATTCGGGCAAGGGCACGGGGCTGCTGGGTCTGGCTCATGTGCTTATTTGGCGGGAAAGAGCTTGTTGTAGAAGTTATACAGTTTGACGCACTCCTGGTAGTCCCGGATGTAGACGGTTGTGTGTTCCCCTTGCGAGGCGTCTGCCACGTCGTAAGGATACGTGCCGACCAAGGCCATCCCCGTTTGGGTGGTGGTGTTGATCGCGATGAGCGCCTGCGTTCGCACCGGATAGCGCGCCGTGCGCAGATCTGCGTATGAGAGGTACTGCCGCAGCGGGCTTTGCGGGTTGGCCAGCTGGTTGGCGCCGTTGGCGTCGGCGCCAATGAGTATCTTGATGCTGGCGCGTTTTGAAATGGCGCTCAGATACTCCACAATTTCCAGCTTGGCCAGCTGGTGGCCAACGAAGAGTACCCGGTCCGGCTTGACGCGGTTCATCTCCAGCACAATGTCGTTTGCGAAGTCCTGGCTGGGGTTTCCTCCCAACATCTCCGAGCCGAGGTAGACCACGGGCTGGCTCTGGGCCGAGGGCGCGGGCAAACCGTGGGCATACTGGGCGTGCTCCATGGCGATGACGGCGGCGGACAGGCAGAAGGTGAGTGAAATCACCCAAAGCACGTTCCAGACGGGAAAGCGCGCCGCCGCCGCCGGGTTGGGGTTTGGGGAAGCTGGCTTGCTGCTCTTTCCTTCCAGCTCCGCCACGAGCTTGTTGATCTGCTCGGTATTGTTCCTGCGGATCGCTTCTTTAAGATCCTTGTATTGGGGGTTGTCTTCCCCCAGGTTGGCATACTTCTTCAGCAGTTCTGCCGGAGGGAGCTGCGCGCCTGCCGGCGCCTTCTGCTGGATGGCCCGGGCATTCGGGCTCCCTGCCGGGGGCGCTTCGGACGGCTTTTTTTCTGGTTCGCTCATCTTAAAGTAGTAGTTCAGCCTGCCACGCCCGCGGAGGAGCATAACGAGCCACAATCCATTATATGCCCCTGTTTGTGTAGCATCCTTCGTTTGATGTTCGGCGCAGTTCTTCGGCAGGCCGTTTTTTTTCAAACTATGGAACAGAAAGTTTCGACTTAGAGACCCCTCCAAACCCTACAATGTAGCTATGAAAGTGAATTTAGCCTTAACCGGTGAAGACATTGACACGAAGCTGAACGCGGTCTACACGCGGGATTTCGCAACCCCTGGCACCCTGAGCGCCGCCGGCCTCCGCAATGGCGTCATTGGCGTGGCCACTCCCTCGCGCCAGCTGGCGGTCGTCAGCCTGAACCCTCTGTCCGGCAAGGCACTGGACACGCGGGACATGCTGTACCTCAAGACCGATGTGGCCATGAGCGCTCTGGATCCCAAGGAAGACGTCCTGGGCTTCGTGGAGAAGGTGATCATGGACATCCCGGAGGGCCAGGAGGAAGGGATCGCCTGCACGCCGCTCGATTTCAACCTCTGCCGGCTGAAGGGTCTTTATGCGGACCTTCAGCGGCCGGAGGTGGTCGGCCGGGTTGGCAGCTGCGACGAGTACAAGCGGATCGCGGCCGATAACATCGAGCTGCTTGCCAAGGACAGCCGGGATTACGTGCGGAAAGCGGTGGGCAACGCCATAACCATCCAGGATGGCCTGGGGGATGCGGAAAAGGCGTCCTTGCAGGCCTTCAACCACCTCCGCCGTGTCATGGGCAGCGTTTTTGATTTGGAGGTCGAAGACGGAGAAGTCTATCTCGACACCAAGCCGAATGAGACCCGGTCGCTCGATGATGCCGAAACCGGCGGCATGAACCATATTTACGCCGCCATCAGCTATGCAGGCTCCCAGCGCCCATTCTTTTTGAAGTACGTGCCTTACTACCTCCTGACGGCGGAGAGCGCCAAATTCCTTCATGCCCTGAGCAAGCCTCCCCAATTGGCGGCGGTCACCAGCCGGCCCGGCCCGCTGGTCCTGCCGCGCAAGATCGAGCAGGATTACGGCATTGCTCCGGGCACCAAGGTTACGTATCACGCGGTTTCCCGTCTGGGCGAAACCAATCAGCGCACCAAGAACGCCCAAAAGAACGCGGGCCCGCCGATGAAGTTCTACTACACCTACGAGGACAAAGGGGTGACCAAGGTGCTGACCTTGGAGCGTCCGCAGCACTCCTGGGTGCAACGGATCAACCGCCCGCCCATGGAAATCCCGCCCGGGGTCGTCAGGAACGAAGCGCCGGTTTCGGCCGCCTACAAGTGGTCCAAGATGGACAGCGACACCAAGGGGAAGCAGTACGTTTACGACGTGAAGGGCTCCGAGCACGCCTTGACCCAGGCCCAGCATCAGAAGGTGCTCTTCCACAACGCGAGCAAGATGGACCTGTCCGATCCGAATTGCCCGGTTCACCGCACTTACGAGGCCGATGCCTCGCTGGACACCGTGATGAACAACATGTTCAACACGCTGGCCGCGCGGGCCGCCCACAATAAGAACCAGATCGTGGAGCTGCTGCCCAAAGGCCACCGCGATCGCATGGCTCTGATGAAGGACGTGATTACGGTCCTGCGCCCTGATTTCGAAAAGGAAGAGCAACGGATTGGGGCCATCCGCCGCGACATGTTTGAGAAATTTGCCGCCGGCCAGATCGCCAAGGATCCGATCGAAGATGTTTGCCGCCGGGAAGCGCGCGCCTCTTTGCGCTCTTTGATCCAGGCCAAGCGCGTTTCCATGACCAAGGACATCGGACTCCAGAAGCTCCGTGAAACCGTTGGCGTGATCGACACGAAGTTCGACAAGATGTACACGGACAAAGCCGAGGCCTTTACCAAGATGGCCACCGGACGGGCCTTGGTTGGGATGAAAACGGCGCCATTTGAGGCGCTGATTACCGCCAACATGAGCGAGCACAATGGCGCCGTCAACATGAGCCAGGTGTTGGAACAGGTCAGTTCCGAGGACCGCAAGGTTTTTGACGCCATGGCGCTGACGATCAAAGAGCACATGGACGCCCCTGGCGGCTTCCGCGACGATCTGCAGGCGGTTTACTGGGGCGGCGCGACCCAGCACCTCATGGATCAGTTCTATGGTCCAGAAGGAGCCTTCGCCGAGGGAGAGTACATTGGCCGCAAGGGCCTGCCGCGCAATAGCGCAGAGTTCATCGAGTACCTGGGCAAGAACGCTCCCGAATTGCTCCAGGACCCCGTCCAGGTCGCCAACCGGCTGAGCAAGACTTTCGCTCACTTCGCGTATCACGTGACGCCGGAATCTTCCATTCCGTGGCCCAACCTCTACCGGCAGAACGACTATCAACGGCCGACCGGCCGCGTGAACGAGGCCCGAGACAAGAAGACCATCAAGGAACCCGAACCCCCGGTGGTTTTGAGCATGAAGATCGATGTGATGAACGACGGCGTAGCCGGCACAAGACCTGTGCGCATGACAGGAAAGGAGCCGCGCAAGGACGTCCGGCAAGCTTTGCCGGCCCCGTCCGGCGGGCGCTCCTTTGCCGGGAGCATGGCTGAGATGGCCTGACACTGGCGGCAAACCGCCGGGCATCTATTTTCTAGAAATATTTTGCGAGGGATAGGTGAAAAGTAGCTTCTGAAACCTAGAATCATAGAACGAGCTGCCTAAAGCGGTTTGCATTATGAAAACTGGCCCAGGAAGCAGGCGTGTTGTCATCACCGGACTAGGCGTTATTTCCCCAAGCGGCAATGACCTTGCCACGTTTTGGGGCAATGTCAGCCGGGGCATGAGCGCTGCCGGGCCGGTGACTCGTTTTGACGTCAGCAAGCTGCCCACCAGGATTGCCGCTGAGGTGAAGAACTTCGATGGCGCGCAATCCATCAAGGCCAAAAAACCTGGGCGGTTTGAATTGTCGGTGCAGTATTCGGTCGCGGCCGCGACGCTGGCGGTAAATGATGCCCGCGTTGATTTCAGCCTCATGGACTCCGAGCGGGCCTGCGTGATTGAAGGGACCACGCTCAGCGGCGCCCACAGCGTGGTCGAGGTGTCAAACACTTACGCAAGCACGGAGCACAATTACCGGGCTCTTCATCCCTATAACGTCATTGGAGGTTATTGCGGGGAGGGGAGCAGCACCATCAGCTTGATGTTGGGCATCCGAGGCTATGCCATGACCTATTGCTCGGGGTGCGCTTCGGGCAACGATGCGATCGGCCATGCCTTCCGGTCCGTGCAGACTGACGAAGCGGATGTGGCTGTGGCCGGAGGCACGGAAGAACTGCATGAGTTGCTGCACGCCGGGTTTTGCCGGGTGCGGTCTATGAGCGTCCGAAATGATTCCCCCGCGACCGCGGTTCGTCCCTTTGACCGGAAGCGAGACGGTTTTATCCTCGGCGAAGGCGCCGTGTTCCTGGTGTTGGAGGAGTTGGGCCACGCGCTGCGGCGGGGCGCGCGCATTTATGCGGAGGTTCTGGGTTATGGCAAAAGCGCCGAAGCTTACCACGCCACGGATCCGCATCCCCAAGGGTGGGGATACATCCGCGCGCTGAGAAAAGCGCTGGGTGACGCCAGGCTCGCTCCTTCAGACGTCCACTACATCAATGCACACGGCTCGGCAACTCCACTGAACGATCCGATCGAATCCAGGGCCATCAAGGAGGTGTTCCAGGAGCACGCCAAACGCCTGGCCGTCAGCGCGACCAAGCCCATCCATGGCCACATGATGGGGGCGTCGGGCGCCGTCGAGACGCTCGTAACGGTGCTGTCCATCCATCATGGTCTGATTCCGCCCACCATCAACCTCACGGACCCGGATGATGGCTGCGACCTGGATTACGTCGCCCAAGGAGGCCGTCCGTATCCCGTCAGGGTCGCGATGAACCTGAACGCCGGCTTCGGCGGACGGTACGCGTGCCTGGTCCTTGGGAAGTTTGAGGGTTAAGCGCGGATAAACGCGCTAAACATCCCCCCCTGCTGCTGGATGGAGGGCGCCAGTGCCGCGCAGGCCTGGGCCAAAAACTTTTGGATGGTCCGGCGCCCAACTTCCGGATGCGCCTTCTCCCGGCCGTGCAGACGCAATATCACTTTGACAGGATGCCCTTCGGACAGGAACTCCTTGGTGTGGCGGACCTTGATTTCCAGGTCGTGCTCGAAAATGTTGGCGGACAGCTGGACTTCCTTGCACCTGGCGGCCTTGTGCGGGTGCTCCTCCTTGTTGTGCCGGTACATGAATCGCCCGAAATCCTCTATTTGACACACTGGCGGGTTGGATTTCGGTGAGATAAGGATGAGGTCCAGCCCCATTTGCCGGGCCAGGGCCAGGGCCTCACTGATGGGCTTGACCCCGAGCGGCTTCTTGTCGGGACCCAGCGTGAATACTTCCTTGGCTTGAATGGAGCGGTTGATGGGATACGGGCGATACGGCTGGTGCTTCATAGGACGTAGGATTGGAATGGAAGGATGCCAAAGCGACCGTATAGCTTGGCCGCAGGCAATTCTAAACAACTAACCACCTTGTGCAAAGAGACCTACCCCTTTACGTTTTGTCAGCTTTGTTTGATGCCGGGGAAGCAGCTGACTGGGCCTCCTGGCATTGTTTCCGCGCTCTCACAAATTCGGGCGGCGGAGAGGACAGCTTTCGGCTGATTTCCGGCCATGCTTTGGCTCATTTCAATTTTTGTGAGGGTTCAATATCTTGACGATGTTGAACAGCGGAAGATACATCGACACGACTAAAATCCCGATCACAGCCGAGAGGAAGATGATCATGATGGGCTCAAGCGCCGCGGTGAAACGGGTCACCGCATCATCCAAGTCTTCCACGTAGTACTCGTTCAAAGCCTCCAGCACCTCCGGCAGGCTCCCGGTGGCTTCACCGGCCTGGATGTTGCCGGAAATGGTCAACGGAAACACAGTCTCGCGTTTAAAGGCATCGGAAAGGGGAATGCCCGATGTCTGAATGGCGCTGCGAATTCGCTCCAGCGCCTCGGCGAACATGACGTGGCCGGCCGCTTTCTGGCAGAGATAAAGTTGCTTCGGCATGGTGACGTTGGCGGTGGAAAACTGGTGAAGAAGCTGCAGGATGCGCAAGCAAGCTCCCTTGGAAATGAGGTCCCGGATCAAAGGCGTCTTGAGCGCGAGCCTCTGCATGCGGGGGTTCATGAACAGCTTCTTGCGGTAGATAAACATGAGCAGCGGAACGGCCAACACGCCCAGCACGGAAAGCGGGCTGGCCCGGAGGAAGTTGGAAAACATGACAACTACCCTTGTAATGAAGGGGAGCTCCACGCCAGTTCCCTTGTAAAGATTGGCCAGGGCCGGCACTGCCAGGATGGAGAACGTCATGACGGCGCCCAGCGCCAGGAGCAGCACGATGATCGGGTAGATCATGGCGTTCTTGAGTTTGCGCAATACCTTGTCCGAACGCTTAAGGGCTTTGGACCGCTCCTTCAACGCGACCGGAAGCTGGCCCGAAGTCTCGCTGGCCTGCACGATGGCCACGTAGGTGTCGTCGAAGACCTGCGGAAAATTGGCGAAGCTCTGGGAGATGCTCTCGCCGTCCATGATGCGCTTGCGCGCATCCAAGATGATCCGGCGAAAACGTTCCTTTGGCGTCGACTCCGCCAGGATCTGGAACGCGTGTGCGGTATTGACTTTTGTGGCGACCATGAGCGCGAGGTTTTGGGAAAACGTCGCAAGGTCGCGCTTGGAACAGGGGGAACCCAGCTCTAATTTACCGCGCTTGAGGGCTTCGAGCGTGGGGTTCTTCCTCTTCTCGATGGCGAGCAGCCGGTACTTCTCGCGCTGGAGGATAGCCTCAGCCTTGCTTTGGGAGCTGGCGTAAATGATGCGCTTGGTGACCTGCTGGCTCTCGTCCCGGACGGTGGCTAAGTATTGATTGGGGAACATGTTGTTGTTATCTGTGTGACTTGGATTTTGGAGCCGGTGGAGGCGGCGGATCGTTTAGCTTGACGCTGTAGGCTGCCACGATGTCCGTGGAGAGGCCGTGCAGTACCATAATGCGCAGGCCCAGCATGGTAGACTGGATCAGGCCGCGCTCCTCTTCAGGGAGGCTCGATTGGAAAAGATCGTCGCGCAGCTTTTCCTTGAGGTTGTTCTGGACGATGAAGTCTTTGACCTGGTCCAGCTCCGCGTCCGTGAATTCAGTCCTCCAGAGGGACGCGATTTCGTCCTCGGCCCTCTGAATGATGAGCGGGGGAAAGGCCAGGACCTGTTGCCCGCCGCGGTGGCGATCAAAGATGCGATGGCCGATCGTGTATTTTTTGATGAAATCCGGCCCGTACAGCTCCTCAATGAATTCAACCGTGGTTTTGTCGGCCAGCTGTCGGTCAGCCAGAACAGCATTGAAGCGCGTCGTGAGCAGATCGATGATCCGGGTGGAGTAGTTGTCCAGCAGCTGGGTAATGATGGCTTTGGCGTACTCCCTGTTGACGGTGGCGACCCGGCGGATGCAAGCGTAATCCTGCAGGGTTTTAAACTCGGGCGCCTGCACCCAGGCGGAGGGAACAGACTTGGGGAGAACGTAGCCGTCCGGCAGCACCAGTCCGAGCTCCTTCTGCAACCCGTCCGCGGTGGACATGACCAGCGTTTCGTATTCGCGGCAGGTTGGCGTTATGGATTTGGGCTTCAGTTTGATGATTAAACCGTCGGCGATGATCCGGTAAAGGAGGATGGGCGGCTGGTCCGCCACGATAGGTGTGAGCCCGTCAGGCAATGCGGGCGCGTCGTTGGTAGAGCGCAAGGCGGCTGTCAGGGGCAGCCGGTTGGTGTTGGCGGTCACATCGCTGTCCAGCGGGTCGGTTTCTGCGGGCGCCGCGGGTTCTTTGGGCTTTTCCGCGCGCGGGCCTGGTTTAGCAGGAGCTTTGGCAAACAAATTCGCGTTATGCCGGCGCCCCTTCTGTTGCGTCATGGTCGGCCCGGCAATGACAGCCGCCAGGAGAACGCCTGCGCCCAGAAAATACGGCCATAGCTTGTTGCATATATTGCCCATATCAGCGTTGAGTCGAGACAAGCCAGAACAACCCGTAGTTGGCCAGGATGATGAACAGGAGGATGTGCCAGTCTCCGTTTTTATGAGCTATATTTTTTCTCGCAAAGCCAAGGATGCAGGCCGGGTATATGATGCAGGCTGCCATGAGCGCCCAAAAGGACAGCTCGCACCTCGGCTGGAAGTAGTCTCGCCGGAGCAATGGGCTGAGGCTAAGGGCTGTTCCCAACCCAAGCACTACCAGCCCGAGCGCTTCCCTTGGCTTAGTCTGTCGCGGACGACTCATCACCTAAGTATAATGTCCGCTAGCTCACTTTGCCTAAATTTCCTCTTCTCCCCGCTCAGTTGAACTGCTGGCATCCTGGAACGGGTTGAGCCCGTTCCGGATCATCTCGGTTTGGATCTCGTGGATGGGCGAGCAGGTGGACTGCTCCCGCGCAATCTCCTCCACGAAGTACTGCATGTTGATCTCGCTGCCTTCCTCGATGGCCTTGATCAGAGGAGGGATGAGGTCCTTGAGCAGCCCGACGGCCGCTTCCGTCCAGATGCGGAAACGTTCGTTGGTTTTGGGCACGGCCTCCAGGATCTTCTGAGCCCGGAGCTCAAGTTCGTGGGCCGTCTCAATGGCTTCGTCCGCATCGCCGTCCCGGGCCAGCTCCATCACGCGCAGCAGCATGGGCCGAAGGTTGTGCTTCTGGAGGAACTCCAGGGAGTCCTTCGGCGCGAGTGACTTGTAGATGTCGTTCTCCTTGACCTCCGCCGGCACCATCTTGCTGACGTTGACGCGCTGGTTGTCGAGGCTGACGCAGCGCCCGGAGTTCTTGAGGATGTACTTCTGCGCCAAGCTGTCCGCCACCGTGTTTTCCTCCCGTGGGACCTGAACCAGTCCGTAGTAATAGCTGCGGCGGAAGCTTTTGAGGAAGGCCCTGTACGGAACCAAATTAAGCTGTTTTGTTTTCCAGCCGCCATCCACCTGGTGGACCACGATTTGTGAATCGGAGAGGACAATAATTGGCGGCGCCCACGACATCTCATCGGGAAAGGCATCCTCCAGCAGAAGGCGATTCAAGCGGGCCAGGGGCAAGCCGCTGGGCCTCTGTTCAAGCAAGTGGGCCGTGACCTGCCTCAGATTGGCACCAGCAAACAGCTCTTTGTCGTACAGGATCTCGCCGTGTACCGCAGCGTCCAATTCCTCCGCCAAGTCACGCTTGAAGGCTTCGACATCGTTCCAAGGAGTTGCCAGGCTCCGTTGCATGTCGGCGGACAAACGCCGCTTGATCTCCGCCGCAAAGGGTTTGGATGGCCGGTTCAGCCGGAACGCGAAGTTGGCCCGCCCCATGCGATCTGTAATAACGTGTGCGGCTTTGACGGTAGGGTCAATGTGGTGAGCGGCCGCTTGCGGGCAAATCGCCTGCATGATGAGCAACCCGCATTTGACGCCAAGATACTCGGCTTCGTTACAGGTGCCGTGCCCAACAGACATGTGCTCGGCGAACAGCGTCCGGTCACCTTGATGGCCCCAAAGGCCCAAGTGCATTGGTCCAGGGTTCTCACAGAGGCCGTCCACGTTGACGATGACAGGCTCGCCTTCGGCAAGCGGATTGTTGTAGCCCTTCACCCTTTCGATCACATTCTGCAGTGCCTCCTGATTGGTTGAAGACTGGGGTTTGATAGATGCGTTATCGTTATCGTTCATGTTGTTTGCTCCTTCCTGAGCGGAGCTCAAAGGGGCTTGGGGTTTACAGTTTCGGCAGGGACTCGGTCAGGCACTTCTGATCGAGTTCCATCCAGCCGGGATGGATATCCGGCCAAAATGACGCCCTCTTGAGCGGTCGCTGAAACAAGTGGGAGTCAAAGCGCAAAAGCCGGTTCATCTGGTGGAACGCCAAGCCGTCCAGGCTCAGCATCTTTTCGATTTCCCGGCCGGAGTACGAAACCAGTCCCGTCCGTTCGGTCTTGGAGCGGAACGAAACATGGTTCATCAGGTTCACCACCCCGGCTTGCCAATCCAGCTGCTGCTGGTAGTAAGAGCGCATCAGTTCCGGCCCCAGCTCCATCTCGGACTGGCTTTGCTGATTGGAAAGGCGGAGGTTGCCGCCCAGCCAGGAATTGGTGAGGTGGGTGCTGAGCGGGTAGACTTGAAAATCAGGGTTCTTGGCGAGCTCCTCAATCAGCCGCATGAAGTTGGTGTAACAGGGTTCGACTTTCTGGAAGTAATTGAACCCGCGGATGGCCGCGTGAGCCGTCTGCAGCCGGTAGGAGTTGAGGTCTCCCGGCTTGTCCAATTCCATCCGCCAGTGGGTCAGGATAATCCCGTAAACCAACGGCTGCAGCTCCACGGGCAGCTGAAAAGGCAATCCATCGTGGGTGACGGCCGCCCGGAGCAGGCAGTTGGCGCTTTCGAACTCTTGACGCGCCATCATCAGGTCGTCCTTAAGCTTGGGATCGAGGGTGGCGTAAACGTAGCTCTCGCTCGCTCGCGCCGTGACCTTCTTCCCGTTGGGAAGGAGCATCACTCCGCTGGCGTAATCCTGCAGGGTGAAGTCCTCGACCGAGTCCTTGGCCTGGCGGAACGGGTAGCCGTAGAAGCGATCGCCGTTGCCGAAGCGGGCCAGCATCCTCCAGGGGTCCGGCTCGCAATCCACCACGGGATAGGCTGAGCCGCCGGTCAAGGGCAGGATGTCGGCAAAGATCGGCGCCGGCGTGTCGGCGAACTCGCCAAGGTTGGCGTCCGGATAGATGTACCGCGCGGGAAAGAGCTGGGCTGGGCAAAGCCCGCGGCCCAGTGAAGCCAGGAAGAGGAACGTGTTTTCCAGCTGAATGTGCGGAGTCAGGCAGTAGCCCAGCTGGGGCAACCCCAGAATCAGCGTGGTATGCGCGCCTTGGAGCACCTTCGGCTTAAGTTCCTGCCAAAGCTGGTAATGGTAGCGCAGGTGGCGGGCGTTGATGCCCAGCCAGGTGGCTTGGGAAGGCGACTGGAACCACGGCGTCCGGATCAAAGTTGAGTATTCCGTCGGGAGCGCCTTCATATAAGGAAGCTGGGGCAACGAGCGGATTTTGGGCTCGTACTTCCAACCCTTCAATGACGCCGGGAAGGACCCGGTAACCGAGGCCGTCATGCAATCCTGCAGCGTCACCCCGTCGGGCAACTCAAAGTCAGTGAGGGCCTTGGCCCTGGGCAGGGGAATCGCGCAATTGAGGACGTTGCGCTGCTTGCTAAACACCTGCAGGTAGCTGGAAAAGGCGGTGGAAGTATGGCTGTCTCCGGGAAGAGACAGCGCCTCCCACCTTTCCGACAGCTGCCTGTTTTGTTCTAGCTCGTTTAAATTCACGTTATTTTGATCTGCTTGCGCGTAGCGCAGAAAGGCGGGTAACGCTTCCTCGCAGAAGCTCTGCCCTTCTGCGTAAAAGTATAGGTCTTCAAATACTTGTTTTTGTTGGGCGAGCTATAGGCCTGAAACCATACAATGAAGAAGATGACAGGTAGAGAATTACATTCCCTCGGCGGCCTCTGGGTACGGCAAGCATGGATGGTGGATAAGAGGATCCGCTTGGAGCTGACTCCTTCCGACGAGGAGACCAAGAGCTTTTTGCGCCACATCCACAAGCTGGACGACAACGATGGCTTTGAGATCGATGTGGAGCCGGAGATGCTGGAGCAGATCATCTCCCCGGATGAGGTGGGCACCAGGGAGCACAAGCTGGCCATGCTTCCAGGGAACTGCGTCAATCTCAAGGTGGCCCTGAACAACGAGCATGAGCTGATCGCTCTGGATGGCTCCTACGACGCCTCCTACTTCGTCACGGGCGATGAAAAGACGGGTTTCCGGCCGACGCCCAAGTTCTCCCGCTTGGTGAGGAATTACGTCAGCGATCTTTCGCGCGCGTTTGTTTTCCGGCAGGTCAGGGGCTTTTTCCGCGACACAGGCAATGGGCGCCTTATTCCGGATGACGAGAAGCAGGCGCTGAAGAGCCACCAGAAGGCCATGGTGCGGATTCTGACTCCGTACTCGAAGCCGTTCTGCGACGATGCCTCCAAGGTCCGCCAGCTCAAGGTGGCCGGCTTCGAAGGGGATTTCATGGGGGTGGAACAGCGCGTGGACTCCATCAGCGGGATTTTGGAGACGGAGGAGGATTTTGCCCGGCAGAAGCCTTCCAGCCCGACCTACGGCAAGGTGACCCTGACGGATGTGCTCGGCACGACCGCGGACAACAGCTGGGAGGAATTCTCGAAGGAAAACCTCAACGCCACCTTGAAGAACACCCGCCTGGGATACGCCGTTAACGCGCTGGATGACCACATCCGGACCAAACTGACGCCGACCATCGTGGACCACATGTCCAAGGTCACCGGCAAGTCCTTCACTCCAGAGCAGCGCGATGAGGTGTCGCGCGAGTTTCAACGCTTCATGGCGACCCTGATCGATGCGAGCCAGAAGCGCATGGAGCCATTGCGGAAGTTCTGCGAGTCCGTCGGCCAGGCTCACGAAGCCGTGCCGGAACGGGGCGTGGCCCTGCTGAATCATCTGGCCGGCCTTTCCCGGCTGCAGCCGACCCAGGAGTTTCAGCTGTCGGACGGCACAAGGCTGAACTTCTCCGCCGAGATGAAGAAGCTGTTTGCCGATCCGCGCAATTTCGGCGTTCCCATCGAAGACCATCCCAAGAGCGTGCAGCAGGCCGCCAACTCGGTGCTGCTTCACTACATGACTCGCGAAATGGTGGGCGCCTATTGGGAGATCAGCAACCCCAGCCCCAACGCCTCATCCCTGGATGCCCTTCTTGCCGAAAACGAGCAGAAGGTGATTGACCGCTTCACCAAGCGGGAGCATCCCATAGCGGATCCGGTGGAGTTCCACAAAGAGTTTCTGAATGCGCGGAACCTGCTGGTTCGTCAAGTCGAGGAGTACCTCGGCCCGCCTGAAGATCAGTCCATCCTGGCGCCGCCCAAGTCGCTGCAGCACCGCCTGATGGAGCGCAGCGCCGGCGTGGGCAGCGTGACCCGGTCACGGGGCCTGTTGCTCAACAGCGCGTGCATGGTTTTGCGCCAGGAGAATATCTCCGATGACGCGGTGGATGTGCTTCTCCGTGAAGGAGACATGCTGGCCGGCCGCCCGGCAGGCGCGTCCAACGAGGAGGTGGCCTACGTCATGAAGGCGTACGGAAAAACCCGGGCCGAATCTGCGTATGCGTTGCTGCTGTATGAGGCCATCCAGAACCACAACGTGCAGCTGGCCCAAAAACTGCAGGAGTTTGGCGACGCCAACGTCAAAGACTTCAAGCAAAAGCTCGAGGACGCGCTGGATTCCCGGGTGCGCGCGCGGACGCTGACCGTAGCCACTTTGGGCAAGCGCATCACTGACTCTCCTTCTGAAATCTACAAAGCGCTCAACCCCAAAGCGGAGGTGAGCTGTGAGTTGGCCAATGCCAAGGCGTCGGTGGTCTCCTCGGCGTGCATGGATGTGCTCAAGCAGACGCTGCGTCGGAAGCTGGCCTTCTACAAGCAGAGCCTGCCCAGTTCCATTGAGTTGAACAACATCGAAGGCATGGTGTACAACGGGCCTCAAAGCATAAAAATGGTTGAGGAACTGGTGGAGGACAACATGGAAGACGGCATCCTGGATTACATCCGTCTCTCTTCCATCAGGGACAGTTCCCAGCGCGAGCATGCCATGGATACGCATTCGGCCCACCTGTCCGACCGGGCTTCAAAAGCCAAGGCCGCGGTGGAAATCGAGGCTGACGCCAAATGTTACCCGGGCGGCATGTCGCCTCGCCGGCAAGCTCGGCAGCTTCTGAAGGATGCGTTCAACAAGGCCGCGATGGGCAAAGGCGAGATCAAATTCGATCCCCACCTGTTTGCCCCGCCCGGCATGGGTTGAGGAAGCCTGCTATTGAAGGTTGTTGAGGAGCACTTCCATGTGCTCTGGATGCTCCTGGAGCTTTTCCCTGGCCTTGGTCGTGATGGTTTTGATGACGATGCTGATCCTCTGGTGGCTGACCCCCTCCAGCTCAGCCAGTTCGGTTTGGTTGAAGGACTGCTCTTTCTTGTACACTTTGATGTCGTGCAGCTTCTTCCCTATGGTCGGGCTGGCGTGCGAGCAGCTGAAGCTGGCGCCCCGCTTGACTTCCGGCAACTTGTCCTTTTCGGTATGGTACATCGTCTCCTAAATTATAAAGCGCCAGGGCAAGGAATGTAGAATGTGCGGATACTTACGAATGTAGTACCTTAGCTTTGCCAAGACTCCGCTGCGAGACCGCGGCGGTCGTCAGCCTAGGGAGATGTCCGGGCTGGGTGGATTTCCCGCCGGCGCTTGGGAGGCGGAGGAGGAATGCGCCAGGTCTGTCAGCGGCAGCTGCGGATGGGGAGGAAAGACGACGTCATCTCCTTTTGGCCCTGCAGGCGCTTCTTGCGCCGGAGCCTTGTTTTCTGGCGCGAACTTCGGCGCCATGGCTGTCATGGTGTCGTTGGGGAGCTTGAGTATGTCCCTCACGAACCGTGGTATGCGCGCGTATCTGTCGTTCCCTCCACCGGAGTTCGTTGCCGCAGCTTCGGATGACTTGGCCTCTGCGGTGTCTCCATCGCCGGGCTCCGTTGCCGCGGCCGCCGGCGCCGGGCCCGTTGCCGCGGGCGGCTCATCTGGCGCCGTCGGGTCTGCGGGCGGTTCCGGCATCAAAGGCTCTTTAAAGTCGTCTGGCGGTTTCAGGAGCGGATCGATGCTGAAGATGTCGCTGTTGAGTATCTCCGGCTCGGCTGGCTCTACAGGCTTTCCCGAAGCGTCCAAGACGGGCCCCTTGGCCTCCGTGGGTTCCGAGGGGAATAGCGATGAGAAAATGGGGTCGATCTCCCCCGGTTGAGTGATGGATGCCGCCGGCTTCGTTTCCGGGCCGTCAGCTTTTCCTTTATTTGCTTTAGGGACGATGATGCGCGCGGGCGCCTGAGCTTGCCGGCTAAAGGTGTGCGGAACGTATTCCTGGAAGAATGTGCAATCGCCGGAACAACCGTGGTACTTGGTCCCGTTTCCGCGGGTGATCAAATAGAGCTTTGCGCCGCACTTGGGGCATGCTTCTTGCACTTGCTCCCTGAGAACGGCTTTGTTCTTTGGGGCGCGGCAGACTTGGTAGCGTGAGTCCAGCATGAGCCGCGCGAACGATTCGGTGCCATCCCGATCCTTCAGGCACTTCTCCTCAGTGGTGATCTTGTCCCCATGGAGCATTTCCTGGATATCCGATGGCTGCAGAACATACCCATTGTAGCTGCGGCGGATTCTGAGCTGGCACTTTGTGCAGGTGAACTCTTTTTCGCTGGCTTTAAAGTGGCGGCCCTTTTGCGAGTCCGGCATGTTGCAGTCGTCCGGACAGCTTACCTCGGAAATCTCCATTTTATTTTTGGTTTCGCTCACTGGTGAGTTAAACGTGGGAGTCGTTGCCGATATTGTCAGGGATATCAAACAGGTTGGCCAGCGGAGACGCCCCTGTGCCCGCGGGCGGCTCGGGAGCCTTTTCGATGTTGCCCTCCGGGTTGATGCCGTCTGGGACGTTGACCTGATTGGAGAGCCTTTCCAACTCATCGTCGGGCACCTGTTTGTCCAAGGGCAGCTTGGGCCGGTCGAGCCCTTCGTTGAGCTTCTTTGATGCTTGGTCGCCCTCGGCCTTCTCTGCCGTTGCACCCTTATCAATCTCGCCGTCCGGCTTGATGCCGTCAGGAATAGTCGTTTGATTGGAAAGCCGGTCTTTATCATCCACGATCTGCTGATCGAGCGGCGTTTTGGGCAGCTCATCAAGACCCTTGTTCAAGTTGTTTTCCCATGATCCTTTGCCTGTTTCTGCAGCCTTGGCGGCGCCTTCGGCGGTCCCGGCGGAGCCGGGCTGCTTTTCCTCCTCATCAGTGATGACCCGGGCTGTTTGGTCGGTACGCGAAAGGAAAGGATCGCTTTCCCGGCTTGCCAGCAGATCGGATGCAAAAGGCAGAACGCTGTTGCTGTAATCCTTCAAGTCGTTGAAGGAGGGCAGGGCGTTCATGTCACGGCGGTAGCCGTCTTCGTAATCCTTCTCCTTCCGCTCTTCTGGATCATCCTGGCCCCCGCCTGTCGCAGAACCGTCCTGGTCCTCAGCCTTTTCATTGGGGATGTTGGGATCGGAGTCTGAAATGACCGCCTGGCGGATGGGCAAGCCAAAGCGCCAGCCCCGCAAAATCCCTTTGTCCCTCTGCTCTGCTTCGCTGGCCGAAACCAACGCGTCGACCTCGGCCAGGTTGGCGCCCTGGGGGAGGCGGGCTTCCAGGTAGCCCCGGTCCCTGACGTTGTGGTGCAGATCAAACAGGTGGGCGATGCCGAGCTCAAACGCGCGGTTCTCGATGTAAGCCTGGTAGTAGTCGTTCGCCGCGTGGGAGAGCGCCTTCTTATCCCAGAACCTGGCGGTCTCCTTCAAGTTGGCCTTCACGATCTTGCTGCCCGTCGGCCGCTCTTTGTTGTAAATCACGGACTCAAAGGGGGCCATCTGCGTGAAGTGCGAGGCGTCAAAACGGTTCATCTTCTCCTGCCGGCGGGTCGTCGAGCCGCTGCGCCCCTCGCCGAACGCGCTGGAAAGCTTCAGGTCGGCCCCGGAATGGTCCGCCTTTTCCCCCCAGAACTGGCCGCACGTTTGCTCCGCCAGCTTGTTGGTTTTGTCATCCAGATTTTGCAGGAAGACGCGCGAGCCAAAGCATTGGATGAACGCGTCGATCTTGTTCTCGTCTTTCTGGACAGCCAGCAGCGTCGATTTGGCCTGGGTGGCAATGAGGTTGCAGATGCGGGACTGGCGCGCCACGGAAAGGAACTTCTCATCGCCGCCCGTTTTGCCGCCGCCGGACGTGGTGATGAAGAATTGGTACTCGTCCGCCAGGAACAGAAGAAAGCGGTTCTTGTTGACCGGAGCCGCCTGGGTGCGCTTGAGCACGACTTGCTGAAAGTCCAGCTTCATGCAAGTGCCAATGAGCATCTGCGCGTTGGGGTAGGCGCTCAGCACCAGGGTGTAGACCTTGCCGTTATTGAGGCAGTCTTCAAAGGAAAAGCGCGAAGGCTGGCAGAACGTTTTGATCAGCTGTTCGTTGCGCGTGACGTCGCCGAAAAGGTTGGTCACGCAGCTTTGGATGTTTCCCTTGGTCTTAGGATCGTGTTTCAACCATTCTCCGGTAAAGTAGTCATCCAGGTTCCTCAGCAGCAATATTTCGTAGGGGCTGGCCCCTTCCACCTGCTTGCTGGTGATGACCTTCTTGAGCTTGTTGACGTACTTGGTCAGGTACTGCTCGTTGGTGGTGAATATCTGGATTTCGTTGACGGAGCACTCTTTGCCGCCAGGCCCCTCCACTTGCCGGAACAGCTCGATGCAGGCCGCGATGTGTTTTTCCGAAGCGTTGGACCAGTAAGCGTTGTCGGACCCGAAGGCGTTGCCCGTCACTTCGGCCACGGCCATGATGCGGCCGGCCGCTTCCGTGGAGGCCGCGTTCTTGGAAATGAGGTTGTAGGTGAGGCCGTTGTTGATGGAATGCACGCCAATGTAGCGCAGGCGCGTGGGTTTGGCGGTGGTGATGGGGTTGCCGGCGTCATCCACGCCGTAGCGCGGTTTCCGGTTGTGCGTATTGGTGACCCGCACCAGCCGGCCGCTTTTATCTTCCCGCCAGCCCAGCCAGCGAACGGACAATCCCAGCACGTCGAACTCAAGCTCTCTGAGCCTGTCATTGACGTCTTTCCGGCGGAAGGTGCCGCGATCGTTGAAGACGAAGGAAGAGAGCGGTTCGCAGTCCCCGTTGGGCAGGCGCAGCACCTTATTGTGGGAGAGATCGTCTCCCAGAATGGTTTCAGGCCCTTCAGCCTTGGCCAGCACCAGGTCGCACTCCTGCATGCTGGTGCCACCCATGCAGCTGACCAAGAAGTGCTCCTTGGTGTGGATGTCCTCGAATTCGAGGATGTAGTAATCGTTATCGGGACGGATGACGACAAGATCGTTAAGGATATCTCGCCCATGCTTTTGCATCACATAGATGAGTGCCTCGTGAAAATCTCCTTTGACGTCCAGCACGAATCCGCCCCATTTGGCATTGGGCATGGTGGGGTCGTTATTGCCGTAGAGGGCAGTGAGGGCATCAAGTATCGGATAGATGACGGCAGCCGTTTTGCCTGAACCGATGGACCCGAAAGCGATCAGATTTGTGAAGAGGGCCTTCTCATCAAAGGTCATCCCGCCCAGGGATATCTCGAGCTTCTTGGGAACCTTGCTGGCGGTGGCCATCTGCCATCGGTTTTTGACCGCCATCTTCGAGAGGATCATGGCCTCCAGGCCGACCGTGACCAGGCCGAGGCCGGCTTCGGCGATCGTGGGGAAGGGTTGCGGCACCCAAAGCGTTGTTTCCGGGATGGCCAGTCCGAGGGCGGGCGCAGCGGCGGCGGCGGCCCCCACCGCAAGGGCCATGTAGGCTAAGTTGCTGTGCTCCGGCACCTTGGCCGCCAGGCCTCTAATAGCTTTGCCAATCATACAATAACGCAGAGGCGCCTCGGGTGCCTTGCCTGCTCTTATTGTATGACCTGCCCGCCTGGCTATCAACCGTGAGGTTGGGTTTTTGCGGAACCAAGCTCTTCTTCTATCTCGGGCGTAAAAGGGACGTACACAAACCTGTAGGAGCAATCGACGATCTCTTTGCGGCTGGAGTTCTCCACCGTCAGGACGGTGTCGGGATACTGCTCCCCATTGGGAGACGATCTTGTGACCTGCTGGCTTCTTTTAACGAGCACAGGTTCAAGGTCACCCTGGGTGGACAGTGCGTAAAGTACGGGGCTAGACATGGGTTGGTTCGGGTTCAGGTTCAGAGTTGCTGGCGGGCGCGATCTCGGAGTTACTGGTAATCGGTCCGGCGACTGGTAATGGATTTTCAACAAATTGGATGACGCCAGGACCTTGCTCGTGCGGTTTTTCGGGCTGTGGAGCGCCGTTGGAGACAGGCGGCGTGCCGTCGGCAGACGCTTCCTCCGGGCTGCCGGGCAGCGGCTGGGAAGCTGGCAAGCTTCCATTGACCGGATGGATGAGGGTGGCGGCTCCACTCTGCGCGGCTTCCATCTCCGGCACGAGGAACCAGAGTTTGCCCTGCTGCAGCCTGATGCAGATGACAAACTTTCCCTGTTCCACGAAGAGCTCCCCTTTGGGCGCGAGCTCCAGCATCTCCGTGACGATCTGCATGACCTCATCCTCCGACTTGTCGGCAAAGAGCTGGGCGTTGTCGTGAAGGATGCCGATTTCAATGCAAAAGAGCCGGACCGGCTCCGGGAAAGACAGGAAGGGCTGGCCGTCGGGCTGCGGCTCGGAAAGCGTGACATCGACGGTCTTCCCATTGCTGGTGCTGAGGATGAAGAGGTGCTTCTTGGTCAGGATCTTGGCGGTGCCGACTTTGGCAAGAAAGGCGGCGGTCAGGCTTTCGTGCTGCTGGATGGTGCGGATATTGTGGATGATGCGGAAGCGCGCCCCGGCGAGCTCCCCGAGTTTCGGCTTCGATTCTTTAACTTGCCTGATGTCCATGATGCTGTAAGTGGTATTCAAGGTAATTGCCTGCTTAGCCCACCATCATTGTAAGGCTTTTTGCTGTAGGTTAGTTTGGCGAATTTTTAGACCCCCGGAGCCGTATAATGTCCTTATGAAGATAAGCGCAGAAGCCTTAGAAGTCCGCCGGAAGGAAAGCCTCCGTGCCATCGTCAACGCCAACATCGCCAAGAACACGCCCGATCGGGACAAGGTGGTAACAGACACTGTTACTTTTGTGGACCAGTTCAAAGGTCTGTCTACCACCCAGGTCAAGGATCTGTCCCAGCTTCGCCAGCGGAACGGCAACGTGGACCCCGATCTCGTTGATTTCGTCAGCTTCCGCTCCGCGGATGCCCTGGCTGCGGCCCTGGACAAGCACTACAGCGCGGGCGACCGCGTGGTGCTGATGAAGGGGGAAACTGCGGAGCTGGGCACTCTCGAACGGGACATGGTGGCGGAGATCAGCTGACCCTCACCACTTGGCCTGCGCGAAGAATGCCGCCGGGTCCAGCCCGTTGTACGTCTGCGCGCTGTAATCGATCACGACCGTCGTCACCTGGTTTTTGAAGAAGGTGACGGGGATTCCCGAAATCGTCAACTGGCTCCCGTTGAGGCTGGCTGTGGCCTGGTCAAAGCCCGGTTGCTCGATATAGCTGGTGAAGGCAACCGTATTGGTGCCCTGAAAGCCGTTCGAGGAGTCTCCGTAGTTCATCTTGGCGTAGATGGTTTGGCACTCCCGGAAGAAGTCATCGATGACCGCATCCTTGGCGGAGCCGGCCATGTTGCCGAAAATCCCCATGGCCACCGCGCCCAAAATAACGATCACGACGATGACCGCAATGATCTCGACCAAGGTAAACCCGCAGTTCAGCTTAGCTCGTTTGTGGTGTCCCTTAACATGCATGGGTAATTATACCGCGGCGCGCCCGTTTCTGCTCGCGTCGGCAGCAGTTCTCTTGAAGAGCTTGGCGCAGAACGGACATACCCGCATCTCCCAAACCAGCCGGAGCACGGCAGGTACCGTCCGCAGCATGATTCCTATATCCATAAGCGGGGAAGCGTTCGCGACATAGTAGAGGTCCATCTCCATCATTTGCTCAAAGGTGGTTTTGTTCTTGCCGCTGACCTGCCACAGCCCGGTCATTCCCGGCGGCGCCAGGCACCGGAACTGGTATTCCGTGCAGAACAACTGGCACTCAAAGGGGGTGCAAGGGCGGGGGCCAACCATGCTCATCTCCCCGTGCAGCACGTTCCACAGCTGCGGCAGTTCGTCCGCGCCCATGGCGCGCAGCAACAGGCCGCCGGGGATGATGCGCGGGTCGCCCAGGCACTCCAGTTTCCGGGTCAAGCCATTTTTCCGCATCAGCTTTCGCAGGTGCTCCTGGTGGGCTCCCTGGTCCGCGTTGATGACCATGGTCCGGAATTTTAGGCACATGAATTCTTTGCCGCGGAGGCCGATCCTGTTCTGCCGGAAAAAGGCGGGCCCGGGCGATGCCATCTTGATCCAGATGATGATCAGGCAGCCCAGCGGGAGCAGGAGCGGCAACAGGATGGCGACACAGGTAAGGTCCAGGAATCGTTTCCAAACTGGGAAGACGATAGCCCGCTCCTTCACCTCCTGGGAGATGTTTCGGCCGCAGCAGGCGGCCGCTGGCCGGCGCGGTTTTGCAGGTTCCATATCAAAAAATCCGCAGCGTCTTGCTCCAGCATTGGGCCAGGCTCAAGGTCAGTGAGGCATACTGCAGGCCGCTTTTGGCCAGTATCTCCCAGAGGGGTTTGTTGGGCGCCGAAAGGGCCGCGCCAAGCAGCTTCTGCATCGGCCCACCTTCCAGGGTGACTGGCAACGGCAGGCTGTAGCACCGCGCCAGGTCCAGCAGGGCAGGGCGGGTTACGATGCCGTGAAAGGTGAAGGCCTCCAGCAAATCCAGGTGCTCGGACAGCTTGTACCTTTCCGCCATCAGGTCGCGGTTCCCGATGGCCACGCCGTTGATAGAGCTCCGGATGTACAGGAACGGAACCGTGTGCTTGCGGCCATTGTAGGTGACCAAAGTTTCCTTCTGGGCCTTGTTGATTTGCCCGAGCTTCTGCCAGAATTCCGCCAGCAGTTGGGCTTCAGTGGCGGCAAACTTGAACTCAGTACCAGGGGCGGACAGCCCTTCAGCCTGGCTGGGCAGGAAGGCTGCCGATTCCCCGGTCTCCCGCTGCAGATAGATGGCTGCGACTCTTGCGTGGAAGGGGCTTAACCAGGAGGATTCGTCTTTGGTTTCTTCGCCGGTGGGGTTCGCGTAGGTGTGGATAAAGATCGAATTCATACGGCTCGTATGAATACGAGCAAACTTTTGTTTGCCTGTGTTTTGGTCTTTCTCTCGGCCTCCTTGTTGCTCCATCACATGGCTGCAAAGCCTGGGCTTCGCGCAGCCTCAACGGCACAATTGTAGTCCCTTTGGAACTCTACAGGAGGGGCTTGGCGAAGACCTGCGTGCCCTTTTTGATGAAGGTCAGGCGGACCTCAAAACCGTCCGGGTGCATGGCAATCAGGCCAGCCTGCAGCCCCTTGAAGAAAATTTGGAGCTCGGCTCCGGACATGATGTACCAGTAGGGCGTGGCGGGATCGGTGTCCTGGAATATGACGTGGGCGCTGGAGCAGCCGCGGGTCGCGAAGTGGTATTTGATCTTGGCTTCGAACCTCATGTTGTCACGAGGCGTCTGGCCTTTGGGAATGGGCTGTCCCCGCGTCAATCCATCCACGTTAATGCTGTGGAGAACCTGTCCGTTTCCGGGCCCCGGGGCGGTCACGTAGGTGTTCAGGAAGAGGAGCTGCCAGGTCTTGTTGGGGATGACATGGATGTTGTGCATGGCTCAAGATCGGTGCGGATGGCGGCGCGTCGAAGCCCGTTTGACCGACTGCTTCCAGCTGGCAAGCTCAAGCTCCGCCTCTTCACCGGTAAGCAATCCAGCGTCGGCCAAGTGCTCGGCGGCCAGCGTGAGCTTTTGGCGGGCCAGTGCCTCTTCGGCGCGCGTCAATTTGCGGTTGTAACGGCACCTGATGGTCAAGTCCAAGACGGTATTCATAGCCAGATTGCGAACTTGTGTTAGGCCGGAAACCAAGCTCAATGCATGCCCATTCCGGGTTGCGGTGGCTGGTCCTCCGGGCTCTCTGAAGGCGGTATCCGCCGGGGCGGCGGCGGCGCCGGCTGCTCGGTCGGTGCGGGGGTTTCGGGCGTTCCGCTGGGCTTCAGAGGATCGGCCGGAGGCGCCGCATTAATGATGGTTTGGTGGGGCAATTCCTCCATTTGGGCTACCTGAGCCAGGTCCCCGATCCACATTGGTTCCTCGTACTGAAGGGCACCCAACTTGAGTTCCAATTCGGTGACCTCGGCCACGCTTTGAATCAAGGAAGCCTTCCTAATGTCGTCCAGCTCCTCGAGCGCTTTGCGGATTTCGGCCTTGCGGTTTCCGGGGACAATGAGCCGGCCAGGCGTGGTTTTAACGAGCAAGGCACGCCCAGAGGGGACGTCCCAGGAAGTGATTTTCCCCATGTCCGCCGGCGCGTTGCGATAGGCGTTGCGGAGGGATTCCACGTGCTCTCCGCGGGCGTCCATATTGAGCGCAAGGACTTCCTTGAGCTTATGGAAGCGCTCGATGATTAGGTTCGAGGTTGCATCTCGATTGCTGTTTGAGGATTCGGCGAACTGCTGCCTCCGCTTGGCGTACCGGCGGCGCAGCTGCTCCCTGTCCATCGCCCCTAAATGATAGACAAACCGGGTGACTCCAAACCGGCGTTTGGCCTGCCAATCGGTCATGCGCGGAGCATTTCTGAAGTCCTCGATAGTGCTCACACAAGCTTCGCGCACCAGCGGTTCCCAGACCGCTTCCAGCCGCGGCGACTGCTTGATGGAGTAGTTATAAACGTGCTTCTCAACGCTTTCCCGGTAGATGTGAACTGTCTCATCCAGCATATCGACGTAGATTCCATTCCGCCCCGGAGCAGTATGGTTGCTGAGGCTGATCCGAAGCCCTTTCTTGGTTTGCGGCAACAGAAGAACGTGGCCGTGGATGTGGGGCAGCCGGCCCTTTTCGGGCGCCTTGGCGTTGGTGTGGACGTCGTGGTGAATCCCCATCACAAAGCAGAGTTCATCGCCCGGATAGTGCCGGTTGGCCAGTTCCGAAAACGTGGTCTCGGCCGCCCGGACCAGCAGTTGATCGACGTCGACAAGGTCCTGCAGGAGCCGGGTCACCCGTGCCGGATTCATGCTCATGACCAGCCGTATCCCCATAGTCTTCCGGCCCTTGACCTGCTGATGCCGGCAGTGTTCTCGCAGGTATTCAAGAACGGCATCGTTGCCGGAAGGATCGGTGGTGCGCTTGAGTTGGCGGACCCTCTGGCGTCCATACCCGTGTATGGAAAGCTCGCCCATCGGCCGGGATGTGAAGTACGTTTTCCCCACCGCTATCCCATCTTCTGGCTCCTGCGATTTATGCTTTCGCACCTCGTTTGCGTAGGCCCCGGCCCAAGAAATAACCACCTTGGGCGAGGCGACGACCGAAGTTCTTCTGATGGTGGCGGCGGGTGTTGACATGGTCTTAAAAGGGTAATCCCAATCGAATCGCTCAGGTTATTTTGTCGGGTCCTTCATCTCCTTTTTGAAGTAAGCCAGGACGCGGGCGGAGTCCTCCCGGAGCATCTCCGTTTGGTGGACTGCCTCGTCGAGTTCGCTTATCTGGCCGGCCAGCCGTTCGCAGATTTCGGCGACATTGGAGTTCTGGTGTTTGAGGATTGCTTGCAGGTTTTCCTCAGTCCCCGGCGTGCTGAAATTGGTCATGAAGTACAGGTAGATCAGCTGGCGCGCGAGGAGCAGGTCCATGAGCTTGCTGCCTTCGATTCCGTAGTGGTCGGCCAGCTGAAAAAGGATGTTCCGGTGCCGGCCGGATTCATAAAAGTTCTGTATCCACTCATCAAGCTCCGGCCCTTTCATCTCGTCTGGAATCCCAGTTCCGTCCAGCCTTTGGCGGAGCCCATCGGCGAATGTGGTGTTCTCTTTCATAATCAGGATTTGGGAGCGGTCTTGGCCTTGGCGAGTTTTTTGAAGGCATGGAGCAGGGTGCGGTATTCGCCCGTGGCGCCCAACTCCACCAGGATCTGCTGGAGGTGCATGGTGACCTCGGTCAGCTCTTCGATCCGGGCGTGGACACCCGCTTCCAGGGTAGTCAGATCGGTCAGGTCCGGGAGGTAGGCATAGCCCAAAGTGATGCTCATGTCCGCCAGTTCATTGACCGTCCGGCCCAGCGAAGCATTGTCATTGGGGACACCCAGCCTGACCAGGCGATCGACCAATTGCTTCTGCAAATAAAAGCGCGGATTGCGCTGCTCGGTGGACGCCAAAATGCCTGGTCCATCCTCGGCAAACTCGGCTTCTTCCGCCGGCAAAGGCGTTGTTTTCCCGTTTTCCTGTGAATCACTCATGCAACCATTTTAAGGCTTCGACAGGGTAGTTGCACCCAGAACGCTATAAGAAAGCCGGGAAAACGGCTTAGTTCGTGCAACCACGATTGAGGAAAAGTGGATTTCGCAACCATTCTTCCGGAAGAGCTCCCTTTTTTGCAACCAATTTGCCGAATTTGGGCGGTTTCTTGCAACCAATCTTCCGAAACCACCCCCTTTTTCTACGCCGAAACCCCTACTTGTGCCTATCCACTTTTTTCCTCTCTCTTACTCGTCCATCTAGTCCTCTTTTGTACTGCTACTTCCAGATTCTCCCACAAGCCCCCTCTTGCCATCCTGCTGCCTGTGACCGCGCTTCTACAGCCCTGTGGTGGCGTTCCGCGCTGGCTTCTAATCCAGCGGCCAGCTGGTCTTGGATTTGGTCTAAACTGCACTGTTTGGGGCGCATGAGAGATTTGGCACTGCAGATTTGGAGGGGTGTGGTATTTGGCGTGTCTGGTTCAGGATTTCTGGAAGCTGGAGACGGTAAACTGTAGAAGTCTATTTCAGCGGAGCTGCGGGTCCGTGTCTCATTTTGGCGCGGAGTGGAGGTGGGGAATTTGGGGTGAACTGGTCGAGGATTTTGGAGAGGGCATGTTGGTGAACCGAGATGGAACCCCTGCTGCAGAATGGGGTTTCGTCCAGTTGGGATTCCAACAAAACCCTGGTCTTGCTGGGGATGGTTTGGGTTCTAATGATAACTGGAATTCTGGCAGCCTGCAGCTCTTCCATGAGCATAAAATGGGCCTTAAGCATGGTCCTGGTTGGGCTTGGTTTTGGGTTTTGCAGACTACACCAGACCTGTTGTTCACATAGTTCCTTACCCGTCATGATCACGCCGCCTGAGATGGGGCGGCCTGACATTTCTAAGGTCTCCTCTGCGAATCTGCACGTTGAAGAGGCAAGAACAGATGCATACGATCCCGCGCTCTTCTGGCCTGACATTGGGGGGTGCTGGGTTGGTGGAGTGACGACTTTATTCAGGAGTTATTCACAAAAAGCTGGTGTATAAATCCTGCTGCAGCGTGTTCCGCATGGAGTCCTGGGGCGACGGTCCGTATGCCTTTTCTCCTCTAATCCTTAGCGAGTTGCTTAGGATTAGAACCGGCCGGGTAAATGCCGGGCAATCATCACCCAAGGAGGAGTCTGTTGCGCGGATTGGGGGTCCGTCCTCAATCAGACAAAAGTGACAATTGCCCGGTTCAACTTACCGCTTTGTCCCCGATCGCTACACTTTTTGTATGGCATGGATTTGGTCCATGAACCTGCTGGATCGATGCGACTTCCCACATGTACAGCCAGGGCATCTGACTATGACATCCAGCTATTGCATTCCCAGCAGCCTTTCTTCTTGGTGGTGTACTAAGGGGTACTTGGGGAGATCAAGGGTTTGGTCTCCTGAGTGAGAGCGCCTCCTACCCCGGGGTAAATTTAGTCCATTACTATCTCCTTTTCCAGCTCCCCTGATCGCCACTGCTGCAGCCCTTTGCGAGGATGGTTTGGAGGCTATTTCCGCTGGTCTTAGCTGGACGGAGTCCAGCGTATGAACTCCTGCCCGGCCACCGGTCTTTGGCACTTTTACCCAACTCGTCATGCCTTTGAATCCGACGCCGAGGCGGTGAGAGGGACGTTTGGACTTCGTCCAAGTGTTCCTGGAATCCTGCCCGAGCACCGGGGCTTTCAAACAGCCGGCACGTCGTCAAATTTGCCGCGATTGAGCTCCTCGTGAATGCCGTCCATGGTGTTCTTTGCGAGGTTGCGCGCGGCCGTTCCGTCCTTGTGATAGACCTTGTGAATGTCCGTGATGCTGCCCTCTCCATCCAACGTCGCATCGGCGATATAGGGCATGTGCAAAAGCCAGCAAAAGCGGCCTTCAGCCTCCGCTGGCAGCTTCTTTGGACGCGCCTGGCAGAATCTTTCGAGGCTGGTTTGGGAACGAGTACTGCGTGAGGATTTGGGTTTCATGCGGTTCTGGTTTGACCCTATTCTGAAGCCCAGAATCCTGCCCCGGGGTAGACTTTGGCCGCTCGTTAAGCGGCCCTTTCAACCAGTGCTGGAGCTGTTTTGGCCGGCTCCGGCGCCATGTTGATGACCAGCTCTTCTCCAGCTTTGAGGGAGATGTGCCGCAGCAATTCCGCGCGCAACTCCCCTTCCGTGGACTGGACGGGAACCTGCTTGAAGAACGGTCCGGTGGTATGGACTGCAGTCTCTGGAAAGCTGACGTTTCTCTTGAATTCGATGGTGATGAGCTTGGTGGATGCTGTCATAAATCAGCCTTGTTCCAGTGGCTGTTTTTGGACGAAGTCCAGTGTCCGATCGCCTGCCCGGGCGCCGGGAATAACGCGCAACTTCGAGGGGACCGGGTATGTAACTGTTGCAGCCCTTTTCAAGCTCTCTTACAGCGGTCTCCTGCCCGCAGCTTTCCCGCAAATTGCGAGAGAAATTGCGGCGGGGATCCACGTGAAAAACGGGCCGGCAAGATTTTGGAGGTACGAGTACCCGCCCCTTCGCCGGTCTCAATCCGAGCTGATGCTGGTCCTGCTACAGCAGCTCCGACTGAGCTTGAAAGGCCGCTTTGAAAGTCCTCTTAAAGGCTTTCGGGACGCCAGTCCCGCCTCCAGCCTGCCCGGGCACCGGGAATGGACAAAGCGCTCGCGCAAGGCTCCTGCTGCAGCCTCTTCAACTCACGAGCCTGCCACTTCTCGAGCTTTCAGGGCGGCCAATTTAGCGGCGAACGCTGTCATTTTTGGCTCCGAAGTGGATAGGTCTTGCATCAGATTCAGGCTGGCGACGAGCACTTCTGGGTGTTCCATGGCATAGCCATCTCCGTAAAACTCGTCAATGGATTGAATCGTGTTCCGCTTCACTCGGCTGGCCCGCCGGACCCGAGGGGCGCTCGGCCAGAGCCTCTTCCACAAGGGCCTTGGTATCGTGGGTACTTGATGTCGTTTTGGGTTCGGTCATAAGCACTTTTGGTCTCCTGCCACGGCTGGAAATGTGCTCGCACCGCGCGGCCAAAGCAACTGGAAAAGAGATACTGCTGCAGCTTCAAAACTGTGGTTGGAAGCCGGCAATCCGGATGCCAGGCTGCAGGCCGCGGCGGGTGGAGAGCCTCTTTCGGTCCTGGCCAGACCACCGGTCTCGATGGGAGGGGCTTCGACAGTTTCTTGGCCGTAAGGCCACTGGTCAGGACCGCCCGCCAGGGCGGGAAAAGACGGGCGCGCTAGCGCCCGGTGAAGGTCCACCATTCCACGTTTAGGGGGCCAAGCGGCCAGAGCGAGCCCCGGACGAGGGGGGTGCATTCCACGCCCGAAGGGCGGTGCGGGTTCATCATGCAAGGCGTTTATGAGGCCCAGCGGCCGGAGCTGTCTCACCACAAAAGAGGCTTGGACCACGTCCTCCGTTCAGAGTCTCCCCAATAGACGACCCTGTCTCACCATTGTGATGCAAAAGGATGAATATGGTTCTCCACGAGCTACTTCTTCTCCTCAACCATCACCACCTTGTTCCGTTTCACCTGAGGAGTGGCGCCCTTGCTCTTTGCGAACTTTTCTGCGGCCTGGAGAAGCAAACTTATCGCCTGGCACACGTCGGGTTCGGGGATCTCGAAATCCTGAGCAAGCTGGGGAAGATCGCCTGTATATAAGGCTTGGAGCTTCTCGGAAACCTCCAGTGGAAGTGGGGCGTCAGCTTTCGGCAGAGCTTCTACAGCCAGGTCCAACACGTTCTGGAGAGCGCCTCGGCGGTTGGCAAGCTCCAAGACCTCGGTCAAGGTTTGGCAACTGGTGTCTTTGGGATGGGTCACACATCCTGCCCTGCACATCCCGTGCAAGAAAGCTTGAAGTATGGCGTAATGGGTGAAAACCTTGAGCATGTTCTCGGCCTGTTCTTTTGTTAAGCCACCCTTCTCAAGGTACTGTAAAAGGGGGGTATGAATGTCGTCGAACGTCATACCCCTTTTGTTTTCTGCTAAAGTCTTTTTACTCATAGTCCTGGTATTATAGAGCGGTCTGACTTGAATGCTGTGTCCTCAGCTTCAGCAGGAAGCAGGCAGGAAGTAGCTACCACGTCTCTCGGCTTCAAGGGCAACGCCTTCGGCGGGAATTGGCAACGCCGCCAGGCGGTTCGGGTTCGGGTCCATCATGAAAACGTTTATGAGGCCCAGCGGCCAGAGCGGTCGGAGGTTGACGCCGAAGGTGGTGCGACTCCAACCCTGCCCGGGCACCGAGGATGCGGCCATGCGGCCTGAGCGGTTGAAGAGCAGTCGGAGACCTCCTGCTGCAGCTCCGGCCGCCAGGTTCCGTTTCGTAGAAGGGCTGCAGGGTGTGAAGCCGGAGGCGCCCAAGCGATAAGGGTGCAAACTTCTTGGACGCCGGACGGCTGAACGGCCGTAAGGGAATAAGGGTGACTGCTACTGCGCGAGCACCGGGATTGGCCAAGCGGCCTGAGCGAGGAATGATGCCAAAAAGAGGAACTCTGCCGGGACACCAATGGGTGCCACGCTTACAGCAGCTTTTGAGTCTTGCGATTGCGGGCGTGTTTTAACACGTCAGCAGGGGATGGCATGTGAATTCCGTCTGGCTCCGCCGTCGCTGTAGAAGCCGCAGAGATAAACAGATAGGTTCCATCGGGCTCGCGTTGGGTGCTTCCTGTGGGGTAGGAGATCAGTGTCGTCATTCGAATCTTCTGGATGATTGCCGGGTCAACGATTCTCCAGTCCTCAATGGTTTTCAGTAATCCGCCAATGTGGGCCTGACCTTTAAATGCCAGGAACTGGAGCAATTGCTCAGGGGTACACTGGACACGTAATCGCACTTCCGTCCACTTCTTCCCTAAGGAATCGTAGGTTTCCTTTTCCAGGGACATGATATCTTTGAGCTTCATTTCATCCAGAATTTTATACAGGCGTGATGCTGTGCAGTCAAGGTTGGAAGGTACACTCACGCCAATAGGCGGATCAGGTTATTCCACGCTGCGATGTATTCCAGTGGGAATAGGCTGACCGATGGCTTGGAGCACGGCCAGTGTGTGGGGATGGTAGCGATTGTAGCCTTGCTTGGGATCCATGAACTGCTTAGCGTAAAGCTTGGGGTGGCGCGCGGCTAGGAAGACGAGGCAAGGACGAAACGCCTCGTCGAAGGGGAGATCCGGCGACAGCAGCTTGGTGGATTGGCAGTATATCTCGCCAAAAAGCTCGGTATCTGCGCTTTCGATGCGGTGGTAGTCTGGCTCGTCATCTTGACCGGTGCCCAGCCAGACAAAGCCCATGCAGGTGCGGAAGTAAGCATTGATCGAGTCAAAGTCGATCCCCAAGCATTCAAAACCCTCCTCTGCGCGGGTCATGGCAAAGGCGTAGGGAGCAAATTTGCTGTACCAGGCCATGAGCTGGCGGCAGCCGTTTTTCCCCTCGGATACTTCGAGCGTCCAGTGTCCACCGGGAGCGACTCTGTGGACAAAGGCCTCGGCTTTTTTGGAAACTCCGATGGCTTGGAACTGGCGGCAGCGCGGTTTAGATATGCGATCATACCAGATGCGGCTTGCCTCCACCGGAATGCCTTGGGCGACCAGATCGTAGGCCCACTGGTGAGCCTCCTGCAGGGTCGGAAAGGGTTTCCGTTTGGGAACTGGTGCGTCAGCGTGGGGGTTTTGGGCGACAAGGATGGAGGATGTGGTCATGAGAGCCTTTCCATATTGACGGTTCGATCTGTGATGTAGTTTGGAGAGGTTTTGGTGTCTCCCAATCATCGTCTGATCCCAGGTTACGCTACGCTCCAATAGGCTACGGGATCAGGCGTAGGCCAAGGACTGGCTGGACCAGTCGCCTGCCTTCGTCAGAGGCTTGGTGAGTTTCAAGCCGTTCTCCGATAGCCACCGGCACAATTGCTCGGCTGTCGTAAAAGCAGTGTGCGACATGGCTTTCAGGGTGATGGTGTACCAGTAGTTGCAGGTGCGGCTGTGCCCCGCCTCGTTTAAGACGGTGAGATGGTAAGGACACCGCAACTCGCCGATTCCTGAAAGATCTGCGCCTTCCCGGATGGCAAATACCCGCATAGGCACTTTGAAATAGACTCCCCGGCCGGCCCCGGAAATGCCGCCATCGAAGAACCAGACGGTGCCTTCCTTCGTGCCCGCGGGCTCGATCAGTATATCCGCTTTCTTGAGGCCCTGGTCGAGGCTTCCAGAGTAGGATAGGCAGCCATGGGTGGTGAGGTAGTAGGATCCGTTCAGCCCGCCGGTCTGGATGTGGTTACCCCAGTCGTGCGTGAGCCTGGTCATGGTGCCGAGCTTGGGATGCAGCATCGGAAGCTGCAAGAAGTCGCCGACGCGCGGCCCCGGGCGCGCATTAAGGTGCTGCAGGCGCTCAGCCAGTAGTGCCTCGTTGGAGGTGGTTTGCATCTTGTTGATTTGTTTGCCGGTGTTGTTTCTCTAAGAGGTGGCGTAGAAATCCGCCTTTAACGCTTCCACCTTGGGGCGGTAATGGGTGAAGAACGTCCGGCGGCCAAGATACCAAAGGATCAGGATCGGCACCCCCGTGAAGATGGTTCCGAGAATCGCCATGGAAAGCATGGCGCCGGCCAGCAGCCCTGTTTCTTGGAACACAACGCCCCAGCCATTGAAGATTCGGCGAGGGATGTAATCGACTACGATGGTCGTGCGTATGAACGGATACCAGAGGCAATACCAAATGATCCAAGCTGCTCTTTTCGTTTTCCTACTCATATGCTTCCCCGTTTTTTCTCCGCGCCAGCGGGTTCTGTTCACTCCTGCTCACCTTCGCTTGCGGCGGCCATTTTTTCGTGGAATCGCTCTTGGCTGAATGCATGGCACACCAGGTCGAAGGCTTCCTGCATGGCATCTTCCTCCCGTACCGTTCCAAGGCATTGCTTCTGCTGAAAAATACGAACCTGGCCATCCCCCACGCCTCGTTTGACCTGTGCCTCACCGTCAGGGCCCGTAAGTTTGTGCGTGCGAGGGGTTGGGCTTTCGATGGTGATGCCAAATTGCGCAGCGATCTCGGTGTCCGTCGGACTGATGCGAATGGTGTGCGTCTGGTTCTCGGTCATGCTGAAGTCCTCTTTGCTGATTACGATTCGAAGGCTTGTCTCTTGCCAACTCCGGTCTCACCCTTGCGTTCTTGTCTCACCGTTGCGTGCTTAAAGCGTCGGGCTGGATAAAGGTCTTAACCTTCTTGGACCATTTGCTCACTTCGGAGAGCGGTTCTTTTTCCCTAAATCTCGCCGCCGTCCCTTGCATCCAGCCTCGGTTATCGTTTGACCCGGTAGGTCGATTTCGATTGTTGCTTTTTGAACTGCCGTAATCGACCGACACTGTCCTCGCTGTCGTTGGCGTCAGCCAGCAACCGGGATGTATGGCCCCGCGGCCTGAGAGGCGGGAGAGCTTAGACCCTGCTGGCGCATCCCCTGATTCGCTAGCCGCTGGCCGGCAAATTCCCATGCCGGTTACTGCTGGGGCGATAAGGTCAGCCTCGTTCCGGCTGGATTCCCGGGCAGGCGCTGCCTGAGAAATCGATCGAACCGAGCGGGGTCCGGCTTGGGCACATTTGTGAGATCCTGATTCTCCAGCATCTGGGCAATTTCCTGATCCGTCATTTCCCGGCCTTGGACGCCAGCACTACTTCCGGTAGCCAGCTGATGAAGGGCCAACTCCACTGCGGTCCTTGGTGGGGATTTTCGATTTGATTTGGGACGATTTAGCTTTTTTGCACTCATATCAGGTGTGGGTGCCTGTTTCGGCGGAGCCGTAGCTGGCCGGGCGGGCTCGGGCGTTACTGCACCGAGATCAGCTTGATGGTTAATTGAGCTCTACACCGCTCTGTTTGGGCTCGCCAAAATCCCCCCAAATATCATATCAAGCGGCCTTCTCGATGTTGGCAATCTGGCCGTCCGAGTAGCCAATCCGGCGCAGGAAGTTCCGGGCTTCCTCCTTGGTCATGCCTCCCATAATCCGGGCGCCGGCATCGGTCATCTTGAGGGTGCTCAAGGCGATCTTCTTCTGGTGCTGCTCAACAACGCTGAGGGATGTTTTGCTTTTCATGGATTTTCCCATGCAGTCGCGTTTGATTTTTTCAGCGGAGCTGCCGGCTTGAGGAGGGCCGGCTACTTCTGGTCCTTGATATCATCGTGTTCGCCCGCGAGCACACAGAGAACGAAGAAGTCGTCTGGATTCTCCGCTTTGTTCTCCGCGGCGACCTCTTCCTGGGCCAGCCTTTTGGCTTGGGTCACGTTGTCGGCGGTGACTGTCGTCATGTACGTCTCTTGGCCGAACGTTTCCGCCATGTAATCCGGATAGAGAAGCAGGACTGTGTATTTCATGATTTTTAGTGTGGTGTGAAACTAACGTCCGCCTTTGCTGAATTGTCCAGACGCTGTCTGGACTTTTGACCAACGTCAATCTGGCTGGCAAAAGCTTATAATCGAGAGGTGAAAAGAGGAAGCTTTTCAAACAAACCTTCGGAGCTTCATCCTCCGCTTGTCGCCTTGTTGATGGCCAGCAACCTGGTGGACGGCATCGTGAGAGGTGAAAAAGCACAATACGGTCCGCGCTCGCCGCCGGGATTACAAGCCGGGCACAGACGTCGTGCTGGCGTGCCCGGATGCCAATTGGTGTGCCGTACGCAAGATTATCGTTTTGAAAATCGGTTATGGTTCTCATGCCATTAACGCCTGGTTCGGCGCAGCCGATGCCCTGATGCCCCGGTCGCTCAGTAGTAGGGCGCGCCTGCAATAAGAGTGGTCCGAACGCCTTCGGGCGACATGGCGTAGCAGAACCAGATTTGGCAGCCCAGGCTGGCGTAACTCTGCCGGTTCCTCTCGGCCCAGTCCCGGCACTCCTGCAGGGATTTGGCCGGCTTGTGATAAAGACAAACTGGACGATGAAGGCGATTTTCATTTTTCAAACTTGCTGAAAACACTGCTGCAGCCGGTTGATCTGAGATCGAAGGCCCGCGGCGGCGCCGTAAAGCCCTGCTTTTTGGCAAAGCCGGATGGCTCGGCGGAGCTCCCACCATTGCCGGGCGTGATCCCTGCGCACATCAGCAAGGGCCTGGCGAGTCAGGCTTAACGTGTGGATCGGGGTGCTCACGCTGGAACGGCCACTTTCTTCCGGGCGCCATGTTTTTTCTTGCCCGGGCGAACCTCCGCTTTGGGGGCCCTGGGAGCAGTCAAAGCCGCTGCCTTTAATGGCTTTGAAGCCAGTGGAGCCTCTTTTTTGCCTTTCCCGTTGGCTTCCAGGTTGACGGGAACGGTGATCCCAAAGACCTCACGGATGATCTGGCGGCCATATTGGTCCACCACACAGGTGCTGTCGTAAATGCGGGCGGCAAGGTCCGGCCCCACTTCGATCACTTTGTTGCGAACGAACGTAATCTGCGGCTCCTCCAAATGCGCGCGCGGGTCTTCGACCCATTCGGGAAACGGTTGGGACTGTGCTGACGGCGCTGACTGTTGCTTTTTCATAATGGTCATTCTAGGTTGTGGTCGCTGTTCTGCTTGTGATTCGTGGCTGCTATCTTCTGCTTTGGCCCTCATTCTGGGCGCGTTTATGTATTGACAGAAGCCTGCTGCGATCTCCCCGTTCTTAAACTCAGCGGCTGCCGCAGAGGTACTTGCTGATCTGCTACACCGTATGTAGCAGCAGTTGCCACCAGAGCTTGTGGGGGCTGACACGGTAACGCTTCGTTGTCTCCTTGAAAACGATCTCCAGGTCCTTCCCGCCGTTGAAGGCGTGCAATACGGCCTGGACTGCTCGATAGAGGTGAGGATTCCTGCGGGGCTTCTTCATGCTCTCTGTCCTGCTTAGGCGAAGCCGCAGCCGTAGTTGCCGTGGCATCCAAACGTGCCGTCGGCGATCACCTGCTGGGCTATGGCCTTGCTGGCGCCATTTGGGTCGTTCCGGCTCAGGAGGTAAACAAGCAGCTTCCTGAAGTATTCCCTCGCGGCTGCAGTCTTGAGTTGAAAAGGAAACGGTTGGCAGGCGCCGGTCGGGGTGTAGACGATTTCTTCCGCGGGGACGGGTTGGATGCCGCTGAGTCCGGCCGCGCGGGACAAGTCGCGGAGGAATTCGTACTTCTGCCCTGGGGACTGGAGCCTTCCTCGCTCGTCGACAGCCCAAAACCGGTCCCGTGGAAGAGCCAGTATCTCCTGTATCCAGGCCCCGTGGATTGGATAAAACTCGTAGTTCATCGGGTCAATCGTGGAACTGTGATTGCCGCATTTCTTCCTCCGCTACTCGGCTGGTACAGAACCATCTCAATTTTGTGTAGCTGAGCTTGTTGCATTCCGGCTTGACCGCTCTAGAATAACAGTGTTGTTTGGGGGAAGGTCCGCTTGGCGGCAACGCCGGGCGGGCCTTTTTTTATCCCTTCGCGGCTCGTTCCTCAGAAATCGTCAGCAGCACGGGTATGGCCATATCGAGCAGCTTTCCCAACATGGAGATCATGTAAGCCGTCTGGTAGACCCTGCTTCCTGCGGAGCCGGATGTGTCCTCAAGGACAACGCTGTGCTGCAGGGTGATGTAGGCCACGAGGGCGCCTCGTCCGCCGTTGCGGGCCGTCAGCTCCAGCGCCTTCGTTTTGAGACCGCTGGCGAGCACGAAGTTCACCACCGGTCCTGCGACAATGGGGCCATTGGTGGCGTTGATAATGCCGGCTAACTTCTTCAGGTCTGCGGGTTTGGTTTCCTTTTCCAGGGAGGGTTTTGGTGTTTTCATGTCGTCAAGCGGTTGCGGGCCTTCTCTTCTGCAACTCTTCGAGTAGTACCCACTTCCTGGAACGGAGCGCAGCGGCCATACGGATCTTGGCATGCTTCAGCGCGGTGGAAAGGCGGCGCCATGGCCTGTGATTTATGATGGCCACGCTCATGGCCAGGGTGCCATTGGGCTTCCAGAGCATCTCCACGACGTAGGTGCCGGGTGATTTGGCAGTCTCAAAATCCGCCAGGCGTTTGGCGTCTTCCGAAACCCTGCTGGTTTGGGCTTTCCAAGTCATTGGTTTTTGTATTCTTTTTGGTCATGCTTCGTCAACGTTTTACGGCTACGCTGCCCGAAGCTGGATTTGGAGCTTTTGCGCGCCTTGCTGAAAGGGAAATTTAACCAGCAAACCCGTGTCAACGGCCACTCCGAGAAATAGTCCGTCGCCCCCCGTCCGTCGGACCTGGAGGGGCAGGGAGTCGATTTGGAAACTGGTCCAGCCATCGAGGCTGGCTTGTGGCATGGATTCCATATCCTTCCCGTGAAGAACGTTCACCGGGTCGGCATATGCTTCCTCACCGATGACGCATACCGTCGGGCATGCAGCGCCGGGAGTCCGATAGAGCCTGGAACCCTCGGGCGGATCGCAAGGGAAGCCTTCGGGTTTAAAGGAGTAGCAGGGTTTGGCTGCCTCAGTGCGAAGGCCAATCAACTGTGCTTTGGCCACATCGGAGGGGTGAATAAAAAAGTTCGCGCTATCCTGGACGCCTCGTTTCTCGAGCCACGCCAATTGCTTCCCGCTCACGGGGGCGGTCTTGAACCAGCCGAGGTTAGCCGCGATGTGCTCGGGAGAAACGGCTCCAGCCGCAAGCAGGGAACGGGGGTCTTCACCGGCATCATCAGCCGTCTCGCAAACGATCTCCGCGGCGAAGCAGATGTAGTCGGGATACCGCAGGTTGGAAAGCCTCTCTCGGACCAGAAGTGATCCTGTATAATCGAAAAAACCGCAATAGGCCTCAACGGCCCCCTGCGTATTATCCTCCGCCACCTGCAAGGCTTGGCGGAACTCTTCCTGATGCGTTAGTTTGCTTTTCATGGTTCTCCAGTACTGGGTCGTACCCGTGGGGGCGGTCACTTTCTTTGAAAAAGTTTGGCTCCAAACCCCAAAAACTTCATCTTCTTCGGCTCTTTTGTGTGGTCGGCGGAGCCGGGGGAGATCAGTGGGTCTTCGGCTGGGCCTTTCTGCGACGAGGTTTCTTTGACGATGGTAAAAACGGCGGAGGGTCGGACGGCGTCTGAGGCGTGGCCAGGGAAAGGATGATCCCTTCTGCGTCGAATTCTGCCCGGACGCCTGTTTGGGCCTCCATGAGCCTGAAAAGCTCAACCAGGCCGGCGGAAAGCGGGGAAACCATCTGGGCGGCGTCGCAATTCTCAATCTGGTAGTAGGGGCCGTGGTACTGGGCCACCATCTGCAGGTAAGGTGGCAGCTTTTGATTGGGATGCGGGAGGTGGGAATATACACAGCGTCATAAATCCTTGCGCATGCAAAGGCGCAGACCGGGCGCCATCCTGGCGGGTTCAAAACGAACCACATCGGATTGTGGTGACTTGAACGGGCTCGGACTTGGGCACGCTTCCGGGAACTTCTGCTTCAAGGCAGACAGCGTGCATCTGGGTGTATCGCCAGATTTGGGTTGAAGTTGATTCCAAACCCGCTTCCACTCCGCACGGACCTCGGCGTCTTGCGACGCTTGCGCCTGGCGTTCTTCCTTCCGTTGGTTTCCGCCATCTTTGCGCTTGGAGCTTTTCGGGTCACCTTGAAGAAATCGTCTGCCGATCTCGACGGCCGCGCAGGCCGGATCGGGAATGAACATTGGCCAGCCCCAGAGCAGGTTGCCAACCTTCGAGCTGTACGCTGGGTTGACTTCCACATGCTGGATGCCGGCATGTTCCAGCCGGCGAACCAGCGGCAGGATGAATCCTTTTCTCGTCCACTGGTTGTTGACGGCTCGGTTGAAGGAGCGGCCTTTGCCGTGATCCTCGGTGCCAATGTTAAGGTGTTCGGTTACTACAGTGCCGCATTGAAGACGGTCAGCCAGTGCGACGACCTCCTTGGCGATGCACGACAGCTCGTACACACGTTTGTTGCGCTGGTAAAGCGAATCCGGATGGTCCGGAGCCAGCCTTAATTTCCGGTTCAGTTCCGGGTAATCGTAAAACGCCCAATGCAGAGGCTTGCATTCCTTGTCCTTCTGCTCCAAGACAGCAATCCCGATCCGATTTGGGTTCAGGTCTAGCGATACGATGCGGTTGGGATTAGCCTTCCGTCGGACCGGCTCCGCCTTATTATCCCACATGCGGCCAGGCAAACCTCATAGTGCCTGTTTTCACTCCCTTTAAACCGGTTCGTGTCTGATTTCTCAGGCGTGGCCGGCTACGATGTCGTCCGCCTTGACTTCATACAGGCACTTCGTTATCGGGCACTCGATCATGGCTTTCCTGACTTTCATGGCGTCCACGTAGACCGCCCTGACCGTGAACAGGTCCTTTCCCGAGTAGATGCTGAGGCGCGGATTACTGTTCCGTCCGCTTTTGCTGATCCGGACTTTGCGGCCTAAGAGGCTGGCTTCGTTCCCCATAAGGCTTTCTGCTGGAATTGCCTATGGCCGGCTTCGTAGCCTTCGATTTTCTTCTGGAGCGTGGCCAGGTCCCGCAGCAGGGGTTCAAATGCTTGATCGACGACCGCTTTGACATCCTGGCGAACGCCCTTCATGAGTGCCTGGTGGGACTTCCGCCAAAGCCAGCAGTAAAAAACGAACAGGATTAGAGCAAGCAATGTTTTCATGGGGTCACCTTACCTAATTCAACTGGCTCAAGCAAACGCAAAGCAGCATTGGGGGGTTGCTTCCGGCTTGGCGAAGGAAAAGCAGGCCTGCATCATCGTGTGAACGACCGGGATGGCGGCCGGCCGCTGCCGTTGCGCGGGTTCCTTGGGCAACCCTTGGATGACAGCCTCCAGCCGGGCCTCATTCACTTTGGCGCGGCGTTCGCACTCATTGTAAAGCGAGTTGAAATCCCCTTCATGCCGGAATGAGCAGGTCCAGCGTCCGTCGGTTTCACATTCCACCACAAAACCGCTGGTTGGATGAGCTTCGTAATAGGCATACATTCTTTTCATACATCCGCTTCCTCGGTTTTGGCGGAGCCATGACCCTCTTAGCGGACCTCGCAGAATTCCATGGTGGTCCGGAGCACGTTGTCGTAATCGCCGGACATGGCCCTTTGCCGGTATTGCTCAATGACCTCCTTGGGTGCTCCCGCCTCGCGCAGGGCTCGCGTAGCCAGGCCCATGATGTTCAAGGCATTCCCGTTTTCGCCAACCAGCTTCAGATTGGGCTTCTGGTAGGCCGCGGCAATCGCTTCCACGGGTGCGTTGGCGAGCGGGTCTTCTTCGGTGCTGAGCCATGCGGCCAGATGGGCTTCCACTGCCTTCTCCCACTCTTCCATGATGCTGTAGTACCTGGTGTCGAGCCCGTCCAGTTCGTGGGAGTTGCTGACCTGCCCGTATTCCTCGTTCTGGCACTCAACGGTCCCATGTCCATCGCAGTCCGCGCATTCCTCGCCCTCTTCAGCGCTTTCTCCAGAGCCGCCGCAGGTGTCGCAGGTGCAGGTGGTTTGGCGCTCCTCATCCAGTTCGATCCGGAAGGCTTCCAGGATGGCCAGCATTTCCCGCCCTTGCGGCAAGTGGTAGAACTTGAGCTGCCGGAATAGTTCGGTCATTCTCTTGTGGAGCGGAATGCTGGAATCGTGGTTCTGGAAGAAGCCGCCCACGCCGTCGGCATAGCCATTGTGAAAATACTGGTCGTGTCCCCCGTTAGATACCTGGTAGTTGAAGTTGCCCAGGAGGATCAGCAGGGCCGCGGCCGGGCCAAATCGCTCCTCGATGGCTTCAACGCGCTCGCCATAGTTGGGGAGGTTGAGCGGCTCCAAAAAAACGTTGGTGGCCGTGCAGAGCGCCTGCCAGTGGCTGTTTTCCTTGAGCAGGCTTCCCTGGTAGGCGGTATCTGCTTTGAGAACCGATAGTTTTGGGGTTTCGGTCGCCGGGATCGTTGTCGGGGTGTTCATAGCTGTGGGTGCTTAACGTGGGTGGTAGATGCTCAGCTTGAGCAGCCCTTCCTTGGTGCCGTCGTAGAACTGCCAGCGCTGGTAAATGACGATCTGCTCAGGAGTCGCGACAAAGCATCTTTGGAGGTGGGCGTCTCGATCCTGCTCGCTGGCGAATCCAAGCTCCTCAGCGGTTTGGTTTGATGGGCTTTTTGCTGTAGTCATATTTTTCGTTCTTATTCCACAATCCCTTCTTCGTTTCGTCCGTGCGGCCCTATGGCATTGAGCCGCGCCCGATATGTTCGAATGACGGCTTTGGACCCCGTCAGTTTGGCCAAAAGCCCGAGCTGGTAGGCGGTCAAGCCCTCGTGGTTCCTGACCAGCTCCGGGATGCGCGGCCGCAGAAAAGCGATTTCCCGAGCTTCAACTGGATTAATCTTTGCGGCGACTGGCATTTCTGATTCGCCATCATGTGCGTAGCACGGGTCTGCCTACCTGTTCATCAGCACCCGGCCCGACAGGTTTTTCCGCCAGCCCGTCCGGTCAGGACGGGAATCTCGGTAGCAGGTCAGGCCCAGGTCATCGGCCACGACCGCCGCCACGGCCGCCGTTTCAATGAAGTGGAAAAACAGGAGCTCCCCACCCCAGCGGAACACTCCGCATTCATGTCCCCGCAGGCGGGCCTTGTCGGAAAGGATATTTTTGGAGATGATCTCGAAGGCCCTCCCCACTTCGAATTCCGGCCCTGTGATCACGGTAGCTTCCTCAATGTGGTGGGGGACGAAGCGGCGCTGTTCCTGGTTCAGAAATCCCTCCAGCTTGCCGGTGGCCATCCCCTGGTCAGCGCGCTTTCGGATGACCTGTTCGGCCGTTCGCTCAAGGCGGTAGCCGTCGTCGTCCATGATGAGGAGAGCTTGATCGGGCTTGCGCAGATCGTAAAGGAAGCCGTCTTCCAGATCGCTGGCTTCAAGCTCGAAAAAGGCGAGATGGCGCGTTTTCATGGAATGGCTTGGAAGTTATGACTTTAGGAAGCCAGCAAGCCGTTGGCCCATTCGATGGCCTGATGCATCGGAATATCCGCGTCCCGGCTCGCAATGGCGTGGCGATCCTTTGCGACCAAAACCCAGTGGGTGCCTTTGTGGTAGAGAACGATTTCTCCATCGGTGGTCAGAGTGCGGGGGCCGGTTTCCGACCAACTGCGCCCGGCTTTAACAGCGGCATATCCATTTGGGGCCTTGGTTGGAAACACGGAACTGAGGATTGCCAGGATTTTTTCCATGCTGCGCCTTTCTCTTGTTCATCGTTTTTGTTTAGCCGTAGGCTCGGCTTCAGCCTTCCAGTTGGAACCGAGCCGCCAAATCTTCGTAAGTCAGCCCATACTGCAAAAGGTATTCGGCAAGGAGCGCGGCATTTTCCGCGTGCGTCTTGCCGTGGATGGAGAAGTTGGAAGCGATCCTGGCCAGCACTTCGGGTTTGAGTTGGAGAATTTTCTTTTTCATGCGAAGGCCAGGATCGTTTGCTCATTTTTAAGGGTGTCCGCCAGAGCGGCTTCCTCCACTATGTCCGCCATAGCTGGGGGCTCCTCTATGCCCGCCGGTTCATCCGCCTCCCCATCCCCATCCGCCATAGATTCCAACGTAGCCAGGGTAGTACCCATAGGGTTAATATTCGTAGCACGGTCCAGAGTATTGGCACCAAGGGTCATCGTAATAGTAAGCTGGACCTGCGGAACCAACCACTACGGTTGGGGCCACTGGGGGCTGTGCTGTCGGATAAGCAACGGTCGGAGGATAAAGGCTCGGCGCCAGAGTAACGCCGGGAACGGGATCTGCCAGTGCCACGGCGGCCTTTTTCTGCGCACCGCTCGCTTCGATCAGAGCCGTCACGACTTCATTCGGGACGCCTTGCTGATGCAGCACGATGATGTCTTCCGCGGTGACGCTGCAGGGGAGTGTTGTGTGCTTCACGAAGGTGACGATGACTTCCGGGGTCAGCTTCGCTTTGGACAGCTTGCCCGCCATCTCGGCGCCAGGCGACATCTTATGCGTTGCAGCCTGTGTTTTGGGCGTATCGGCCGCCCGTGACGTTTGAATGGCCAGCGCGAGAACGATGGCCATGATGATGCGACTGGATTGGATTTTCATTTCTTTGGTCCTTTCTTGGTTTTTTGCTGTTTTAGGCTGGCTGTGTTGCTGGATTTCCGGGGTTTTTCTGCTCTTCAGTGGGGCGAAGAGCTTGCAGTGGGGCGAAGAGCTTGTTGAAATTTCACTTCACGTGCGCGGATCTGCTGGCGAAGCTTGCACTTTGTTTCGATCCATTGGACCAGGAGTTTTCCGGTAAAATTTCCAGGCATACTGTTCTTTGTCCTTTCGTTAACACCAATGAGGCGTAAGCCAGACGTACCCGTCCGTGCTTTGTTTGATGGCGCGCGCAATTTGTTCCAGGCGCGACTCATCCTCCTCCCAGTGCAGCGGGCCGCCATTGCGGCTTGGGGAAACGTGTGCCAGCATCCCCTGCTCGAAGAGGTCCAGCAGGAGGCAATCTTGATCGTTGCGCGTCTTATCAAAATCTCCCGTCACTGGGTCGGTGAGCTTGAGGAGGACGTCTCCATCTCGGCTGGTGCTCGCGGCTCGTGCGATCCAATCGTAAACGCTTTCATCGGCGCCGCGCGGCACAGCGGTACCGTTGGCGCCGTCGTGGTTTCCGGCATAAACGCTTTCGATGTTGTCCTCGAAGAAGCATTTGGCGGGCACAGCCTTTCCCCCAGCAGGTTCCGGATCAACGGGCATGCTGCGGACAGAGAGGCCGGTAAGGCCTGTTTTTCTCGGCTTGATCGTTTGCAGTTTCATACCTCAATTTTACGGGTTTGGACTGTCTATGCGGCCAGAGCGCGTTCATTGGCGAAGTCGCTCAGCACGTCGATAATGTCCCGCTGGGTCTCCTGGGCGCTGAGGATCATTCCGGAGAGCGTCTGCGGATCCAGCTCCATGGCCGCCTGGGGATCCTGCTCCCGCAGGGATTCAACGGCTTCCGTCAAGCTGGCAACCTGGTTCTCGTAATCGATCTGCAGGCGGGCGGACGGGTCGAAGATGCTAATGGCGGACGCTGCCAAAGATTTCGTGTTTAAGTTCATCATGTCGCCAAGTTCAATCCGGCGGAGCCGGCCTCATGCCGCCTTGGGGAGAGCTTGGGCCGCCCGGAAGTAACGGGTGACCACCGCAGCCGGGTTGGTGTTGGGGTGTACCGGGAGGATCACTTTGTTGAAGATCAGCGTGACGATGTCTTCGATTTCGTTGGCGCGGCGGGCCGCATCGGCGGCCGCCTGCTCGATGGCGGCGCCGCGGTCGGGAAGCAGCGTCTCCGGGTATCCATCCCGGACTGCTTCCAGTTGGGGAGCCTCTTGCTGGATTTTCAGGTCTTGTGCGTTCATTTGCTCTTTGTGTTATGGCGGCGGAGCCCTGTTTGCTCACTCCTCCGAAGGTGCTTCTTCCCTGCCATCATTGCACCCGGCGTCCCAGGTCTCTTTCAAAAGCTGGTCGGCATAAGGATTTTCGGCGGGGTTTCCGCTGCAGCCAGCACGGCGTCCGCTGGCATAGGCTTCTGCCACTCTGTCTGCTTGCGTGATCATGCGGGCTTTGAAGGTGTGAAGGATCTGATGATGAGCAGTTGATCGCCGGTGATGCGGTAGCTGTGCATACTGTTTTCCGGCGGGTTCTGATCGGCGTTAGCCGGGGAAAAGCAGCTGCCACGCAGCATCAGGTACTACCGACGCTGCAATATCTCAGCAGGCCACGTTTTCCAGGTTACCAGGCAAATGGGCTGGCCTCCCACTATAATGCGAGCGTATGATAACGAGGAAAATCTGGATTCTATCCGTGGCAGTGGGCCTATTTGTGCCCTGCAGCCTCCTGGGGCAGCAACAAAGCGTTCCTTCAACCAAGGGCCCGGCGACGTCTGCGAATGAGGGAAAGGCGCTGCCGAGCATAAAACGCGAGGTTTTTAGGCAGTTGAGCCAGGAGATGCACTTTTCCTCCAAACCAAAGCCGACCAGTGCTTTGGAGTTGATCTCTTTCTACACCGACGCTTCGAACTTCCACTCCAACCAGGCGGTGAAGCTGGCCCTCCAGCTGGGAAAGGCTGCTGAACCCCATCTGAAGGAGTCGCTGAAGTACCGTTTTTCGGAGGAATCCATGCGGTGGCAGTCCGATCTGGAAATTCTGAAGATGGCTCGGGAGTGGTCGGCCAAACCAACCGCCTCCAACTACTTTACGGGCCTCATTCGTACGGCGCAAAACAAGCTAATCCAGGATATGGCCGCCCCTCGAGTCGCCCAAGCGAAGCTGGAGCGGGAAAACAAGGCTGCCATGCTGCAAGCGGAAGCGGAGCGCAAATGGCAAGAGCAACGGGCCCAAGTGCAAAAGATCATCAAGCGTGAAAAGCTTTGCAATGACCTGTTTGACGGCTGCGGCAACTTCTTCGCGTTCCCTTTCCCGTTTTTCCTGGCTTGCGGGGGGATTTGGATCGCGCTCCTGCTGCGGAAGAAGCATGTGGGGGCTCAGCTGGTCCTGAACGGGCTTGGCGTGGCGATGGTCGGCGGCTGCGTCATCGTCGATATCCACCAGAATGGTTTTCTCTCTTTTAATGGGCCCCGCCACACCGTTGGGGTAGCGAGCTTTCTTGTCGGGGTGGTGGTTCTTTTCCTGGCCTTGCACGCCTGGGCTAAGTGCCCGTCAAAAAAATAAGTGTAGCAACTAGCATTTGGCTGGCTTAAAATAGGAAAACGTGATTGTGCATAAGGCATATCGGCTGGAGTTGGATCCAAACAACGTCCAGCGAAGCAGTCTGAACCGGGCGGTTGGCGCCCGGCGATTTGCCTTCAACTGGGCGCTGGAGCGCGTCAGCAGACGAGAACTAAAGCCCAACCAATTTGTCCTCATCAATGCTTGGAACCAGTGGAAGCACGAAGGTGCTCCCTGGTGGAACGAGAACTCCAAATTCTGTTACGAAGAAGCGTTTGAGGACGTGACGAGGGCCTTCCAGAACTTCTTCCGCGATCCAGCAAAGTTCAAATACCCCAAATTTGCCCGGAAAAACGTCAACGATCGCTGCCGCTTCCGCCGAATCCAGTTGGAGGGGCGCTACCTCCAGCTGCCCAAAATCGGATGTATCCGGTACAAGAACAAGCCTTTGGAACTTCCTCCTGGAACCAAATTGTTGGATGCCACGGTCCGGCGCGTGGCAGATCGTTGGGAGGTCTCTATCGTCACGGAGCAAAATATCCCCGATCCAGAACCCATTATTGGACCCATTGTGGGAGTTGATTTGGGCCTGACCACCTTTGCTACAGTTGGCGCCCAAAGTGGAGTGGTAGAGCGGTACCAAGCTCCGAAGCCCCTCAAGAAAGCCCTTCGAAAGCTTCGACGCTGCCAACGCCAGTTGTCCCGTTCGGTCAAGGGATCCAACCGGCGAAAAAGATGCATCATCCGAGTGGCGAAGTGTCACCGAAGGGTATTCAACATTCGAAACGATTTCCTCCATAAAACCACCTCAAAACTGGCGAGAACCAAGACAGCTTTGGTGGTGGAAGACCTGGGCGTAGCCAACATGATCCGAAACCATAAGCTCAGCCGCTGCATTGCCGACGTGAGCTGGGGTTCTTTCCTGAACATGCTGAATTACAAAACCAGGTGGTACGGCAGCGAGCTGCAACAGGTAGACCGTTTCTACCCCTCCAGCCAAATCTGCTCTGGCTGTGGTCATCGCCAGCCCACGCAGTTAAGTCAGCGGACTTACGCCTGTCCGCAATGCGGAGCGATCATGGACCGGGATGACAACGCAGCAGTGGGCCTGGCCCGGTGTTACACCGGCAGCCGCCAGCATCAAGAATACATACCCCCGGGACGGGGGAAATTTACGGCCGAGGAGAGCCTAGAGCATCAGGGTGACTCAGCGAACCGGCAAGTTAATGCGCCGCAAGTTGCGACGCTTAAATTTTAACAGTCCCTTACTGGGATAAACCCAAAAGCAATGCCGTTGCAATCTCTCCGTGGAAGAAGGCTGACTGCCTTCTTTTGTCCGGGGTAACCGCGGCTTGGCTGTTGCTGATTCTGACGAATCCGGACAAAGCCAGCCTGATCGTTCAGCATCTAATTGGCTTGTTCTTCATGGCGGCCAATGGGCGGTTTCTGGCGTTTTAGGTGGCCAAAAAAGGGGAATTACGGACGATAAAATTGATGGTCCTTGATGCGCACGGTGGGATGCATTTTCTTGGCCCACTCCGGCTTTCCAAAGCGATCTATGTTCTCCCAAAAAGTCGCCCCGCCTGTGATGTCATAGGTGGCTGATTCATTCCAGGCTTTGCGCGCCATTTCCCAGACCCAGGCCGGCTCGAATTGAATGTGTCTGGCGTGCAGGCCCACCACCCCCGCCAGTGTGCCCCGGTTGCGGAGTGCGCAGGCGACGGCAAGCATTCCTCGGTAATGTTGGTCAGAGGCCTCGCCTATGATGGGCGGTTATAGTTATTAGTTCTCTGAGTCGCATGGCTATCCCTGTCGTCCTGAGTCGGCTTAACTCGGTCTAATTCTATTTTGGCGCGGTTTTCCCTGTTTGCACCTTCTCGTCTTCTTTTTGTAGGGCGGCAGCTGGGTCGGGTATTTCCTTGTGGCACCACGGGCATTTGCCTTTTTGTCCTTCTACCAGGCAGGTTTGGCAATGGGGGCAGACCCCGGACGTGGGGCAGCCGTGCAAGTGCCGGGTGCCGCAGCACCACTTGACCTCTTTGTGGTAGGAAGTGTAGCCCCGGCCGGGCACGAAGTGCCCTTTGTCGGCAAACAGGGCAAAGCAGGAACGGCTGGCGCAGTTCTTGTCCAGAACATCGACTCTCTTGCCCTGTATTTTGACGAGCATTCGCGTCGATTTAACAACTTTTATTGGCGAGTGCCCGACGCACGGAGCAGCGGATAAAAACCCGGTTCTTCGTGTGGATCCAGTTCTGGGGAGATTTTTGTGGAAGAACCTTGAGGTCCGGTCGGTTGAGTGGTTTACCCAAGATGTGAATCAACAGGCGGGCGACCCCTTGCGAGGTGGCCTGGGCGGTCAGGTATTTGGCCTTTGGAAAAAGCTTGGGGAACAGCTCGACGAAGGCGGCCTGCATGGCCGTTCCGATTCCCCGTCCTTGGTACGGGGGATATACCTCAAGGTGCTCCAACAAAACAGTGAATTTTCCCGTCGGCCTCCACCAAAGCATCCCGAGAATGTCCCCGCGGCGATTGACGACATACAGGTTTCCGTTATCCAGTTCGTGGCGGATGGAGTAGTTGCGGTGCAGCTTAGTCATGCTGTCGTGCGGGAAAGCGGCCCTTGCGGCCCTGCGGTTTCTGAATTGAATTCTTCTTCGAGCATGGCATCCTCCGGCGTGCCGGTCGCTTAAGGCCTCCAATTTCCATACATATCCACGTAGGCATATCCAGGAACCAAGGCAGCTAGGTGAATCGGAGCTCGGCAAACCTGAACCCTGCACACCAGCTGGCTGGTCGGCAGTGCCACAACGGCAGCGGGAGAGGCGCAAACTGGAGGTGCCACCGTCACGACGGGAGCCAATGGGGCGTCCCATATCCAGAGGCTAGCCGCCCAATGTCCCCGGTAATGGGCGTCACAACACTGAACAGGGCGAACCACTGGCCGGCGATAAGGGTCGGCTTTGACGCTGGTCACGGCAGCCAATAAGGATGCCACGATGATGAGGATGCTTGTCTTTTTCATATGCTTTTGTGTGTTGTTAGTTTGACCCTTTATCCCATTTTAATTCCTTTGTTGCTTTCTGCTTTAGTCTGCGTAGCGATTGGTGTAGCGATGGATTATCCACAGCCAGTTGTAAAAATCCTGGTCCCACTGGCCGGGGCGGTTGCGGATAGCGACAAGGTCGCCGGGCTCCGCATGGGCTCCAACAAATTCGTGAATCTTGGTCACAACTTCTTCGGGAAGCTGGTTTTTGTCTTCGTTTGCGTTCTCGGACGCAAGCTGCTCCTGGGTAAAGGACGCGTTGAGGCCTTTGAAAAACTGGCAGATGCCGCGCAGGCGCTTGGCTGTGGCTGGGTTCGTGTTCATAACTTCATCTAATTCTCTATTTAGGCTCCGAGGGATTAGATGCGAAAACGAATTAGGCGGCCTGACGAAGGTTTGGGCGTCTTCAGCCGGCAAATTATGGCGTCCATGGCCGCGTGGCTGTGGTTTCCGGACTTCTTGAGGCGCTTGGCCATGCGAATGGCAGCTGCGGTGCGCCCTTCCCTCACCAGGGCCGCCAACGCGTCGCTCTCCTTGCGCGTGTCCTTAATGGGGCGAGAATCTCCTGGGCCATCGACGAACTTCCAGATGAAGTCGCACATCAGCTCGTTAATGTTGGAAATCCAAAGGAACATCAGGAGCAGCAAGCAAGCCAAAGCGCGAAACCCTGCCATGATAAAATCCTCCTTGTTGATAATCCCCAACCCTTCCCCGGAACGATACATTTCGTTGCCGGTGCCAACAGCGTTGACGATTTGGGCCAGCAGCGCCAAGGTCAGGCCCAGGCGGATGAGCCGCGTCAGAAAGCTCTCTCCCCTGGACAACCGCCAGCCAATGGCAATGACCAGCAAGACAACAACAGCGTGCAGGTTGGTGACGATGGAGTGGATGTATAGGCTAAGCAATCCAACCGCGACGTGAGCTGCATGGATTAGAATCATCTTCATACACGTCATGGCCGGTTTGGGCGCAGCCCGGAATGCCTTTTCCTGGACTCCGGAGAGCAGGTGCAATGAGGATGCGGGCAGGGACAGGTCACGGGATAAGCTGCGGCTTCAAATGTGGCATAGATGGAGGCCGTGGTCCCTAGAAGCAGCATCGGCTTGAGCTCGGAACGTGTCTGCACCAAGACCGTTCCGCCGGTTGCGCAGACGTTGGCGGCCTCAGGCATTAACCCGACCAATGCCACCGTGAATGCCTTGGTCACACCAAATGGCGCAGCCACAACGGTCTGGTTCCAATGGGGCGCGACGACCAATTACGGCAACTTCACGGCCACCAACACTTTGTCGGCCAATTTAAACACGGCGCAGGCGGTGTCGGCGCGCCTCAGCAACTTGTTGCCCGGCACGACCAATCATTTCCAGGTGGTGGCTTCCAATAGCACGGGAAACTCTTACGGCGTGGATTTGACGGTCATCACGCCGGCCTCGCTGCCGCTTGCGCAGACCTTGGCGGCCTCAGGCATCGCCCCGACGATTGCCACCGTGAATGCCTTGGTCACACCAAATGGCGCAGCCACAGCGGTCTGGTTCCAATGGGGTGCGACGACCAATTACGGCAACTTCACGGCCACCAACACTTTGTCGGCCAATTTAAACACGGCGCAGGCGGTGTCCGCGCTCCTTAGCATCTTGTTGCCCGGCACGACCAATCATTTCCAGGTGGTGGCTTCCAATAGCGCGGGGACCTCTTACGGCGTGGATTTGACGGTCATCACGCCGGCCTCGCTGCCGGTTGCGCAGACCTTGGCGGCCTCAGGCATCGCTCCGACCAATGCCACGCTGAATTCCTCGGTCACGCCAAATGGCGCACCTGCGGCGGTCTGGTTCCAATGGGGCGCGACGACCAATTACGGCAACTTCACGGCCACCAACACTTTGTCGGCCAATTTAAACACGGCGCAGGTGGTGTCGGCGCTCCTCAGCATCTTGTTGCCCGGCACGACCAACCATTTCCAGGTGGTGGCTTCCAATAGCGCGGGAACCTCTTACGGCGGGGACTTGACGGTCATCACGCCGGCAATCGGTTCGTTGAAAGTGACGATCACGCCTACCAATGCGGTTAGTGCCGGGGCTGAGTGGCAAGTCGATAGTGGAGCCTGGAAAACCAGTGGCCAGGTAGTATCGGGATTGTTGGTGGGAACCAACCACACACTGGCGTTTAAGGTGATCTACGGGTGGAGTACTCCATCCAATCAAATGGTCACGATCACGAGAGGAGCGACCACGACGAACACTGGTGTTTACACGCCACAGAAGGTGAAGGACGTCACCTTGACCGTCACGTCGCCTAAACCCGGTCAAAGGCTGAACCTGACCAATGCTGATTTCACTGTCATCGGCACAGCCGAGGACACCCTGCCCGCCAAGGACCATGTGGTCGTAGAGTCGGTCTATTATCAATTGAACGAACCGAATGGCAGCAGTTGGACGCTTGCCACACCTAGCAACAATGCCGTTTAGGAATTCACACTATTTATCGTGGGATGCGAGTCTGTAACCACTTGATAGTGTGCCATTTTGGCATTGTACCTTGCGCCATTTTGTCGCACTACACTGGGGATGCGAAACAAAACT
>Ga0224555_1000295_pt1 | contig 75596 bp, 61 predicted proteins | sample 714S23034metaG_FD_180687 | JGI IMG/M metagenome (GOLD analysis project Ga0224555, IMG submission 180687) | Peat soil microbial communities from Stordalen Mire, Sweden - 717 S2 30-34 | ecosystem: Environmental > Terrestrial > Soil > Wetlands > Peat | place: Sweden: Norrbotten County, Stordalen... | reverse complement strand
TGTTTCGCATCCACAGTGTAATTACACATTGGCTAAATTTGTACAAGGCAAATCTTGCCTAGTAAGAGCTTGTCCATCATAGTCTTGCATCCAAAATGCCTAATCGAATTCCTATACGGCATTGCCGTTAAACGTGATATACAGCGGGGTGTCGTAACAAACATTGGTGCTGTTATTGGAGGGCAGGGTTGGAGTCCCGCTGAGGGATGTGGAATAAATGGCCAGCATGGCCGGAGAGCTGGTGACAGAGCCGGCGGCATTGCTCACCACGACGGTGTATTTGGCGATATCAGTGAAGCCGGCGCTCGCGACCGAGTAAGTAGTGGCGGTGGCCGTGGGAATAAGGGCGCCGTTCTTATACCATTGATAGGTCGGAGCCGGCGACGCGCAGCCACCCTCCACCACGGAGAAACTGACGGGGTCCCCCAGATTCACCAGCACATTGGCTGGCTGCTGGGAAATGCATGGGGGCACGACGACGACGATGGTGAAATTGGTCGAGGGGGCGCCGAGATAATTGCTTGCAGTGACGGTATAAGTCCCGGCGTTGCCCAGTTGCAGATTGCTCAAAGCCAGAGAGGAACTTGAGCCGGATTGAACCAGATTATTACTGTTGTCATACCAGTAGAAAGACGGGGCCGGGGAACCCAACGCGGTCACGGCAACATTGGTGCCATGGCCTGCAATGACCGTGGCATTGGTGAATGAAATGGAAGTGATGGTGGGCGCGGTATCGCTGGAGGTCACACCCAACGCCACCGGGGCGCTGGAGACCGAGCCATAGGCGTTGGTCATGACTACAAATACGTTGCCATTGGCATCCGCAAGCTGAGCACTGGTGAAGGTCAAAGTGCTGGTGAAAAGCGTCGAACCCACGGTGGTGGCGCCAGAGATGGTAGATCCGTTTCCGGTGGGTCCATTGGCAAGCGCCACGACGACTCCCGATGCGTTGGTTTCATACCATTGATAGCCTATGGGGGTGGCGGCGCTGCTGCTTACGCCAACCGTGAACGTGGCGGTGTTGCCTGCTGCAACGCTGACTGGCACGGGAGGGCTGGTAATCTCCGCGTTGGCCGGAACGAGGGAGATGCCGCTCAAGGTGACATTGACGCTGCCGGCGGTGGTGTTGTTCAGCATAAACGCGAATTCGTTGAAAGAAGTGGTGGCGAGGGTCGAAGTTGAAACACCCGATGAATAGGCCAGTTGGTTGACAGTGCCGAGGCCGTTGGTCATGCCGGCTCCGCAGGCGGCGTAAGAACTAGTGCTGGTGCCAACGCTGACGGAATTCGCGCTGGAATTCATGTTCAATTGAAACTGCATCCCCTGGGTGACGCTGTTGGTGGGATAACCCGTTTTGACTGTGCTGGCGCCCGGTTTGTGCGCGCTGTCGTATTGGAAAAAGGTGGCCACGGAGCTGAGCCGGTAAAACATCTCGAAGCTGGGATTGCTCGTGTTGAAATCCGTCCAATAGCCGGTGTCAGTCAATCTGGAAGGGGTATTACCCGGATCGTTGAGCAGCCCCATGCCGAGAATGCGCCCTGTGCCACCGGGAAACATACCACCGCTGGCGTTCATGCTAAAATTAACCTTTGTCGAGGAACTGGCCGCGGCAATGCTCACGGGCGCAAATGTTTCAGTCGTAAAGATGCGCTCCGTGTTGGCGGGAATGGTAAACGTCACGCTGCCATAAGTCGTGTCGCCTCCCGTGGCGGCATTCGTCGTGACCAGAGCGCCGACGTTGTTGTAGGAATTCCACTGCAACTGGGCGAAGGCCGGCACTGCCATGACACAGGCCAAGGCGATTAGCGACGCCGGAGCGCCAAACAGGTTCGATTTGAGCCGGGAGACAGTATTTCGGGAACGGATTATCGAGTTGTTCATAACATTTTGGCATTAAGTTCGGCGACGACACAGGCCAGCGCCGGGGTTGTTTCATTCGACGTACAGGTTGCTTATTTGTTATAGCATAATATCGTAACTTTCTTAAGAAACTCAATCAAATTTCCTCGTGAAAGTGTGTCTGGAACATTGAAAAAGTTGCACCGCTGATTCCCGCCGGAGTGTTCGACCGTTGCCCGACATCCAAAAACTTTGAACTTTGGGCCGGAAGCACCTAATGTTCGCCCATGACGAGCCCCAAATCGTAATATGGCCCACGAATCCTTTGGCCAGTTTGTGCAAGCGCTGGATAAGGCCGGCGAACTCAAACGCGTCTCCCAGCCGCTTGCAACGGAGTTGGAAATCACCGAGTTGGCCGACCGCGAAATGAAATTGCCCGGCGGCGGGAAGGCGCTGCTCATCGAAAAACCGACGGTCAACGGACAGCCGTCCCCCTTCCCGGTCGCCATTAACACTCTTGGTTCGGATCGGCGCATGGCACTGAGCATGGGCGCGGGGTCGGTCGATGAAGCGGCGCGGGAATTGGGCGCATTGCTCAAGGCCAAACCGCCGGTTGGTTTTGGCGAGGCGATTAAACTGCTTGGCGTGGCGCTGGACTTGCGCCATGCCAAACCGAGGCTCGTCCGCCAGGGTGCCTGCCAGGAAGTGGCGCTGCGGGCGGCGGAATTGGCTGGCGGCGCGAGTCCGGCTTCAGCCCACCCAACCCTGGCCGCAATGCCCATTCTCAAATGCTGGCCGCTGGATGCGGGACGATTTATCACCCTGCCTTGTGTGGTCACGCGGGACCCCGACACCGGCGAACGCAACGTGGGCATGTACCGGATGCAGATTTACGACGGCCAAACCGCCGGCCTGCACTGGCAACTCCAAAAAGTCGCCGCGCGCCACGGCAAACGCTATTACGAAACCGGCCAGCCCATGCCCGTCAGCGTTTTTTTGGGAGGCGATCCGGTGCTGACGTTTTGCGCCTCGGCCCCGTTGCCGGACGGCTTGGACGAATTTCTGCTGGCCGGCTATTTGCGCAAAAAATCCGTTGAGTTGGTCAAATGCCTCACCAATGATCTTGAGGTGCCGGCCGATGCCGATTTCGTCCTCGAAGGCTACGTGGACCCGAAGGAGGCGTTGCGCATGGAAGGGCCTTTCGGCGATCACACCGGCTATTATTCACTGGCGGATTTGTATCCCGCCTTTCACATCACCGCCATCACGCATCGCAAGGACGCGGTTTATCCGGCGACGATTGTGGGGAGGCCGCCGATGGAGGATTTCTACATTGGCACGGCCAGCGTGCGGTTGTTTCTGCCGGTCTTGAAAATGAATTTCCCGGAACTGGTCGATCTGGCGCTGCCCGCCGAAGGGGTTTTTCACAATCTGGTGTTTGTCAGCATCAAAAAGGCCTACCCGATGCAGGCCTACAAAATCATGCACGGCCTGTGGGGCATGGGCCAGATGATGTTCACCAAATACATCGTGGTGGTGGACGCGGACGTCAATGTGCATGACACCAGCGAAGTATTGTTTCGTCTTTGCGCCACGACCGATCCGCAGCGTGACACCCTGTTCACGCGCGGGCCGGCCGACGTGCTGGACCATGCCACGAGCGAATTCGCCATCGGCACAAAAATGGGAATCGACGCCACCAAAAAACTGCCCGGCGAAGGCTTCAAGCGCGAATGGCCGCCGCTGATCCAAATGGACGAAGCCGTGCGCAAGAAAATCGGCCAGTTGTTTCCCCATAAACCGGCATGACTTTAGCCATCGATCTCAAGCGTGCTCCAACTCACGCGCATGCGGCATCTCATTGGTGTGCCTCACCACCCACGCGGCATTACAAAGGGCAAGGAAGATTCGACTTGCGTTTTGGTGTTTGACAGTGTAGAAGAGATTTATGTGTAAACTTTGTGGCTGTTGTGAGAAGTGGTCTCCGTGGCTCCTGAGCTTGTTGCGCATCGTCATTGCCATCTTGATTCTGTGCCACGGCGGACAAAAAGTTTTCGGATATCCAGCGACCAAGGCTCCCTTGCCGCCTCTTTTCTCATGGCCGGCCGGCATTGCAGGCGTCATCGAACTGGTCGGCGGGTTCCTGCTGCTGCCGGGGCTTTTCACCCGGCCCGTGGCATTCATCCTTTCCGGGGAGATGGCCGTTGCCTATTTCATGGTGCATGCGCGCGACGCATGGTGGCCCATCCACAATCACGGGGAACTGGCCGTCATTTATTGTTTTGTGTTCCTTTACTTGTCCGCGGCGGGGGGAGGCCCGTTGAGCTTCGGTTGTTGCTGGAAACGCGGCCCGGCTCCGCCGGACGCGGGCGGCACGCCGCTGGCTGACGAGAAGAAATGACCGGAAAAGCGGTTGCAACAAAGGATTTTCCAACGGGCGGATTTCGGGTTAATGTTCCGGGATTATTGAATGATCCTGGTCATCGACAATTACGATTCGTTTACCTACAACCTGGTGCAGTACCTGGGGGAACTGAAGGCGCCGCTGGAGGTGCGGCGCAACGATCAAATTTCCCTCGACCAAATCCGGGAGTTGAATCCGGACCGCATCCTGATTTCGCCCGGGCCGTGTTCGCCGCGCGAATCCGGGTTGTCCAATGACATCATCCAAACTTTTGGCCCCAAAGTGCCGCTGTTCGGTGTCTGCCTCGGCCATCAATGCATCGGGTATTCCTTCGGGGCGCGGGTGGTGGTGAATTACCGCATCATGCACGGCAAAACGTCGCCCATAAAACATAATGGCCGGGACCTGTTCAAGGGCATGGGCAATCCTTTTGCCGCCACCCGCTATCATTCGCTGGTCATCGAGCGGGAAAGCCTGCCGGATTGCCTGGAAATCACGGCGGAAACGGAGGAGGGCGAAATCATGGGCGTGCGCCATAAGAGCCATCCGATTTGGGGCGTGCAGTTTCATCCGGAAAGCATTTTGACGGAGAACGGGCGGCAGATTCTCAGGAACTTCCTTTCGCTTTAAATAAAACTTGTTAAAAGGCGGAAGGCTGGTAAGTTGTCCCCCCTTTATGAAGGACAAGATTCATCCAAAGTATGTGGAGGCGGAAATCCGGTGCGCCTGCGGCAACGTGATCAAGACGCGCTCAACCAAGGCGTCGATCATGGTCGGTATTTGCAACGTGTGCCATCCGTTTTATACCGGCACCCAGAAATTCGTCGATACCGCCGGGCGCGTGGATAAATTCCAACAGCGCATGATCAAGACCCAGGCCGCGCAGGCCGCCGCCGCCCTCAAAAAGAAAAAGAAGTAGCTCCCTTTCCCAGCAACCCGCCCGTGGAAGTGCTTTCTCCCCGGGCGGGTTGCTTTTTCGCCGCCGCCCGCCAAAATGAAGATGCGCCCGGAGGCCATACATGAATCTGCGCCCCTACATTGAGAAATTCTCGCGGCGTTACAGCGAGGTCGAAGCCGCTTTGAGCGATCCCAAGCTGGCGGCCAACACGGCCAAATTGCAGGAGCTGTCGCGCGAATACGCCCGGCTGAAGGAGTTCACCACGGCAGGCGCGCGCTATCTCAAGGTCGTCGATGATCTGGCGCAGCATGCCGAATTGTTGAGGACCGAGCCGGCCGGCAGCGAGATGGCGCAACTGGCCCGGGACGAGATCGCCCAGCTTCAGGTCGAGGAACAGCGGCTGGCCCGGCAATTGCAGGTGGGCCTCGCCCCGCCCGATCCGGCGGATTCGCGCAACACCATCATCGAGATTCGCGCCGGGGCTGGCGGGTCGGAGTCCGCCTTGTTCGCCGCTGACCTTTATCGCATGTATATGCGTTACGCCGAAGGCCGCGGCTGGAGAATCCAGAGCATGGACAGTAGCCCTTCGGATCTGGGCGGCTTCAAGGAAGTGATTTTTGGCGTGACCGGCGTGGATGTCTTCAAGCGCCTGAAATATGAGAGCGGCGTCCATCGCGTGCAACGCGTGCCGGCGACCGAGGCGCAGGGGCGCATCCACACCAGCACCGCGACGGTGGCCGTGCTGCCCGAGGCGGAGGAAGTCGATATCGAGATCAAGCCCGAGGATTTGGAGATCAACGTCTGCCGCGCTTCCGGCAAGGGCGGCCAGGGCGTCAACACCACGGATTCGGCGGTGCAAATCATTTACAAGCCGACGGGCATGATCGTGCGCTGCGCCGACGAACGGTCGCAGCAAAAAAACAAAGTCCGCGCCCTGACCGTGCTGCGCTCGCGGTTGCTGGAAGCCAAAATCGCCGAGGAAAACGCCCGCTACGCCGCGCACAGAAAAGAGCAGGTCGGCACCGGCGAACGCAACGAACGCATCCGGACTTACAACTTTCCGCAAAACCGCGTGACCGATCACCGCATCGAAGTGACCCTCTACAATCTGCCGTCCTTCGTCGAGGGCAACATCGATTGCCTGATTGAGCCGCTCATGGCCGATGATCTGGAGAAGCGCCTGGCGGCCTTGAAATTATGAGCTCAACCCTGGTTCCGCGGGCGCTGATTTTCGATTGCGACGGCACGCTGGCCGACACCATGCCGTTGCATTGGCGCGCCTGGCAGGTGGTGGCGCAGCGCTACCGGCTCAATTTCCCGGAGGAGCGTTTTTATGCCCTGGGCGGCGTGCCGTCGCGGGACATTTTGGAAATGTTAAGCCAGGAACAAGGACGGCAACTGGATCCCCTGGCCGCTTCGATGGAAAAGGAGGCGGTTTACATGCCGCTTTTGCCGCAAGTGCAGGAGGTGGCGGTCGTCGTGAACATTGCGCGCGAGCATTATGGCGTCATCCCGATGGCCGTCGCTTCCGGCGGCATTCAATCGCACATCAACGAAGTGCTGACCCATCTGGGCATCCGGCATTTGTTCCAAGCCGTCGTGACCAGCGAGGATGTTACCCGGCAAAAACCCGCGCCGGACATTTTCCTGGAAGCCGCGCGCCGCCTGGGCGTGGCCCCCCAATTCTGCCGCGCTTACGAGGACACGGAGCTAGGTTTGCAAGCCATCCGCGCCGCCGGCATGGAGGCCGTCGATGTGCGCCCGTTGCGGAAGCAAGCCTGAAACCCTCTTTCTCCGCATGAGGACCCAGTGCATGCTTGATTCCGGGGAATGTTCGGGCACTTTAGCCGCGCGGGCCTTTTACGGCTCCATGAAATGAGGCAAATGAGGCAGAATGCGATTGTTTTCCCCTGGCTTCTTCGGGGCCTGGGGGTTGTAGTGGCAGCGACGGCAATGGGATCGCTGTTTTCCGGATGCAAAGAGAAGCCGGCGCCCATGCCGCTGGTGCAGGTGAAGGTGGTGACGGTCACGCCGCGGGACGTGCCCATTTACGAGAAATGGATCGGCACGCTGGACGGCTATCCCAACGCGCAAATCCGGGCGCAAGTCGCCGGCTACCTCATCAAGCAGGACTACGCCGAGGGCGGGGCGGTGAAGAAGGGGGATTTGCTTTTTGAGATTGATCCCCGGCCGTTTCAGGCGGTGCTCGACCAGGCGCTGGGCAAGCTGGCCCAGGACCAGGCGCAATGCGGCAAGACGCAGTTGGACGTCAAACGCTACACCCCGCTGGCGCGCGATCAGGCCATAAGTCAGGAAGAGTTGGACGACGCCATCCAGGCCAACCTCGTGGCCGAGGCGGCCCTCCAGTCCGACAAGGCCGCCATCGAAAGCGCCACGCTGAACCTCGGTTTTTGCAGAATCACCTCCCCTATTGATGGCATCGCCGGCACCGCCCAGGCGCAAATCGGCGATTTGGTCGGTCCGGGGACGGCCGTGCTGACGACGGTATCGACCGTTGATCCCATGCGGGTTTATTTCAGCATCAGCGAGCAATCCTATCTGGCCTTTTGCCGCCAATTCACCAACGCGGCGGAAAGAGGCAACTACCGGTCGGAGATGGATTTGCAATTGATTCTTACCGATGGCTCGACGTATCGGTTTCCGGGCAAGTGGCTTTTCACCAGCCGGCAGGTCGATGTCAACACCGGCACGCTGCAAATCGCGGGCATTTTCCCGAACCCGGATTACATTCTCCGTCCCGGCCAATACGGACTGGTGCGGGCCAAGACGGAGACGCGCCGGGGCGCCATTCTCTTGCCGCAACGGGCGGTGGTGGAGTTGCAGGGTTCCTACCAAGTCGCGACCATTGACGCGGACAGCAAGGTCCACCTCAAATCGGTGACGGTCGGGGAACAGGTGGGCAATGATTGGCTGATTGAAAAGGGCGTTGTGACGGGTGAACGGGTTGTGGTCGAGGGCACGCAGAAGGCCCGGGAAGGAACGAAGGTGGATCCCCAGCCGTATGATGCCTCGCAGACCAATGGCACGACGGGCATGACCAAGTGATGACCACGTCCTCATTGTAATGTACCGCTTCTTCATCAACCGTCCCATCGTTGCGATGGTCATCGCCATTCTCATGGTGCTGGTGGGCCTGGTTTCCATGACGACCCTGCCCATCTCCCAGTTTCCCAGCGTCGTCCCGCCTGAAGTCCGCATCCAGACCACGTTCGTCGGCGCGGACGCCGAAACCGTGCAGCAATCCATCGCCACGCCGATCGAGGAACAGATGAGCGGGGTGGATAACATGAACTACATGTATTCGATCAACGCCAACAACGGCGTGATGCGAATGGTGGTCAATTTCGACGTCAAAACCGACCCAAACGTCGATCAGATGCTGGCCCAATTGCGCGAGCAGCAGGCCTCGCCGCAACTGCCCGCGGCGGTGCAGAATTACGGCGTCACCATCCTGAAATCCCCGACGACGCCAATGCTGCTGGTGGCGCTTTATTCGCCGAAGGGAACGTACGACGCGACGTTTCTGGCCAATTACGCCTACATAAATCTTGTTGACCAGATCACGCGGGTCAAGGGCATCTCCAACATCAATGTGTTCGGGGCGGGGCAGTATGCCATGCGCTTCTGGCTCAACCCGGATCAACTGGCCAAACTGAACATCACGGCCAACGACGTCATCAACGCGGTCAACGTCCAGAACACGGTCAATCCCGCCGGGCAGATTGGCGGGCCGCCTTCGCTGGCGACGCAGGAGTACACCTACACCGCCATCGCGCAGGGGCGGTTGGTCACGGAGAAACAATTTGGCGACATCGTGGTTCGCGAGAACCCGGATGGCTCGGTGGTGCGGCTGAAGGACGTGGCCCGCATCGAGTTGGGGGCCCAGGTTTACAGCATTGCCGGCCGCCTCAACGGCGAACCCGCCGCCGTCATGGCGATTTATCAACTCCCCGGTTCCAACGCGATTGACGCCGCCAATGACGTCAAGGCGTTGATGAAGGAACTGAAGAAGAGTTTTCCGCAGGACCTGGCCTATGCCGTCTCGCTCGACACCACGCTGGCGGTGAGCCGCGGGTTGGAGGAAACCGTGACGACCCTGTGGGAGGCGCTCCTGCTGGTCACGCTAGTCGTATATATTTTTCTGCAAGGCTGGCGCGCCTCGCTCATTCCACTGCTGGCCGTGCCGGTGTCGCTCATCGGCACGTTCATTCTCTTTCCGTTTTTTGGGTTCTCCATCAACACCCTGTCCCTTTTCGGCCTGGTCCTGGCCATCGGGTTGGTGGTGGATGACGCCATCGTGGTGGTGGAATCCGTCGAGCGTCACATCGAGGAGGGATTGTCGCCCAAGGAGGCGGCGCTCAAGGCCATGCAGGAAGTCAGCGGCCCGGTGGTGGCCATCGCTTTGATCCTGGCGGCGGTGTTTGTGCCGACGGTTTTCATCGCCGGCATCACGGGGCGGCTCTATCAGCAGTTCGCGCTGACCATCGCCATCTCGGTCATTTTTTCCGCCTTCAACGCCCTGACGCTAAGCCCGGCGCTGTCCGCCCTGCTCTTGAAACACCGGGAGCCGACGGGCGGCCCGCTTTCGCGGTTTTTTGGCTGGTTCAATCGTGCGTTCGGCAAACTGACCAACCATTACGTGCATTGGAGCGAAAAGTTGATCCACCACAGCGGGTTAAGCCTGGTGCTGCTGGCCATTGTGGCTGTTCTGGCGCTGTTGATTGGGAGCAAACTGCCCACCTCATTTCTGCCCGAGGAAGACCAGGGATACGTCTATATCAACGTGCAATTGCCCAACGCCGCCTCGCTGCCGCGCACCTCTGAATATTGCAAGCGGGTGGAGAAGGTTCTGGCGGCCACGCCGGGCATCAAATACTATTCCACCGTGCTGGGCTTCAGTTTGCTCAGCCAGGCGCAAACCACTTACAACGCCCTGTTTTTTGTCACCCTCAAACCGTGGAATGAGCGCAACAAGCCCTCCGAAAAAATGGCCGCCATCCGGGCGCACATCAACAAGGAACTCGCCGCCATGCCGGAAGCGAATGCCTTCTCCTTTCCGCCCCCGTCCATTCCGGGCGTGGGCACGGCAGGCGGCTTCACCTTCATTCTTGAAGACCGGGCGGGGCTTGACCCATCGTTCCTGACGACAAACCTGGGCGCCTACATGGCCGCGGCCGCCAAACGCCCCGAGATTGCCGGTTTAAGCACCAGCTATCTGCCCAGCGTGCCGGAGGTCTACGTCAAAGTGGACCGCGACAAGGTGCTCAAGCAGGGGCTGAACCTTGCGGACGTCTATACCACCCTGCAAACCTTCATGGGCGGTTATTTTGTCAATTATTTTAATCGCTTTGGCCGGCAATGGCAGGTCTATGTGGAGGCGGACACCAAATACCGCTCCAGCCTGGACAACATCGGCCTGTTTTACGTGCGCAACCGCCTGGGCCAGAACGTCCCGCTTTCGGCGGTGGCCAAAGTGGAACGCCGCACCGGGCCGGAATTTGTGATGCATTACAACGAATATCGCTGCGCGCAAATCAACGGCAGCGCCGCCCCCGGCTACAGCTCGGACCAGGCCACCAGGGCCCTGGAGGATGTGTTCGCCAAAACGATGCCGCCGGGAATGGGCTTCGATTATTTCGGCATGTCGTTCCAGGAACAGCAGGCCGCGAAAGGCGTGCCGCGCATCGCCATCTTCGGGCTTTCGCTGGTATTTGTGTTTCTGATCCTGGCCGCCCTCTACGAAAGCTGGTCGCTGCCTTTCAGCGTTTTGATCAGCACGCCGGTGGCCGTGCTGGGCGCTTTTTTTGCCCTATGGTCGCGCCAGTTCGAGAACAACGTTTATGTCCAAATCGGACTCATCATGTTGATCGGACTGTCCGCCAAAAACGCCATCCTCATTGTTGAATACGCCAAGACCGAGGTCGAAAAGGGCAAATCCCTGTCCGAAGCCGCGCTGATTGGCGCGCGCATTCGGTTGCGTCCGATCCTGATGACGTCGTTTGCCTTTGTCTTCGGGTGTCTGCCGCTTTGGTTCGCGACCGGTTCGGGCGGGATGTCGCGCCAGACGCTGGGCACGGTGGTCATTGGAGGCATGCTCGGCTCGACCCTGCTCGGCATTTTCATCATCCCGGTCAATTTCTACGTCGTGGAAAAACTGGGCATCCGATTCAAGAAGGAAAAGAAGAATTAAGAAGTATGAGGAACCGCAACCAGTCGAAGCGAAGCGCTTTTCTTGACTTCTTCCTTCTTGCCTCTGCCTTCTTCCTTCTCCTGTCCGGCTGCGCCGTCGGCCCGGATTACAAACGCCCGCCCGTGAACGCCCCGCCGAGTTTTCGCGGCGACATCACGGTCCGCACCAATTCCCTGGGCGATGCGAAGTGGTGGGAATTGTTCAAGGACGACACCTTGCAGGCGTTGGTGCGGTGCGCGCTGACCAATAATTACGATGTCCGCATCGCGGCGGCGCGTGTCGGGCAGGCCCGCGCCATCCTGGAGGAGAACAGGTCGGGGTATTATCCGCAAGTCACTTACCAGGGTGCCGCCGGCGCCGGCAAAAACGCCCAGGTAGGCTCGCCGGCGCCGGGCGTCGCGCAGAACCATTGGTACGAGGGCATCGCCAACGTTTCCTGGGAGATTGATTTGTGGGGCCGCATCCGCCGACTCAACGAATCGGCCCGCGCGCAGTTTCTGGCGACGGAGGAAGCGCGCACCAATGTCATGATCTCGCTCATCAGCACGGTGGCGGCGGATTATTTTCAACTGCTGGCGCTCGATCAGGAATTGCAGATCGCGCGGGACACCACGAACTCGTTCGGGCAAAGTTTGAAGCTTTTTACCGAGCGGCTGCGCGGCGGGGTCTCTTCGAAACTGGAATCGTCGGCCGCCGAGGCGGAACAGGCCTCCGCCGCCGCGACCATCCCGGAATTGGAGCGGCAGATTGCGGCGCAGGAAAACCAGATCAGGGTTTTGCTGGGGATGAATCCCGGCCCAATCCTCGGCCGGGGGAAATTGCTCGAGGAAATCCTGCCGCCGGATGTGCCGCCTGGATTGCCTGCCACGCTGTTGGAGCGGCGCCCGGACATCCGGCAGGCGGAGCAGTTGGTGCGCTCGGCCAACGCGCAGGTGGGCGTGGTCAAGGCCTATTTTTATCCGCAATTTAGTTTGACTGGGTTGTTCGGCAGGATCAGCCCGGAGGCGTCCGCCTTCACGGCAGGCGGGGCCGATGCCTGGAGCGCGGCGGCGAACGTTGCCGGCCCGCTTTTTGAAGCCGGTCTTTTGAAGGGGGAATTAAAGCAAGCCCGGGCGGCTTGGGACGAGGCCGTGCTGCAATACCAGTCGTCCGTGCTCAACGCCCTTCAGGAAGTGAGCGATGCGCTGTCCGCGCGCGAGCAATTGCGGCGGGAACGCATCGACCAGCAGCGCGCCGTGCGGGCCTACGAGGAAGCCGTGCGCGTGGCGGGCGAGCGTTACCAGGCCGGGCACGCCAATTACTATGAACTGCTGCAGGAGCAGCAATTGCTTTTCCCCGCTGAAAACGCGTTGACCCAGACCGAACTGAATCAACTGCTGGCCATCGTCCAATTGTACCGCGCATTGGGAGGAGGCTGGAGATAAATAAAGGCAGAAGGAAGAAGGCAGAATTAAGAAATCTGACTTCTTACTTCAAACTTTCTTTCAGCGCTACCACGGGCCGGCGCAGCATCTGGCCTTGATAGGTGTAGCCGGCGGCGACGGTTTCCGCCACCAGACCGTTTTCCACCGCGGCAGCGTTGTCTTGCAATTTATGCAACTCTGGATCGTAAGCCTGCCCTGCCTCCACACCCATCTGCACCAGACCAATGCGGCGCACGGTTTCCAGGCAGGCCTTTTGGAAGTGGCCGAGTTGATCGATCAAGTCGGGATGCCCGGAACGCTCGGCGGCCTGGAACAAAGCGAACACGTGGTCCAAAACATGAATGATGACCTGCAACCGCTCCGCTTCTCCCCGGCGCAATTTCTCCACTTCGAGGCGCAAATGGGTCTTCTCCGTCTCGTCGCTCCGTTGCATGAACTTGGTCAGAGCCTTGGCCTCGCCTGCCAGTCCGTCGGCGACTTGTTTCGCGCTGCTGGCGGCCTGGGTCGTTTGGGACTGCAATTCCACCCATTGATTGGTTGCGCCCCTGATCTCGGCGGCCAGTTGATCCAGATTTCGTATTTGACTTGCCGCTTCCGCCAGTAGTTTGGCCTGGGAGAGGGCCTGCCCGTCCGCATTGCGCCGCAGAAAGGGAGTGATAAAAGTCCATGACCCAAGCCCCCCGCAAAGAAACACCAGGCCCGCCTCCTGCCACAAGAGCGGACGGTGGCCGAATATCAGCAGAATGGCGGCCAGCCCCAGAAAAATGGCGTCGGCCACAACGAATGGCCACAACGGCAGCGGCGGTTTCGCATTGCTCATGTTCGTTGAAGGGTAGTTTCGATTTCGCGCAACGTAAACTCAAAAAGAGCGGGCCTGATTCCCGGTGGTAATCTCTTTCTTTGGCCGCCAAACCGCGCTAAAATGACGCTGCAATGGCCGGCCACGCCACCATCCATGAAATAGACAGGACCGCGGACGATCTTCCCGCCGCGTGGGCGCTGCCTGAATTGCTGGCCCCGGCCGGCGATTGGGACTGCGCGAGGGCGGCGGTTGAAAACGGCGCCGACGCCATCTACTTCGGCCTGGAACGTTTCAACGCACGCATGAGGGCCGATAATTTTACCGGGCAGGACCTCCCGAAACTGATGGATTTTCTGCACCGGCGCGGCGCAAAGGGTTATGTGACTTTCAATACGCTGGTCTTCGCCAATGAGATGGCCGAGGCGGAGGACTGGCTGCGGACGTTGATCGGCGCGGGCGTCGATGCCGCCATTGTCCAGGACGTCGGCATTTGCCGGCTGATTCGAAAGCTCTCGCCGGATTTCCCCATCCACGCCTCGACGCAAATGACCGTCACCAGCGCGGCCGGGATCGACTTTGCCCGGGAATTGGGCTGCCGCCTGGTGGTGCTGGCGCGCGAATGTTCGCTCAAGGAAATCCGCGCCCTGACCGCGCCGGACGCCGCCCGCCCCGCTCCGCTTCCCCTGGAAGTTTTTGTGCATGGGGCCTTGTGCGTCGCCTATTCTGGGCAATGCTTGACAAGCGAGGCGCTGGGTGGCCGCTCCGCCAACCGCGGCGAGTGCGCCCAGGCCTGCCGCATGCCCTACGATCTGATCAGCGACGGCCAGCCGGTCCCGCTGGGCGACCGCCGTTATCTTTTAAGCCCGCAAGACCTGGCGGGCCTGGAAGTCCTGCCGGAGCTGATTCGCGCCGGCGCCGCCTCCTTGAAAATCGAAGGGCGGCTCAAATCCGCCGAATACGTGGCCAACATCACGCGGGTCTATCGCCGCGCTTTGGACAAGCTGGCGGCCCGGCCCGGCGCGCCGTTGGAAGTGGACGGCGGGAGCCGTTACAACATGGAAATGGCCTTTTCGCGGGGGCTGCACACCGGCTGGTTCGGCGGCACGAACAACCAGGCCCTGGTCCACGCCCGCTTCGGCAAAAAACGCGGCGTCTATCTGGGCGCCGTGCAACGCGTGGAACACCAGCGCGTGCAGTTGCGCCTGGAAGCGCCCCTGAAGCCCGGCGATGGAATTGTATTTGACTCAGGCCATCCCGATGAAGAGGAACAAGGCGGGCGGGTCTATCAGGTGGGGCAGCCCGATCCGTCCGGCGAATCCTCTCTTTCCTTCGGACATGGCGACGTGGATTTCAGCCGCGTTCATCCGGGCGACCGCGTCTGGAAAACAAGCGACCCGGAACTGGACCGCAAGCTGCGCCAAAGTTTCGCGGGCGCGACGCCGCGTTTTCGGCGGCGTCTGGATCTCGAGGCCCGGGGCGGGGCCGGGCAGCCGCTCACCTTGATCGGGCGCGACGAACCCGGGCATGTCGTGCGGCTGGACTCGGCCATGCCGCTGGCCCCGGCGCATAAACAACCGCTGACCACGGAATTCCTGCGCGGGCAATTGGGCCGCCTGGGCGGGACGCCCTTTGCCTTGGGCAGCCTGAGCAACGCGCTGCAAGGCGACGTCATCCTTCCCATGAGCGAGTTGAACCGGCTGCGGCGCGCCCTGGCGGACGAGATGGAACGCCTGCGCGCACAACCAAAGCGCTGGATCTTAAATCCGCCCGGACCGGAAGCTTCGAAACCTGCCTCGCGCCTGCGCTCTGCCGCGCCCGCGCGCCTGATCGTGCTGGTGCGGGACATGGCCCAGCTCGACGCGGCCCTGGCCGCTGCTTCACCCGCCATTTACTGCGAATTCGAGGACCCCAAAAAATACCGCGAGGCCGTGGCGTGCTTTCGCGCCCGGCAATCCACGGAGGGATCGAAGGCCGAGATCTTTGTCGCCCCGCCGCGCATTTTCAAACCGGGCGAGGAATGGATCCTCAAACAAGTGCGTTCCTGCGAAGCGGACGGCTATCTGCTGCGCAATTACGATCACCTGCAATTTTTCGCCGATTGCCGCTGCGTGGCGGATTTCTCGTTCAACGTCGCCAACGGATTGTCCGCCGAATACTTCAAGAACCGATTCGGCCTGGAACGATTGACGGCATCGTATGATTTGAACATCACGCAACTGGAGGCGCTCCTGGCCGCCGCGCCGCCGGACTGGTTTGAGATCACCCTGCACCAGCACATGCCCATGTTTCACATGGAACACTGCGTCTTCTGCGCCTTCCTGACCAAAGGAACCGATTACACCAACTGCGGGCGTCCTTGTGACAAACATAAAGTCGATTTGCGCGACCGGGTCGGGCTGCTGCACCCGCTGAAGGCGGACGCGGGCTGCCGCAACACCGTGTTCAACGGCCGGGCGCAGACCGGCGCCGAATACGCGGGCCGGCTGATGGATTTGGGCGCGCGCCATTTCCGCATCGAATTCGTCAACGAGACCGGCCCGGAAGTCGCGGCCACCATCGGCAAATACCGGGCGCTGCTGGACGGCAGGCTGGCCGGATCGGACTTGTGGCGGGAATTAAAACTGCACAACCAGCTCGGAGTGACGCGCGGCCCAATGTCCTCAGCCTCCTAAAGCCCCCTTGAAGAATTTCTAAAATATCTCTTGCCCCCGCCATGCCGTTGCCCTATAAATTCACCTTCCTTGAAGAGAAGGAAAAGCACTTATGCGAAGGCCCAAAGGCATTAAAACAAAGAAATCCGTGGCGAAGCGGTTCAAAATCACCGCTTCGGGAAAAGTCATGCGCATGCGCGCGGGCAAACGCCATTTGCTCCAAACCAAAAGTCCGAAGCGCCGGCGCAGTCTGGGCACGTCCACACAGATCGATCCCACGGACGCCTATCGCATAACACAGAATTTACCCTTCAGCCACTAACCAACCCGCTACTCCTTCCGACAAAACCGTCATTCCCTTATGCGTGTAACCAACTCCCCCGCCTCGCGCAAGCGTCGTATCCGCACGATTAAAGCCGCCCGCGGCTTCCGCCTCAAGCGGTCCAAATTGTACCGCTACGCCTCTGACGCGCTGGATCACGGGATGCAGTACGCCTATCGGGATCGCAAAACCAAAAAGCGCAACTTCCGGGGTCTCTGGCAGGTCCGCATCAATGCCGCGGCCCGCGCCGCCGGCACCACCTACAGCCGGTTCATGGAGGGCCTCAAGGCCGCCCAGTGCCCCCTCAACCGCAAAATGCTGGCCGACATCGCCGCCCAAGACGCCGACGCCTTTGGCCAATTGGTCCAGACGGCCAAAAATGCGTTGCAGGCCAAGGGCGTAAAAGCGTAAGTTGGCCCGTCCGCCGGCCTGGCCATCTTGGGGCAGCCCCGCCATTGTTCCGGCGCACATCTATGGAGATTGATCCGCTCAAACAAGCGGCCCTGGCCGAGTTGAAGGCCTCGGCCGATTTGGCGGCGCTCGAACAGGCCAAGGGAACCTGGCTCGGCCCCCGTGGCAAATTCACCGCCTTGATGAAACAACTCGGCGCTTTGCCAAAAGAGGATCGCCCCGCCGCCGGCAAACAAATCAACCAGGCCAAGGTCGAGTTGGAAACCGCCCTCGCCGAACGCCGCGCCGAACTCGAACTCAAATCCGCCCTGCCCAAGGAAGCCACCGATTTCACCCTGCCCGGACGGCGCCGTTCCCTGGGCAAATTGCATCCCCTCACACAGGTCACGGAGGACATTGTGCGGAGCTTCCGCAAACTCGGCTTCGCCGTCGCCGACGGCCCCGAAGTCGAAGACGAATACCACTGCTTCGACGCCCTCAACACCCCCGCCGACCACCCCGCCCGCGACGCCCAGGACACCTTTTATCTCGACCGACCCGGCGCGAATGAAAAGGCGCTGCTGCGCACCCACACCTCCTCGGTGCAAATCCGCGTCATGGAAAAACAGCGCCCCCCCGTGCGCATCATCGTGCCGGGACGCGTCTATCGCCGGGACAATCCCGATGCCACCCACAATCCGACCTTCCAACAGATCGAAGGTCTTTACGTGGACCGTGGCGTGACGGTGGGCGACCTGAAAGGGACGGTTGAATTTGTCTTCCAGGAATTGCTGGGCGGGGAAACCCGCATCCGATTCCGCCCACACTATTTCTCCTACACCGAGCCAAGTTACGAAATTGATTTCTCCAGCCCGCTGACGCGGAAGATGGGCAAGGAATGGCTCGAGATCGCCGGCTGCGGCATGGTGCATCCGGCGGTTTTTGAAAAAGTGGGCTGCGACCCCGACGAATGGACCGGCTGGGCCTTCGGCTTCGGCATCGAACGCATCGCCATGATCCGCTACAACATCAACGACATCCGCCTCTTCTACGAAAACGACGTCCGTTTTCTCAGGCAGTTTTAGAGCGATTCAAAAAAACCTGCCGCCGCGTGTAGTTCGGTCTCGGGGAGCGCGACCGTCTCGGTCGCTCTTGTCGGCGTCTCGCCGACGAGACATTCTATGGCAACACAATTACTTGAAACGCCTTGGGCAACAGATGGCGGTTTTTGATCTTTGACACAACAAAGCTATAGTCTGACAACAGCGCCTGTCCTGATTGATCTTTTCTCCGCCTCGCAAATCTCCACCGCGCTGAGTCCGTCCGCCGCCGTCACAATGCTCGGAGGCGTCCCTTCTTTGATGCACTGGATGATATGGCGCAGTTCCATCTCATACCCATCCCCGCCCGCGCATTTAACGAACCGGGGGCGGCGGCCCTCTTCGCAAAGCTGGAGCGCGTCCACCCCGCGCCCGTTGTCATAATCCGCCGCGGCCCTCTCGAAATTCACCGTGTATTGCATCTTGAATCCAAACCCTTCCGTCATCAACCAGCTCCCTTCGGCGGTGATCGGAATGCCGCCGGGCACCTGGTAGGCGGCAACCACATGGTCTATCGCGCCGCTGAAGCGCGTCGTCCCGACCGCAAAGACGCCGCCCGGCCGGCCGAAGCAGAATTGGATAAAATCTGCGTCGTGGATGTGCAGGTCCAGCAGCGCGCCGCCGGAATCCTTGCCCTTGAGATAACTGCTCCTGCTCCAACCCGGCGGAGGGCAGACCCTTCGGAAGCGCGCGGCCAGCACCCTGCCATAAGTCCTATTGTCAACAGCAGTTTTCAGCCATGCCCACTCCGGCCAGAAGCGCATGACCATGGCCGGCATGAAGAATCCCCTGGCTTTGCCCGCTGCCGCCACGATCTCGCGCGCTTGCGCCGACGTGCGCGCCATTGGCTTCTCACAAATGACGTGCTTGCCCGCCCGCAACGCCTTCAAACAAAGCGGATGATGCTGTGGCGTCGGCACACAAATATCCACCAGATCAATCGCGGGATCGGCCAGCAGATCGTCAAAACTGGAATAGCCCTTCACCCGGGTCATGTCGAGATGCAGGGGCTTGGAGCCGCCGACGTTGCCCGCAACGCGTGGAAGTTTGCCGTTGCCCGGCAGCCGCGCCATGTCACAAATCGCCCCCAGCCGCGCCCCGGGAATCTTGAAATAAGCTTCGATATGCGTCGTCCCCATGAACCCAATCCCAACGACGCCCACCGTGACAGTTTTCATAATTCCGACTTCCTTGTCCGCCGTTGCTTTAGCGAAGGCAGATTAATTCCCTTCAGGTGCCCCCTCGCCGCGCAGATGTCCGCCACGCGCTGCTCGCCGGCTTCGCGTTCGATGACCAGGTCCCCCTCAAACCGGAGTTCGTCCAACGTCCGCAGAAAGGCCTGCCAATCCACTTCGCCGTCGCCGACCCGGACCTCCGCGCCCCACGTGCCGGGCGTCCTGGTCCTGATGGCGTCCTTGACATGACACTGCTTGAGCCAGGGGCCGAGCGTCCGCAACGCCGCGATGGGATCGCCCTTCTCATAGAGAATCATGTTCGCCGGATCGAAATTCACACCAACATTTGTCCTGCCCAACTTCTGCAAAAACGCGCCGAGAGTCTCCGCCGTTTCCTGCCCCGTCTCAAGCCCCAGTTCCATCCCCTTGTCAGCGAACAAATCCGCGATCAGTCCGAGGCGCTTCAGAAGTGTTTGGAACCCGGGATCGCCCGGTTCGTGCGGCAGGAACCCCGCGTGGAAAGTGACCAGCTTCAACCCGAGTTTCTCCGCAATCCCCGCCGCCGTCTGGATACTCGGCCAATTCTCCGGCCACGTTGCATCCGGCACGACGCCCCCGGTGCGCCGGATGGATTCGAGAGTCGAGTAATCCTCCCCCACCGCCCCGAACATGCCCGAAACCAGTTCCACTCCGTGCCGGGCGCAAAACTCCCCCAGCCCGCCCCATGCCGCCGGCGCTTCCCGCAACGGATCCAGCGCAATCTGCACCCGCCGAATGCCGACAGCCTGCAATTGAGCCATCAGCACGCGCGGATCACCCGCCCGCAACGACCAACTGCACACCGCCAATCTTGCATCCAGCCGATTTGCCATAAACAAGTTTCTGGTAGGGCGAGACTCCGTCGAGCCGTGACTCAATCTCTCCCATTTCTTAATTATCTCTCAGGACTCCATTTTCATCACCACCAGATTCATGGTGCCGGAACGGACCCGATAAAAGACGACTTCCTTTTTCGGAGTTACCGCATAAAAAATCAGCCAGCGAGGAAATCCGCGCACCCGCCAGCAACGGATTCCAGCCGGGGACAAATCCTTTCGCGCCCGTCCGGCCAATGGGTTCTTCTCGATGAATTGAATCGTTGCGAGCAGGGTCTCATACCACCGTTCAGCCACCTCTGCGCCTGCTTTGTCTTGCAACCAGATCAGCTCTTCAGCCAGATCCAGCGGGAAGCGCGGTCGTTTGGCGCCTCTCACTTTTTATCTCTCAATATCCGGTTGCGGATTGCGTCCATGTCCTTCCTGGTCAACGGCGTTTCCGGGCCGCTGGCGATGGCTTCATCAATCCACTTTTGATCCCGCTTGTTGGTCAGCGCGGCATCAATCTGAAAAGTCCGTTCCAGCCGGCTCATGGCCTCCTGGGTCAGGCTGCGGAAATTCGCGGCCGCCTCGTTTTTCAACTGCGCATGCAGTTCCATCGGGATGTCTTTCAACGTGATGCTTGCCATGCGTCACAACCATAACGGCACCATTCTGGTATTGCAAGATGAAATTCTCACTCGACATGGGCTTGCAGGATACCCGCACGGAGTTGCGCCGTGAGTGCGCGAGCCGGGGGCAATGCCGTAACCGCTGTGCCGATCCTGCCGTGTTGCCGGTTTTCCAGGCCTATGTGTCAATCTGGCAGGGGGGCCTCGCCGCAGGACGGAAACTCATTCCTGAAAATTCAGGGTATTTCGGGGTAATTCAATCAATAATTAAAATCTCCAGACCCCGATAAACTTTAACCTTTCCCCCGATGTGTCTTGCATTACAATTTGCAGGCTCATTTATTGCGAGTTTGAATATTTTTATGAAGCAGGAAACGAATACACCCCAGGACGGCGGGGCAACGCGCCGCGAGTTTATCAAGAAATCAACCCTGGCCGCCGCCGCCGTCGCGTCCAGCGCCAATCTTTTCAAAACGCCCGTTTATGGCCAGAGCCAGGCGCCTGCGCCCGGCAGCGTGGTCGGGGCCAACAACCGCCTGGTCGTTGCCTACATCGGCGTCGGCCCGCAGGGCATGGCCCATGTCCGCACCCAAAAAGCGGGGGCCGCAGCCAACAATATCGCCCAAGCGGCGGTCTGCGAACTTTCCACGCATCGACAGGACGAAGCCAAGGCGGAAATCGGCGCGGATTGCGCCGTGTTCAAGGATTACGAAAAGCTGCTGGATCGAAAAGACATTGATGCCGTCACGATTGCCACGGTGGACCATTGGCATTGCAAAACGGCCATCGCGGCCGTGGAAGCCGGCAAGCACGTCTATGTTGAAAAGCCCATGACGCGCTATCTTGGCGAAGGGTTTGATCTGTACGACGCGGTCAAGCGCACCGGAAAAGTCCTCCAAGTCGGCTCGCAGGGTTGCTCGGCGGCGGCCTGGCATAAATCGGCCGAGTTAATCAAGGCCGGCGCGATCGGCGCTCCCGTCTGGGCGCAGGGCTATTACTGCCGCAACAATCCCGATGGCAAAGCCGAATGGGATTACACCATCCAACCGTGGTGCCAGCCGGCGGACCTGGATTGGGACAAGTGGCAACTGCCCGTCCACAACAAAACGGGCTTCAACGCCGATTCTTATTTCCGCTGGCGCAAATATTATCCCTATTGCGCCGGCCTTTTGGGCGATTTGGTGCCGCATCGTCTTCTGCCGCTGATGGTGGCCACCGGCAATCCGGAATTCCCCACCCGCGTCGTCTGTCTTGGCACCCAGGGTGTTCACAGCGACGCCGGCATCACCGGCTCGCCGCCGCGCGATTGTCCCGAGCAAATCGAGCTTCTGGCCGAGTTCCCCAGCGGCATGACGCTGGTTATTGTGTCCAGCTCGGTGGCCTCGCGCAGCCCGGGCTTCGTCATTTATGGGCACCACGCCTCGCTGGAAATCGGCAGCAGCGGTGAAAGAATCGAGCTTAAACCGGAAAAGGATTTCTCCGACGACGTCGATTTGCAGACGTTCGACGGCCTCAAGCCCAACGAGGACATCGGGGCGCACGAAGCAAACTGGTTTGATTGCATCCGCAACAACAAGCAGCCCAACGCCGGCATCGAACTTGGCATTCGCGCCCAAACCGTCCTTTCCCTGGCGGAAATGTCCAACCGCCTGAACATGATGTGTCTGTTCGACGAGAAAACGCGCAAGATCACAACGATGGACGGCAAGGAAGTCAGCCCCATCACTTATGGCACCCTGCCCAAGTCCTGAGCCGGCTGCGCGCGGATGAAAGTCACTCTCAACTGGCTCCGGCAATACGTTGATTTCAGCGGGTCGCCTGAAGAACTGGCGGAACGCCTGACCATGCTCGGCCTCGAGGTCGAGGGCATGCAAAAGCTCGGCGGCGAGTTCGCCGGCATCGTCGTCGCCCAGGTCATCACGCGCGACAAGCATCCCAACGCCGACAAATTGTCCCTTTGCCGCGTCAACGACGGGCGCGGCGAGCGGCAGATTGTCTGCGGCGCGGACAATTTCAAGGCCGGCGACAAAGTCCCGCTCATTTTGCCCGGCCAGACCCTGCCCGCCAAACCCGGCCAGCCGCCTCTGACCATCAAAACCGGCAAGATTCGCGGCGTCGAATCCCACGGCATGCTCTGTTCCCCCGACGAACTTGGCTTGCCCGGTGACGTGAAAGGCCTGCTGATCCTGCGCCAGGACGCCGTCGTCGGCCAACCCTTTGCCGAGTATCTTGGCCAGCCCGCCGGCGACGTGGTTTACGATCTGGAAATCACCCCCAACCGCCCGGACTGGAACAGCGTCATCGGCATTGCCCGCGAACTCAGCGCCCTGACCGGCAGCCCGCTGCGGCTTCCGGAGGTTAGCATTCCTGCGTCGCAATTGGGCGGGGAGGCGTCGGAAAAGTTTGTCCGGGTGCGCATTGAGCAGCCGGACCTTTGTCCGCGCTACACGGCCCGCCTGGTGCGCGGCGTCAAAATTGGCCCCAGCCCCGATTGGCTGCGCTCGATATTGGAAAAGTCCGGTTTGCGCAGCATCAACAACGTCGTTGACGTCACCAATTACGTCATGCTCGAAACCGGCCAGCCATTGCACGCCTTTGACTTCCGTTTGCTTGGCGCGGCCCCGGGCGCAAGCCTCCCCACCGTGGTCATCCGGCGCGCGGCCGCTGGCGAAAAATTTGTCACGCTCGACGGCCGGGAACAAACGCTCACCGACCAAATGCTCCTGATCGCCGACGAAACCAAAGCCATCGCGCTGGCGGGCGTGATGGGCGGACAGAACAGCGAGATCGGCCCCCAGACGACCGATGTCCTGATCGAGAGCGCCTGTTTTAAACCGCAGAACATCCGCGCCACCTCCAAGAAACTCGATTTGCGGACCGATTCCTCCTACCGCTACGAACGCGGGGCGGATGTCGGCATTTGCGAATGGGCGGGCAAGCGCGCCGCGCAGTTGATTTTGCAAACGGCCGGTGGCGCGGTGTTGGAACCTCCCATTGACGCCTATCCCGCGCCTCGCCCCCCTGCGGAAATCACCCTTCGCCATGACAAGAGCAATGAACTGCTGGGCGTCGTCATTCCCGCCGCGGCCCAGAACAGTTTCCTGGAACGGCTCGGCTTGGTCCGTTCCGGCGAGGCCATATTTCGCATCCCCACTTTCCGTGTCGATCTCAAGCGCGAGGTGGATTTGATCGAGGAAATCGGGCGTCTTTACGGCGTCGATAAAATTCCGTCCACGCCGCCCCGTGGGGCGATCGGCGCCCATGCCTTCGATGCTGTCCACGACCAGCTTGCCGAAGCGCGCCGCATCCTGGCTGGCCTTGGCCTCAACGAAGCCCAGGGACAAACCTTGATTTCCAACGAAGCCGCCGCCTTGCCGCCGGGGGCAACGCCGGGCCAGGTCGCCGCCTTGCAGCGCCCGTTAAGCAGCGATATGAACGTGCTGCGCCCCAGTTTGTTGCCCGGCCTGCTGGACTCGCTGCGGCGCAACATCGCCCGCCAAAACACCGACGTCGCGCTCTTTGAAATTGGACGCGTCTTCCTTCAACCGGACGGCAAATTCAAAGAGGAACGCCGCCTTGGTATCGCCCTGACCGGACGCCGTTCCCCTTCCTTTTGGGCCGGCGCCGAGCGCGACGCTAAATTCGACATCCACGACCTCAAAGGCGCGCTGGAGGAGTTTCTCGAACAGTTCGGAGTGCGCGGCGTGACCTGGCTGCCCCGCGATGAAGCCGGGCCTTTCTTCCTCGAATCCGCCGCCATCCAACTCGGCAAAATCAGCCTTGGCGAAATGGGCCGGCTCTCGCCCGTCCTCCAGAAACGCTTCGATTTGCGCGACGCGGTTTATTTGGCGGAACTGAATTTCGATCAATTGCTGGTGCGCCGCGTGCCGTCCAAAATATTCAAGCCTCTGCCAGCCTTCCCCGCCATCCGCCGCGACGTGGCGATGCTGGTCCCGGAAGCGACATCGCATGAGGCCGTCGCGAACGTTGTCAAGCAAGTCCGCCCGGCCAATCTGGAAAAATTTGAAGTATTCGACATTTTCCGTGGCCAAAACATTCCCGCAGGCGAAAAAAGCCTGGCCTACGCCTTCACCTATCGCAACCCCGAGCGAACCCTGACCGACGCCGAGGTCAATACCGCCCACGAGAAACTGGTCGAACAATTCAAGCAGACCCTGCAAGCCACAGTGCGCGCGGCGTGAAACCTTGCAGAAGCGTCATTCGAGATGCTTCATGATATCAGCCACGATGGATACCCACACCGCCGTTGCGGGCGATTCAACAGGAAGGACTTCGAGCGCAACAATACATCTTCCGCCGCTGTCAGCTTTATCATCGGGCCGGCTCCAAGCGTAGGCTTTCCTGGCCTTTGGGTGTCCAGCCAGGGCGAACACCTCAACGAGTCCGTCCCAGATCGTCTGGCCATGAAAGACTCCATGCACCGGCACGGAATCAATATGGGTTGAATCGCAGCCATGCAACCGACGAATAACCGATTGCAGGCGTCCGATGTATTGGTCATCCGCCACAAGGCTCAAGCAACTGGTTCCTGTTTGCGTCATGAAGGCAACATCAACCTTTCCAGGAGGAATTTCCATAGCATCTTCATGCGGTAATGCGGAGCATGCAGAGCGAGGGCTGAATGATGATCGATTTCATTCTTTGGTCCAATGCACGATGGCGGAATTCAGCCGGCTCGAATCAGGGCCGATGCGGATGACGAAGTCGCCGGGTTCCCAATCATACTCCAAATTGCTGTTGTAGAATTTCAGGTCCTGCGGGGTGATGTTGAAGCTCACCTTGCGGTGCCGGCCTGGTTGCAGGTTGATTTTTTGGAAGCCTCTCAAGTCCTCCACGCTTCGTGTCACACTGGCCGCCAGTTCGGTGATGTAGAGTTGCACCGTCTCCTCCCCGGCGCGCGGGCCGGTGTTGGTGACTTCGACGCTGGCGACCAGGGTTTGGTCTCCTTTAAGCGAACGATGATTCAACTTGACTGGACCGTAGGAAAAGGTCGTGTAACTCAAACCGAAGCCAAAGGGAAACAGCGGCGTGTTGGGCACATCCAGATAGCGTGAGACAAACTTGGCGCGGGGATCCCCGTTGTAAGGGCGGCCGGTGTTTTTGTGATCATAGTAAATTGCTATTTGACCGACACTCCGCGGGAAAGTCGCAGTCAGCCGGCCTGACGGGTTGAAATCGCCAAACAAAACATCCGCCACGGCGTTGCCCGCTTCAATTCCGCCGAACCATGTTTCCAAAATCGCGTCGCAATGGGCCTCCTCCCAAGTCAGCGTCAACGGCCGGCCGTTCATGAGGACCAGCACGATGGGCTTGCCTGTTTTTGCCAGGGCCTTGAGCAGTTCCTCCTGATTGTCCGGCAAGCCAATCTCGCTGCGGCTGGCCGCTTCGCCGGTCATGGCGAAGGATTCTCCAAGCACGGCCACGACAACGTCCGCCTTGTTGGCGGTCGCCACAGCTTCATCAATCATCACCTGGGGCGAACGTTTGTCCGGGATGATGCCCGCGCCCGAGTTGTTGAGCAATTCCATCAGCGCGGGATCATCCACGAGATCCGCCCCGCGCGCCTGCAGGATGGATGCCTCCAGGCCGGCGGCGTTCTTGAGTCCGTCCAGAACACTGACCGCCAGATGCCAATCTCCGGCTGCGCTCCATGAGCCGATCAGATCCCGGCGGCGGTCGGCCAAAGGCCCGATCAAGGCGATGACACCCGCGCGTTTGAGCGGCAGGGTTCCATGCGCGTTCATCAACAGCACAAACGAACGTTCGGCAACATCGCGCGCGAATTTCCGGTTTTCAGGTGTGAGTATCTCCCGCTCCGCCCGCTCTTCGCTGCAGTCGCGGCAGGGGTCGGCAAACAGCCCCAACTTGTATTTTGCCTCCAATACCCTTTTGCAAGCGGTCTCGATCATCGTCTCCGTGACCGCCTTCTCCTCCAGCAATTTTTTCAAATACTTGACATACGCGTCGCTCACCATGTCCATGTCGAGGCCCGCTTTTAACGCCAGCCCGGCGCAGCGGTCCGCGCCGCCCATTCCGTGCGCGGTCATTTCGTTAATGGCGTCGTAGTCGCTCACCACCAGCCCTTTGAACCCCCATTGCCGGCGCAGCAAATCCGTTAAGAGCCATCGATTGCCGGTGGCCGGCACGCCATCCACTTCATTGAACGACGCCATGACACTGCCGGCGCCCGCTTCCACGGCGGCTTTGTAAGGAGGCAGATAATATTGAAACATGGTGAGGCGGCTCATGTCCGCCGGGTTGTAATCCCGCCCGGCTTCGGCGGCGCCGTACAAGGCGAAATGTTTCACGCACGCCAGCAGCGCGTTGCTTCGCGTCAGATCATCCCCCTGATATCCGCGTACCATGGCCCGGGCGATCAAGCCACCCAGAAACGGGTCCTCGGCCGCCCCCTCGGCGATCCGGCCCCATCTCGGGTCGCGGGCGATATCGACCATTGGCGAGAACGTCCAATTCACGCCGTCGGCGCTGGCCTCGTTGGCCGCCACACGCGCGCTCTGCTCAATCAACCCGGGATTCCACGTGCAGGCCAGGGCAAGCGGAATGGGGAAAATCGTTTTGTGGCCGTGGATCACATCAAATCCAAACAAAAGAGGAATGTGCAGGCGGGATTGCCCCACGGCCAATCCTTGCAGCTTTCGCACACGCGCCGGTCCGTAAAGATTGAAAATTCCGCCGGCCAATCCTTTGCCAACGCTTTGCTCCACATTTTTGCTGGCAACCGGCCCCGTCACGTCAAACCCCGTTGACAGCAGGTTCAATTGTCCAATCTTCTCCTCCAGGGTCATCTTGTCGAGCAGGTGGGACACAAACGCATCCATCTTCGAAACCGGCGGGGCCGTTTGGGCGCAAAGGCTGGCGGCGACCAGCAAGCCGGACAACAAGAGGCTAAATTGGTTTAGCTTCATCTTCTGCTCTTACTGACGGTGTCGTTGAAGAAAGCCACGGCCTGAGAATGAGAAAAGAGGCGCTTTTGCGCAAGCTTTCCGAAATCGTGGACAATCGCCCTTCTGGAGGAGCATCATTTGGAAAGGTGGATTATGAAAACGATCAGGCATTGTATCACGCTGACTTTTGTATCGACACTCATTGCCTCATCCGCGCCGCTTGCGGAAAGCGCGGCGCCGGAGTTGCCAGGCGGAAAGGAGAGCTTCGCAACCGCCGAAAAACGCGAGGATGAAATTGTCGCCGCCACGCGGTCGGCCATCGAGAAAAACCGCAAGTCCGATGCGGTGATTCGTGTTGTTGATTCAACTGGCAAATCCATCCCACAGGCTGCCTGATAGTAAACGATTTCCTGGTCATGGCCGAGCGCGCGCCGGAATTTTACCAACTGCTGACGGCGGCCAAGGCGAATGGCGTGCCCTTCGACGGCATTGGCCGCTTCAGTTTCCGCGGTTTTCGGGGCGCCTGCCGGGTTGATCTCGAGGCGGGCGGGGCGACGGCAAGCCGGCAGTTCCAACTCACCCGGGACTCGGCGCCGGAGTTCACCGTGGTTTTGGATTTCAAGTAAGATGAAAAATTAATTGGAATTCAGGAAAAGATTTCGCTCGATTTTTGCGGAGGGGGCTGTCATGCTCAGCCCGTAATCAGCACGAAAGCGATCCTTTATGGACATCACCTTTAATTGTCCCAATTGCGAGCAGGAGCTGGCTGTCGATGTCAGCGGCGCCGGGTCGGAGATCGAATGCCCCGCCTGTTCCCAAACCATCACCGTCCCCAATCCCGAACCGGCCATGGCTTTGGCCGGCGGCGAGCCGGCGCCGGCGGCTCCCGCAGCCCCCGAGGCTCCGCCCGCCGCGCCCAAGGTGGACAAGCACTTTTCCGTGCCCGTCCACGAACACGCCACGGAGACGCTCATCAAGAAATCCAACGCCCGCCCGTTGGATGTCGTGGCCAATGACGGCGACAAAACGATGCGGATACGAACCATCAGACGAACCGATTGCCAGGAGGTGAACAAGGATCGTTTTGATGAAATCGTTTCGGCGTTTTTGGAAAAGGTTGGGCAGGCGAATATTGTGAGCGTCAATGCGGTCAATTACAGCTACATGGAGTTGAGCACACGCCACATTCTGACGGATTACGGCGTGATGATTGTCTTCAAGGGCTAGGCCCTTTTCCCGGAACGCAGGTCCCAGGCGTCGCGCAGGCCGTCGCCGACAAAGTTCAGCGCAAGCAGAGTCAGCGCAAGGGTCGCGCCTGGATAAACGATCAGCCACCAATAAATGCGGACGGAATTGATCTGTTCCGCCCCGCTGGCGATGAGCGAACCCAAACTGGCCTGCGGCGGTTGTATGCCCAGCCCCAAATAGCTGAGAAACGATTCGTATAGAATAATGGAGGGAATGGTCAGGGTCAGATAAACGAGGATCACGCCATAGACGTTGGGCAGGATGTGGCGCAGGAGGATCCGGGCATGGCTGGCGCCCAGCACCCGGCTGGCATCGACAAAGGCCTGATGCCGCAACGTCAGCACCTGGCCGCGCACGATTCGCGCCATCGTCAGCCAGGACACCGCCCCAAGCCCGGCGAACAGTCCGGCGAACTGCAGCCACTGCGCCCCTCCCGCCGAGAGGCCGGCGGCTTCCATTTTCCCCAGGAACGCATTCAGGGACGTGATGAGGACGATGACAAAAATAATGGACGGCATGGCATAGAGCACATCGACAAAACGCATCATCACGCTGTCCCAACGTCCGCCGCAGTAACCGGCGGTGGCTCCCCACAAAACGCCTATGATCAGGCTGACCGCCGCGCCAACCAGCCCAACCAGCAACGAAATTCGCGCCCCGTGGCAAACCCGGCTCAACAGATCGCGTCCGTGAACGTCGGTGCCGAACCAATGCGCGGGGCCGGGCGGTAGGAATTGCGCGTCAGAAATCGCGTCGGGCGGATGGGTCAGGGCCGCGGGCAGGCGGGGCGCAAGGCCGGGCTGGCTGAAGAGCGGCCACAGCAAAACAACCAAAACCACAAAGCCCAGCAGCATGGCGGCCGCGGCGGCGGGCCGGTTGCGGCGGAAGCGGCGCCAGGCTTGCTGGTTGGGGCCGAGGTTTTCGCTCCTAATCATAGCGCACCCTCGGATCCAGCGCACTGAACAGGAAATCGACTGCCAGATTCAGAACCAGCAGGAGAGCCGCATAGAGCAGAACCAAACCCGCCACCAGGGTGTAATCCCGGTTGAGCGAGCTGTTGACCATGAAAACGCCCAGGCCGGGAATTTGGAAAAGATTCTCCACCACGAACGAGCCTGTCAACAAATCCGCCAGCATCGGGCCGGAATACGACACCACGGGCAGGATGGCGATGGGAAAGGCGTGCCTGATCAACACCGCCATTTCACCGAGGCCCTTGGCGCGGGCGGTGGTGATGAATTCGGAAGGCAGAGTGGCGAGCATTCCCTCGTGCATCAAGCGCGCCACCCGCCCCGTGAAATAGAGTCCGAGCGTGAGCGTGGGAAGAATGGCATGCCAGGGGGAGCCCCACAAAGCCACCGGAAACCACCGCCAGTGAATGGCAAAAAGCATGATGAGAACCGGCCCGATCACCAGTCCCGGAATGCAGATGACAAACAAGGCCATAAAACTCCCCAAATAATCGCCCCAGGCGCCTTTGTGGACGGCGGTGAAAAAGCCCAGCGGAATGCCCGTGCCCATGGCAAAACAAAATGCCATCGCTCCCAGGCTCAACGACACCGGCAGTCCCTGCGCGATAATGTCCGCCACCGACCGATTGCGGTACTTCAGCGAGGCCCCGAAATCGCCATGCACGATGCCGTCCACGTAACGCAGATATTGGCGCAGGACCGGCTCATCGAGATGGTATTTGGCGCGGAGGTTGCGTTCGATTTCCGGCGAAGCCGGTTTGCGTTCGCGGTCGAAGGGCCCGCCCGGCGCCACGCGCACCATGACAAAGGCCAGGAAGCTGATGAGCACCAGCAACGGCCCCATGAACAGAATGCGTTTCAGGAAGTACATCCGCCGAATTTAACCACAAGACCCCCAAAGATCACAGAGAGAATGACGGATTGGAATTATCGCGAAGGCGAATACTTCCTCCGAGCTTGCAACAAGGCGGCCATGCCCGGGGAGTTTGTCGAGACGGAGGCGGTGAGATCAGCAAAGAGTTTTTCACTCTCGGAGTATTTGCGTTCACGAGAGAGGACATCCGCCACGCCGTTGACTTCAGGCATCCATTTTGTTGCATCGCCGGGCCAGATAGTTCGCCGAAGCGAGAGAGCCTCCCGGGAAAGCGCCTCGGCGTCCACCAGCCTATCCCGCTTGGCCAGAATCTGCGCCAAATAACGGAGCGTCTCGGCCAGGAAGCCTTTATTGGGCGGGTTAACCGGAAGTTCTCTGGCGATGGCAATGGCCTGGCGGTAGAGAATTTCCGCTTCGGCTTCCCGTCCTTCCAATACAAGGACGTTACCCAGTTTGTCGAGGCCGATTGCCATTCGCTGGGAATGCGGGCCCATTTGCCTTTCCCATATTCCAACCGCTTTGCGCACAGAATCCTCCGCCTCGGAAAGTTTGCCTTCCCCTGAATAGACCAGCCCGAGAATCTCAAGAGTGTAAGCCGTGTCAATTTGCGAGGGCTGCTTTCTTTCTATGGACAGCTCTTCGCGCAACGGAATTTCTGCTTCGGAGAACTTGTTCTGTCTGTACAACACATAGCCGAGAATTCGCAATGAATAGGCGTTGCGCGCACCGTCCGCTTCGGCATAATTTCTTATCAGCCGGATGGCTTCACGCGCCAGTCGGGCGGCTTCGTCCGGCTGGGGCTGTTCCGTCCGGCTGAGCGCCTCCGCCAGCGCTTCAAGCGGCGCAACCAACTCCAAACTTTCAGGTCCAAAGGCGCTTTTCCGGATGTCAAGCGCCTCACGGGCCAATGGCACCGTCTCAGCGAGCCTGTCCACGCTCCACCAAGATTGGCTGGCAAGGGCCGTGGCCAGGCCCAACAATGACGTGGCAGCCTCCGGACTCCGTTCGCCAAACAGCTTTCTGCGCAGAGCAAGCGCGTTTCGATGCATTGCCTCGGCCTCTTGATATTCGTTCATGGATTGATACACATTGCCGATGGTGTCGTATAAGTCCGCCTGAACTTCCGGCTGGTCTTGCAATTCGTGGCCGACTCTTTCGGCAGTCTTGTCCAGTATCTCCCGCAGCAAAGTTGTGTTCCGGCCCAGAGCGACGGAAGGCCCGACGCCATTGAGCATGTCCTCCAGGAACTTCGCCACTTGCTGGCTTTTGGCCGACTCGGTAAGGGCCTGCTTCTCGCTGGCTTCAGCTCTCCGGCGCTGCTCGGCCGCACTCTTCGCAGCCGCCCGGGCCAAACGCGCCTCGCGGATTGTCAAAAAGTAAGGAAATGCTCCAAGCACGACGATTGCGATAACCCCCACGGTCAGGCGCTTCATTAATTTCAGTTGCCGCTCCAGCTTGTGAGTGCGCCGGATCGATTTGCCCGTCTTCAACAGCAGCAAATCGGCCTGCATCGCTTCCGCCGTGGCGTACCGCTTGCGCGAGTCCGGATCACAAGCGCGCGCAATAATCGCGCTCAATTCCAAGTATTCCTCCCGGTCGGAAAACTCGCCCAAAAGGGTGGGCGGTTCTGGAAAAGCCTTTCGATCCTTGCCTGTGCTGATTTCGTAAAGCACTTTGCCCAGGCTATATATATCGGCCCGCGGCGTGCCCGGGCCTTCGGGCGGCACGAAACCCTCCGTACCAACGAACGACATGTCGGCGGCCGTGTCCGTAACCAGCCCGACGTCTGCCAACTTCGGGATGCCATCGACAAAGATGACGTTGGAGGGTTTCACATCCCGATGCACCAACCCGTTCTTGTGCAAGTGGGCCAGGGCATCCGTCAGGGCGAGGCCGATCTCCAAACACTCCTGAATCGGCAGACGCTGATGTTGCGTCACCTCGCTGGAGAGCGTTCTGGGCGCGTAGCTCTCGGGGTCAATTTCCTGGCCCCGCACCTGATCGTCGGCCAGTTCCATCACGTAATAGAAACAATTCTGGTTCCGTCCGACGTGGAGAATATCCACCTGGCCGTTGTCGGTGCGGGAGATCGGCTCGAACTTCTGGATGCCGTTGAATTCCCGTTCGAAAGGGCGGTCGTTCTCGAAGGTGTTGCGATAAACGATTTTGGCCGCCCGGTACGTGCCCATCACGTTGCGGGCCAGCCAGACTTCGCCATAGCTCCCGCGGCCAATGCAGCGGATTAATTCATGGTCCGGGATGACGGGGCGGACTTTCTCTGGATCATGTCCGATCATGGTTTGCCGGGCGGATTTTGAATCGGCGGGACAATTGACGCAACATTTTTTGCCGGGCCTTGAACATCACCTCTCGCGGGGCCACAAAGTAAAAACTGAGAGCCGGCCAGCGGCGCTTGCGGAAGAACCAATGCATCAGAGGCCTAAATCATTTTCTTTTCCAGATTCCGAACGATTTTTTTTACCTGGGCCGAGACCCGTAGCTTGGCCAGATAGACCTGGGCCCGGGTTACATCGAGGGTCTTGGCCACCTCGGCGGCGGAAAACTTCTTCACCACGTGAAGGTAAAAAATTTCATACTGCCTGACGCTGGTTTGTGCTTTGACCCTCTCGATGGCGGCATCAATCAAGTTTTTCTGCCATTCCTCGTTCCAGTAGGCGGCCAGATCCAGCGTGGCCGGGTCCGGCACACGGTCGAGGGTGGAGGTTTCGCCCTCCTGCCCGCCGGTCTCTGCTCCGGCTGCGTCTCGCGGCAGCCGTTTCCGCAATTGGCTCTTGATGCGCCAGCGGGTGAGTTGCAACAGCCACCCCTTGAACGTGCCCAGGGCTGGATCGTATTTGAACTCCCGCATTTTTTTTGCCACCGAAATAACCGTGTCCTGCACCACGTCTTGCGCCTCGGCGTCGCTCAACCCCGCTTTGATCGCGGTGGCATAGATCAGCTTCCAGTACGTGTCAAAGAAATCCTTCCAACTGGCCTGGCCGTCCCAGTCTTTCAGCCGGCTCAACAGACTGGCCCGCGTCGGGAGAAATGGGCTTGGTTCTTCGTTCATACAGCGTCAACTCTTCATAATCCATTCAACGCAACCAGGGCGCTTCTTTCAAGTTAATGGCCGCCGGAGACTTGGAGCCGCGCTCCGGGGCGCTTTATAAGTTTTTTTGAAAGAATTCACTAAAACGGCGCGAATCCTTGACGGGACCCGTCTGCGCCTGTGGACGCGCCCTGCGTTGCCAAAAATCAAATAAGGCGGATCAAATATGAGCATAAGAACTGTTGTTGTAAGCTGCGCGATTGCCGCAAGTTTTGCAACCCCGGGCGTCCAGGCGCAAAACGTTTCCGGGTCGAACTTGGGCAACCGCGCCGTTTCGGGGTGTCCGCGACCAAAAAACTGAATAAAAACATAACCATAAACGAAAGGAATCCATCCATGAAAAATAAAATTCAAATTACAATCCAGCGTTTCGGTGGCGTGATTGCGATCGGAGCGCTGGCCTTGGCAACTGCCTGCTCCCCGGCGACCTGCGCGGCGGATGCGCCCGGGGCGCCAGGCGCCTGTGTGTCCGACCACTTCCTTGCCGGCTGGCAGGATATTTATTTCCGCTGGTTTGTCGGGGCAATTACCATTCCACCGGACACCAACGGCAACGCGGTCCTTGCCAATACCGTGTTGTTGCCCCTGCCCAATGCCCCGGGGGACGGAACTCCAGGGCAGCTCGATGTCTCCGTGGAGAGCGACGAAGGTTTCACCCTGCCGTTGCTCTATCTCCTGGGCACCAGTTACACCGATGGCACACCCAACGATCCCCTGGTGAACATCCGTTTTTTTGAAACGCTTCAGCTCACTTTCCAAATAGACGGCCATGTTCTCATTAATCATTGGAACCTGATGGATTACTACTCCGAGTTCTATTTCGAGCCGCCAATCCCGATCAATTCGCCGCCCATTAATTCGGTCATCTGGTGCGAGGACATCGGCTGCGTGCATGGTCCGCTCAGCGTTGGAACGCATACGCTGAAGCTGGATGTGAAGAGCACAGAAGCATTGCCGCCCAATTTCGGAGGAGGTTATCCGGAATACCACAATACGTGGAACGTGACGGTCAAACCCGGCCGTCATCATTGACGGGTTGCACGGAGGTTGCAGATCAGAACCGCGCATGAAGGAGGGAGCCATGAAAGCGAACCGGAGCACAGTCCGTATCGTCAAAATGCTAACGTTGGCCGCGGCCTTGTGGGTGCCGAGCGGGCTATTACCCGCACAAACCTACACCTACACCACGCTTGCGGGCAGTGTCGGGCCGGCCTACGTCTTGACGGAGTTCGACGGCCTCGCCGGCACGGCGTTGATCGGCCTGGCAGACGGGATGGTGGCGGACCCGTCGGGTACCCTCTTCCTGGCCGATGGCGACGGGCACCGGATTCGCGAAGTCGTTCTCGTGGGGACGAACCTTGTTGTCGGGACGCTGTCAGGGCGGTACAAGGCAGTGGGAGGGGTGGATGGCCCGCCGACGGTTGCCGAGTTTGGCGTGGTGCAGGACATCGCGCGGGATCTCTCCGGCAATCTGTACGTTTCAGACACGCAAACGATCCGCAAAGTCGATCCGAAGGGGAACGTGACCACGATTGCCGGCCTGTACAATACCGCGGGAACAAACGACGGGACGGGCGGCGCGGCGCGCTTCGATTACCCATACGGTCTTGCTTTGGATGCTTCGAGCAACATCTACGTGGCGGATTTGGGCAACAACACCATCCGCATGATTAGTCCCGCCGGCGTCGTCCGCACCCTGGCTGGAGTGCCCGGCGTGTCGGGGACAAACGACGGCCCCGGCGCGACGGCGCTTTTCAACGCCCCCTCATCTGTCGCCTTGGATGCTTTTGGCAATATCATCGTTGCCGACCAGGGCAACGACACCATTCGGGCCATCGCGCCCAATGGCACAGTCAGCACGCTGGCCGGGCTGCCGGGAACGCCGGGAACCAACGACGGAACCGGCAGCGCCGCGCAATTCCATTTTCCAGCCGGCCTCGTTGCAGACACGCTCGGGAATGTGTTTGTGGCGGATTCGGAGAATAATGCGATCCGCCGGATTGCCCCGGGAGGAGTCGTCACGACATTTGCGGTCACAGGCTCCCCCAGCCATCTCGCCATGGACGCAGCCGGCGACATTTACGTCAGTTGCGGCAGGTTGGGCGTTATTCTCAAAATCAGTCCCGCCGCTGTCGTCACTACTTTGCCGGGGCGGACCAATGGCGGTTCCGGCCATGCCGACGGAATCGGCCCGGCCGCCAGCTTTCAGGGTCCCAATAGTGTCGCGCTCGATTCTTCCAGCAATGTCTATGTTGCCGACGAAATTAACAACACGATTCGGAAAATCACTCCGGGCGGTTCCGTGACAACGCTGGCCGGCCTGGCCCTCGAGCCGGGGAACACGGACGGCACGGGAAGCGCGGCGCGATTCAACCGTCCCGAGGGAGTGGCGGTGGACGCTGCCGGCAACGTCTACGTGGCGGACCAATTCAATGACACCATCCGAATGGTCACCCCGGCTGGCGTGGTCACAACTCTGGCAGGCAGGGCCCTGTTGAGCGGGACCAACGACGGCATGAATGGGAACGCGCGATTCTCCCATCCCGGCGACGTGGCTGTGGATGGGTCCACCAACATTTATGTGACCGACTTCGGCAACAATACGATTCGAAAGATCACCCCGGAGACTGGAACCAATTGGGTTGTAACGACACTGGCTGGTTCACCCGGGCTCGCCGGCACCAATGACGGCACCGGTGGCGCTGCCCGTTTCAACGAGCCATACGATCTGACGGTGGATGCCTCAGGGAACCTCTTTGTGTCGGACACCGGCAACCAAACGATCCGCAACATCACAGCCGCCGGCATGGTCACGACCCTCGCTGGCAAGCCGGGCGTCACCGGGACCAATGACGGCACGGGCAGCGGGGCGCGGTTCAATTTTCCCAACGGCATTGCCGTGGACTTCTCAGGCGATCTCTTTGTCGCTGATGCGGACAACAACCTGATCCGAAAGGTCACGTCCGGCGGCGTGGCCACCACGGTTGGAGGGCCGCACACTTCGTTCAATGGAAGCTATGCGGACGGGACAGGCGGCGATGCGCAATTCATCACCCCTTACGGCGTGGCCGTGGACACCGCCGGCAATCTTTACGTGGCCGATTACGGCAACAATGTCATCCGAAAAGGAACCTTGACCGCTTCCCTTTCGCCGGTGGCCTTCCAGTCCCCAACGGAAATCGCCGGCCAAATTGGCTTCTGCATCGTGGGTTCCCCGAATCTTTGGGCCACTGTGCAGACGTCCACCGACCTCGTCAACTGGGAGTACCTGACCATGTACAATCTTGGAACCGGCACGAATTATTATATCGGGCCCATTCAAAAGGCCGGCAACCAATACTACCGCGTGTCAGGCCCGTAAAGGCGCTGGCTTTGGATAACTCCAGCCCAAAATCAACGGGTCGATTTGCAATTCCATTCGCCGGGTCTATGTTGGAAAATGAAGAGGAAAATCAGAATTGCGTGTGTGGCTCTGCCGATCCTGGCCGCGGCTGGCGTCGCGCTGGCCGCTGATCCCACGGCCTTTGCCCTGGTCAAGGCCGGCAACCAGTACATCGGCGGGCAGAGCAAAGACAAGGTTGTCCAAATCCGCTCGGAACGGTCCGCCGCGACCCTCGTTCCGAATATCTGGTATGTGGTCTATTATGATCCTGACGCGACATTGAAGGCGGTCGAAGTAAAATTCGGCGCGGGCCAAAAGATGGATGTCTCGCGGCCCCTCCGGCTTTTGGAACCCGTCACCGGAGCGGACAAGGTCCTTGATCCGGCCAAATTGAAGGTGGACTCCGACCAGGCGCTGGCCATTGCCAGATCGCAGCCCCTTTTGGCCAATCTCAGCCTGACCAGCTCACAATTCTGGCTGCAGCACAGTGACGAAGGGCCGAGATGGAAGATTAAATTATGGGCGGCCCGGCCCAACAATCCCGCCCACAACGCCGACGTGGGAGACGTTTATATTTCAACGGCTGACGGTTCGGTTCTGAGGTCCGACCTGCATCCCAACAGTGTCAACTAAACTGTGACGGCCTGCGCGGTGGGGACAATGATCAATTCCCCGGGCGAATCGGAATGATTCAAGTCTTGCAAAATTACGGATAATTGCGGATTGTTGCGCAAAACCACAAAATCGCCGCAAACGCGAAAGGAAAACAAGACCATGAAACTTGAAGCACTGGAAAAAGCCGCCACCACCGCTCGCGGGCAGGCGCGGCGTCTTGAACACGAAGCCCGGCAAGCGGACGGGGCCGCTCGTGCCGCCAAAGCCAAAGCGCGCCAGGCCAAAGCGAAGCTCAAGCTGGCCAAACGCGAAGCCAAACAATCACGGCAGATCGCGAGAAAAGCCAAAGGCGTTTCGGCCGAAGCCCGATGCGCGGCTGAGATGGCGGAGGCCAAAGCCGGTTCGCTCGAAAAGAAATTGCAGAAGCTGCTGAAGAAAAGCCGTGCCGGCGCGCCAAACCCGGGACGCGCCCCCGTCAAAAAAATGAAGGCGCGCGCCGTCAAGCCAAAGGCGAAACCCGCCCCCATTCGCAAACGTTTCGTTGCCAAGCTGGTTGCCATCGCGCCCAAATCGCCTCCCAAGCCCGCTCTGCCGGCTGCATCAGGATCAGAAAGCGCCTCACAAGCGCCGGCGTCGGATGGCGACAATGCTGGGGGCCATGTTTCGGAACAGCCAGGCACCAGCGCGGAAGGCTGAGATTAAGATTAGGAACTGTTGAGCTACAGTCTTCGCCAACTTGTCCTGCGCAGCTTGCGGTTTTACGCGGTCAGCCATCTGGGCACGCTGCTGGGGGTCGTCGTGGCCAGCGGGGTGCTGGTCGGCGCTTTGGCCATTGGGGATTCCGTGCGGCAAAGCTTGCGCGACATGGCCCTGGCCCGCATTGGCCGGGCCAGCTTCGCCCTCGCGGGCACGGACCGATTCTTTCGCGCGGCGCTGGCGGATGACATGCGCCCGGGTATTTCCAACGGCGTGGCTGCCGCCGTCCTGCTTCTGCCCGGCGCCGCCGCCACGCCCGATGAATCGGCCCGCGCCAATCAAGTGCAGGTCATCGGCATCGACGAACATTTCAGCGCCCTGGCCCAGGATCCGTCCGGGCTGGCCTTCCCGCAGCCGGATGCGGTGCTGCTCAATGCGCCCCTGGCCGCGCAGCTCCGGGTCAAGGCGGGCGACGCCATTGTGCTGCGCGCGCAGAAGCCCTCGCTTCTGTCGCTGGAAGCGCCCCTCTCGCCGCAGGAGGATGTCTCGACGGGTTTCCGCCTGACGGTGGCCGGGATTGCTTCTGATGCCCAGTTCGGCCGCTTCAGCCTGCTGGCCGGCCAGATGCCGCCGCTCAACGCATTTGTGCCTCGGGCCTTTCTGCAAAATAAAACCGGACTGGATGGAAAAGCTAATCTATTATTGACTGACGCCCCACTGGCGGGCGTTGCGCCGTCGGAACTGTTGCGGCGGCGCTGGACCCTGGCCGATGCCGGCCTGGAGTCCCGCCCCGCTCCCGGCGGTTGGGAACTGCGCTCCGGCCGGATTTTCCTCGATCCAGCCGTCGTCCGCGCCGCGCAGTCCGTTGCGCCCGCTCCCGGGCCGCAATTGTTCCTGACGTATTTCGTCAATGAGCTTCGGGACGGCCAAAGATCGACGCCCTACTCCATGGTCGCGGCGGCCGGGGCATCCCTTTTGCCCGCGGGTCTGCGCAACGACGAAATTGTAATTGACCAATGGCTGGCCGATGATTTGGGAGCCAGGCCCGGCGATCCTTTGCGCCTGACTTATTATGTTCCCGGCGCGGCCCATCGGCTGGAGGAAAAGCAGGAACAGTTTCACATTCACTCCATTGTTCCAATGACGGGCCTGGCGGCGGACCGCACCCTGCTGCCGGACTTTCCGGGCATCGCCCAGGCGGAGAAGACGGCAAACTGGGACGCGGGCTTTGCCATCGACCTGCAAAAAGTCCGGCCCAAGGATGAGCAATATTGGAAGCAATACCGCGGCACGCCCAAAGCCTTTGTCACCCTGTCCGCCGGTCGGCGCATGTGGGGCAATCGTTTCGGCGACGTCACGGCCCTGCGCTTTGCGGCGGGCCAGGTTCCGGAACAATCCATTGAACAAGGCCTGGCTGCGGCGCTGGATCCGGCGGCGATTGGCTTGGTGTTTCAGCCGTTGCGGGAACGGGCGCTGGCCGCCAGCGGGCAGGCGGAGAATTTTGGCGGACTTTTTCTCGGCTTCAGCTTCTTCCTCATCGCCGCGGCCCTGATCCTCCTGGCGCTTCTCTTCCAATTTGGACTGGAGAAGCGGGCGGCGGAAATCGGGACGCTGCTGGCGGTGGGCTGGCCTCCGCGGCTGGTGCGGCGTTTGTTCCTCCTGGAAGGAACGGCCATCGCCGTGCTGGGCGGATTGCTGGGAGCGGCTGGCGGCGTGTTATACGCCAAAGGGATTTTGTGGGGGCTGGCCACGCTGTGGCGGTCGGCGGTGGCCGGTTCGCCGTTGCGTTTCCACGTCACCGTCGGGAGCCTGGCGGGCGGCGCGGTCGCGGGGGTTATTGTCAGTGCTATTGTCGTCCGCCTGGCCTTGCGCGCCCAGGTGCGCCGGCCCGCCCGCGAACTGCTGGAACGGGGCCATGAATTGGAAGGGCAGGGTGCAAAGTCGAAGCGCAGTTGGGCCGGATGGGTGGCCGGCATCAGCGGCGCCACCGCCCTGGCCGTGATCGGCGGCGCGCTGGCCAAAGGCAGCCACGCGGACGTGGAAGCGTTCTTTGGCGGCGGCGCGTTGTTGCTGATTGCGGGCATCGCCGCGGCGGCGGTGTTTTTTCGCTGGCTGGCCGAACGCTCCGCTTCGCGACCGCTCACGCTCGCCAGCCTCGGATTGCGCGGTTGTACGCGCCGGCCCAATCGCAGCCTGGCCACGGTGGCCCTGCTGGCTTCCGGCAGCTTTTTGATCGTGGGCGTCGCCGCGAACAAATTGGATGCCACGCGCGATAGCAGCCGGCGCGCGTCCGGCACGGGCGGGTTTGCCTTGATCGGCCAATCAACTTTGCCGATTGTCCAGGACCTGAATTCCAAGGCGGGCCGGGACTTTTTTGCGCTGGATGAGAAGAGCCTGCGCGGTGCGCAGGTCGTTCCCATGCGTGTGCGTGACGGGGACGACGCCAGTTGCCTCAATTTAAATCGCGCCCAAACGCCGCGCCTGCTGGGAGTGGACCCGGAAGCGTTGCAGAGCCGGGGCGCGTTCGCCTTTTCCAGGGTGCTGGATGCGGCGTATGCCGAAAAAGCGTGGAAATTGCTGAAGAGTTCAAGCGCCGATGCGGATGAGATACCGGCGATCGGCGACGAGGCCACCATCGAATGGGGACTGCACAAAAAAGTGGGAGACACCCTCGATTACACAGACGGACGCGGACGCCCTTTCAAAGTGCGGTTTGTTGGGGCGCTGGCCAATTCCGTTTTGCAGGGAAATTTAATGATTGACAGCGTGGCCTTCACGCGGCGGTTCCCGGATGAAACCGGCTGGCGCATGTTTCTTGTTGACACTCCGCCCGAGGATGCCGCCCACGTTGCGGCCGTCCTGACGCAGGCGCTGCGGGACCGCGGCCTGGAGTTGACGCCGACGGCGGACCGGCTCAATGCGTTTAACGCCGTGCAAAACACGTATCTGGACACGTTTCAGGTGCTGGGCGGCCTTGGGCTGCTGCTGGGCAGCGCCGGGCTGGGGGTGGTGGTGTTGCGCAACGTGCTGGAGCGCCGCGGCGAGCTGGCCGTGCTGCTGGCGGCGGGTTTCACGCCGCGCGCCCTGCGCCGGCTGGTGTTGAGCGAACATGCCGCGCTGGAGTGCCTGGGTTTGCTGGCGGGAATCGTCGCCGCGCTGGCCGCCGTTCTGCCCGCCTTGCTTTCACTGGCCGCCCCCGTATCTTATCTTTCGCTGGCCGCAACCTTGGGCCTGGTCTTTGTCAGCGGGCTGTTGTGGACTTGGGTTGCCGCGCGGGCGGCCCTGCGTGGAGACCTGTTGCCGGCCCTCAGAAATGAATAAGGGATTGTCATGAAGAAATATTTTCCGGCCATTCGGCGGCTGTCGTTAGTCCCATTAGTCCTGTTCCTCCCATGTCTGGCGCCGGCCCATGCAGAGTCGGGCAAGGTCCTCTACCAAAGCGATTTTGCAAAAACCGAACTCAGCCTGGTTCCAAAGGATTTTCTCGTGCTCGACGGCGATTTTGCAGTCAAGGAGAGCGAAGGCAGGAAGGTCCTCGAATTGCCCGGATCTCCGCTGGACACTTTTGGCGTTTTATTTGGTTCCGCGACCAATTCCGGCATCAGCGTCAGCGCCCGCATTTACGGCACGGCCAAGGGACGGCGCGCCCCCGGCTTCGGCGTTGGCCTCAACGGCGTGGACGGCTTCAAATTGAAAGTGTCGCCGGGGAAAAATTCGCTGGAGATTTACAAGGGCGACGTCTCGGTGGCCAGCGTGCCTTTCGATTGGAAATCCGGCTCCTGGACAATGTTCCGGCTGCGGCTGCGGCAGACCGGCAGCGTCTGGAAAGTTGAAGGCAAGGCCTGGGTGCAAACCGCGCCGGAGCCGAAGGAATGGATGATTTCCCTGGACGAAAGCTCGCCGCCGCACCAAGGCCGCCCGTCGATTTGGGGCAGCCCCTATTCCGGCACACCGATACGATTCGACGACCTCATCGTCACGGCAGAGTGAACAAACAGCCCGGATCCCGCAAGCTGCCCCTCGCTGAAACCAGCGATCAATGAAAAGCGAGGGAGCGCGCCGCCAGTTCCGGGTCCTCGAAAGCCATGCCTGAGAATAATTGCACGAACTCGGGCACGGGCATGGTGAACAGACCGTTCCGGGTCGGGTAACCGTTGGTCAGGCCGGGCAGGCCTTTGGGAGTGAAGTCGTTGCCGTGCGGGTTCCACAAGTCGATGGTGTCATTTATTGGATCATAGGCCAGCAAGGCATAGACGTGACGGGGCGTAAGCCCCGGAGTCGCCGGCCTTTCTGTCGAGCACGTTACCAAACGCTTTTGCCCTGTGGCATCGGCCAGTTTTCTGCGCAACGAGGCCAATCGGGTGTCGATCAACGCAGCCGGAGCGGTCGAATTTTTGCCGAACCCCAGCGAGAAGCCGCTGACTTTATGGCCGGTTAGAAAGGAAATGATCTTTCCCGCGGAACCACCATCGGCAATGGCCTCAATGGGTGAGTAGGATTGCTGGTCCGGCAATTTCAGGCTGTTGTGCAATTGGCCCATCGCTTCCTCGTAGAGATTCACCCATAGGCCATCCTGGCCGTTGTTCGCCAGCTTGCCCGTGGCCCGCTCCGCGTCGGTCGGCACCGCGACGACAACGGACGCGGGGCCGATCCTGACGACGCAATGGTAATCTCCCGCCATGGAAAACATGGAGGCAACCTCGTGCGGGTCGCGATGAACCATGGCGCCGATTGGGGCCAGGCAAAAGCAATCGCCGATGCGGCCCTGGCGGATGGTTTCCAAGCGCGGCAGGCTGGAGGCGAAAAGCTGGCCCTTGGTGAGACTGTTGATGCGACGGAGGCCCTCCAGGTAGAGCCGCGCCAAATTCGGCTGATGTTTGGCTGGCGGACGGCTGACAAGCTCGCGGATGTTGTTGAAGGTCAACGGAGGCAGGGTGCAATCGGTTGAGAGTGAAGCGCGTTTCAGCGCCGCCAGCGCGGCAGCCGGACGGCCGGTATTGGCTGGATCCTTGATGGCAACGTCCAACTCGGCCATGGACAGGGCTTGATTGTGATCCAGATCCCAGGCGTAAAATCTGGCGGCGACCGCTTGCATAAACAGGTCGCTGGTTTTGTCTTGCGCGCGGACGCAGCAGGGCGGCGTGACGGCCAGGAGCAGCACTAGCGCCGGCAAAAAGCCCCGGCGGCGTCCGGATTTGGTTGTAAAGACCAAAGATCTCCCAATCACGGGTAAGAATTGAGCAGCTGCCGTGCCACTGGATTTGCGAATCGCGGATGGACGGCGCTGCGCGCCGATTTCGAGCCGCAGACTCAACGACACCCAATCGATGCAGCTTTCTTTTTGCGGGGGATGGGGTAGAATCGCCAAATCGCCTGATGGCGAAATGTTGTGTCATGACGGGCAAATTCATCAAGATCGGCGGCGCGCGCCAGCATAATCTGAAGAACCTCAGCCTCTCCATCCCGCGCGACAAATTGGTCGTGATCACCGGGTTGAGCGGGTCGGGCAAGTCGTCGCTGGCCTTCGACACGATTTATGCGGAGGGACAAAGGAAGTACGTCGAATCGCTTTCCGCCTATGCGCGGCAGTTCCTCGATCAGATGGAGAAGCCGGAGGTCGATTTTATCGAAGGGCTGTCGCCGGCCATTGCCATCGAGCAGCGCGGTTCGGGGACGAACCCGCGCTCGATCATCGCCACGACGACGGAGATTTACGATTACCTGCGCCTGCTTTTTGCCAACGTCGGCCAGGCGCATTGTCCGGTGAGCGGCGAGCCGATCACGCAACAAACCACCAGCGATATCGTCGATAAAATCCTCGCCCTGCCGCCCAAAACGCGCGTCATGTTGCTGGCCCGCGTGGTCAGCGGGCAAAAAGGCGAGTTCCGCGACGTGATCGAGCGGCTGGCCCGCGAAGGTTTTGTGCGCGCGCGCGTCGATGGGGAGTTGGTCGAATTGAGCAACAACGTGCGCGTCAAGCTGGAACCCAAACAGCGCCATACTATTGAGGCCGTGGTGGACCGCCTGGTGATCGACGACAAAATCCGGGTGCGCTTGAGCGATTCGGTCGAGACCGCGCTGAAATGGGGCGAAGGCCGCCTCCTGCTTTTGCAGCAGCCGGGCGACGGCAAAACGTCAGCAGGCGTGACGGACGCCGCGGCGTGGACCGAATCGCTGCATTCCAATCGGAATTACAGTCCGGCCACCGGGGAAAGCTTCGACACGCCGACTCCGAAACATTTTTCGTTCAATTCACCGTTGGGGGCGTGTCCGGTTTGCCACGGGCTTGGGCAGAAGATGGTGTTCGACGAGCATCTCATTGCGCCGGACGGGGAGAAATCGCTTGAAAAAGGCGCGGTCCTGCCGTGGCGGCGCGGCAACAAGCGCATGATCGTCTATTACAAGGCGCTGTTGCGCGGCATGGTTCAGCATTACGGGCAAAGCCTGGAAACGCCCTGGAAGGATTTGCCGGACGATTTCAAGGAGAAGTTGCTGCACGGCTCCGGCGCTGAAGAAATCGAATTCACCTTCTGGCGCGCCGGCACAATGAGCAAGACGAAGAAGCCGTTCGAGGGGATCATTCCCAATCTGGAACGCCTCTATACGGAGAGTGAAAGCGAATTCACAAAAAACCGGTTGAAAGGTTTCATGAACCCCCAGCCCTGCGACGCTTGCGGCGGGCGCAGGCTCAAGCCAGAAATCCTGGCCGTGACCCTCGGTGGGACGGAGGCCAGCCTGCGGTTCAAAGGACAGCGCACCTCCCCGCCCGGCCTTTCCATTATGGAGGTGTGCGGCTTGTCCATCGAGCGGGCGGATGATTTTTTCGCGGAATTGAAATTGAGCGAATTCCAGCAAAAAATCGCGGCGGAGGTGATCAAGGAAATCCGGGCGCGCCTGGGCTTCCTCAAAAACGTCGGGCTGGGCTACCTGACCCTGGACCGGGAGAGCGGGACGTTGAGCGGCGGGGAGGCGCAACGCATCCGGCTCGCCACGCAAATCGGGGCTGGGCTGGTCGGGGTGCTCTATATACTTGACGAACCCAGCATCGGATTGCACCAGCGCGACAACGAGCGCCTGCTCCAGTCGCTGGAGGGGCTGCGCGACCTGGGCAATTCCGTGCTGGTGGTGGAACACGATGAGGAAACGATTCGCCGGGCGGATTACGTGCTGGACCTTGGCCCGGGCGCGGGCGTGCGCGGCGGCGAATTGGTGGCGGCAGGCTCGGTGGCCGAGATCGAGGCCACTCCGCGCTCCCTCACCGGCCAGTATCTCAAGGGCGATTTGAAAATCGCCATCCCCAAAACGCGGTTCAAACCGACGCCGGAGCGCGGCTGGCTTGAAATCGTCGGCGCGCGCGAGAACAACCTGCAAAACATCAATGTCCGCATCCCCCTGGGCGCGGTGACGGCGGTGACGGGCGTGAGCGGTTCCGGCAAAAGCACGCTGGTTGATGACATACTGCGCCGGGCGCTGTTCCGCAAATTTTACGGCTCAAAGGAACAGCCGGGCAGGCACCGGATGATTCGCGGATTCGAATCGCTCGACAAAGTAATTGTTATTGACCAGACGCCGATAGGCCGCACCCCGCGCAGCAATCCGGCGACTTACACCGGCATGTTCCACCAAATCCGCGATCTGTTCGCCAAACTGCCCACCGCCCGCGTCCGCGGTTATGAGGCGGGGCGCTTCAGCTTCAACGTCAAGGGCGGCCGTTGCGAGAAATGCCAGGGGGACGGGTTGATCAAGATCGAGATGCATTTCCTGCCGCCGATTTACGTGACCTGCGAGGCGTGCGGCGGACGGCGTTACAACCGCGAGACCCTGGAGGTGCATTACAAGGGGATGAACATCGCCGACGTGCTGGACATGACGGTGGACGAGGCGGTGACGTTCTTTCGCGCCATCCCGAAGATTTATGATCCGTGCCTGACGCTGGCGGAGGTGGGGTTGGGCTACGTCCGGCTGGGGCAATCGGCCACCACGTTGAGCGGCGGCGAAGCGCAACGCATCAAGCTGGCCGCCGAGTTGAGCCGCAAAGCCACCGGGCATACGCTTTATATTTTGGATGAGCCGACCACCGGCCTGCATTTCCACGACGTGGCGAAACTTCTCGATGTTCTCTTCAAATTGCGCAACGCCGGGAACACGCTGATTATCATTGAGCACAACCTGGATGTGATCAAGACGGCGGACTGGGTGATTGATTTAGGCCCGGAAGGCGGCGCCGGCGGCGGGCGCATCGTGGCCGAAGGCACGCCCGAAACCATTGCCCGCGCCGCTGGCAGCCACACCGGCCAGTACCTGCGGCGGATTCTTTAGGGAATGAGCACGAAGAAGGAAAAAATGGCCGGGAAAATCGAACAATGGCGCGGCCAGGCAGGCGATCCGCATTTCCGGGGCTACTTCGATTGCTTCAATCGCGGCCTTTATTATGAGGCGCACGACGTGCTGGAACAGCTTTGGCTGAAGGATCGTCACGGCCCGAATGGCTCGTTCCACAAGGGATTGATTCAACTGGCCGGGGCCTTTGTCCATCTGCAAAAGAACCGCCTGCGCCCCGCGGCCGCTCTTTTCAAACTGGCGGACGCCAACCTGAAGAATTATCCCGCGCGGCACGAGCAAATCGACTTGCGCGAATTGCGAGACTTGACCGCGCGCTTGCTGGCTGAACTGGAAGCGAGCGGGTTCAAAGTGAACCCGCTCGCTGAAACGAATCGTCCGAAGATTTCCTGGCCGGCTTGAACGCCGCCGTTATCGGCCGCTGTTAAAATCCATGGTCATGGCCGGATCTTCCCTCGTCATGCCCTCCGCCGGGCCTGCCCTCATCATGCCCTCCGCCGGGCCGCCCGTGGTCCATTCCATGCATTTCTGCGCCGCGGGCATGTTCAATCTCCCGCCCATGGGCGATGCGCGCATCGTGGAATTCCACCCTTTCCGCGCGGATCTCATGGTGAGTCAGGAGGCCGATGCGGTCATGGCCGATCCCGTCAAACACAAACCGGCCGCCAATAACCCCGTAGTGATTCGCCACGAAGCTGCCCCGGAACAGGAACGACACCCGCCCGAACGGCGCACGGAACCCCAGATAATCATGCGCCCAGAAATGGTCGAAGGGAATGAAGACATACGCGTCGGGACCAAGACCGAAGTCCGCATCCACAGCCAAACGGCCATTCCACATAAAGCCAACTCCGGCAACGAAAGTGGCGCCGGGAGGCAGTGGCGCCCAGCCGCAATAGCCTTCGCCTTCAGCCTGGCGCCAGCTAACCCAGCCCGGGCCCCAAGTGTATCCGGGCACCCAAGCCCAGCCGAAACGCGCATCCCGCATCCAGCGGCCATAATGAAATACATATTCGCCCCATGAATAATCGGACTGCCAGCACCAGCCCTCGTCCGTATAGAGCCAGTGCCCCGCGTTGAGATAAGGGCGCCAATCAGGCACAACCCCTTGCACCGATGGCACCCAGCATGGACCTTGGCCGGGAATATCAACCCACGAGCCGTAGGGCGCCAATTGGGCCTGGAAATAACTCAAATTGACCTCGGATCCGGGCGGCGGGGCCTCGGGCATCGGATTCGGGGAAGCCGGTGGAGCCGGATACGGCGAAACGGCTCCTGGGTAAGGTGAAACAGAGGGAGCAGACGCCATCGGAGCGGCCGGAGGCACTGAATTGACCGGAGGCGCCGGAGTGGCTGGCGTCGTCACGGCAGCGGGAGCCGCGCTGGCCTTGGCTTGCAACAAGGCCGAGACCACCGGTTGCGACACCCCCTGGCTGTTGAGGTAAAGAATGTCATCGGCGCTCAAGTTGTAAGCGGCGCCGGAATTCTTGATGTAAGCCAGTATCACATCGTCGCCCATTTTCGCCTGCGACAATTTTACAATCTCCTGCAGTTGAGGAGACTGCGTGGCCGGGGCCGATTGGGCGCGGCTCAGCGTCCCTCCGTTCCAGCACAGGCAGCCAATGACCAGCGCCGCCAGGGCTGAAAGAACCTTCAGTTTTGTATCAGAAATTTCGTTCTTTTTCATATCTTTGTCAGTTTTGAGGCCCTTTCCCCCTTCTCGTTCAAAATCGTTCCAACCATCCATACGGCGCGCCGCCCGGAATCTTGCAGAATATGGCGGCCACCGCAACCGAAGGCCCGGGGCTTTTCCCCCTTCAGTCCACAGCCATTATCCCCAAATGCCCCCAAATGACCAGCACGGAAAAAAGCCAAAAAAACTGCATCAGAACGAATAAAAAAAGTTGGGCTTCGTCTAATAATCAGCCGATGAAGTAATGGATTTGGATTATATGCAGAGCGCCCCATCAAGAGGATCACGTTTCGGATTCAAAACCAGCATTGCGTTGCTGCTGCTGGTGTTGGCGTCGGGCCTGGCCGCCCATGCCGCGTCCGAAGCGATTGTCCTCAAGCTGGGCGCCGGTTCCAGCGGGGCGGAAATCCAGAAGGCCCTGGACGGCCTGCCGCCCAACGGCGAAGTGCTTCTCAGCCCCGGAACGTATGACATTTCCGAGCCGCTTATGTTGCGGCACGATTACGAGACTTTGCGCGGCAGCGGTCCGGCCACAATCCTGCTTCTGGCCAACGGGGCTGATTGCCCGGTCGTGATTCTGGGGCCGCCCATGATCAAAACCAAGCATCGCGCGGCTCATTTGCGCCTGGCGGACTTGCAGATTGACGGCAACCGCAAGAACCAGAAGCTCGAGTTTTGGCGGACGGCCAGTGACGGCTCCGAATTCAATAACAATGGCGTGCAAGTTTGGAACGCGGCTGATGTGTCCGTTGACCATGTGGTCTGCTGCCGATGCCGCTCCGGCGGTTTGGTCACAGCCGGAGTCAGCCGCTTGCAGGTCAACGATTTCGATTCCTACGACAATCAATTCGACGGCCTGGCCTGTTACGAGACCGAAGAAAGTCACTTCGACGGCCTGCGCCTTCATAACAATCTGGCGGCGGGGATTTCGCTGGACCTGGAATTCAACCACAATTTCATCACCAACGCGGTGCTGGCGGACAACGACCTGGGTATTTTCATGCGCCACTCCCGGAACAACTCGTTTAAGAAACTGACCATTTCCAAGAGTCATCATCATGGCGTTTTCATGGCCGAGTCCCTCGCCCGCACCGGCAAAGGCTGGGGGCCTTGTCCCGGCACGGCCTGCATTGGCAACAACTTTGAGAACCTGCTCGTCTATGACTGCGGCGGCAAGGCCTTCCAAGTCAACGACGACGCCTGCACCAACAATGTTATTTTGGGCGGCAGTTTCCTGCGCAACATCCTGGGCGGCCTGGTCCAGCCCAGGACCAATCCCGTCAGCTTCCATCCCCTGGCCACCATCGGAAAGTAAGAATTCCGAGTTCTGTCCCCTGACGCGGCGTTGGGTGTGAATATTCAGACACGCTCTTCCGGTTTTCGCGTGGTGCGCATGGTTCGCGGTTGAAAAGTCTGAATTCAATACCCAACCTGCCATCCTGTCTTTGCTTGCGCCTTTTCCAAACCCCGAAAATCCTCGAAAAACTATGGAATCCTTCCCGCCTATAGTTGGCGTAATATATTGGCTGTAAACGAGTTGCAGTGGAGAATAAGGCAAATATTCATTTTCCACTTTTTTACAGTTTTTTCGCTCGAATATTCAAGGCACACCCCTCTTCGATGAAGCTTCCGGTCCGTCACGAGCATCCGCGGCTCATGGGGGGTTTGACTTGGCGGCCAAGGCCCGTATTTTGTCTACATGTTCGAATTGTCCGCGCCCTACCAGCCGGCCGGCGACCAGCCGCAGGCCATCGCCAAATTGACCGAAGGGGTTGTGGCGGGCGCGAGGCATCAAACACTCGTCGGGGTGACCGGTTCGGGCAAAACCTTCACCGTGGCCAATGTCATCCAGGCCGTGCAGAAGCCAACCCTGGTCATTTCCCACAACAAGACGCTGGCCGCCCAGCTTTACGCGGAGTTCAAGGTTTTTTTTCCCGGCAACGCCGTGGAATACTTCGTCAGTTACTTCGATTATTACCAGCCCGAGGCCTACATCCCGCGCACCGACACTTTTATCGAGAAGGATTCCAGCATCAACGAAGAGATCGAACGGCTGCGGCTCTCGACCATGAGTTCGCTGCTGACGCGGCGCGACGTGTTGGTGGTGGCCAGCGTGTCGTGCATTTATGGTATCGGCAGCAAGGAGGATTACCAGGCCCTGGTGCAGCAGGTGCAGGTCGGCATGCAACTTTCCCGCGATCAGTTGCTCTCCCGCCTGGTGGATTTGCAATACTCCCGCAACGACGTCGCCTTCGAGCGCGGACAATTCCGGGTGCGGGGCGACGTGGTGGAGCTTCGCCCGTCCTGGACGGAAGACGGGCTGCGCATCGAATTTTTTGGCGAGGAGATCGAGCGCCTTTCCCGCTTCGAGCCGCTGACGGGCGAACGGACCGAGGCGCCGCGGTCGCTGGTCATTTTCCCGGCCAAACAATTCGTCACGACGCAAACCAAGATCAACCGCGCGCTCCTGGCCATTCGCGAGGAAATGGGCGACCGCATCGCCTGGTTCGAGGCGCGCGGCAAATTGCTGGAGGCGCAACGCATCAAGATGCGGACGGAATACGATTTGGAAATGATGGAGGAGATGGGGTTTTGCTCCGGGATCGAGAATTACTCGCGCCATTTGGCGGGGCGCGCGCCGGGATCGCGCCCCTGCACACTGCTGGACTTTTTCCCGGATGATTACCTCCTCATCATGGACGAGAGCCACGCCACCGTGCCGCAAATCGGCGGGATGTACGCGGGCGACCGTTCGCGCAAGCAGGTGCTGGTCGAGCACGGTTTCCGCCTGCCCAGCGCGCTGGACAACCGCCCGTTGGAATTCCTGGAATTCCAGGCGATGCAGGGCCAAACCCTCTACCTCAGCGCCACGCCCACCCCGCGGGAATTGGAGTGGTCGAAGGGGCACGTTGTTGAACAAATTGTCCGCCCGACGGGATTGGTGGACCCGAAAATCACCGTCAAACCTTTGGAAGGGCAGATTGATGATCTGCTGGAGGAAGTGCGCAAGCGCAGCGACGCCAAAGAGCGCACGCTCGTGACCACCCTGACCAAGCGTTCCGCCGAAGAATTGACCGATTACCTCCGCGACTTGGGCGTCAACGTCCGCTACCTGCACAGTGAAATTGACGCCATTGAACGGGTCGAGGTCCTGCGCGCGTTGCGCAAGGGCGATTTTGACGTGCTGGTGGGCATCAACTTGCTGCGCGAGGGTCTGGACCTGCCGGAGGTCTCTCTTGTGGCCATTTTGGACGCGGACAAGGAGGGGTACCTGCGCAGCGCGACCAGCCTCATTCAAACCGCCGGGCGGGCGGCGCGCCATCTCCACGGCGAAGTCATTCTTTACGCAAGCGTGATGACTCAAAGCATACAGAAGTTTCTGGCCGTTTCAGGATACCGGCGGCAGAAGCAACTGGACTGGAATCGGGAGCACAACATCACTCCCCGCAGCGTCAGCCGCGCGGTGGAGGACAGCCTGGCCGTCTATCAAAACACCCGCTCCCGGGCGTCACTGCTTCTCAACGAGGTCGGCGGAAATTTCGATGTGACAGAGACATTGCGCGAGTTGCAGGAACAAATGGTGGAGGCCTCCAACAACCTGGAATTCGAAAAGGCGGCCCTGCTGCGCGACCAGATCCGGGAATTGAAACAGAGCTTTGCCGGCGGTCCGCCGGAGGGCATAACCGCGCCATCACCAGTCAAATATAAACCAGCCCGGCGAGGCAAAAAGCAAAGGGCCTAATTGGAACGCTTGCGCCGGCCGTATCGGAGCATTATGGCTGAACCGGCCAGCATCAGGCTGATCGAGGAGGGTTCCGGCTGTGACAACAGAGGTGTCGCCCTCTGGTCCGCGAGAGGCGCCACCGGCGGAGCGATGGAGAAGTTAAGGGCAGGGACAAAGTCCACCACCTTCATGTTGGCCACGCCGATGGATTCCGAATCACCCCCGGACCATTCCCATCCCTCCAGCGCCGGCGCGCTGCTTTGGACCGGGGTGACGGCCCGAAGGTCGAGTCCTGATTGAGGGTGGCCGATGGCGCATCGAGCCTGGCACACAGACAAGGATCCGGGGACCAACAAAAAGCCGAGGCAATATCTGACAACCGACGTTTTGATGTTTTGCGCAATGGTTCTCATAGTGATTAAACTGACCCTAGTGCGCTCCATGCCAGCCTGCAAGCATTAATATGCAGCATTTTGGCGGAACGCCTTGTTCAAGTTGGAAGTGTCTAAAATGAAATTAAACCCGGATCAAAAGCTGGGCGGCATACTGGAGCCGGTCTTCGCCATTCGCACCGAAGACGACCTCGGCGTTGGCGATACCGACGGCGTCCGGCAAATGATTGATTGGTGCCACCAGCATGGCCTGAACATTTTCCAGACGCTGCCCATCAACGAAACCGGGGATGACCACTGCCCTTACAACACCATCAGCGCGCTCGCCATCGATCCTGTGACTCTCGCCGTTTCGCCGGGATGTGTTCCCGATCTATCCCGGCAAAAATTCAACCGCATCGCCCCGTCCAGACTCCAGGGGGAACTGCGCCAGGGTCCTGTCAACTACGCGAATATCAAGGCCCTCAAGCGCGCGCTGTTGCAGGCGGCTTTTGACACTTTCGCACCCCGGCACTTCGATGCCGGGACTGCGCGCGCCGGCCTGTTCCGCAGCTTTATGGAGCACCACGCCGTCTGGCTTGCCGACTACGCGCTCTATCGCGCCTTGATGGAGGAGAACGGGAGCCAGCCCGCATGGGAGCGCTGGCCGCCGCAGCACCAAACCCCGGCCCTGGCCCGCGCCTGGCTTCTGGCGTTGCCCGAAAATCAGCGCGCCGATCTGGAGCGCAAACAGCTTTTTTTCATGTACGTCCAATGGCTGGCCTTCGACCAATGGCAGGCGCTTAAAAGCCACGCTGAAAGCAAACAAGTCCGGCTCATGGGCGACATGCCGTTTGGCGTGGGGCGCGCCAGCGCGGATGTTTGGGCCAACCGCGCCCTCTTCGACCTGGATTGGAGCGGAGGCGCGCCGCCTGAGAAGTTTTTCAAGACAGACGCCTTCACCGAAAAGTGGGGGCAGAATTGGGGGATGCCGGCTTATCGTTGGGATGGAATGCGCCGGCGGAATTTCGACTGGTGGCGCGCCCGCGCCGGCAACATCCAAAAAATCTTCCACCTCTGCCGCGTGGACCATGCGCCGGGCTTTTTTCGCATTTATTCGTTTCCGTGGACGCCGGACCGCAACGCGGAATTTCTCCCCCTGGACGAAACCCAGGCTGCGGCCGTGACGGGAGGCAGACGGCCCGGATTCAAACCGTTTCCTGACGACACCCCCGAACACAAGGCCTTCAATCAACAGCAAGGGGAGGAATTGTTCCGCGTCGTGCTGGAGGCCTTTGGAGATACTGTCGTCGTGGCTGAAGACCTGGGCGTCGTGCCCGATTACATGCCGGGGGTCTTGCAGAAGCTGGGCATTCCCGGATTTCGCATTCCCTCGTTCTTCCGGAAACAGGATGGCCGCTACTCCGACCCGGCGCGGTATCCGCGTCTTTCCCTCGTCCAACCGGCCACGCACGATCACGCGCCTTTGGCTGCCGCCTGGGCCTGGCATTGGCAGAACATCGACGCCGGCAGCGACGTCGAGGAGCACCGGCGCGAACTGCGGCGGATGATGGACTTTGCCGGGATAAAGGACGGGGAGCCGCCGCGCGAGTTTACCCGCCAGTTGCACGAGGGCTTTTTGCGCGCAGTCCTGCAATCCAATTCCTGGCTGGCGGTGGTCATGATCACCGACGTGTTTGGAGAATCCATCCGTTTCAACACCCCCGGCACGCTCAGACCCGACAACTGGACGCCGCGCCTGCCCTGGACGGTGAAGGATATGGCCGCAGTCCCCGGTCTGCTGGCCATGACCGAAACCTATGCCCGCCTGGCGCGCGAAGCGGAAAGAGGGGCCACAAACCTATGATCGACAGTTTTCGGCTGTCAATTGGCAATCCCGCCTCACCCGCTCCAAAATGAGCGCGCTGGTTTGTGCCGCCGTCAGATGGGAATTATTAATGACAACCGCGTCCGGGGCGATCTGCAACGGGGCCGACGCACGCCGGGTGTCGCGCTCGTCGCGAGCCGCGATGTTCTCCGAGATGCCTTCCGCCGCGCGCCGTTTGGCGCGCTCACTGGCGCTGGCGTCCAGGTAGAACTTGAATCGCGCCCCGGGAAAAACGTGTGTTCCAATATCACGCCCTTCCATGACCATGTTGCCAAATTGAATGCATTGGCGCTGCTTTTCCTTCATCCACTCCCGCACCTTGGGCGCCGCCGCCACCAAGGGGGTGGCTTCGCTGACCTGCACGCTGCGGATTTCCCTCGCCGGATGATAACCATCGACCAATAGGTGGACGGTGTGGCCGGCGCATTCCAGGGTGGCGTTCCACCGGGCGCACAGGGCCGAGACCGCTTCGGCGTCATGCACATCGACGCCCTGCTTCAGGCAATGCCAGGCCAGGGTTCGATACATCGCGCCGGTATCGACATGGATGAACCCGAGCGCCTTGGCAACGATTTTGGCATTGGTGCTTTTGCCGCTGGCGCTGGCGCCGTCAATCGCTATGACAACTCCTCTCGCTGCCCTCTCTCCGCTTTGCGGGGAGAGGCTGGCCGGAGGCCGGGAGAGGGGTTCGTGTAATGGTTTCATTGAAGCACTATGCTAACCGGCAAACAATTCCTCCCCCGCCAAAGGACGGCCGGTTCGCGCGTCCAGGATTTTCGCGCCCAGGCCGGCCGGGGGCGGAGCGGCCAACTTTTGAAAAAAGTCCGGGAACGTTTTCCTCGCGCATGCAGGATTCTTAAGTTTGATTCCGGAAATTTTCAAGCCCAGGATGGCAAAACACATGGCCATGCGATGGTCATTGTACGTTTCGATCTCCGCCCCGTGCATCCTGGCCGCCGAGGGAAAGACCGTCAGGGCCTGGCCTTGCTCGACAACCTTCGCGCCGCACCGGGTCAATTCCGTCCGCAACGCGACGACCCGCTCGCACTCCTGCATTCGCAACCGCTCCAAGTCCGTGAATTTTGTCGGGCCGCTGGCGAAGGGTGCCAGGACCACCGCCGTCATAATGCTGTCGCCGAGCTGGCTGCGGCGGGAAATCTGGCCCGGCAACGGCAGATATTTCGGGAACGCCGCGTCGATTTGCCAGTCGGTGCCCGGGAACCCTTTCACCTCAATCCGGCTCTGCAAAAGCCAGTTCGCCGCGCAAAAATAGCTGGCGCTGGATGCATCGGCCTCGATTTGAAACTCTCCGCCTTGCTGTGGAAAGGCATCGATCAGCCGGCGGGTCAAGGCCACGTAGGAGGCTTCTTCAGGCGAATCTCCCGCCAGCTTGGGCAGCCATCGGCCGCGCCGGGCGCAGAGAAGCAGGGCGGAGGCGAATTGCGAGCTATCCTCCATGGAGACGCGGCAGGCAGCCTCGCGCGGCCCCGCGCCGGTAATCTCGACCGGCAAATGGTCATTGGCGGATTCGACGCCATAGCCCAACTCGCGCAAGGCTTGGAACAGGGCGGCTTGCGGCCTCAGGTGCATGCGGTCCGTGCCGTGCAGGCGATACACGCCGTTGCCCAAACAAACCAGCGCCGCCAAAAACCGGGCCGCCGTGCCGGCGTTGCCGACAAACAGCTCCAGCGGCGCGCCGGGCCGGCCGCCGCTGGGAATTTTTCCGCCCAGGCCGCGAATGTGAATCGTTCGATTGCTTGTTTCCTGCTCGTCCGGCGCGACCGCGATTTCGAAACCGAGTTTTTGCAGGGCGGCGGTCATGACCTGGGTGTCCTCGCTCCAGAGCGCGCCGCGCAACGTGACCTCGCCGTCGGCCAGCGCGGCGAGAATCAGGGCGCGGTTGGTGATGCTCTTGGATCCCGGCACCGTAATTCCTGCGGAAACCTTTCCAATCAAAGGCATTATTTCAATCAAATCGGGCAGCATCAGAATGCGCCCATGATGAAGGATGGGGAAGGGGAAATGCAATCCCTCTCGCTGCTGATCCTATTTCATTCCGGCGAAGTGGACGGGCCGTGGGAGCGCCATTGATCGCGGCGTTGTTTGGCTTTGCCGAAAAACTCCTCGATGGTTTTGACATCCTCGCGTTCCAGGGCCAGTTGAAACTCCTGCAAATCTTCTATGAAAACGCCCAGGACGCGGCCCAGGTTTTTGCGGTTGGCCAGCACAATGTCGCGCCACATTTCGGGGGAGCCGGAGGCGACGCGCGTGGTGTCCTTGAAGCCGTTGGCGCAGACCAGCGCCTGTTCCTTGGGATGCGCCGGGCTGAGCACATAATTGGCCAGCTCCGCTGCCACCACATGCGGCAGATGGCTCGACCGGCTGACCAGATCGTCGTGCAATTCGGGCGTCATGCGTATGGGCCATCCGCCCACCGCCTTCCAGAAATTCTGCACCGCGCAAATGGCCTCGACCGAGGCATGGGCGCCCGGTGTCACCAGGCAGATGGCATTGCGAAATAAATCGGCGCGGGCCGCGGCCAAACCGTTTCTCTCCGACCCGGCCATGGGATGACTGCCGACAAAGAAAGCCTTGGCGGCTTCGACCATGGGTTCAAGTTCCTGCACGATGACGCTCTTGGCGCTGCCCACGTCAGTCACCACGGCGCCGGGCTTGAGATGGGGCTGCATTTGGCCGGTCAATGTCTTCATCTGCGACAACGGTGTGCATAAAACGATCAGGTCAGCCCCGAGAACCGCTTCCTTCAAATCCTTCGTGATGACGTCGGCGAGAGCCAGCTTCCGGCCTTCCGCGATGCTGGAATCGCGCCGGACAAAGGCATGGACCTTGAGCGCCAACTGCTTTTGCCTGATGGCCAAAGCCAGCGAGCCGCCCATCAACCCCATACCGATCACACAGATCTTGTTCCAGCGCATCTTGATTGGGGAAAAGGTAGCAGTTCAAGTGCCGCCCGTCGAAAAAAATCGCACGGATCAACTGAAAGATTGTTTACCGGCTTGGATCGAGGGACCCACGGGGGCGTTTTTGGCGGGACGAGCCTCCAGGCGGGCCAGAGCGCCAAAAAATGAGGTTTTTGAAACCTGCTCCAAGCAGTAACGAACTCGCAACGTGTTTTTGGCGGCTGGGTGGTTGACAAGCCCGGGCCGGTGTGCTTCATTTTCAGCCATTAAACTGGAATATGAATCTACGCTACGCAATATCGAAACACTTTAGCTCCGATGATGTCATTGCGGCATTAAGGCACGCAAGGCGTTCGACGTTGGCAGGGCGACAACCAATAGATGACGATCTCTGAACAAACACAGGGCCGCGCCAACCAGTCATTGCGCCGGCCCTTACCGATCAAGAGACCGACAATAGTTTTGGGAGGAATCCTGCTCCTCGCCCTGCTCCTCAACCCCGTCCAGGCCCAAGAGGCAATCTCGCCAGGTTCCTGCAGTGTGACGCTCGCCTGGGCCGGCAGCCCAAGCCCCGCGGCCAGAGGTTACCGCATTCATTATGGCACGGCCAGCGGACAGTATTCGGGCAGTGTCGAGGTGGGAAATGTGACGGCCAGTACGATTCAAGGATTGACAGGAGGCGCCACCTATTTCTTTGCCGTCAGTTGTTACGGCGCGAATGGACAGGAAAGCCCCTTGTCGAACGAGATCAGTTGTGTGCCGGGACTTTCTCCTGTCGGGATTAGCGCCACGGCCACCAGCCAGGCTGCTCTGAGCGTGGACGGGCTGCCCGCCCAAAGCTATGGCTTTCCGGCGGCGCCGGGAACTTATCGGGGTCTTTTTGCCCCGATGGATTCCGCCCGGGAACAAACCAACTCCGGCTCGTTCTTGTTCAGCGTTACCAGCAGAGGCTCGGTTTCAGGAAGCTTTAATTTGGGCGGACAGACTGTGCCGCTCTCGGGGAAGTTCGGCTCGGATGGGACGGCGGGCATCGTTACAAAACCGACTCGAAGTGAGCCTTCGTTGACCATTGGCCTGCAACTGGATATCGCAGCTCAATCGGTCAGTGGAATTGTCAGCGACGGCAACTTCATCGCCGAATTAAGCGGTTTTCGCGAGGGGTTCAGCGTTCCGGACCAGGTGCCCGCGTTTGAAGGACAGTACACGCTGGTCATCCCCGGCACGGACGATTCGACGGTTGGCCCTTATGGTGTGAGCTATGGAACGGTGAAGGTGAGTTCCACGGGGACGATCACGCTGGCCGGGAGCCTGGCGGATGGCACGACGATCAGCCAATCAAGCGTAGTCTCCCCGGACGGTTATTGGCCGATGTATGTGAGCCTTTACGGTGGCAAAGGTTCTTTGTGGGGCTGGAACTATTTCGTCAACAACAACATCACGAACGCCTCCGTGCTCAGTTGGATCAACGCGGCCAATTCGTCCAGGACGGCGGTGCGCCGATTGGGATTTACCAATCAGCAGGCGACGGTGACGGGAGGTCTTTACAAACCGGGGCAAAAATTGCCTGCGGGCCTGACGGTGAGCTTGCAGGACGGCAATTTTACGCTCATGATTCCCAACTTGTCGGAGAACACAAACAAGCTGACGTTGAAGACCAACAAGACGACCGGCGTGATCAGCGGCAGCTTCGCCAATCCTGACCACCCGGGACAAATTATCAAATTCAACGGTGTGATCCTGCAAGGCTCGACCAACGCCCGGGGCTATTTCCTCGGAACCAATCGGAGCGGCGCCTTCACCCTCGCCGCGCCATAATGGAAATCGGCCAGGTTGATCCCGGGTTTGTGACGGATGTGGTGATTGAGATTTAGCCCAAGTTCAGGATGCAGCCGGTTTTCCGGGCGCGGCGGGGGGTTCTGGCGCGCGTCTGAGGCGGGAGACAACCACGTAGCCGGTGAGCAAGACGCCAAAAACAAAGGCGGAGGCGCTCACGTAAAGCCATTTCATGGGGGCGCGAAAACGGAATTCAATGGTGTGATGGCCCGGCGGCAAAAACACACCGCGCATAATATAATTGCAACGCAGCACGCTGGCCGGCTGCCGATCCACCCAGACCTTCCAATATTCGCCGGTCCGGTCATTGAGCAACAGGACAGCCGGAGTTTTTGCGTCGGCCTCCAGTTTGACGTCCTTGGGCAGGTAACTGGTGATGGCCACGGCGCCGGCCTCCGCATCGGGCTGGGCCGGTTTCTGCGCCACGGGGGTGTCGTTGGCAATCAGCACCGTTTTCGCCGGGTCAAATTTCGACGAGTTCAATTCCGCCAGCGCCGTGGTGTCGTCGGTCATTCGCCAGTTGGAATAGAGTTTGGCGCGCGGCAGTGCGGCGGTGAATTCGATCAGCGCGACGTGCCCGTTCTCGTTGGTCTGGACGGTCAAATCACCGGCATCTTCGACTTGACTCACGCCGGGTTTGGGGACGATGTCCATGAGCATGACGTTGCGGAAGCTGTTTTTTGGCTCGGCCAACTGATTGAGGGCGGGCGTGACGCGCGCGTCGGCCAGGATATAGCGCGTATTGGTCAGGCGCCACATGCGCGCCGGTGGGGACAAATCTTGCGAGTTCCAGCCGCCGAAGGTGTTGATGTAATCCCGGTCGAGGTCGGGCAGGCGCGGCGCCTGGTCCAGTTCCAGCGACTCGATGTTGTTGGCCAGGTAATCATTCTCCAGCCACCAGTGGCAGAGCGCGCCGAGAGCGTTCTCCCCGGGAATGTAGCCTCCCGTCGGCGAGAAGCGCGACATGACACGGTGTTCCCAAGGGTCGTGCCGCAGCAGGTCAACGACCGGGTTCATGCTGTATTTCTGCTCGTAGTCGTAATATCGCACCCACGGCGCGTCGGCGCGGCCCAGATCAAATATCATGATGGCGCCGAGAAGGACCCAGGCCCAAATGGCGCGGCGTCCGCTGAATGCGCCGCTGAGAGCGCCAATGAGAACCGCCACGGAGAGGCCAAAAAAGACGATGAAGAAAACGACTTCCTGGATGCAGAACGCCGCCATCTGCGACGTTTGATCGGTGGAAAAACCGTTCTGTTCCAAATAATGGGCCAAGTTCGCCTTGTAGGAAGTCAGGATCAGCAGGCCCAGCACGGATGCCCCCAGGACCAGCAGGGTCCCGGTGGTCCATTTCTTGTCGAAGGCGGCGGCTTTTTGCCACCAGCTTCCGGCGCGATTAACCGCGCCGCGCAGATAGCCGCGGTAGAGCGCTTCCAGACCGTAACCGGACAAGATCATCAGGCAGATGTTCAAGGGATGCAGGAATTTGATCGGGTTACGGATGGTGCTGAGGTAGGGCAAGTGGTAGATAAATTGATATATAAAGCTATACCGGCCCCAGGCCGCCATCAGCGAAAAGAGCGCCGCCCCGCCCCAAAACCAGACAAACTGCCGCTCGTGTCCCGAGAAAGGGGAATTGATTGTCCGCAAGGAATTGAACAGGCCGAAAAGTGCCAGCAGACAAACCAGCACGCCAGTGTAATCCCCGGAGCCGGTGTGCCGCCGTTGCATGTTGCCCTTGATCTGATCCATGATGCGTCCTCGCATCGACAGGTCGTCGCCCGCCATGATGTTTTGAATTTCGGGCTGCAATCCGAGGGAGGCGGCGGCATGGGCGCGGGTTTTCGGATTGCTGCTCTCCAGTTGGGCCACATGCGGGTCCTCCGCGATGCTGCCCCAGTAGGCGCTGGCTTTGTTCGTGTCCGTGATGTAGTCCTGCAGGCGGTATCCGAAGACGCCCGGAATGACGAGGCGAATCGTTTCCAGTTTCGGGAAACTCCATTGGGTGGTGAAGTTCCAGTGGTTCTCCTTTTCACCCGCGCTTTGACCCGCGCCGGATGATGTCCCCTTGATTTGCGTCCCCACCAGCGTGTAAAGGGTGCTGTCCGAGATCAAGAGCGCAAAGAGCACGACCAGGGTCCCCACGCCGATGGTGCGGGGAATGCCCTGCGCAGGGTTGGACGATGTTCTCAGGACATAGAAGACAATGAAAAGTCCCACATAAAGGCTCAAAATGGCCCCCACATCAAAGCCCTCCATGACGATCATGCCGACAGCCAGCCCGGCGATCGCCGCCTTGACCCACAGGGGGCGAATGGTGGAGGAAGCCAGCACGGCCAGCGTGATGAAAACCATGGCGGCGGAGATGTTCCAATTGCCCAGGCCCCAGCAGGCGTTGGAAAAAAAGTGCATGTTCAAACCAGCCCCCAGGCCGCCCACCACGCACACCGCCGGCGCAAATCCCAAGCCCCGGAAAAACAACCACGCCGCGAAGCCCAGCATCAGCATGGTCAAGGGCGTATAAATCTTGAGATAAATCACCGGCCCGAGAATCATTTGCAGCAGCGTCGAAAAGGACGGCGAAGAACTCGGCGAAGGCCCGCCAATATAGTAGAGGGTGTCCCAATGGCCGGAAAAGGTGCCGGGCAGGCGGTTGCAAGGGTCCATCATCGCGCCCAGCGGCACATCGTTCGCCCACATGACCTGGTGCGGCAAAAACCCTTGATGACACAAGGCCGCCAAAGCGCCGCCCAGCACAATGAACAGCACCAGCAAGCTGCCCTTTCGCGTATGCTGATTTGCGGCCGACTGAGCTCCATTCATAGCCATTCGCGGCAGGATACGCAAAAAACTGGTGATGCCAACTCGTAAATTTGCCGGTTGGGGAGCCGGAAACCGCCGCCCAAATGAATTGACTCGCGGTCTATACGGGCGGATTTTTACAAGGTGACACAAAGGCGCATTATCATTGTGGGCGGCGGCATCATCGGCCTGGCCACCGCCCTGAAATTATCCGGACGCTTCCCCGCCGCGCAGGTCGTCGTCCTCGAAAAGGAGGACGACGTGGCCCGCCATCAATCCGGCAACAACAGCGGCGTGCTTCACGCCGGGTTGTATTACAAGCCCGGTTCGCTCAAGGCCAGGCTGGCCGTTTCAGGCATTCAGGAAATGGTGGCCTTCTGCAAGGACAACGGCATCGCCCATGAAATCTGCGGCAAGCTGGTGGTGGCGGTGGACGAATCCGAGTTGCCCCGCCTGCACAAGCTTCTTGAGCGCGGCCAACAAAACGGCCTGCAAGGCCTCCGCCTGCTCGACCGCCCGCAAATGCTGGAAATCGAACCCCACGTCGCCGGCATCGCCGCCGTTCATGTCCCCCAGGAAGGTATTGTTGACTACGTGCAGGTCTGCCATGCCATGGCCGGGAAACTCGAGGCGGCGGGCGGGCGTGTCGCCACCCGCGCTTGGGTCAAAAAGATTCAACCGCAAAACGGAGGCTGGCTGGCGCTGACTTCCTCCGGCGACTGGCAGGCGGATTACCTGGTCAATTGCGCCGGCCTGCACTGCGACCGCGTCGCCGCCATGGCCGGCGAAAAACGCGAGGTCCGCATCGTGCCGTTCCGCGGCGAGTATTTTAAAATCAGGCCCGAAAGCCAGCATCTGGTGCGCCACCTGATCTATCCGGTGCCGGACCCGACCTTCCCGTTCCTGGGCGTCCACTTCACGCGCCTGATTGAAGGCGGCGTCGAAGCCGGGCCGAACGCGGTGCTGGCCGGGTCGCGGGAAGGATACAAGAAAACCGATATTAATGTCCGCGACCTCTGGGACGCTTTGAGTTTTTCCGGACTCTGGCATTTCATGGGCAAGCACAAGCAAATGAGCTGGGATGAAATCAAACGTTCCTTCAGCCGGCGTTTATTCTGCCAGGCGTTGCAACGGCTCGTCCCGGAAGTCCGCATCGAAGACCTGGCCCACGGCGGCGCAGGCGTCCGCGCCCAAGCGATGTCGCCGGATGGTGAATTATTGCAGGATTTCTGCCTCGTGCGCCGGCCCCGCGCTTTGCATGTTCTCAACGCCCCCAGTCCGGGCGCCACCGCCTCCCTGGCCATCGGGAGTGAAATCGCGCGCCTCGTCGCCGAGGATTTCACGCAGTAGTCATTAGACATTTAGGGTTGCCCCTCTGGCCGTTCTTGGCGTATCCATTGCCCATGGTTCTCATGAATAAAACGCCCGTTCACCCGGAGCCTGGACTGCGATGAAAGTCGTCATACTCTGCGGCGGCAAAGGCACCCGCTTGCGCGAGGAGACCGAATACCGCCCCAAACCCATGGTGCCGATCGGCGACCGGCCAATCCTGTGGCACATCATGAAAACTTACGCCGCCCACGGCCACAAGGACTTCATCCTTTGCCTCGGCTACAAGGGCGAAATCATCAAGGACTTCTTCCGCAATTATCTCTGGATGACCAGCGACGTCACCCTCCGTCTCGGACGCAAAGCCGACGTCACCTTCCACACTCACCACGACGAGGAAGACTGGTCCGTCACCCTGGCCGACACCGGCGAAGACACCCTCACCGCCGGACGCATCCGGAAAATCAAACCTTACATCGGCGACGACCCTGATTTTTTCATCACCTACGGAGACGGCGTGGGCAACGTTGATATCAAAGCCTCGTGCGCTTTTCATCGCAAACACGGCAAGAAGCTGACCGTGACCGCCGTGCGGCCCCCCGGCCGTTTCGGCGAAATGGGCATCTCCCCCGAAGGCCGCGTCACTCAATTCAATGAGAAACCTCAGGCCGCCGAAGGCCGCATCAACGGCGGCTTCTTCGTGGCCTCCCGCGGCATTTTCGATTATCTGAAGGGACCTTGCGATCAGGTGATGTTCGAGCAGAAAACCATCCGCGCCATGGCGGCCGATGGCCAGGTGATGGCCTTCCTGCACGACGGCTTCTGGCAACCAATGGACACCTTCTCCGAATTCAGCCTTCTCAACAAACTCTGGTCGGAAGGCAAAGCCCCCTGGAAGATTTGGTAAGGCCTGCAAGTTTTGTTTCCCGGCGTATTTCCTGGAGGCGGTGTCCACGCGAATCGTCTCCCCTTTGGCGATGAACAACGGCACCATGACTTCAAGACCCGTTTCGAGTTTCGCTTCCTTCCAGGCCGGGTCCGTGCTACCGCGAACGGGCGGGGCGGTGTCCACGACTTTGAGCGGGATTTGCGGCGGCAGCACGATATCGAGGGGAACACCCTCCAGGTATACCGGCTTCTTCCGCCGCATTACCAATTTGTAATGCCCGGGAAAGATTCCTGTCACGATGCCGTGGCATGGTTGGTGCAGTGAACGCCAATGAAGCTTTCAACTGATTAACGAAAAATGACTATGAAACATATTCCTGAAAAAATAGCCGCCGCCATTTTGAGCGGCGCGCTCCTGGCCGGCGGTGTCGCCGTGGTCTCCACGGTCCGCGCCGGCGAGCAATCCCCTGCGAAGGCGAAATCCATCAGCCTTGTTGTCGATGACCGCCCGCTGCCCGCGGACCTGAAACTCAACAGCAGCCTCGCGCCCATCGTGAAAAAAGTCGCGCCGAGCGTCGTCAAAATCGAAATCAAAATTGGCCCGAAAGAGCAGCATCCCTTCGGCAACCAGATTCCGAACGATCCGTTCTTCCGCCAGTTTTTCGGCGGACATCAAAGAATGTTCTCCCCGCCTGAACACGGCGTCGGCTCGGGTGTGATTGTGACCCGGGACGGCTATATCCTGACCAATAATCACGTGGTCGATGACGCCGATGAGGTGAAGGTGTCGTTGCAGGACGGGCGGGTGTTTACCGCGAAGGTCATTGGCAAGGACCCGAAGTCGGACGTCGCGGTGGTGAAGATCGACGCCAAAGACCTGCCGGCCATCACGTTTGCGGACAGCGACAAATGCGAGGTGGGCGATCTGGTTTTGGCCATTGGCAATCCGTTCGGGATTGATCAAACGGTGACGCGGGGCATCGTCAGCGCCAAGGACCGGTCGGCCATGAACCTGGATTACGAGGATTTCATCCAGACGGATGCGGCGATCAATCCGGGCAATTCAGGCGGCGCGCTGGTCGATGCGGATGGCCGGCTGATCGGCATTAACACGGCGATTTTCAGCCGAAGTGGCGGCAATCAGGGCATTGGCTTCGCCATCCCGACCGACCTGGCCAGGGGCGTGATGGAGAGCCTGATTAAATACGGCAAAGTCACCCGCGGCTATCTCGGCGTGATGATCCAGGACCTCAATCCTACGCTGGCAAAGGAATTCAAGCTGAAGAGCAACGAAGGCGCGCTGGTGGGCGATGTGGTGCCTGACGGTCCCGCCGACAAGGCCGGGTTGAAGAGCGGCGACGTGATCGAGAAGCTTGACGGCAAACCGGTCGCCGACAGCCGGCATCTCAAAATGGAAGTGGCCCGCGAGGCTCCGGGCAGCATTGTGAAGTTGCAGGTGCTGCGTGATAATTCCACGAAGACATTCGACGTCCGCCTGAAAGAACTGCCCGGCTCGGACAAGCTGGCTCAAAACGGCGGCGGCGATGAAGATAAATCCGCCACGCTGCAAGGCGTCGGAGTGACCGACCTGGATTCACGGGCGCGGCAGCAATTCAACATCCCGGCGCACGTCAAAGGCGCGCTGGTGACACAAGTCGAGCCGGACTCGGCTGCGGCGGAAGCGGGACTCAAGCAGGGCGATGTCATCATGGAAATCAACCGTCATGAAGTGACCAGCGCCGATGACGCCGTCCGGCTGACGGAACATCCCAAGGACAGAACCACTTTGCTGCACGTGTGGAGCGAAAACGGCAGCCGTTACATGGTGGTCGATGAGACCAAGGCAGGTTGAGGCCCTGTCATTGGGTTCCGCTCTCCCGCAACCGCGCCGCGGCTGCGGGAGAGTTTTTTTCCAAATGACTTGCCCGCCCTGTTGAATTACAATGAATGGCGACATGCGCATTCTGGTGGTTGAGGATGACAACAAGATTGCTTCCTTCGTTGTAAAGGGGCTGAAGCAGGCGGGTTTTGCCGTGGACCGTTGCGCCGATGGCGAGGAGGCCATGACCTTCGCCGAAACCACCGCTTACGACGCCGCGATAGTCGATATCATGCTTCCCAAGCTGGACGGCCTGAGCCTGGTGCAGCGCTGGCGCAGCAGGAAGATTCGCACGCCGGTGATTTTTCTCAGCGCCAAGGCCTCGGTGGACGACCGGGTCAGGGGTTTGCAAGCGGGCGGGGACGATTATCTGGCCAAACCGTTTGCCTTTTCCGAATTGATCGCCCGAGTGCAGGCCCTGATCCGCCGCGCCACCCAAACGGCCGAGCCGAGCCGGTTGAGCGCGGGCGATCTTTCCCTGGATTTGCTGACCCGCGAAGCGGCGCGCGGCGGGGAGAAGATTGAATTGCAGTCACGGGAATTCGCCCTGCTGGAATATCTCATGCGCAACGCGGGGCGGACGGTGACCAAGACGATGATCCTCGAACATATTTTCGATTACAGCTTCGATCCGCAAACCAACGTGGTTGATGTGCTGGTCCACCGGCTGCGGGCCAAAATAGACCCGGAGAAAACACGTTTGCAGACCCTTCGCGGGGTGGGCTATGTCCTCAAATCCGCCTAATCTCCTGCGCAGCTTCGCCGTCCGGCTGAGCCTGTGGTATGCGCTCATTTTCACCCTCAGCACGGCACTGCTGCTGGTGCTGGTCTATTGTTTGGTGGCGCACGAGTTCCACGGCAAGGACCAGGAAATCATCCTGGCCAAATTAAAGCAATACGCCGCCGTTTATCAGGCGGGCGGGGCCGACGCGCTGACCGCGACGGCCTTGCAGGAGAATAATCCGGCGGACGACAAATCCTTTTACGTCAACCTGGTCAGTCCGCATTATTCCCGTCCCATCATTGTGCCGGACGAGTGGCTGGGTTTTCGCTTGCAGCCGGGCGGGCTGGAGTTGCGCCAGTTCGAAATCAACCGCGTGCCCAAAAACGCGGAAAAGGATTTTGCCTTTGCCAAGGCGCAAATGCCCGGCGGCGCCGTGCTGGTGGTGGGCCGGAGCACCAACAACCGGGACCTGCTGTGGGAACCGGTGCGCCGAACGGTGCTTCCGATCATGGCCGCCGTGGCTCTGCTCGGCTTGATTTTTGGCGCTCTTTTTGCCCATCGCGCGCTCCTGCCGGTCCGCCAGATCGTGGCCACCGCGCAGGACATCCTCCGCACGGGCAACCTCGACGCGCGCGTGCCGATGCGCCCATTGCGCGACGAGTTGGATGAAATGGTGCGCCTGCTCAACGCCTTGCTCGATAAAAACCAGGCTCTCATCCGCGCCATGCGCGAGTCCATGGACAACGTGGCCCACGATTTGCGCACCCCGCTGACGAGCCTGCGCGCCTCCGCCGAATTGGCTCTGCGCCAAAACACGGACCCCGCCGCCGCGCGCGAGGCGCTGGCGGATTGCGTGGAGGAGTCCGAACGCGTTTTGAGCATGCTCGCCACGCTGATGGACATCGCCGAGGCCGAGGCCGGCACGATGCGGTTGGAGCGGCGTCCGTTTGACCTCTGCCAGCTCATCCGCGAAGTGGCGGACATGTACCAATATGTGGCGGAGGAGAAGAAGATACGGGTGGGAGCGGAATTGCCGGGGAGTTGCGAAGCCCCGGTGGACCCCGACCGGATGCGCCAGGCGTTTGGCAATCTACTGGACAATGCCATCAAATACACTGGCGAGGGCGGAACTGTCACCATTTCGGCCGGGCGGACGGACGGGCAGGCCACGGTGCGTTTTCGGGACACGGGCATGGGGATTCCGGAGGCCGAACAGGGCAGGATTTGGGACCGGCTTTATCGCGGCGACAAAAGCCGATCGCAACGGGGATTGGGTCTGGGGTTGAGCGTGGTGCGGGCGGTCGTCCAGGCGCACCACGGCGCCGTCACGGTCACGAGCAAACCGGGCGAAGGTTCGGAGTTTTCCATCGTCCTGCCGGTGAATTGAGCAATATGGGTGATGGGCCGGGAAAAGGGGAGGTTTCGACGCGACAAGTCCGCTAACCTTCTCTTTCTACATGACTCGTGCGCAGAGAATCTCATCTTCGCGCAAGGCTTCAAGAACGGACGCCGGGACGGCGGTCACCGCAATCGTGTCACCCACGGCGTTGAAAACTTCGATGGAGTATCCTTCCGTCCCGTCGGGGGCGATGTGTGGCTCGACCAACTTGACGATGTCGCCCCGCCGCAATCGGTGTTCCGGAACGTCACAGGTCAGCATCGCGTCGGTGTATAGCTCCAGTTTTGTCATTTCTTCTCTTTGTCCGGGACTAATGTAACAAACTTCGTCACGCAAGACAAGTGCTCCGTCATCCAAATCGTGCGCACCCTGAGACCAACTCCGTTCGGTCCCCGCAGCAAGCCGCGAATTTCGAAGTATCGACCAAACTTGTTTTCGTGAGCAACGGCGGCGTCCTGAGGCAGAATCTGAGTCTGAAGATCATTCAGGAGTTGCCGGGAATTTTCAAGAAAGTAACCACCTCGGGCCAGAAAAGCCGACTTGTCTCCTCGTGCCAGCGGCACCAGCAAGTAGCGCGTGATCTTCCCCACGGGAATAAGGCTGTCTTTTGGCAATTTCATTCATTCAGCCTTTAGTAATCATAAAGGCCGCTGTCGTGGGTGTAAGCGCCGGGGCCGCCCGGACCGCCTTCCTCCCCGCCCATGAAGTCGCTGAAAATGTCCCCCATGTCGGCCTCAATTTTTTCCGGGTCGTCGCCGGCTTCCAACCGCTTGATGGCGGCGTCCAGTTCCTTGGGCGCGCTGCCTGCCGGCATCAGGTCTTTCATTTTTTTCATCATGTGCGCCATGTGCTTGGGATTGTTCCCGTCCAGGTGTTCCATGTCGCGTTCCATTTCAGACATGGCCCGCATGACGCGCGGATCGTTCATATCGGGCAGGGGACCCTGGTCGGGGACGGTGTCAGCCGCGGCGGACGGCTCCTGCGCGCCGCGCGGCATGGCGAAGGAGCTGATTTGTTTGGTCATCCTGCGGTTGCCGCATATCGGGCAGACCGGCGCACGTTCCGGGCGCGATTTCTTGGCGAGGAAATTGAAAATTTTCCGGCACTTGGGACAGGCAAATTCGTAAATCGGCATAGGATATCGAGTCTCTGGTTGAGAATAAAATGCAGCCGGCCCGCCCGGTCGTCAAGGTGGACTGGCCTTAATGCCTGCCTTTCGCTTCGTTTCGCGGCAGGCGCCCGAGCCAGAAGTTGCCGAGGCGATTCCACTCCAGTGATGGCAGGTCGGGATGGGATGGGCCTTCGATTGCGAAACGGTCTTCGGGGCGCATTTTTTTGATCCACGGCTCATAAGATTCGGGAGCATGGCCGCTGCCCTGGATGGCGCGGTAGGTTTTCAAATCCTCCGGCAGCATGAGCGCGGGTTCAAATCCCACCATATAACGCCAGCCGGCAGCGGGGTTCTTGTAGAACGTATTGAAGAAAAACCGCATGTTGTCCGAGTAAAAAATCCCGTTCTTCTCCGGCAGCCAGCCCTTGAGTTTTGGATTGCTGCCATCCAGGAATGTTTCGTCGAGGGAGAAAGTGTAGCGGCGGCCCAAATCGTTGGTGGCATCCAGAAAGAGCGGCAGGGCAATCATTCCGCACAGAAGCAACCGTTTGAGCGAGCCAGCGGCGGCCACGCCGGGCATGGTCTCGTCGAATTGCGCGGCCATCCAGACCAGGGCCGCCGGCATCCCCCAGTCGGCCCAAAACCGGTCGGCCATGAAGCCGAGGCTCCAGTTGACGGCAATCATCCAGAAGACCGGTTCAAGAAACAATGGCCGGGTGTTTCTGTTTTGCAGCTTCAGCCAGAGATAGACCAACGCCAGCAGGGTCAGACTGGCGAACTCGCCTTCGCTGGCTTGCAGTTCGCCGACCAGCATCCATTTCGGCAGATGTTCACCGTATATCAAGCTGCCCTGAAAGATGGCTTCGTAGAGAAAGGAGATTGGTTTTCCCGTCAGGAGGGCGGCGAGCCAGGTTCCGGCGGCCCAGCATCCGGCCAGCCACAGGCCGTCCCGCCAGCGTTGGGCCAGGAAAAACGCGGCCAAAAGCACGACCCAGAGATACCAAGTCCCGTGCATCCAGATGGCCAGCGCGAAGCCGGCGCAGCTCAGGAGCACTTTACACCAGGGCGGATTCCTGGGTTCCGGCTTCGACCAGGAAAAGAGCAAGGCAATGAGAACGCCCTCCGTCACCAGATAAGGCCGTGCCTGCACCCATCGCGTCATCAACTCCGGTATGGCGATCATTTGCGCCAGGATGGCGGCCAGCCACGCTTCGGGACGGCGCAGCCAAAACAATGGCAGGCAAAAAATCCACAGCATCAGGCTCACGATGGAAAAGCTCATCAAGCCGTCTTCATTCCATCCCAACGTTCGATGCAGAGCGCCCAAGAGCCATTCCCACCCCGGACTATGGTCCACCACGTACTCGGGGCGCATGATGACGATTTGCGAGTAGGGCTTGTCGGCAAATGGTTTGGCCGCATGACGGCGGGCATCGCCCGGCGGCAGATAGCCGCAGCCGATGATTTTGAGGGAAATTAGAAGGACAGTTAACAGGACGGCAACCCAGCACGCCAAAGGCATGTAACGTTGCAACGTTGCCGGGCCGTTGTTTATCATTAACGGCGAATAACGCCGCAAGCGCAGCGCCTTGGCAAGTTCTTTCTTCAGCCTTTTATCCAGCGGAACATTTCCACGATTTTTGGCGGCTGGCCGGTGCGCAAAATGCCGATGCGAAAAATTTTTCCAGCCATCCAGAGAGCCGCGGCGGTGGAAGCCAGCAGCAGGACTGTCGTGCCGATCAAATCTATCAACGGCGGGTCGGCGTTGACCCGGTTCATCATGGTGAAAGGAGTGTAAATCGGGATCCAGGAAAGGACCCGGGCGAGGGTGCCGTTGGGGTCCTTCGGGATAAAAGTCATGGTCAGCAGCGGGACCATCATGGCCATCGTGATCATGGCCATGTAATTCTGCGCCTCCTTGATTGTGTTGCACACACTGCCGAGCGCGAGGATGAAGGCCGCATACATCACGTAACCCAGCAGGAAGTAAACCAGAAACATCGGGACCAAATTCGATGTTTTCAATGCAAGAAGAAACTGGCCGGTGATGCCCGGAGCGCCGCCGGCATTCCAGCTTAGAGCGCCGATCAGGGCCGCCATCCAAGCACCCACCAGGGTCAGGCCGATGGCGGCGATGCCCAGCAATTTGCCCATCATCAGTTCGCCGGGCGTCACCGAGGAAAGGAGGACTTCAATGATGCGGTTGGATTTTTCCTCGATGATGTTGTTGAGCAGCATTTGGGAGATGGTGAAGATCGCCACCCACAGCAGGTAAACAAAACCGCTCGGCGCCCATTGCCGGATAATGTCCACCCCGCTGACCGCTTCCCGGCCCGCTTCCTTTTTGGGGTTGAGGCTGGCAAAAGGCGCATGGGTTTGCTCGACTTCACGGATGGCGGCGCTGTCCAGGCCGCGCGCCAGGTATTCCCGGCGCCGGATCTCTCCATTGACGGCCTGCTCGACCTCGTCGCGCAACCTCGTGTCCGCCAGGTTGGCCGACCAGTATTCAATGCCATTGCCGGCCGCCGTGCTGCCGGCCAACCTGGCGCGCGGGCGGACAATTTGTTTTTCGATTTCCCGCGGAATCAGAATGGCGGCGTCCAGCTTGACCTCGCGGCCGTTCGCTTCGACGTTCTTTTCGCCGCGGAGCCAGGGTTTCAAATCGCGCGCCAGCGAGTCGAGGTCCGCATTCGTGTCAATCATCGCGGGCGTCGCGGCGCGCTGGAACGGGCGTTGGGGCGCCTTGGACGCCGCCGCGCCCGGCTGCGCCGGGGGCGTGAGTTTATCCAGGCGGGATTCCACCACGGATGCGAATTGTCCCGACTGATCCACCAGGACATAGTGCCGGATGGGCGTGCCTTTGGTTTCCAGCAGGACCGAAACACTAATGGAGAGGAAAATAATCACCGGAAACATAAACAAGCCGATCCAAAACCCGCGTGTTTTGGCGTTCTCGGCGTACTCGCGCCAGGCAACCAGAAATGCGAATCTCATCGGAACGCGGCCTCCCTTGCCTCCGGTCCCACCAGGCGCATGAAAACTTCGTGCAAAGTCGGATCGGTCTGGTTGAACCCGCGCAGGCGGATTCCCCTGGCGAAGCAAAGTTGCAGAATGGCCTGCGGGTCGGCCTTCTCGCCAATCTGCAATTCCCAATGCGTCAAATCTTTCGGGCCGGCCGCGCCGCGGGGCATTCCCACCGGTTCCACTGAAATCACTCCGCTCAATTGGCGCAACGGCCCGATGTCGTCATCCGTTTCGATGCGCACCCGGCGGGGCAGGATGCGTTTGGCATCGGCAATCGCGCCGTCGAAAATCTTTTTGCCTTTGGCGATGAGCAGTATCCGTTCGCACAAACGTTCGGCATGTTGCATGACGTGGGTGGAAAAGAGGATGGTGCGCTTGCGCGCCGCCATGTCCCGCATCATTTCCTCCATCACCTGCTGGTTGACCGGGTCCAGCCCGGAGAACGGTTCGTCCAGGATGACCAGTTCCGGGTCGTGGGCGATGGAGGCGAGCATTTGCACTTTTTGACTCATCCCCTTGGAAAGGGCCTCGGTGGGTTTGGCGGCGAAATCCTTCAAGCCGTAGCGTTCGAGCAATTCATAAGCGCGCTGCTTCGCCGCTTTTCGGGTCAGGCCCTTCAAAGTGGCAAAGTAGGCAATGACCGACCAGGTCTTCATCTTCTTGTAAAGCCCCTTTTCTTCCGGCAGATAACCGATGCGCTGCCGCACCTCAAGGGCGGAAGGCCGTCCCAGCACCGTGATGGAGCCGCGGGACGGCTTGATGATGTCCAGGATCATGCGCAGGGTGGTGGTTTTGCCCGCGCCGTTCGGCCCGAGAAAACCGCAGATCGACCCCGCCGCCAGGGTGAAACTGACGTCGTCCACCGCCTTGAAGTCGCCGTAAAACTTGGTGACGTTGCGCAATTCGAGCGGCGGCGCGTCAAGCTGGGAGTTCGTGTTCATCGACTTCTCATCACTCCCGGGGAACTTTCATCTTCGCGCGGAACTCGTCCAACCCGGCCTGCGCCTCGGCGCGGGACAGGTTCCCGCCGGCCAGGGCGGCATCGCTCCGGCTCAACAGGCGTTGATAAAATGCCTCGCCAAACTCAAGCAGTTCAGCGCCGGGAGCTTCGGCAGCCGCGATGGCAAACAGAGCATCTTCCGCCTTGGCGAATTCTCCCACCCGCTCAGAATGGCGCATCAACATCGCATTCGTCCGGGTGGGGAGGGGTGAATCGCTCAGGCCGGCCAGAAAAGCTTCAACCGCGGGCACAAATTCCGGGCGCTCGGCGACTGCCGTGCGATCCAAAGTGTCGAGCAACAGATGCAATCCCTTGAGATAATATTGCCGGCATTCCTCGATCCGGCCCTGGCCCGCCATGACCTCGCCGATGGCCTTGAGAAGCGTGGCCGCCATGAAAGCCTTGTTCTCGGCAAGCTGGGTCGGCCCGTCTTGTATCAATCGGGCGAACAGTTCCGTATCGGACATTTGCAGCGCCTGGCCTGCCTCCACGCCGGTCAGCCGTTGAAACGCCTCCGTCGCCGTGGCGGAGGCGTTCCGCCAATCCTCCTCTTTGGTGAAACCGAGAATCTTTGCCAGGACGCCGGCAAACTCTTCGATCGCATTGAGTATGTAGTCGCGGCGAATCATGCGGTTCTTAATTCTCCTTTCCGACGGCTTCCGACAATCGTGTCAAACCTTTTTCAGCGAGGCGGGTCTGCAGCCCGTTCACAATTTCCCGCACCACACCCGGCCCCTTGTAAATCAGGCTGGTGTAGATTTGCAGCAGCGACGCGCCGGCGGTGACTTTTTCCCAGGCATCGGCCGCATCAAAAATGCCGCCCACGCCGATGATGGGCAGCGCGCCCCGGGATTGACGGTAAAGATGCCGGATCACCTCCGTGCTGCGCTGGCGCAACGGGCGTCCACTCAAACCGCCCGGCTGCGCATACGCGCGCCGCCCCGCCTCATCAGCCGCTGGCGGCCGGGTGATGGTCGTATTGGTGGCGACGATTCCGGCCAGCCCGCGCGGCATCGCCAGTTCCAGAATTTCATCCAGCGCTTCGAAAGAAAGATCGGGAGCGACCTTGACGAGAATGGGCGCAGCGGCGGGGCCGGTGTTGATTTGCTGGAGCGCGGCAAGGATTTCATCCAGCGCCGCCTTGTCCTGAAGCTGGCGCAAATTGGGGGTGTTGGGGGAACTGACGTTGACCACAAAAAAATCGGCGAGCGGACGGAGCGCGCGAAAGGAACAAGCGTAATCCTCCGCCGCCTTGTCCAGCGGCGTGACTTTGGATTTGCCGAGATTGATGCCGACCGGATGGCCGGGCCAGAGGCCGCGCTGCTTCCATTGGGCCAATGCTTCCGCCAGGGCGGCGGCGCCGTCATTATTGAACCCCATGGAATTGACAATGGCCTCGTCTTTAATGGCGCGGAAAAGACGCGGGGCGGGATTGCCCGGTTGCGCCTGCCGGGTGACCCCGCCCAATTCACTGAAACCAAAACCCAACGCGGACCAGGCCGGCACGGCTTGGCCCAACTTGTCCAAACCGGCGGCCAGGCCGACCGGGTTGGGAAATTTCAGTCCGAACAATTCGACCGGCAATTCGGGCGCGCCGCAAACCGACCGGACCAGACGGTGGAGGAGTGCGCTGCGGCTGACGCAGCCCAGGGCGCGCAGAGTCCGATCATGAATTCTCTCCGCATCCTGCGCAAAAAGAACAGGCCGGATGACGCCGTTGTAAAGCCAGCTCACGGGAGAAGTGGTAGCCGGGAACGCCCCGGTGCGAAAGGCAAAACTCAACTCCAACTCGCGGCACAGCACGGCGATTTTGAGCTTTCGTGCAGGTGTCAGTGCAGGTGTCAGTCCTGAATGGCGCTTAGTTAAGGCTTCGATAATTGCGGGGTCTTCCTTTCCAGTAACGGCTGCGGTGGGAGATTTCAACGAAACGGCGGCGCGGTTGATGGAGCAAAGGGTAAGGCTTGGGCCGACGTTTGACTGCGCGCGGCTCAGTGCGGTTAGGGCGGTATCGAACCAAATTCCGCACCAGATTGAGTAACAAGTCCTCCCATAGTTGCCGGCGCATTTTTCGATTGCGCGCTGGAACGAGGGCGTTGCTGTATTGGCGCAAGGCATCGACGCTGCCTTTGAAGCTGACTCGTTCCAAG
>Ga0224555_1000293_pt1 | contig 75914 bp, 68 predicted proteins | sample 714S23034metaG_FD_180687 | JGI IMG/M metagenome (GOLD analysis project Ga0224555, IMG submission 180687) | Peat soil microbial communities from Stordalen Mire, Sweden - 717 S2 30-34 | ecosystem: Environmental > Terrestrial > Soil > Wetlands > Peat | place: Sweden: Norrbotten County, Stordalen... | reverse complement strand
ACTCGCTGCTCCAGCGAAACATAGCTGAACATCCCGTCCTGAACCCGTTCGTCTCCTCGCATGCCCATAAGACGAACAGGCCCGGTGCAATGCCGCAGCGGCGTACCTATTTCAACAAGTTCCTAGAGAGATCGCGTTATTGCCTGACATCCCGCCGACCGGCGCGACCTGGCTGAATATCAATATCATCGGTACTTCCAACAATCCGGCACCGGCGCTCACCTCCGCAGACCAGGCGATCTCCGATATGGAGTTCTCCTATGCGGAGTTCGTAACCGACAGCGGCGTGCGCGGCCGGCTGGCAGAAGTCTTTCAGAAGCTCGCAACCACCAGTGGCGGCTCTCAGGTCTACCATTGCAGCGGCGGCAAGGATCGCACCGGTTGGGTCACCACGATTCTGCTCAGCGTGCTGGGCGTTCCGCAGAGCGTGATCGTGCAGGACTACATGCTCACCAATGTCTACAGCGCGGCTTCGATTGAGGCGTCCTGGCAGCAGATGGCGAACGCCGATGGCCAGGCTTTCGCCGATATCTACTACCCCATATGGATCGCCGACCAGAGATACCTCGATGCGGCTTTGAACCAGGTCACAGCAAGCTACGGAACCATGGCCAATTACATCAACCAGGGGCTTGGTTTGAGCTCCACCGTACAAACACTGCTATGCGACAAACTCCTGACATAGGACGGCTGGCCGTGAGCCTCCTGACAGAGGCGCGCGATCTGGCCGCCACAGCGTCATCGCCCGGGGAAACGATAGTCGTGGCAGCAGCAGAAGCAGATGGCGAGGCCGCAGTCTGGGAACGATCGCCAACCGCGTCGCTGCGTGGAGGATCATGGAGCCTTTACCGGTGCCGATGCTCCGGAGATCAGCTGCGCGATGGAGTCGTGGAGTTTCGGGTCTTCGAGGACGTAGAAGAGCCCGCCGCGTCCGTTTTGTGAGCTATTGCACTCGCCGGACAGCGAACCGTCCTGATTCATATCGGCAAAAATGGTGTCGGTGCCGGAGATGGAGACGCCGATCTTGGCGTGGTTGAAGTTGGTGCCGAGTCCACCCTCAAGGCCGAGGGTTTTGCCCGCCCATGTGCCGGTGGTGGCGATTTCAACCGCTCCCGGTTGTGGGAGCGATGGGTCCCAGCAGGCGATGGGGGTCGAGGCGGTGGTGGAAGGAATTTCTCCCGGGTCTTCCCACCAGGTGGCTGCGCGCAGGGCGTGTCCGCCCAGGAGGGCGGAGACCATTTGCCAGGGTGGGACTTCGAGGCTGGAGGGTTTCGAGATGAGGCGCACGCCGGAAGAGAGGGTGGCGACGATGGCCGTGCGGCTGGTGGATTGTTTGCCGAGTGCAGCGACGAGTTGCTGAATGTCTGCGGGGCCGCCATTGTGGACGATTTGCGGATTGGCAGGATCGGTGACGACGCTCGAGTTGGCGAGGGCTTTGAGGACGATAAGGACGTCTGGTTTGGTGAGCCGGAGCGCGAAGAACTGCTGGCTGACGAGGACATCGTCGTCCTTGACACAGCCCAGGGTGTTGCCGTCGGTCAGGCGCGGGAAGAGCTTGCTGCCGGCGGCGGGCCAGGAGGGAGTGGTGACCTGCAGAACCAGGCCGTCGCCACTGTTATCCCAGGCGAGCATGCCTTTGGAGTGGCCCCAGGGCGTGTCGCAAAAGGTGGTACAGCCTGCGATCGGAGGGTCGTTGTAGAACTGGTCATTCCAGACGACGAAGTTGAAGTCTCCGTTGTAGATCTGGTCGAAGGTGGCGCCGACGGGATCGGTGAGGGTGTCGCCGAGACAGTCGATGCCTTCCTGAAGAGTCTCATTTTCGCTGCTGGCGTAGACGAACTGCTGGCTGAATCCTGAATAGTATGGCTTTGGTTGGCCGCCGAACTGGCAGGCGCGGATGGCTTGTGCTTTGCAGCTGGGGAAATTGGCTGTGTTGAATTTGAAGGCAAACCACCAGTCGACGGGATTCTCCGCGCTGAGCAAAGGGAAAGGCGGCGGGGACGGAGCGAAACTGCGGGAGCCGCAACCGATCGCGCCGGAAATCGTCAGAGCGATGGCAAAGAGCACGAGGATGCGGGCGATCCTTTGCGGAGGACGCATACCTTGTTGATCGGCCTCTTCTGGCGGTTCTTCAGTGGGCTTGATCAGGAAGCCGGGTCGACCAAGACTCCAACCTGCTTGTTGCCCGCACAAATCACGGCAATGCAGAAGGTGTTTGCCGGAGCCACGGATTCGCAGGGCAATCTTTGACACGGTAGAGGTCAGGAGTTGTAGAGGTCAACTGGTGGAGTTAGAGTCTCCTCGTGCCTGCCATTTCCCGCGGACACTCTCATCGCAACGCGAATACGACTTTGCTCGCCTGCTCTTCCCTCCAGGAAAGGCTGCGAGCGGAACACAAGTTTTCCCTTCCTCCATTTCCACACCAATCCCTCGATTTGCACACAAATATTCCCCTCGACCTCGCGGGCTCGCGTGCCATAATCCTGACCAACGGGGAGAGAAATCTTCCTTAAGAAGAGAGCAGGCCCACTGAAACGATGGTCGGCAACGACCATCGCGCTTCCGGGAAACCGGAGGCCTTCAGAGTGCCGGGAGCTTCGCAGCGATGGGTTCGATGGTGTCCGGTTCGGCGGGTTCACACCCGCGGTTCCCGAGTACCCGTGAGAACAGAGTCTGATCCGGTAGCCGAGGCCGGGTCTTCGCAAATTCGGTCAGAAAAGGGCGCGATTCCTCCGAGAGTCTCGCCCTTTTCGCTTGATCCTGGCAGGTTCATGTCCCACTTCCAGCTACAACTCCGGTAACCAGATCGTGGATACTCACTCCCGGGAAGTGGGATACCACGGTCACCAGCCGCTCTTTACAGTGTGAATCAACATTCAGCCAGAAGTGAGGACGATCCGGAGCCGGCCAGCTCTTCAGTTCGCCTCGGCAGCAGACGCCCCATCAGGGAATCACGCTACCTGGCTTTCGCTCTTTCTGCCTTGTTCTCTCCGCGTGTTTTGCCTCCGTTTCTTTGCAAGCAGCGCCAGAACGCTGGATCCAGAGAGCAAACCCCTCTGTTGGCCGCTGACGCGTGTGTGATTTCGAACTGGCACCTGGCCAGTTTTGCCTGATCGCCCCCCGGTTCTCGCGTCGCCCATCCCCGATCAGTCACACTTTGTCCAGTTACTATGTGGGTACACATGCCCATTGATTACACTCTTGCGTGATTGACAACAGATAACTTTGGGTACACTGACAGCCTTGTGGAAAAACACCCATGGAACGTAACGAACAACAGTACGCGCAAGACCTTTATGGTGGGCTGATCGCCCGCTTTGCTCCGATCTCGGAACAGTCCAAAATCGCAATGACCGGGGGCGGCGTCCAGTGGAGATGTTCCGCTCAGCGCGGTTCCCGCTCCTGCTGGGTCGGGTGCTTCGAAGTCGGCGGCCCGGAATTCCTCACATTCTTTGAAGAGGACGACAGGAAAATCGCCACCGGACGCACCGGCTCTCACCCCGAAACGATTGACGCCATCTGGACCTGGCTCGACGGCGCTCCGCTCACGGCGATGTACGAACGCTTCGGTTTCGTCGACTGGGAGAAGCGTACGCTCATGGGCATTCGCGAAAACACTCTCCGCACCTTCCGCCCGCTGGGAACCGTCACCCGCAATGAGCTGACCGTCACACCCTCCGGCGTCTCCCATCTCTGGTTTCGCAGCCATACCCGCTCGGCCCACATCCACTTTGTCTCCCACTATCAGTCTCCTGAGGCCGTTTTCTACTGGGACGAGTGCGAGCTGTTCCGCTTTGAGGCAAAAGACCCTGCACCTCTGGGAGGAGTCCTCTCGCGGTGGCTCGCCGACAACGCGCCGCCCTCGGCTCTGCGCCGGGAATTCCCCTGGCTTGAGATCGGTCTGCTGGGGGACTTCTACGAAAGAGGCAATCCGGTCGAAGGCGAATTCCTCGAGAGCTGGAATCTGATGGAGGGCGTCTACGAAGGTTCGCGCTTCCCTCCCCGCACCATGGTGCTTCCCTTCATCGCCGAACTGCGTCGCGCCGGCTATGACAGAAAACTTCGCGCCGGTCAATCCATCTGGTCGCTTATCGTCTCCCGCTCCCGCCGCCCGCGGCTTCGCCCCGAGCAGCCTGTCGTTTCCTTTCAGTTCCACGAGAACAGCATGGAAGTCTACGCACGCGATCAGAAGGAAGAACGCCTCCAGCACATCCCCATCGCGATGACGGATACTGTTGAGCGCGTCCTGCGCGGCCTGACGGAACGCCCCATCGATTAACTGGTGGCGCCTGCCAAGCACTCCAACCTCGACCTCATCCCGGATCGGCAGCATCTGTCTTCGGCTGCCGATCCGCTCCGTTTCATCGACGTTCCTTCGTCCCGCATGGTGAGATTCACCAGGCTCGCTCACGCACAAAATCTCTTCCGCGGCGGACTATACTGGCGTCTGCTGTTTCGTCGCAGGAGAAATGATGCTGGCTTCTCGTCGTCGATTCCTGGGCGGCCTCGCCGCAGCAGGCGCGCTTTCTGCTCTTCCCTCTTCAAAACTCCTCGCTTCCGTTTCTTCCAGCTGTCCCTTCCGCCTCTCCGTCATCAATGACGAGATCTCCCCGGACTTCGACCACGCCGGCTCGGTCGCAGCCAACGACTTCGGCCTCCACTGGATCGAGCTGCGCAGCATGTGGAACAAGAACGTCACCGACCTCGACTCCAGCCAGATCGCAGAAGCCAATCGCATTCTGAAGAAGTACAGCCTGCGTGTCACCGATATCGCCAGCCCTCTCTACAAAGTCGACTGGCCTGGCGCCCCGCGCAAAAAGACGCAGGAGCGCGATCAGTTTCATGCTGCCGAGGATTTCGCGAAGCAGGATGCGCTCCTCACGCACTGCATCGAGCTCACTCGGGCCTTCTCCACCGACCGCATCCGTTGCTTCGACTTCTGGCGCATCGACGATCAAAAGCCGTATCGGGATGCCATGAACGAGAAGCTGCGCAAGGCCGCCGAAACCTGCGCGAAGAGCAATGTCATTCTCCTGCTCGAAAACGAAATGTCCTGCAACACCGGCACCGGCGAAGAAGCCGCCGCGGTCCTGAAAGCGATTCCCAACAAAAACTTCATGCTCAACTGGGACCCCGGCAACGCAGGCACTTTCCCCGACGAAGTTCCCTACCCCACCGCCTACGATCTCCTGCCCAAAGATCGCATCGGGCATTGCCACGCGAAGAATGTCACCCGCCTTCCCGGCGGCAAATATCAATGGGAGCCGGTCGGCACCGGCGTCGTGGACTGGGTCGGCCAGTTGCGCGCCCTGCGCACGGACGGCTACCGCTACGCCGTCAGCCTTGAAACCCACTGGCGCGGTGCAGGCACTCCCGAGGCCTCTTCTCGCAAAAGCATGGCCGACCTGAAGAAAGCGCTGGAAGAATCCGGCGCAACCTGCTGATACTTATCGAGTTCTTTTTCAAACGGAGAAAGCATGATCACTCGTCGCGAATTTCTGGACACCATGGCAGTGGGGGCCGCTGGGCTCGCCGTCGGCAGCACCGCAAAAAGCTACGCCCAGATTCTGGGCGCCAACGACCGCCTCAACTTCGCCGTCATCGGTCTCCACAGCCGCGGCTATGCTCATCTCTCCGCACTCGCCGCCAACAGCAAGACGTCCCGTATCGCCTGGATCTGCGACGTGGAGAGCAATTTCATGGACAAGTTCGGCGCCGAAGCGCAGAAGGAGTTGGGATACGCGCCAAAAACCGAGGGCGACTTCCGCAGGATCCTGGAGCGCAAAGATATCGATGCCATCTCCATCGCCACGCCGGACCACTGGCACGCGCCCATGGCCATCGCCGGCGTTGAAGCGGGCAAGCACGTCTACGTCGAGAAGCCCTGCAGCCACAACCCGGCCGAAGGCGCGCTCCTCATTGCCGTCCAGAAGAAATACGGCAAGGTTGTGCAGATGGGCACCCAGCAGCGCTCCTCTCCGCACACCATCGAGATCGTCCAGAAGATCCACGACGGCCTGATCGGCCGCGCCTACTACGGCTATGCCTGGTATGTGAACACGCGCAAGTCCATCGGCTTCGGCAAAGAAGCGCCCGTTCCCTCGACCCTCAACTGGGATCTCTGGCAGGGACCTGCGCCGCGCCGCCCCTACAAGGACAATTACCAGCCTTACAACTGGCACTGGTTCCGCATCTGGGGCACCGGCGAGGCTCTCAACAATGGCACCCACGAAGTGGACGTCTGCCGCTGGGCTCTCGGCGTCGACTATCCCAACCGCATCACGGCCGCGGGTGGCCGCTACGCATACAAGGACGACTGGCAGTTCTACGACACCCTCGTTACGAACTTCGAATACGACGACAAACTCATCGCGTGGGACAGCCGCAGCTGCAACGGCATGCGCGTTTACGGACGGGACCGCGGCTCCACCATCATGGGCACCACCGGCTCCGTCCTTGTCGATCGCGATGGCTACGAAGTCTACGACCTCAATGGCCACAAGACCGGCGAATTCCGTGTTCAGAAGGAAGCCACGTCATCTGCGGACCTGGTCGGCCGCGATTCCATGACCAACGACCACTTCGCGAACTTCATCGCCGGCGTCACCCACGGCGAGAAGCTGCATGCCCCCGTTGAAATCGGGAACGTCGCTGTGACCATGCTTCAGCTCTCCAACATTTCCTGGGAAGTGCAGCGCGAGCTGAAACTTGATCCCAGCGACGGCAAGATCCTCGGCGACTCCGAAGCCATGAAGGGATGGGGCCGCGAATACGAAAAAGGATGGGAGCCGCATCTGTGAGCGATTTCATGAAAACGAATCCAGCAACGACACTCTCTCGTCGCGATCTCCTCCGGACTACCGCACTGGCTTCGGCGGCGGCCCTCGTTCCCGGTTCATCCTTTGCCGATCTGACCCCGGCTCCTGCAGAAGAATCCCCCGTGCGCCTCGGTCTGGCGAGCTACACCTTCCGCAACTTCACCCGCGACCAGATGATCGGGTTCATGAAGGACCTGCGCGTCTTCGACCTGAACGCCAAAGACGCGAAGGACCATCTCCCGATGGACCCGGTCGCCGAAGCCCAGGCGGTCTCCGACTACACCGCGAACGGCATCCGCCTCCACGCCGCCGGCGCCATCTACTTCCGCGAAGCCGCCGAGGACGACATCCGCAGCAAGTTCGAATACGTGAAGCGCGCCGGGATTAAGGTCATCGTTGCCGGCGATCCCTCACCGGAGACCCTGCCGCGCATTGAGAAATTCGTCAAGGAATACGACATCCGCCTGGCCATCCACAACCACGGCCCCGAGGACAAGCTCTGGCCCTCGCCCCTCGACATTCTGAAGGACATCAAAGGCATGGACCCGCGCATCGGCTGCTGTATCGATGTGGGGCACACCGTCCGCGCCGGCACGGACGTTGTCGAAGCCATTCATCAGGTTGGCGCAAGACTCTTCAACATGCACATGAAGGATCTGACCGACTTCCACGACAAGGGCAGCCAGGTCGCCGTCGGCGATGGCAAGATGCCCATCCGCGCCATCTTTGAGGCACTCATCAAGCAAAAGTACCAGGGCTTCGTCGATCTCGAATATGAGGTCCATGCCGACGACCCGATGCCCGGCGTCTCGAAGAGCTACGCCTACATGCGCGGCGTTCTCGCCGGCATGGGGTATTCAAAACACGTCTAAGCAGACGCCATTCAGACCCGGACCTGTTTCTTTCCGGAGAGTCGTAGCCTTTGTTGGGGACAGAAATACCCCCGAAGTAGCAGCCCTTCAATTCCAGGTCGCGACTTATACTAATCGCCACTGCTGCCGATAGATCAGGCAGATATGTAGGCGCGCACCGTCGGTGCGCGCGACGAGTAATCCTGACGCGCGATGCGATTTTCACCGATCCCGGCTCTCCGCGTGCCAGTTGCATTCACAGGCTGAGGGACCGGATCGTGAATCCCGCAAGAGTCTGCGCGCTCGCGCTTTTTTTAGCCAACTCGCTCGCCGTGCAGGCTCAGAGTAAGCCTCCCTCGCTCCCTCTGATTCGGACCGCGCGCCAGGCGCATACTCTGTCCCGTGAGCAGGCGGCGCTCGGATATCCGGTGCATCTCGACCGCGCGCAGATCACGTTTACGGTGGCGGGATACGCCTTTGTCCAGGATCGTACCGACGGAATCTTCGCGCTGACCGCGCCGTTGCCTCAGACTCTCCATGCCGGCGATCTGGTGAGCGTCACCGGTGTGACCGCTACCGGAGATCTGGTACCGATCATCGAACGGGCACGCTTCCAGATCTTCGGCCATGCGCCGCTGCCTCCCGCACCCCTGATCAGCATGGACCGTCTGACAATGGGGGCCTGGGACTCGCAACTGGTCACGCTGGAGGGGATCATCCGATCCCTGACTCCGATTCCCGGCGTGGCGAGGAAGTCCTCCGATGCGGTGCCTGCGGAATGCGCAGCCCTCATTGCTTCGGGGCAGGATCAGGTGGAGATCGTGGCTGTGAGCGCCCCGGACTGCGATCGCAGGGATTTGGTGGATGCAAAGGTGCGGGTCAAAGCAGTGGCTGCAGGGCGATTCAATCAGCGCAGGCAGCTCATCGGGATTCGAGCTTTCACGCAGGACTTGTCGTCGCTTCAGGTAGAAGAACCAGCACCCGCAGATCCATTTCGACTTCCCCTCACCGATACGGCCGGGGTGATGCGCCTCGACCGGCGCGATCCCGGCCACCGAGTGCGAGTGAGGGGAATTGTCACTTCCACCTGGGGATCCCAACAGTTTTCACTGATGGACTCGAAGAACGGGATATTCGTCCATACCGACGTCCCCGTTCAGTTGGCAGTCGGCCAGGTACTGGACGTCGTCGGCTTTCCTTCCTGGGGCGGATACACCTCAGTCCTTGAAGACGCGATCTACCGCCAGGATGGCCACGCGCCTGTCCCTCTGCCTGCAGTGTTGACCCCGTCCAAAGCGCTTGAGGGGAATTACGACGCCGAGCCGATCATGGTCGAGGGCCTGCTGCTTTACAAATCACGCACCTCCACCGAAAAGACCCTCCTGCTCACCGACAGCGGCACAATGTTCACCGCCGCGGTTCCCGCCGGTGCTCCAGGGAGTTTCGACGACATTCAGCCCGGGAGCCGCCTCCGCATCACCGGCATCTGCCAGATCGAAGTCACTCCTGACAAGACTCCGAAGGCCATGCGAATCCTTCTGCAGTCGCCCGCGGATGTGCTCGTTTTGTCGCAGCCTCCGTGGTGGACCTCACGCAATGCTCGGATTGTCGCGGCCCTTCTGCTGGCTACAGTGGCTCTGGTCGTCACCTGGAACGTTGTTCTCCGCCGCCGGGTGCGCACCCAGACGCGGGTGATCGGCGATCAGCTTGAAGAAGCCAACACTCTTCGCCGCCAGGCCGAGGCCGCACACAAAGAGAAAAGCGATTCACTCGCCAGCGTCCTCTCCCTGCAGCGCGACCTCCTCGATGCCCAGGAGAAGCTCCGCCATCAGGCCACCCACGACGCCCTCACCGGCCTTTGGAACCGGCGCGCTCTTCTCGATCTTCTCGGCAAGGAAATCGAGCGCTGCTGCCGTACCCAGTCCTCCATGGGCATCCTGATGCTCGACGTCGATCACTTTAAGCCCGTCAACGATAGCTTCGGCCACCTCGCCGGCGACCAGGTCCTGAAGGAGATCGCCCATCGCATCGCCCAGGCCACCCGCGGCTACGACATCTCCGGCCGCTACGGCGGCGAAGAGTTCCTGATCCTTCTCCCAGGGTGCAATCGCGAGCAAACCGAAGCCGGAGCCGAGCGCATTCGCACCGCCATCGCAGCCGAACCCTTCCATGCTTCCGGGTCCGCCCTCTCGATCACTGCCAGCATCGGCGCCACCGTCGCCCCCGAGTGCGCCGGCTCCGAAACGGAAATCCTCGGCCTCGCCGACCTGGCCCTCTACCAGGCCAAAAGCTCCGGACGCAACCGCACCATCCTGTGCCTGTCACCGGAAGAGATCCCTATCGCTGTTAAGTGAGTTTTGCGGGCTGCGGAAGCAGCCACGTCTTGATCCACCGCTGCGCCGGCCGCTCGATCCATTTCATTGCCAGCACCGCTGCCAGAACCAACAATCCATAGCTCAGCCACGGATCGAACTTCGCCAGCCCCAACCGGGTCAGGATATTCGATTCATGGATCATATTCCATAAATTAAAGTGCAGAATATACAGGCAATAGCTCGCCTGCCCGACTGCGACAAACGGAAAGAACCCAAAGAAACTCGCAATCGGATTCTTCCCAGCCAGCCCCAGTACCGCCAGCGCAAACAGCGGCATCATCAGCCCGTCGTGCATCATCACGTACGGGAACAGCTCTCCGAAGTACAGCATGGTGTAGATACCCGCCATCCCCAGCGCGCCGAACAGCAGCCTCTTGCGCGCCGCCCGCGGGATCAGCGCATCCAGATCCGCCAGCACAATCCCGAACAGGAAGGACGGGACATGAGGCGGTGGCGAAAACTTCAGCGCTCGCATCCAGAACGCGTCAGTGTACCGCCCCGGATGCGGGTCTCCATCCGGATGCAGCCCCATGTAGAGCCCTGGCAGCACCATCCCCAGGCACCACAGGCCGAGGAGAATTCCCACCAGCGCCCCCGGTCTCTTCGGCCGCTTCCACAGAATCACCAGGGGGAAGATCAGATAGAAGAACGCCTCGGTGCACATGGTCCAGGCCGGCGTGTTCCAGAAGGTCGACAGCGACGGGCTCCAGCCCTGCAGCAGCATCGGCGTCAGCACAACGCCCCAGGCAAACTGCGTGTGGCTGCGGGCATGCCATTCCTGCATCAGCATGCCAATCGAAATCACCAGCGCGAACAGATAAATCGGATACAGCCGCGACACGCGTGCGACCCAGAAACTGCGCGTGCTCAGTTGGCCCTTCTGCGCCCGGTCCGAGTAGTTATAGGCCAGCACGAATCCCGACAGCAGCAGGAAGAAGCTCACTGACGTGAACCCGTTGTTCACAACCGGAGCAAAGGGTCCAAACCACTTTGGGTTGCCAAAGTGGAAGAAAACGATGTTCAGAGCGGCAAAGGCTCGTAGCCCGGTCAGCGCCGGAAGGCGCTCCTTTTTTGACTTCACCACTTCCGGCTTGCCCGCCGGTGCCTGTCGTGGGGGAGCCGGTTCCCAGGTGGGAACCGGTACGACCTGGACTTGTGCGCTCAGAAGCAGTCTCCTGTTAAGGTTCGTGGCTTCGATCGAAAACCTGAGCTTCGTTTCGGAACGGGTCTCCTGTCCGGAGCCATCGCTGGCCGACGGACAGGAAGCTGCTTCAGGCTGTCACCAGTGAGCCGACCTTCTCCCCGGAGATGACCCGGAGGATGTTTCCGGTCTGGTTCAGATTGAAGATGATCATGGGCAGATTATTGTCCTTGCACAGACTCACTGCGGTGGTATCCATCACCTTTAACCCCAGCCGCAGGATATCCATGTAGGTTATCTGGTCAAATTTCACCGCGTCCCTTGAGATGACCGGGTCGGCATCATAGATGCCCTCCACTTTTGTCGCCTTAAGTAACACATCTGCTTTGATTTCCATCGCCCGCAGGGACGCCGCCGTGTCTGTGGAAAAGTAAGGATTCCCTGTCCCGGCCGCAAAAATCACGACCCTTCCCTTTTCCAGATGCCGGATCGCCCGCCGCCGGATATAGGGCTCGCACACCTGATTCATCTCGATTGCCGACATCACTCGGCAAAAAACGTCCCGCTTCTCCAGCGCATCCTGGATCGCGAGCGCGTTAATCACCGTCGCCAGCATGCCCATGTTGTCCGCCGACACGCGGTCCATCTCTCGCGCCTGCTCGGCTACGCCGCGGAAGAAATTCCCGCCGCCCACCACGAGGGCGATTTCCACGCCCATCCTGTGAACCTCGGCCAATTCTCCGGCAATTTCGTGGATACGAATCGGATCGACGCCGAAGCCCTTCCCTGCCGCCAGGGCCTCGCCGGATAGCTTGAGAACCACCCTCTTATACATGCCATTTGAAGTATCGCATGGTACCTGGCCGCAACGAAGACCGTTCGTCCACCGCTGCGGTACGGCCGAGACGGCCGCCGTGCCGGCTTGGCAGCAAACGCATGCGGCGATCTGCTGCCCAATTAGCTCTTTGTAATGGCCTCGCGGCGACCCTATCGCCCGCCCTTCGCGGCTGCGTCGGCCGCGGTGACTCCCAGCGCGAAGTCCGAGTTATCCGAGCTCCGGCTCATCACCGGATGCTGCCCTACATTCGCTCCACCCGATTTCGCATCCGCAGACACACGGTCCGACACTTCTTTCGCCACCGTGGCATAGATCTCGCTCATCGGGTCCATGCCATGGTTCGCCTTCATCGCCTGCAGCAGGTAATAGGTAAAGTAGCCGTGGTGCAGCTGATCGCTCTCCAGCGACTCCTCGTCCGACCGTGCGGCCGCAATCACAATGCGACCCGAACCTTCGGCCATCCGATCCAGCGTTTCCGCCCCAGGCGCGGCATTGGCCACGCCCTTCCCCATCAGCTTCGAGGCGTTCATTACCGCGCCGCCGCTGTAGCAGGTATCCAGGATCACCGCCGTCCGCAAAGCCCTCATGCGCGTAGCCACCGCATCTGCCAGCTCCACCATCGGCAGCGCCGTCGCGTACAGCGCGTCCTGGTCAGGATCGTTGGCATCTTTGATTTCGGTATCGTACGTGACGATGTAGTTCGCGCCGCCCGCCGAATCCAGCGTCCGAGGCGATCCGTGCGTCGCCACATAGATCACCACCAGATCGTTGGGCTGCGCGCGCCGTGCGATCCAGTTCAGTTGCTCCTTGATGTTCTTCGTTGTTGCCTGATCGTCGGTCAGCACACGCACGTTCTCGGGTGGAAAGCGCCCGATATTCGGGTCCTTCAGCTCGGCCGCAAACGCCACGGCATCCTGGGTCGTATAGTTCAGCCTCGGAACGGCGCGATCCGCGAAGCGGCTGATCCCTACTATGAGCGCCCACTTGCTCTGCACCGGGCCTGCCACCGCGGGCGTGCTCGGCGGCGGTTCACCCGTTTGCGCAGCGCGGGCCGTGAGTGCGCGGCTGTGGGTTGGCGTGGCCAGCACAAAGGGATTCAGCCCCTCCTGCATCGCCTCAGAGCCGAACATCTTCGCTTTGCTCAGCGAATACTGCGCCAGCCGCGCGTCTCCCAGCCGCTGCTCCACCAGGCCGCGGTAATACCAGGCATCGCCCAGCTCGGTGCAGGTCTCAACCGCGTGCTTCAGCAGCTCCAGCGAATCCTCGAACGCATCGCTGTCGCTGGTGGGCCTCACCCGCTCCAGGGCCTGCACTACAAGATCCTTCCCCGCACCACAGCGCTCGTCCTGGCCCCGGGCGCCCGCGCAGCAGACAGTGGCCAGCAGCGCCGTCGCGATCGCAACCCGAGCCCGCATCGCCGTCAATTCCCGCTCGCCAGCTCGTGCGCCCAGCGAATCTTCATCGCGCTTACCACCGTCGGGCTCACCCCACTCGCCTCCAGGCGCCGCCGTGCATCCGAGCTGAGATCGAAGTCCACCGCCTTGGCGGTCTTCACCGTCTCTGTGATCGTGTCATCGGCAACGCCCGCCTTCACCATGGCGACGATCTGCGCGTTGGTCAGCGCCCGAGGCGAATTGGCCGACTGGATCACTCCGCTGTGCGGCGTGGTTTCATGATGAGTGGCAACCGGCTTCGGCTTCAACGATGCCGGCGCAGGTTTCGACTCCACCGCAGCAGGCTTCGGCGCGGGAGGCGGATTTTCCGCCACCATCACCTCCGCCGGAGCATTCTTTTCCTGCTCCAGCTTCCGGTAATGCATAATCGCCGTCTCGATCCGCGTCTGCGGTCCCAGGAAATACTTCTCGCTCGGTTTCGCGTCGACAGCCTTGCCATAATCGATCGCCGCCTCCTGCAGAAACTTCATCGCCGACTTTGAATCGCCTGCCGCGTACCCCAGCGCCTCATTCGCCACCCCAATGTCGTACCACCGGTAGGCATCTTCATCTCGTTTCGACATTGGCTGCGCCGTCTCGAACGTCTCCAGCGCTCGCTCCCACAAACCCGCCTCGGCTGCCTTGTCTCCCTCGTCGATCGGCCCCTTGTTCTTCGCCAGGAACACCTCGATCGTTTCCTTCGTATTCACAATGTTCTCGGCGATCCGGTGCACCGCCGAATCCAGCATCAGTGAGCGCAGCTCCGGCGGGGTCGGCGCCTGATCCTCCTGGTCGTCGTTGCCCTTGCTGCCCTTCATCCGATGCCACGAACTATGCAGGCCTCCCATAATCCCGTGGGATACGTTATTGCCGGCGCTGTCGAACTGCTGGTCGTAATTCACCGGCACGTTATCCGATCCCAGCACTCGCCCTTCCCGCGTCTTTACCTGAAGGGACACGCTCAGATGACCGGTGATGCGCGTGTTCACCGTTGCCGGCTGATTCCCAATCGCCGCCTGCTTGACAAAAATAGGCGACGGATGATCGTAGTTCGTGATCTGACAGTTGACCGTCACCTCCGGATTGTTCTCGTCATCCTGCAGCTCCGGATTGTCCTTCAGCAACTCCGTCTCCAGCTGCGTTTGCAAATCGCTGGCCAGATCCGCCTGGTCCGCATGGTCCGCATGGCCTGTGACGCGCACCCGGATCGTGTTCCCAGGCAGGTGGTACAACGCCGGCAGCTTGCGATCCAGGTTCACCTTCGTCTTTGCCATTCCAAAGTTCTGCCCCTGGACCGGCACCGCCATGGACGCAATCGCTAAAGCTGCCACGGTCGCAGTTTCAATCACCCTCATCGCTCACTCCCTCGGTTCTGAGGCCCTCGAGGTCTTACTGGGGGCTTATCGCTTTTCTCCGGCTTCCAGCCGCCCGCCCATCGCTCACTGCGGGTTTCCCGCCACTGTGTCGGTTCTTTTCCTGTTCTTCCAGCTTCTGCCGCCGCCATCTTCACCCGTGCCTGAATCCCCGGCCGAAGCGGGCTCGCCGCGCTGCTCCTGCGGTGCTTTGCGTCTGCCTGGGAGGGGTCCCCATCATAGCAATTCTTCACACATTCAGACACGCTTTTCTTCGCGCCGTGCTTTTGGCGCCCGCCCTTTGAGGACGGCCCCATTCCGAGTCCCAGACGCGAAAAAGCGCGACCGGAATCGATCGCGCTCAAGACCGCTGAGTTGTTGACGGGTTTTGTCTTATCTAAAAACAACCGGACCGGACAGTCCGGGTAACAAGTAACGTACGTAATCAACTTTCAACTTGTGTGTTACTCCAGCCCACCTGCCCGGCGCAGCGTCGCAATATCCAGCTTCTTCATCTGCAGCATCGCCTGCATCGCGCGCTTCGCGCCTTCCGGGTTCTTTCCCTGCATCAGTTCGCTCATATTCGCCGGCGCCACTTGCCACGACAAGCCAAATTTGTCCTTGAGCCATCCGCATTGCACCTCACTCCCTCCGGCGGACAACTTATCCCACATCTCATCAAGTTCAGCCTGCGAGTCGCAGGGGATCACAAACGAAATCGATTCGTTGAACTTGAAATGAGGCCCGCCATTCAGCGCCATGAACTCCACATCGCCGATCGTGAACGTCGCCGTCATTACCGAACCAGGCTTCCCCGGCCCACCTTCCGGGTACCGAGTCACGATCCCGGCCTTTGCATTCTTAAAAACAGAGACGTAAAACTGCACGGCCTCCTCGACGTTATCGTCGAACCACAAAAACGGCTGGATCGCCTGCACAAACACCTCCCCATCAATTCAGTTACCAGCTACCGGCTCCTGGCGCCGAAGGCGCGTCCGCCTGGACGGCCAGTCCCGGCCAGCACCTCCGGCTATCGCTCCGATCACCAGCAGCGGCTCCTTCCCCGTCGCAACCGCCTCCGGCAGCGGATCGTCCGGCGAGTCGTGCGACAAATCCTCCTGGCACGCGAAGAAACGCAGGAACGGCCGGCGCTTCTTGCTGTCGTGATCGCGGATCGTTCCCCGCAGCACTGGATATCGTGCCTCCAGTGCATCGAGGACCCGTCGCAAAGTTACCGGCTCGGCGACCTCCACCGTCACTTCGCCGCTCAGTTGCGCCAGTACGCGCAGATGATGCGGCAACTCCACCCGGATCATGGAAGCGTTTGGACCTCTACCGACAACACCGCCGGCAAGTCGCGCACGATCGGCTTCCAGTGATCGCCCGCATCCGGCGAAACATACACCTGGCCGCCCGTCGTGCCGAAATACACGCCACACGTGTCCAGCGAATCGACGGACATCGCATCGCGCAGCACGTTGACGTAGCAATTCTGCTGCGGCAGCCCCTCCGTCATCGCCTCCCACTCATTGCCGCCCGTCTTGCTGCGCCACACCTGCAGCTTGCCGTCCAGCGGATAGTGCTCGGAGTCGCTCTTGATGGGCGCCACGAAAATCGTCTCCGGCTCGTGTGCGTGAACGTCGATGGCAAATCCGAAATCCGTCGGCAGATTGCCACTCACCTCGCGCCACGAGTCGCCCGCATCGTCGCTGCGCATTACGTCCCAGTGCTTCTGCATGAACAGCACCCCAGGCCGCCGCGGATTCATCGCGATGTGGTGCACGCAATGGCCGACCTCGGCATCCTGGTCGGGAATGAACTGCGAGCGCAGCCCTTTGTTGATCGGCTTCCAGGTCTTACCGCCGTCATCGGTGCGAAACGCCCCCGCCGCCGAAATGGCAATGTAAATCCGGTTCGGATCCTTCGGGTCCAGCACAATGGTGTGCAGGCACATCCCGCCCGCGCCCGGTTGCCACTTCGGACCCGTTCCATGGCCGCGCAACCCAGGCAGCTCCTGCCAGGAATGTGCGCCGTCTTTTGAGTGGAAGATGGCCGCATCCTCCACGCCCGCGTATACCTCCTCCGCGTTCGTCAGCGACGGCTCCAGATGCCACACCCGCTTGAATTCCCAGGGATGCTGCGTGCCGTCGTAAAACTGGTGGGTCGTCAGCGGCTTTCCTGTTTCCGCGGATGTGTCGTAGACGAATCGGTTCGACTCGCCCATCGGCCAGCCCTGCGGACTCTTCTGCACCCCGCCGCCCGGCGCCGCCCAGGTCTTCCCGCCGTCGTCCGATCGCTGGATCACCTGCCCCGACCAACTGCTCGTCTGCGAAACATAGATCCGGTCCGGATTCACCGGCGATCCCTTCATGTGGTAAATCTCCCACCCCGCGAAGAACGGCCCGCTCACGTCCCAGTGCTCGCGTTTGCCGTCCGCCGTCAGAATGAAGGCGCCCTTTTTCGTCCCCACCAGCACTCGCACTTTGCTCATGCAGAATCCTCCTCATTTCAATGCGTGGTTGCACGGAACAGCCACTCACCGCGCCGTTGCCGAACGCCGAACGCTGTTTTTCAGGCTGCCATGGACGCCGGTTGCGACACGTTGATCATCCACGGCGTGCCGAATCGATCCACCAGCTGCCCGTATCGCCTAGACCAGAACGTCTCCTGGATCGGCATCGTCACTTCGCCGCCTTCAGCCAACTCGCGGAAAATCCGTTCCGCGCTGTCGACGTCGTCCGCCTCCATGCAAACCGAGAACCCCTGCACCGGCTCGAAGTATTCCGGGGGCGCATCGCTGCCGTGAAGAATCTGATCCCCGATGTCCAGCCGCACATGCATCACCTTTTTCGCCAGCTCGGGATACTTCGCCGCCATCGGGCTGTCGCCAAAGTAGGACATCCCGGTGAGCTTCCCGCCCAGAATCCGCTCGTAGGTTTTGAACGCCTCTTCGCACTTCCCGCTGAAATACAGATACGGTGTCACCTTCATCGCCTTCTCCTTTTTGCTCCGTGAAATTGAACTACGAAACCCGCTCCCTTGTCTTCCGTTACGTCCTCCGCAACAGAACCGGTTCATTTTGGCGCGAAGCGCGTCCCCTGGGCCGGCCTGTCCTGGGCCCGCTGAGCCACGGCAGCAGTGGCGTTGGATCCATCTCCCTCCACCGTCGTCTCGTCTCCTCCAGCACCGCTTTGCGGTTCTTCGCTAACTCTGCAATCACCGCCGGCGGTGCGCCCGTGTCTTCGTGCTGCGCCCCCCAGATCAACAGCTCCAGCATCACTGGCGCCAGATCGATCCCCTTCTCGGTCAGCCGATAGATCACGCGCCGTCCATCTTCTTCGTCTTTCACGCCCGTCACAATCCCGCAGCGCCGCAGTTTCTTCAGTCGGTCCGCGAGCATGTTCGTCGCAATTCCCTCGCCCGACTCGACAAAATCCTGAAACCTTGTAAACCCACGCACCATCAGGTCGCGCACGATCAGCAGCGACCACCGGTCCCCAAAAACTTCCAGCGAAATATTGACCGGGCAGCCCGAACGATACTTCGGGGGTGTCTTGTCTGCCATGCGGGAAACATTAGCAAGAGTCACTTGCAGTATGCAAGTGATCTTTCCCACAAAAGTGACGAACAGGACAGCCGCCCTAAAACTATAGGGGCCGCTCCGTGAAGAGCGACCCCTCAAGTTCCTGCGTGAAACGATTTCGGTCGGCCGGTCCCTACTGCGGCGAAGTGCCCACGCCCGTGGCGGGCGCCGGTTGCGCCGTTCCCTGAGGAGGCGTTGCAGTGGAGTTCCCCGGAGTCTGCTCCTGTACTCCAATCGACTGCCCCGAAACCACCAGCGACACGCGACGGTTCGCTGCTCGCCCCGCATTGGTTGAATTATCGGCTACCGGATCCGCCATTCCGTATCCCTGAGCGGTCACACTCCCCGGTTGTACCCCCTGCTCGATCAGGAACGCCTGAACCGTCGTCGCGCGCTGCTGCGAAAGCTTCAGATTGTACTCATCCGAGCCAATATTGTCCGTATATCCTTCCACCTGGACTTTCAAATTCGGGTACGTCAACAGGATCCCGGAGATCTTTGCCAGCTTGACCTGCGCATCCGTCTTGAGTTCGTACTTATTGAACGCAAACAGCACGTCGGACATGTTCACGATCAGCCCGCGTGCGCTCTCCTGGGTCTGCAGCACCGAATTCAGCTGCTGCTTCAGTCTTTCTCGCATGTCCGCTTCCTGTTGGCCTGCCTGCGCAGCGGCCGCCTCAGCCGCCTGCTGCTGCGCCCTGGCTTTCTCGCTTTCGGCGCGCGCCGCCTCCTCCTGCTGCCGCGCCGCATCGGCCTGTGCCTTGGCCGCATCGGCCTGTGCCTCGGCCGCTGCCTGCTGGTTCGCAGCCTGCGCTGCCTGAGCCTGGGCCGCCGCCGCATCTTCCTGCGCCTTGCGCCGTGCCTCTTCGATCTTCGCCCGCGCCGCAGCCTCGTCGTTGGCCTTAATCTTCCGGATGGTCACAAGGCGCGCATCTTCGGCCGTCTGCACTGCCTCGCGCGCGTACGTAATCTCCTGCTTCATCTCCTTCTGGTGAAGGTCCATCGCCTGCGCGTTCTGCAAATCCTGCTTCGCATTCGCCATCACGTCCGGCGCATACTGCTCCGCACCCGCCGCATCGGCGATCTGCACTGCGTTGATCGCCTCATACAGCTCCAACGGCGAACGCTCATCCCGCGTGATCGGGTGCAGCACCGTGTGCCGCCCCGCCGTGTCCGTATAAGCCCCCCGCGGAAGCAGCGTGTAGTGCGCGTCCACCGTTTCCAGCACGCCTGCTGTCTTGTCGGGGAGCACGTAGTTCTGCATCACCACCAGATCGCTCGGCATCGTCACCGCAAAATACGGCTCCGCCGTCAGGATCAACCCAAACGACTGCAGATTCGTCGTCACCGTCGTATCCGCGTGCCCATGCGTCCACAACACCTCGCCCAGATTCTCCGGACGACCTTCCGGCGAGATCGCCCACAGCACATAGGTGAGATATTCCACCCCGAACCCGTTGGCCGGTCCCAGCCCCTCAAAGTGCGCCTTGATCTCCGTTCGTCCGTTCAGGCTGTTCACCTCCGCGGTGCCTTTGGCCATCGGCAGCAGCGGAGTCCCTTCAAATCCGATCTTTGTCGATCCGCTGCGATGAAAGTAGTTGATCGCGGGAATATCCCGAGCCACTACGTTGATCTTGTAGATTGGGATACCCTCGTCCGTTTGTCCTGCCGGCTGCTGTCCGTTCTGCGGCCAGTGATCCGTCGCGGTTGGGTTCTGCTCCTGCGCGCACAGGCATCCGCAACCTGCCAGCACTGCTCCGAAAATCCAGGCACTCTTCATCTCGCGTTCTCCTCGTGGGTCGACGGCCGAGACTTCTAGCCGTCACGTCCCTGGGATGCCTCTTTGCAAGGCAGAAGATGGCCGCGGCCCCGCAATCCGCAGCCACTCCGGTGCGCATCCCGCGCAGCCTGCTGCGCATCTCAGGGCGCGCGTCTCGACGCGAGGGAAACGAACAAGATCCCGAGTGAGTAAGATGAGCCCGATGCCCGTCGCCGCCATGTACCTCGAACTCCATATCGAGCATGCCCACTCCCTCAAGGACCGCCGCCAGGTCGTCCGCAGCCTGAAAGAGAAGCTCGCTCACGGCTTCAACATCTCCGTCGCGGAGATGGACGACGCCGTCACCTGGCAATCGGCCACCCTTGGCATCGCCGCCATCTCCGGTTCGCGCGACTATCTCACCGGACTCATGCAGCAGGTAGAAAGCGCCGCGGTCCGCATCGCCGAAGGCCTAGGTGCACAGATCGCCGTTTCCTGGGATTTCCTCGACTCCGATTCCGAAGCGTAATCTGGCAACCCTCGTCCTTCCTCCAGCCTCATCCGTCTATCACCAGGCTCTGGCTGCATCGTATCCCCTGCAACCTGTACCCTGTAACCTGTTCTCCCCGGAGGAATCCATGACAAAGAACCTTAGCGGTCCCTGGGCAGTTCTCACAGCTCTGACGTTCTCGATGTTTACCGTTTCCGCTCTCGCGCAACATCCGGCGGGCGGCCATCCGGCACCGGCCGGACATCCCGGTGCCGGCGCCCAGGCGCCTGTCAGACCGGTTGGACCCGCGCGTCCACCCGTCGGCGGCGGCTACATCCCTTCGCACGGCCCTCAGACTCGCACCCCGCTCCCGAAAGGCGGCCAGCCCGACCAGCCCAACCATCCATCCGCGCCGCATGTTCATACCAGCGACGGCCGCTGGGTGGGCCACACGGCTAACCCTCAGGCCTATCACCTCGACCATCCCTGGGAGCATGGCCGCTTCCCTGGCGCCATCGGCGCAGGCCAGATCTGGCGTCTCGCCGGCGGCGGTCCCTCCCGCTTCTGGTTCGGCGGATTCTACTTCTCCGTCGCTCCCGCCGACGTGGCGTATTGCGACGGCTGGGACTGGGCTTCCGACGACATCGTCCTCTATCCCGATCCCGACGATCCCGGCTGGTACCTCGCCTACAATCCGCGGCTCGGCATTTACGTACACGTGATGTACCTGGGCTCTTAGCCGGCACCCCGAAAGCATCGCGCCCTGCGAATCGAACGCGCGAAGCAACATGGCCCGTCCAGCGGGAATCTCTCCCAAAGAACGGGCCATGGGGTGGCGCGCGTAATCCCCGGCGGCTGGAACGGCACAAAGTCGAACGCCGCGCTTTGGTGCACACTACTCCTACAGGGATTTGCATGCCTTTTGAACGCTCGTCGGGCCTCCTGCTGCACATTGCCTCTTTGCCTTCGTTCGGTGGCATCGGCGACCTCGGCCCCGCCGCGTACGCCTTCGCCGATTTTCTGGCTGCTTCAAAGCAGCGCCTCTGGCAGGTTCTCCCGCTCGGTCCCACCGGCTACGGCAACTCGCCCTACGCCGCGCTCTCTGCCTTCGCCGGCAATCCGCTTCTCATCTCGCTTGAATTCCTCGCCGACCGCGGCTGGATTGAGCACGAGCGTCTGGCCAGCCTGCCCGGCCGTTCGGGCCCGATCGACCACGAAGCCGTTACCGCAAAGAAGCTGCCTCTGCTCGAAGAAGCCGCTCGCAACTTCCTCCATATCCACACACCCGAAGAGTGGTCCACCTTCAACGATTACTGCGCCACCAACGCGACTTGGCTCAATGACTGGGCGCTCTATTCTGTCCTCCGCCGCAAATTCAACTACGCTTCGTGGAACGACTGGTCCCGCGAAGTGAAGCACCGCGATCCCGCCGCCCTCGATCGGCTGCGCCAGGAACACGCCGAAGAACTCGCCACCGTCCAGGCCCTGCAATTCGCCTTTAACGAGCAGTGGAGTGCCCTGCGCGACTATTGTGCCGCCCGAGACATTCGCTTCATTGGCGACATCGCCATCTTCGTCAACTACGATTCTGCCGACGTCTGGACCCACCCCGAGCTCTTCGAGCTCAACCCTGACCTCTCGCCGATCCGCGTCGCCGGCGTTCCGCCCGATTATTTCTCCGCCACGGGCCAGCGCTGGGGCAATCCCCTCTACAAGTGGGATGTCCTCCGCCAATCCGGCTTCGCCTGGTGGGTCGACCGCATCCGCCGCGCGCAGTTCCTCTACGACGTGATCCGCCTCGACCACTTCCGCGGCTTCGAAGCCTACTGGGCCATCCCGGCACAGGAAGATACCGCCGTCAACGGCCAGTGGATCAAAGCCCCGGGCACCGCGCTCTTCCAGACCCTCCGCGACCGTCTGGGCGAACTCCCCTTCATCGCCGAAGACCTGGGCCTCATCACCAAAGAAGTGGATGCGTTACGTGAACAGTTTGGCCTTCCCGGTATGAAGGTGCTGCAGTTCGGATTCTCCGGCCGCGGCGCCCACATCCACCTGCCTCACCGATTCGTGACGAACACGGTGGCTTATACCGGCACCCACGACAACGACACGACTCGCGGCTGGTGGGAGCACGGCGCCAGCGAAACCGAGAAGGCCGCCGCCCACGCCTACCTTGGCGTCCCCGCAAACGGATCTGTCGTCTGGCCGCTCATCCGCGCCACCGCTTCTTCCGTCGCCGACCTCGCGCTCTACCCCGTCCAGGACATCCTCGAACTTGGCAGCGAAGCCCGCATGAACGTTCCCTCCCGCCCGAACGGCAACTGGAGCTGGCGTTGCCCGGAAAACGCCCTCACCTCCGAACTCGCTCAGAAGCTCGGCGCTCTCACCGAAACCACCGATCGCGACAAGCACGACCCGCCATCGTGATGGTTGCCTGGGTCCGGGATGTGGTTTTTTTCGCGTGCTCCACATCCCTGAACGCGCCCAACGGCGAACAGCATGAAGCGCGACTGAATCTGTGGCGTCGCTACCTGCCCCACGAGACTTTCACTTCCCGCAAGAGGGTGTCTCGTTACCAACCCATTGAAATTGCGTCCGAGTAGCCCATGGACCGGAAGCAACCGACCCTTTGTCGGACAGAACCCAGGCCTCGGCCCTCAGAAGCGAACTCACAAGTTCCTGCTTCTCGCTCTTTGTCACGCAAGCTGAAGTATTCGGCTGTGCATCCTCCATCTCAGCCTCACGGCCACGTCCGGCGAGGCTGCGAGGTCGACCAGCCGCGCAACCTCGCCAGGAGCGTCACCGTGGAGTAGATGCTCGCGGACGCGCGTTACTGCTTATGGAACAGCAGCGTCATGGCCGCGGAGCCGGGAGCCGGCGTGAAGTCCGTCTCGCTGATCGTCTTGCCGTCCAGGCTAAGCGCGAACGTGTTTTCGCGCCGCACCTTGCCGTCGTCGCCGGCATAGAAGACCTTCAGCGTGTGCGGGTCGATCGCCTTTACCGCCATAGTCCCACCCAACACAGGAACCTTCGTCGGCGTGCCGTCCAGGTTGCAGCTGATCGGCGTGGGGCTGTCGGTCTCCTTGAAGGCCACGCTGTCGCCCGTCACCTCGATGCCCAGCACGCCGGTGTCCTGCGACTCCGAAAAGCTGACCGGCTTCCACACGCCCGCCACGCCCGGCCCGCCCGAGACCCGCCTGGAGACGAAGCTCATGCTGTACGGGCTGCCATCCGCCGGCGTGAAGTCCATCTTCCGCGACATGGTCGAGCCAGTAACGGTCACATGGTTCGTGCTGACCGGCTTGCCGTCCTTGCTGGTGCTCACCGTGTAGCCCGTCGCGGACTTCACACAGGTGATGTCGTTGCCGGCGGCGTTGGTGTGCGGTTTGCCATCGCACACCACCTCGGGGCTGGCGGTGCCGCCGCCGGAGGTAACGGTGTATCCCTTGGCGTCGGTGGCGATGGAGAAGGTCGCCGCCTCGTAGTGGAACGAGCTGGGCTCGGCCTTCCAGGAGCCGTTCCATGGGTTCACATCCTGTGCAACACCGGCCGCAGCCGTGCCCGCCAACAACACAAACGTACAACAACGCATCACGAGATGCTTCATAGAAAACTCCTCATTCAGAATTTGGAAAGATTTTGTGGTGGCCCAGGGCCGACCGGCATTAGCGAAACCCGCACCAGCATAGCTGCGCAGAACGGCCCCGGCTTGAATCGACGACAATATTACACCCCACCCGGCCGCTAACAAACCTCAGGCACAAGGGATTGATTCCGCGCGGTCACCCACTCCCTATTCGCTCGTACCCAAAAACACTGGAAACTCCCCAAACACCGCCCTCAGGGGCAGCCGCCCATCCGCCTCCGCCCGCACCACTTCTCCAGTGAAAACATTCTCCAGCGCCACGCCGGCCATTTCCGGCACCAGCAGGTCCCCGCGCCCCCACGCGCCGTTGAGCGGCAGCCGCGCCTTCCCACCCATCAGGGTGTAAGCAAAGCGCGGGACCACCACCAGCACCCGTCCTCCGCGCGTAAACCCCAACACATGCTCGCCCAAACCATTGGTAGCTGTCACCGGCACATATTCGCCGCGCCGGAACGTATCCGCCATCCGATTCCGCAGCTGCAGCGCCCGATGAATCGTCCACAACTTCACCCGCCCATCCTCCAGCCGTTCGAGAACGTCGTGGCACACCGCCAGCTCTCCCAGGCTCGTTGCCTGCTCCTGCAGCCACGCCAGCGCCTGCCGCCGCCCTTCATAGTCAACGGGTCGACGGTTGTCGGGGTCCACCAGGCTCAGGTCCCACATCTCCGTTCCCTGATAAAAGTCGGGCACCCCGGGCGATGCCACCTTCAGCACCACCTGCGCCAGTGAGTTCACTGCCCCAAAGATCCGCAGCGCCGGCAGAATCTCATCCATCGTCTCCACAAAGCGCGGCTCCCGCTTCCGCGCGTCCGGCATCAGGATCGCCCGCAGGAACCCATGCACAGCGTCCACGTACGCCGGGTTCGGATTCGTCCAGCTCAGGTTGACCTTGGCCTCGCTCAGCGCCTTGGTCATGTACTGCTGCATTCGATCGAGAAACTCCTCGCGCCCATCGGTGCCGCGCATCCGCCACGGCCACGCCCCGGCCAGAGTCTGGTAGATGAAGTATTCCTCGTTCGCGCTCGGCGCCACGCGTCCGTCACTCAGCGTTCGTTTGTGCCGCGCGTTCAGCCGCACCCATCGCCGCACATACGACGGCCACACATATGTCATCTCCGACAGCACGTCCATCCGGTTGCGCACGTCCTCACTGCGTTTGGTGTCGTGCGTCGACGTGGCCAGCATCGCATCCGGCGCCACCTGCAGTCGCGCCCGGTTCGCATCGTGGAAGTCCTCCAGCTCGATCCCGAACGCCTCCAGCGAGCTGCCCACATCGTTTGACGCAAGGAACCGGTTGTACACGTAGAACGCCTTGTCCTCCACGCCCTTCGCCATCACCGGTCCGGTCAGCTGCTGGAACTTCAGCGCAAAATACAGTTCCCCCGCATCGATCTCCTCGCCGATCCTCCCGTGCAGCAGCAGGGTTCTCTCCAGAAAATCGAAGACTGACTCGTCGGCCTCGCGATTCCGCCGCTTCGCCCGCGCCACCGCCAGCCGGATAAACGCCCGATCCCGCTCCGTGTACTGCCCGCGATCGTCGATGTACGTTCGATACACCGGGAAACACGCAATCGTCTCCCGAATCGCCGTCTCCAGCAGATCGTCGGTGAAGTCCCGCACCTGCCGATTCGCCGATGCCAGCCGGCTCAGCAGATTCGTCAGCACATACGTTTCGCTCGACAGAGCGTTCCGCATCACGCTCAGCTTCGACTCGTAGATGATCGTCTCCGGGTCCTTCGTCTCCCCCGTCAGCCGCACGTAGAATTCGGTGAAGCGCCCCTCGTTCTCTCGATAGACAAAAATCTGATTTCCCTGGTAAACAAAGTCATACCCCGAAGTGCCCCTCACCGGCCACTCGCGCGGCAATGACTCCCGAGGTTCCAGGATTTTCTCCACCACCACATACAAAGGCCCCTGGGTCGTCGACCAGTCGCACCCGCGCATCGCATTCCGCACCTCATTCTCGATGCCGTTCACCCCCGTTGACCCCTGCGGCGCCTCTCCACAACAGCGCGCCGCCACATAAAGTAACTGCAGCCGTATCAAATACTGCCGAGGATTGAACATCCCATCGGCATGATCGATGCGCAGCCCAGTCGCATCGCCCCGAGCCAGCAGTCCCCGGATCAGGCCGTGCGTCGCCGCAAAGACCTCCGCGTTCTCCATCCGCAGCGCCACGAGGTCATTGATATCGAAGAACCGCCGGTAATTGATCTCCTCGCTCGACACGCGCCAGTAGGCCAGCCGGTACGGCTGCTGCTCCAGCAGTTCGTGCAGCCGGTCGAAGCTCCGCGGATCGCCCGCGACACCGTTGATCCTCTCCAATGCCTTTTCGAGCGCTGACTGCATCTCCGGCGCCAGCAGCGCCTCCCGCAACCGCGGCTTCAGTTCCGCCATTTGCTGCCGCCGCTGCACCACCAGATTGGTGTCTGTCGTATCGTGTGGCGGAATATGCGCCGTGTCCCGCAAAATGTCCCGAAAAAACTGCGGCACTCCCAGCTCATCCCACTCCGCATCGGGAAAAATCAAAGGAATCGTCCGCGGCGCAATCGGAACCAGATGGTCGAAATACTGCACCATCAGCCCCCCATCCACCAGCACCACCTGAATCCGCTTTGCCTCCAGCTCCTCGCCATACTGCGACCCCAAAATCGGCAGCAGCAGCTTGTCCTTCATGTCGGGGTTCAGCGGATTCCAGTCGATGTCGAAATAGCTCGCGTACTGCGATGCCCGGCCGTTCTCCAGCACATCCTGCCACCACTGCGAGTCGTTTCCGACCCCCATGTGGTTCGGCACGATATCCAACAGCAATCCCATCCCCAGCTCGCGCAGCCGCGCCGTCAGCCGCGCAAATCCTTCTTCGCCGCCCAGCTCCGGATTCAGCCGGTCGTGTCGCGTCACGTCGTAGCCGTGCATGCTGCCCGGCCGCGCCTCGAAAACCGGCGAGGCGTAGCAGTCCCCGATCCCCAGCGCCCGCAGATACGGCAGCACAGCCTCCGCATCGGCGAAGGTGAACCCCGCATGCAGCTGCAGGCGATAGGTTGACAACGGTGCGCGCGCCTCCATCCGAGGCGTCTGCTCAATGCAGTCCTTCATCTCTTGAATCGTCAACCGTGGTCTCGTTTTAGATGCGCGTACCGAGCGTTCGAGAAGCCCGGCCGGGGTATCATCCGTCGTGGTCAACGCGCCGCCTCCGCGGAAAATGGAGATCCCCCCGCACCCCAACGAAGAACGATCGCTCCGCTAACCCAGGCAGCCTGAATCTATGAACTAATTTGGTTGGGCGATTCTACACAAAAGGATCGCCGTCAGCCGCGGCGTGAACTCCATTGTCTTTCTTTCTCAGTACATCGAAACCCGCCCGCAGCCCGCTCAGCAGCGCCCCCACCTGGCGGGCCGGCCCGGACACCGCCTTCTGCAGCATCGCTGTGGCATGCGCTACGCTGCCCAGTGTGCCCGTCACCATCTCGTCTACCCGGTCCACCTGCACGGCCGCCCGCTGCAGTACATCGTTCAGCATCACCGCCATCTGCGCGGACTGCGCGCGTGCCGTATTCCCTACTTCCTTCGCCGTCTCGCTCACTTCCAGCAGATTCTGCGCCGCCACCTTCACCTTCGGCGAGATGTCTTTCAGCAGGTCGCGCGTCGACTCGAACGCCGGCACCGCAATCTCTTCCGCCTTCGCGGAAATTTCATTCACCCGCTTCAGGGCACCCTTCAGCGCGACCAGCATCCCCAGCAACACCAGCGCCTGCATCAGCACACCGATCGCCGTCACCGCGGTAAACGTGATGTAAACCCACTCCGGAATGTTGTGAGGCATGCTCTGCTCCCTGCTGGGTCGCTGACCCGGCCCACTGCCGGCATACAGGACACCCTTGCGTCGGCCGCTGTGCCCCAGCGGCCAGCCACCGGCTCCTGCCCTAAACGCCTTCCTGATTCGTCGAGGTGTTCGTCTGGTACGCCTGCCGTCCCGCATCCACAGCCGCTGAGACCCGACCGCTCTGATCGTTCACAAACTGCCGTCCCTGATTCACAAATTCGTCCCACTGCGCCCGGCCCCGCTCCACATATTCTTTGCCGCGGCCCACGTAGTCATTCACCTGCGTCTTGCTGCGATCCACCAGATCGTTCATCTGATCCACTGCGTCGCGGCTTCTCTGCTTCAGAAACTCGGTGCCCTCGCGCGCGCTGCTGATCAGCTCCTCGCGCGTCTCCTTGCCCGCTTTGGGCGCGTATAAAACACCGATCAGGGCCCCAAGGCCCAATCCTGCCAGGAACCAGCTGAACCCGCTGGACTGCTTTTCTTCCGCCATGATTTATCTCCTTAAGAATGAAACCGGAATCCGCCAGTGTAATGGTACTGGCTCGCTCCCGGCGCTGCAAATGCAACTACCCGCGCGATCACGCCTGAAGACTGTCTGCCGCGCCGCGCCTTTGCCCATCGCGTCGCGCCACGACCTCCCAGCGCCCTTGTCGTTGCAGCTACACTCACTCTGATGCCATCGCGTTTGGCAACGCTGCCGCAGTCCCAGGCGCGTCTAATATACACCGGTTATATACCGCTTCCCGCTCACGTTGATCTGCTCAATCGCGAATTGTGCGGTGCATGTGCTCGGAAAGGAAATCAGCATGAGAAAGACCCTGCTCGTCGCTTCCCTCCTCACCGCGCTGCTCTGGGCCAGTTGTGGGTGCAGCCATCAGGTTCCGCCTTCCGACCAGCAACTCACCGGCCAGGTCCAGGCAAAGCTTCAGGCCGAGAACGCGCTCACCGGCCAGAACATCCAGGTCGCCGTGAACAACGGCGTCGTCACCCTGAGCGGTACCGCTGCCGACCCAGCCTCCCGGGCCCTGGCCGGCAACGACGCCGGCGCTGTCCCCGGCGTAAGAACGGTCGTCAACAATCTGACAGTGCTGCCGCAGACCGCCTCCGCCACCGCACCCGACGTTCACACCGCGCCCCAGCCGCGCTCCGCTCCTTCAGCTCCGAGACATGAATCGCGCCTCACCCCGCCACCGCGCCATACGTCGCCACCACCACCTCCAGCCGATACGCGTGCAGCAGTGCCGCCTCCGCCCGTCTCCGCACCGGCGCCTGCTCCGGCGCCACCGCCGCAACCGGTGGTGCGCACCGTCACCCTGCAACCGGGAACCGTGATCCCCGTGCGTCTTACGGATCCACTCGACAGCGCCACCGCGCAGCCTGACGATACCTTCCACGCCACTCTCGGGGCCGACCTCGTCAGCGGCGGCATGATCGTCGCCCCCACGGGCGCGCCGGTCGAAGGCCGTGTCGTCGACGCCAAAGATGCAGCGCACTTCAAAGGCAGTTCCCTGCTCGCGCTGGAGCTCACCAGTCTCGACCTCCACGGCCGCCACATGTCCATCGTCACGGATACCCTGTCGAAGCAGGGCGAGGGGCGCGGCAAGAACACCGCAGTCAAAGCAGGCGGCGGAGCCCTGCTCGGCACCGTCATCGGAGCCATCGCAGGCGGTGGTAAAGGCGCGGCTATCGGAGCCGCCGCGGGCGCGGGCGCGGGAACCGGCATCAACGCCGCGACCCGCGGTCAGCAGGTAAAGATCCCTGCCGAAACCATGCTGAACTTCACCCTGCAGCAGCCGCTCTCGCTGACTACGTCCCGCACGGTGGGTTCACCGCCTCCCGCAAACCAGCCGTCGGATCAGCCCTCGCTGCAGCCACGCCCGCAGTAAACACGAGCGAGAACGTTCAATCTGCGCTTACCCTGCAGCCTGTCCCGAGCAAGCGGCGGGCTGCGCGTCAAACGAATCTGCCTTTCAACCCGGGACCGTTCTCCACCGTCGCCCCGCCGACCGTCGGCTGCTTTTCTGAGCGCTGAACGCTGACAACTGAACGCTGTCTACCCGCCCAGGTCCACCAGCTCCACTCCGTCGATCTCGCGCCCCAGGAACCGGCTCCCCAGCGCCCGAAACTTCGCGACCGAATCCGTGGCAAAGAACCGCGCGCTCGCCTCGGCACCGCCCGAGCCTGTGCCCAGCCGAGCCGCCACCTGATCCGCCGTCACCTCCGCCGAATCGATCACCTTCAGCTTCTCCGGCACCGCCTTCTCGATCTGCGCCCGCAGCAGCGGATAATGCGTGCACCCAAGCACCAGCGTGTCCGCATCCAGCCCAGCCTCGCGCGCCTGTTCCATCAGCTCTGCCGTATAAATCTGCAGCACCTCGGCCGTCACCGGATGTTCGATCCATCCTTCCTCCACCAGCGGCACCAGCAGCGGACACGCCTTTTCAATCGCCCGCAGTTTCCTCTCGCCACACGCGGCCGCGTAGGCATGGCTCGCCACCGTGGCCGCGGTCGCGATCACCAGCACGTCGCGCGTCCTCGAGCTCGCATCCGCCGCATTCGCTCCCGTCTCCACCACACCCAGCACCGGAACCGTCACCGCGTCGCGAATCGCATCCAGCGCCAACGCGCTCGCCGTGTTGCACGCGATCACCAGAAACTCCGCACCCTGCTCTTCGACCAGAAACTTCGCGCTCGACACCGCGTAGCGTCCCACGGTTTCTTTCGACTTCGCCCCATACGGCAACCGCGCCGTATCGCCCAAATACATATAATCCGCCGGCACCCGCCGCAACAGCGCCCGAAGCACCGTCAGCCCGCCAACGCCTGAATCGAACACGCCAATCTTCATCGCCCCTCTACCCTGCTCCCTGCCCCCTGTACCCTGGTCTCTTCCCCCGCCAGATACGTCCGCGTCAGGTCCGCGTGCCCCGCCAGCGTTTCCCGCTGCTGCCCATCCACAAGAAAATGTACCTGCATCACCGCCGGCAGGTTCGCGTGCAGCGTCGCCATGATCGACAGCAGCGTCAGCGTCTCCGGCTCAATCCCCGACGGCTGCGCCGCCGCCAGCGCCCCGCTCAGATCCACCACCGCCACCTGCCCTGCATCCCCCCTCGCATCCCTTCCCTGCGGCACCGGCAGAAAATACACATCGTCGATTCCCGACGCCACATTCATCGGGTGCGTCGAATCCGGAGCGCGATACGCCTCCACCAGCGCTGCGAGAATCACCCGCGCCTGCGCGTTCCTGTCTTCCGGCAACGAGAGGCTCTTGTCCACCGCCGTCAGCGAATCATCCAGATCGTTCGGCACATACAGCGTCACCGTCCTCTGGGCGCTCGCAGCCATCTCGGCCATCTCCGCCGGCGCGCCCACCGCCTGCGCCGCCAGCTGATCCTGAGCGCGATTCCGCAGCCGGATCAGAAATGCCGCCATGCCAACGCACACCAGCAACAGCGCGAAGAACAGATACTTCTGGAACTTCGAGATCATCAGGGTTTCCAGTCGCTGCGCCACTGCTCCAGCGCCGCTGCCAACGCGTCCACCACCGTCTTTTGATAGCTCACGTCCGTCAGCGCCTTCGCAGAAGTCACGTGCCCGGCGACCAGCGGCGCCAGTTCCACCGCCACTTCCGGACACGCGACGGTGTCCATCGGCGCCACCGACGCCTTGCCCAGCGTTACCGGAATCGCCGCATGGGCCAGCGCCGTATCGATCTCCGACTCCAGTCTCATGCTCTGCGTCACGTACGCTGCCTGCGCCGTTGCCCAGGGCAGGAATCGATCGTTCGCCGCTGCCGTCAGCGACGACGTGAACAGATGCACTCCGCTCCCGGTCGCTGTGGCATGGATCGTCAGGCACGCTGCCGCCTGCGCGTGATTTGCCATCTCGGCGCGACTCACTGGCGCCACATTCACGTCTGACGTTCGCGTCATCACGACATCCACCCCGCGCGCGTGCAGTGTCGACCGCAGCCGCCCGGCGAGCCCAAGCGTGATGTCCTTCTCAGGAACGCCGTTTTCGATCCGCGCTCCGATGTCGCTCCCCCCATGCGCCGCATCGATCACTACCAAAAATCGTGGCGGCTGCACGCCTGGCGGACCCGCGGGCGCCGGAAGTGCCGGCACCGCAGGTCCCTGCGGCAGTTGTTGCACTGGCGGTGGAGTCTGCTGGGCTCTTACCGCGACCACGGCGAACGCCAGCGCGGTGGCTACTTCAATCCAGCGCATAGATCGCCAGACCGCTCAGCAGCTTCGGATAAAAGTCTGTCGACTTCTGCGGCATCACCTCGCCGGCAAACGCCACTTCGCGCAGCTGCTCCATCGTCACCGGATTCATCAGGAACGCCACGTTCGCTTCCCCGCGCGTCACCTGATCGGCCGCCTCGCCAGCATCACGCAGATACCGCAGATGCGTCTGATCGCGGATCGCTTCCTGCGAAATGCCCAGCAGCTTCTCCAGCACCAGCGCGTGCAGCTGCACTACATCGAGTTGCCGTTGCCGTGCCGAAACTCCCTTCAGCGCGTCCGCAACCGCCCCCGCCTTTGCCTGCAGCAGAAACCACCCCTTCGCTGTCACCGCCGCAAACGCAGTCGCTGGAACTGCATTTTCCCGAACGCCGAGCGCCGAACGCCGAACGCTCTCGATCGCTGCCCCCGGATCCCGCTCCATCTCCTCAATCTCGAAATAAGGCCGCACCGCTTCGAGCATCCGCGCCGCATCAAACCCCGCCAGCCCAAACACCACGCGATGCGTCGGCAGAATCACCAGCCCCTCGGAGTCCATATTCACGAACGTCATCATCGCCGCGGCTTCCGGATACGCCGGCTGCGGCAGTCCCGCGGCCGGCCGTTCGCACGCCTCGCCCGCGCCCGGCAGTCCGCGCTCCTTCTTATAGTTCAGCGCCGTTTCGTAGCGGTGGTGCCCATCGGCGATGATCAGCTTGTTGTCCTCCATCGCTGTCGCCACCAGATTGATGCGCGCCGGATCCGTGACCTTCCACACCCGGTGTACGACTCCATACTCATCCGTCACTTCGATATCCGGAAGCGTCTCCCCCGCCACGCCGTCCCCGAACAGCACCTCTTCCGCGCTGTGCGCCGGGTCCGAGTACAACATAAAGATCTGGCCAAAATGCGCCCGCGTCGCCCGCAGCAGGTTCAGCCGGTCGCTCTTCGGTTTCGCCAGCGTCTGTTCGTGGCGGAACACCACCTCGCGGCTGTAGTCACAGATCTCGCCCAGCGCGATGAACCCCCGACGCTCCTTCACCACACCCGGCAGGCCCGGCACGGCAAACCGCTGCGCATACGCAAACACGCACGGCTGGCCTTCCGGCTCCACGATGCCCGCCTCCCGCCACGCCTGGAAATCGCGCGCGGCATTCGTATATTGGTCGCCTTCCTGATCGAACAACTCCGGCATCCGCAGAATGATCCGGCACAGGTTATAGGGGCTCCGCTGGTAGTACGCCTGCTGCATCGCGGGAGTGATCTTGTCGTACGGTTGTGTGACGACGTCCTCGGCAGCCACCTGGGCAAGGTTGTATCGCAGCGCACGAAACGGATAAATGCGAGCCATAAGGAGAATCTATTCCATCGATTCTATCGTGACCGTCCTTGCTTTCCGCCGTCCCAGGCGCTTCGCCTCAACCCATATTCGGGTCGCCGTTGCATTTCATTTCCCCACTCGCCTGCATCGTATTCTTTGCGCACACAGAGGTTATGCGGCAATTGTCATTTCATTCTCCGAGCCCAGGATTGGCTATTGCAGAACGCCCCTCAATCGTGCCAGTATCGACACACGAGAGGTAAGGCCATGGCGTCCGTCTATGGGCGCGAAGGTGGTGGTAAGGCTTTGTCGGGACCTCATCGGGCCAGGTTTCACGCCCGTCGTCGCATTCCGCAGCTGTCACTCCTGCTCGCTCCCCTGCTCCTCTTTCTGCTGCCCCAGACGCATGCCCAGGAAACGACCGACAATCCTGACAATCCTCTGGACACAGTCCACGTCGCAACACCCGCGCCCGTCGCCAAAAAGACCGACCCGTCCATCCCGCTCACGCCCGGCGCCACCCTCCGCACCGGCATCCAGTTCCGCGTCGACACTAACCTCGTCCTCGTCCCTCTCACCGTTACCGATCCCATGGATCGCCTTGTCACCGGCCTCGAGAAACAGAACTTCCTCATCCTGGAGGACAATCACCAGCAGTCCATCCGCACCTTTGCCTGCGACGATGCCCCCGTCTCCATCGGCGTCATCCTCGACCTCAGCGGCAGCATGAGTAATAAGGTGGTGCGCGCCCGCGGCGCCGTCCTCCAGTTCATGAAGACCTCCAACCCCCAGGACGAGTTCTTTGTCATCGGCTTCAACGACCGGCCCGTGCTGATTACCGATTACACTTCCTCGCCCGACGACATCGAAGCCCGCCTCGCCACGGTCGAGGCCAGCCATCGCACCGCCCTGCTCGACGCCATCTATATGGGCCTCGGGAAAATGAAGCAGGCCAAATATCAGCGCAAGGCCCTCCTCATCGTCTCCGATGGCGGCGACAACAACAGCCGCTACACCGAGAATGAGGTCCGTGCGGCCGTCAAGGAAGCCGACACCCAGATTTACTCCATCGGCATCTTCGATCCCGAAGCCGCCACCGTCGAAGAGCGCAACGGCCCCATGCTCCTCAACGACATCAGCGGTCAAACCGGCGGTCGCCTGTTCCGCGTCGACGACCTCTCCGAGATGGGCGACATCGCCACCCGCATCAGCGCCGAGCTGCGCAACGAGTATGTCCTTGGCTACAAGACCGACGACACCCGCATGGACGGCAAATGGCGCAAGGTCAAAGTCAAGCTATCGCCGCCCCCCGGCCTGCCCCAGCTCACCGTCCACGCCCGCCTCGGTTACTACGCGCCCCTGCAGTAGTCTGGTTCGGCTTTGAAGCCGGTTCGCCCGGATTGCGAGCCATCGAGCGCAGGTTTAGTGCCGCACAAACCAGAGAATCGCGATCGCCACCAGCGCCCCGCCAATCAACCACCGCCCGGATTGCCTGAAACCGATTCATCCACGGATTTCGCATTGCGGCACCTCGCGCCCCGATTATAGCTGGGTATCTTTTGGTTCGGCCTCGCGCTCACGCCAGCCCCCGGCTACCATAATCACGAGACGTCCGTGCACGCCCCGTTCCCCATCCTTCCCGCCGCTCTCGCCCTCATTCTGCTTCTCATCCCCCTTTTCGCCTTCGGATTTGCCGGCGACCGCTGTACCCGCGCCGCACAGTCCCTTCCCACCGCTCTGCGCCTCGTACTCCCCGCCGTTCTCGTCGTCCCGTACCTCATCGACGCGCTTGGTTCGCACATCTTCGCCGCGCGCTGGCTCCTTGTGTACCTCTGCGTCCCCATCCTCCTCGCCGGCCTCGAATTCCTTGCCGCCCGCCTCGATCCCAGCCAACGCGGCCATCTCCTCGACTTCCTTGTCCTTCTCCCGCTTGGGCTCGCCGTCGATCTGCGCTGGCTCGAGCCCGCCTGGCCTCCCAGGCTCGCCGTCCTCGGTAAGCTCACTCTCCTCGATGCAGGCCTCTACGCCTTCCTCGCCGTCCGCTGTCTCACCGCTGTCGGCTACAACCTCCGCTTCAGCGCGCGCGACTGGACCACCGGCCTCCGGGAGGTCCTCTTCTACATGCCCATCGCCATCCCTCTCGGCCTGGCGCTCGGCTTCCTTCACCTGCACCACCGCGTCGAGCACCCCTGGCTCCTCGTTCCGCTCTGGATCGTCACCTTTGTCGGCGTCGCTCTCCCCGAGGAAATCTTCTTCCGCGGCTGGATTCAGAACCTCCTTGAGCGCCGCCTTGGTCGCACTGCCGCTCTCATCGTCACCGCGACCCTCTTCGGCCTCTCCCACTTCAACAAGCGCACCACCTTCTTCAACTGGCGCTATGTCCTGCTCGCCGCTATCGCGGGCATCTTCTACGGCCGCGCATGGCGCCGCGACCACCGCATCGCCGCCTCTGCCATCACCCACTCCACTGTCGATACCCTCTGGGGCGCCCTGCTCCGCTGACTTTGCTGTACACTGACCTGCGGTTCGAACCTCCCACTCCGTCTTGCGCCGAAAGGAGCCTCCTGCTGTGTCCCTCGCAAAGCTCAATGTAACCGCGTTCATTCTTCTCGCTCTCGGTGCGGCCACCGCCTCCGCCCAGGATCCCACTCTCGCCGCCACTCCGCCCATGGGCTGGAACAGCTGGAACCACTTCGCCCGCAACGTCAATGACGCGGATGTCCGCGCCGCCGCCGACACCATCGTCTCCAGCGGCATGCGCGACGCCGGATACATCTACGTCAACATCGACGACACCTGGCAGGGTCAGCGCGACGCTCAGAGCGTCATCCACACCAATGACAAGTTTCCTGACATGAAGGCCCTCGCCGACTACGTCCACTCCAAAGGACTCAAGCTCGGCATCTACTCCGGCCCTGGACCCAAAACCTGCGCCGGCTTCGAAGGCAGTTACGGCCACGAAGACCAGGATGCGAAAACCTACGCCGCCTGGGACATCGACTACCTCAAGTACGACCTCTGCAGCTACCGCCAGCTCATGCGCGAGCAGGCGCCGCACGACCCCGAAAAACAGTTCCAGATGTACAAAGCCGCCTACGAGAAGATGCACCAGGCCCTTATCTCCTCCGCCCGCCCTATCGTCTACAGCCTCTGCCAGTACGGCCTCAACGACGTCTGGAAGTGGGGCCCCGAAGTCGGCGGCAATCTCTGGCGCACCACCGGCGACATCAACGACACCTGGCAACGCATGTCCGACATCGGCTTCGGCCAGCTTGGACTCGCCAAATACGCCGGCCCTGGCCACTGGAATGATCCCGACATGCTCGAAGTCGGCAACGGCGGCATGACCGGCGACGAATACCGTACTCACATGAGCCTCTGGGCCATCCTCGCAGCGCCGCTGCTCGCCGGCAACGACCTCAGCAAGATGTCTCCCGAAACCCTCTCCATCCTCCTCAACAAAGAAGTCATCGCCGTCGATCAGGACCGCCTCGGCAAGCAGGGCGATCGCGCCTTCGCCGTCGGCATGACCGAGATCTGGACTAAACCTCTCAGTGGCGGCGCGCTCGCCGCCGGCCTCTTCAATCGCGACACCGAAGAGCACCCTGTCACCCTCCACCTCCGCGACGTGGGCTTCGCCGAACGCGCAAAGCTGCGCGACCTCTGGAAGCACGAAGACGTCACGGCCACCAACGGCAGTTACACCGTTACCGTTCCACCCCACGGCGTCGTCATGCTCAGCATCAGCCAGTAAGAAACCGCGAGAGCTGTAGCTACTCCCGTCGCTCCTTTGTGCTGTTCGTGTCCTCTGTGGTGTTTTGTTTTCCAAACACTGGACCAGCTACAGGCCGTGGGCTACGGGCTTCCGTAGGACCCTCGTAAAATGGGGACTGGAAGCTCCATGACTACGACTCCCCTCGAAAACTCTGCCACGCCCGCCTCGTCGCAAATCAAAAACCAGGCTCTCGACGCCTTCCGCCGCTGGGGCTATCTCCAGGCGAACCTCGATCCCCTCGGCCAATATCTCCAGCCGCTCCCGGTCCCCGAGCTCGACCTCAACAATGACTTCACCGCCGACGCGCGCCGTTTCTACTGCTCGACCATCGGCGCCGAGTTCATGCACATCCCCTCCCGCGAAGCTCGCCACTGGATCGCCGAGCGCCTCGAAGCTCCAGCCCCGCAGCCCGATCCGCATCACGTCCTCGACCTCCTTGCACGCGCCGACCTTTTCGAACAGGTGATCCAGTCGCGCTATCTCGGCACCAAGCGCTTCTCACTCGAAGGCGTCACGGCTCTCATCCCCTTCCTCGACGCGCTGCTCAACCGCGCCGCCGATCTCGGTGCGCAGCGCGCCATCCTGGGCATGAGCCATCGCGGCCGCCTCAGCGTGATGGTCAACACCTTTGGCAAATCACCCGCCGACATCTTTGCGAAGTTCGAAGACGTCGATCCGCGCAGCATCCTGGGCGGTGGCGACGTCAAGTACCACGTCGGAGCCACCGGCAGCTTCGCCGCGCGCAATGGCGGCTCCGTCGCCCTGCACATGGTTTCGAATCCCAGCCACCTCGAAGCCGTCGATCCTGTCGCCATGGGCCGCACCCGCGCGCGTCAGGATCGCATTGGCGCTGACGGCACTGACCGCGTCCTGCCCATCGTCATCCACGGTGACGCAGCCTTCGCCGGCCAGGGCATCTGGGCCGAGACCCTCAACCTCGCCGCCATCGACGGCTACTCGGTCGGAGGCGGCATCCACATCGTCGTCAACAACCTCATCGGCTTCACCGCCGAGCCCGAGGAAACGAACTCCACCCGGTTCTCCACCGACCTCGCCAAGCGCCTGCCGATCCCCATCTTCCACATCAACGCCGAGGACCCGGCTGCCGTCGTCCGCATCGCCGCCCTCGCCGCCGAGTATCGCTACCAGTTCCACACCGATGTGGTCATCGACCTCATCGGATACCGCCGCCACGGCCACAGCGAAGTCGACGATCCCACCGTCACCCAGCCTCTTCGCTACGCAAAGATCAAAGATCACCCGCCGCTCTATCAGCTCTACGCGCAGCAAGCCGGTCTCGACGCCACCGCACTCGCCCAACAGCTCCACACCGAGTTCGACGAAGCCCAGACGAAAGCCAAAGCCGCAAAGAAGAAGCCCCGTCTCGTCGACATGCCCGAGTACTGGAGCCCTTACCAGGGCGGTCCGTACAGCCCCGCCCTCGAAGTCGACACCGGCCTCGACGCGGATACGGTCGGGTCCATTGCCGCCAGGCTCACGACGTATCCCGAGAGCTTCCACATCCACCCGAAGATCAAAAAGCTCCTCGAACAGCGCGCTGCCATGGGTCAGGGCAAGCAGCCCTTCGACTACGGCATGGCCGAAGCCGTCGCCTTCGGTTCCCTCCTGCTCAGCGGCACGCCCGTCCGCCTCAGCGGGCAGGACTCACAACGCGGCACCTTCAATCAGCGTCACTCCGTCCTCATCGACATCGAAAACGAGCAGCGCTGGATCCCGCTGAACCACCTCGACTCCAACCAGGCGCACTTCAGCGTCTACAACTCCATCCTCTCCGAGGCCGGCGTCCTCGGCTTTGAATACGGTTACAGCCGCGACTACCCGGAAGCGCTCGTCCTGTGGGAAGCCCAGTTCGGCGACTTCGCCAATGGCGCGCAGATCGTCATCGACCAGTTCATCGCCGCCGCCGAAGACAAGTGGGGGCTCCTCAGCGGCGTCACGCTCCTGCTCCCGCACGGCTATGAGGGCCAGGGTCCCGAGCACTCCAGCGCCCGCGTCGAGCGCTACCTCCAGCTCGCCGCCCGCGACAACATCCAGGTCTGCCAACCCTCCAGCGCCGCGCAGTACTTTCACCTGCTGCGCCGCCAGGCTCTGCGCAAGTGGCGCAAGCCCCTCATCGTCTTCACTCCCAAAAGCATGCTGCGCCACCCCGACGCGCTCTCACCCCTCGCCGACCTCGCGCGCCCGCGCTTCCTCCCCGTCGTGCCGGAGACCGAGATCCAGAACGCCTCGCGCATCCTCATCGCCAGCGGTAAGATCGGGCACGAGCTCCGCGTCGAGCGAGCGAAGCGCAAGGACACCACAACCGCCATCCTTTTCCTCGACCAGCTCTACCCCTGGCCCGAGGCGGAACTCAAAGCCGCCATCGCTGCGCACCCTGCAGCGCGCGAACTCGTCTGGGTCCAGGAGGAGCCGGCCAACATGGGCGCCTTCAGCTACGCGATGCCGAGGCTGCGCCGTCTCGCTGGAGACCACCAGGTCCTGAGCGTGAAGCGCTCCGCCGCCGCCAGCCCGGCCACCGGGTCGGCGAAGGCCCATGACATGGAGCAGCGGACCCTCATCGACCTGGCGCTGCAGAGCGGGACGTAGCCGAAGAGCGGAGCGTAGCTGACGAGCGGAGCATAGCCGCCGTAGATTCGATTTCAACACAGCACTCGGACCAACTCGCTGAACACCGGGCGAGCGCCAGGTTCACCCCACAGCAAGAAGCAGATGCTCCCGCAGCACGACCGTCAATCTCAGACAATAGGTCCGCAGCACCGAAGTACCGCTTCCGGTTCGTTCTGGAACGCGCCTGGCGCCCACAAAAACAAAAGCGGCCAGGATTCCCCAGCCGCTTTTCCCTAAGCCCTAAACTCTAATCCCTATTCCCTGTCTCTCCCGTGCCAGTGCATCTCCCAACCCAAATACCGAATCGCCGCCTCGTACACCGGCGCCGCCACATTCGAGAAGTTCGCCGCCACGTGGTGCTCGAAACCCTGCACGCAGATTTCGTGCAGCAGCTTCTGCAGGTGAGGAATCTTTGCCACGCCCGCGCCGCCGAACGTCTCCAGCGGATCGTTCGTGAACTCGCCTTCGCCGATGTAGCCGCGGATCTTGCCCTTGTAATCGTCGGTGGAGAAGCGCACGTAACTCATGGGGCCGGCTTTCACGCGGCCCACGCAGGTCCCGAAGGTGTTCTCCTTGCCCACGGTCCCAGCGATGATCGCCTGGAAGTCCATCACCACATCGGCAAAAAAGTGCTTCGGCAGGTTCGAGCAGTGGAAGCAGACGCACTTGTTTTCGTCGTCGCCGTAGTTGTTGTTCCAGTCCAGCAGCGCGCTCGGCGTCTGGCTGGCCAGCGCCAACGCATGCATGCTCACCGTGCCCATCACGTCGGTTTCGCACGCGGCCGGCAGCAGATTCTCGCTCATCATGCTCATGACCGTGCAGGGCACGACGCCGAAGTTCTCTTCGAGCGAGGTCCAGCACTGCACTGCGCTCACCGTGCAGTGCGCGTCCTTCATGAAGCGTTCGATGGCGACTCCCAGCTTCGTCATCTTCATCAGCGCGGCCGCCGGGATGCCATCCGTTGGCACATAGGCCTGGATCGCCGCCAGCTTCGTCTTGACTTCGGGCTCGTCGTCCTTCATGCGGCCGATGGTGCCAAAGATGTCCGACAGATCCAGCGTCACCACGGAAATTCCATACCGCTCCAGCAGCTTTTCGCTGTAGCGCACGGTGTTGAACGCCTGCGGCCGCGCGCCAATCGCGCCGATGCGCAGCTTTCTCAGTCCATTCGTGACGCGGCACACCTTCGTGAACCAGTCGAGGTCCTTGCCGAACTCCGCCGAGCTGGGCGATATGGTGTGCTTCGCGGTGATCGAGTACTTGATCCCGTACTGCATCAGGTTGTTGCACGCCGACATCTTGCCGCAGAAGCTGTCGCGCCGGTCGCTGATCTTCATGTCATCGCGCCGATCCGGCGTGGCCTGCACCAGCACCGGCACATCCAGCTTCGAGTAGCGAATTGAATCCGCGATCCCGCGCTCGTCGCCGAAATTCGGCAGCGTCACGATAATGCCGTCAATCTCATCGCGATGCGCGCGGAACAGATCGCCGCATTTGATCGCATCGTCATGCGTCTCTACTGAGCCGAACTTCGACTGCTCCGGTGCGAGCGTAATCGCTTTGATGCCGGCCTTCTCCAGCACTTTCAATATCTCTTCGCGGCCCTCTTTGGCCAGATGGTCCGGGAAAAATCCGCGATTGCCGACGATCACTCCAAACGTCAATTGCTTTTTCATAAATGCATTTCCTCAAAAAAGTTAAACCCTTCGTGCCGCCCGCATTCAGCGCGGACGGAATTTCAGCGTATAGAAAAGTCCAGCCGCTAACATCATCGCGCCCCACCAGATCGGCGCGTGCAGATTATAGAGTGCCGGCGGGTTCGCAGGAGGATGTGCAATCTCCCACAGGCCCGCGCCAGTGATCAGGATCCCATACAACAGAAACATCACGCCGGCAAAGAACCAAATGGACATCGTTTTTTGCATGTCTTCCTCCCTGTCTACCAGAAGATGATGTTGCCTGCGACGAAGAGCACCGCAACGATGCCCGCCCAGAACCACTGGTTCTTATAGAGCGGAACCGGCTCTGCTTTAGGCAGCGTCGTTGCCGAATACGCCAGGCCGTTTAGTTCCGCCACCGGCTTCGGCTTCGTCACCATGCTCACCGCCACGCACACCAGCACGCAGGCCGCAAACGCCCATAGTGCTCGCGACATGTTCTCCGCCATGGGCTTCGCATGGGGCGAGAACGCCACGATGGTCAGCGCTTTTTGCCCAACCTCATGAACCCAGACAAACAGACCGGCCGACGTCACAATGCCGCTCAGCAGACCCCAGAATCCTCCCGCGGCCGTGGCTCGGTTCCAGAACATCCCCAGCAGGATTACGCCCAGCAGCGGCGCGAGGAACAGGCTGAACAGGGCCTGCACGTAGTCCATGATCCCCGCCGCGTGCATCACCAGGTACGCCGCGCAGATGCTCACCAGCACTCCGAGGATGGTCGCCCACCGCCCCACCGCGACGTAGTGCGCGTCGGGGGCGTTCTTGCGGATATGCGGCCGGTAAAGGTCGTAGGTCCACACCGTGGAGAATGCGCTCACGTTCCCCGCCATACCCGACATGAACCCCGCCAGCAGCGCCGTCACGCCCAGTCCCAGCAACCCGGGACCGAAGTAGCGCACCAGCATCAGCGGCAGCACCTCGTTATAGCTGTGTGGATTCGCCGCGCTCAGCTGATTCTGCCCCACCAGGTGCATGAGGCTACCGTCGGGATTCTTCAGCACGACCAGTCCCAGCAGTCCCGGCAGAATCACGATGAATGGCACCGCCATCTTGAAGAACGAGCCTATTACCGGAGCCATCTGCGCCGCACGCAGGTTATGCGCGGAGAGAACCCTCTGTACCACCAGGAAGTCCGTCGTCCAGTACCCGAAAGAAACCACAAATCCGAGGCCGAAGAGGATGCTCGTCCAGTGAATGCCCATCGGATTGTCGGTGAAGTGTGCCGTCGTCTTCCACAAATGCAGGTAGTTGTCGTTGCCGAGATTCGCGATGATCTTCTGCTGCAGGCCATGGAACCCGCCCGCCTCCACCAGCCCCAGAATCGGGACCAGCAGCGCGCCGCCCCAGATCAGGCAGAACTGCAGCACCTCGTTGTAAATCGCCGATCGCAAACCACCCAGCGCCACGTAAGCCGCCACCGCCAGTGACGACACGAAGATGCTGAACGTGATGTTCCAGCCCAGCACCACCTTCATCACCACCGCCATGGAAAACATGTTGACCCCGCTCATCAGGATCATTTCCGTGGCGAATGAAATCGCCGCAAGCACCCGACTCGACTCACCGAAACGCAGCTTCAGATATCCGGGCACCGAGTGCGTCTTCGAGACGTAATAGAACGGCATCATCACCAGGCCCAGGAAGAGCATCGCCGGAATCGCGCCCACCCAGTACCAGTGCATTGCCAGAATTCCGTACTGATACGCCGAGCCCGCCCACCCCATCAGCTCCAGCGCCCCCAGGTTGGCCGAGACAAAGCTCAGACCGGCGATCCACGCCGTCATCTCGCGTCCCGCCATGAAGAACTCTTCGCTGGTGTTGGTCGCTCCCTTCAGGTGGAAGCCGATGTAGATTACCGTCGCGAAGTAAATGACGATGACCAGCACGTCGATTACGGCAAGATGCGCCAGCTGCGGTTTTCCCGGGACTATCTGAAACAGGGCCAGCGCCGCGGCCAATGTCGATGCAAGAGACATACCTGTTTTAGCCTCGTGTGCCTATCCGTTCGGGAAACCGATGGGGGGTCTGTTTCCGGATTTAACTTCTCTGCCCGTAAGTGGCTTTCGCCCCGTGCTTACGGAAATGATGCCGGTCCAGCAGGGCCTGCGAGATTCCGCTGCACTCCGGGTTCAGCGTCGTCGTGTAGAACGCCATGCGTGCCACAGCTTCCAGCACAACCGCATGATACGCGGCTTCCAGCGCACTTTTGCCCCAGGCGAACGGCGCGTGCCCGGCCACCAGGACCCCGGGCAGCGCAATGGGATCGAGTCCGCGAAACCGCCGCACGATCGCCTTGCCCGTGTTGAGCACGTAATCGTCGCCCACCTCATCGTCGCGCAGCGATTCCGTCACCGGCACCGGCCCGTGAAAATAGTCTGCGTGCGTGGTCCCAAACGCTGGAATCTCCCGCCCCGCCTGCGCCCAGGCCGTCGCAAATTCCGAATGCGTGTGCACTACGCCGCCGATTGCGGGAAACGCCCGGTAGAGTTCGAGGTGCGTATCGAGGTCCGACGACGGCTTCAGCTTCCCGCCCGCGATCTTCCCGTTCAGATCGCTCACCACCATGTCGTCCGGAGTGAGCTTCTCATAGGCCACGCCGCTCGGCTTGATGACGACCAACCCCTGCTCCCGATCGATCCCGCTCGCGTTTCCGAAGGTGTAAAGGACCAGCCCCCGGCGAACCAGCTCCAGGTTCGCTTCCAGCACTTCGGACTTCAGCTCGTCGAGCATGGCGTCAGCCGCTCCCACCGTGGCCCGCGGCCAAACAGGACTCGCGGGAGCGAACGGCCATTCTACAGGACGCCCGACATTTGGGAAAGCGTTTACTTGACTCTGTCCGCTGTAAGCCGTTTCATTCGGCAACACGCAAATCTCCACGCCCGCGTGCTGGTCGCTGCCCTTAAAATCACCGTCTGGCCGCGAAATCCGCCACTCCCACCTCCACGCTCGTCTTCGGTTCCGTTCCATTTCGCGTTGTCCACGCGCCGTACACCCGCCCGCCCCAGGCGGCCAGCCCGATGTAGTCCCCCATGAAGACCCCCGTCGGGTCGAACGGCGTGTTCGTCCATGCATAATTTTTGAAGCTTGCACCGCCGTCTTCCGAACGCGCCAGCGCCATCACCTGCATCTTATTCGCCGCATCCTGGCGGCGGTCGTAGAACGCGACGTTCACCGCACCTGATACCGGATCGACGGCCAGCCACTGGAAAAACTGATCCGCACCGTCGTGTACCGGGTCGCTGTTCACCCGCACCGGCGCGCTCCATGTTCGCCCGTGATCCTTTGACGCGATCGAGAACACATCAATGTCCCCGTTCCGGTAGTTGCTCCACGTTACATAGATCGCCCCGCCTTTCGCTCCGCCTCGCGGATCGATCCCAATCTGCGGAAACCCGTTCGCACGTTCCATCCCGGCCAGCGCAAACATCGTCGGCGCAGTGTTCACAAGGTTCCGCGTGCGTGCAAACGTCTTTCCCCCGTCATGCGATTCGGTGAAGACGATATGATCCGTCACTGCCCAGACCCCATAGACGGTCCCATCCGGACCCACCGCCCCGTCGAACCCTTCCAGCGCACCGTTGTCGTCGCGCGGCAGCCCGCGCACCTGAGAGATTTCCAGCGGTTTCGACCACGTCACGCCGTCATCCGTTGATCGCGAAAACAGCATTTGCGAATCCGTCAGCGTCCACCGCGTCCAGCCCACATACAGATTTCCCTTGTATGGGCTCTTCTCGCCCGTGTCTGCGATAAGATACGGCTTGTCTTCAAACGGCACGTCCGGCGTCGTCGGCTGCGCCACCACCGTCCGCAGCTCCGGCTCCCACGTCGCGCCCCCATCCAGCGAACGCCGCACGAAGATGCCGTTCCGCGTCGCGCCGTGCCCCCAGTAGTTGATCGTGCCCAGCTTGTCGAACGAGATGAAACAGATCAGCGCGTGCCCCTTGTCGTCGAATGCCGTCGAAACATCCCCGGAGTTCTTGTAGTTCGCCGCTGCCACGCCGGTGGCCAGTTTCCAGGTCTTGCCCGCATCGTTGGAGTAGCCCGCCTGAGCCACATACTGGAACACCGCCAGCACCTGCTGCGGATTCAGCGGATTCACCGCCACGCTCGGCTCCGACCACGTGCCCGGCTGCGCGGACAGCGTCGTCACCTCCGCCCCTGGCGCCATCGGCAGCGGAGCTGCGCTCGCCGGACCGGCACTCTGCGCGCCCAGCCCCGCCGCGCCTGCAGCCAAAGCGGCAATCACCAACACCACACTCAGTTCATTCATGCGCTCCATTATCTATGCCCAACACGAACCCGGGTGCCCCATTCTGATCGCCGCTTTTGGCGATCAGGGTGGGCATCGCGCGCCGCGCGATCCTTTTAACCCCTCCAATCCTGTATGTGTTTTGTGGTGAGTCGTCTTTCCTGAACGCTGACAACTGAACGCTGAATGCTGCCTCTACTTCGCTACTGTTAGCTGAATCATCATCGTCGCATCCACCCGCGCCCCGGCCGCCGGCGTCTGCCCCACCACCGTTCCCGGCGGAAACATCGTCGCTCCCGGCGCAGCCATGTGCATGTCCTGCTCCCGGGTTGGACCCAGCTTCAGTCCCATCCGCGTGACGGCCAGCGCCGCCGCTGTGAATACCTGTCCCTCAAGATTCGGCATGACAAACCCGCTCCCCGCCGGCGCGCCTGCGTCCGGTTCCGCCGCCACCAGCAGATTCATCGTCGGGCTTTCCACCCCCGCCGCATTCGCGTCCGGACTCTGTGCAATCACCGTCCCCGGCTGCGCTCCCGTCCACGGCATCACCGCCACCGTGCCAACCTGAAAACCCGCCCGGCGGATCGCAATGGTCGCGACCCGCTGATCCCGCCCCTTCACGTCCGGAATCGCCAGCTTCTGCGGGCCCAGGCTCTCCGTCAGCCACACGCGCCACCCACGCCGCACCAGCGTCCCCGCCTCTGGCGACTGGCTCGCCACCCGCCCCGGTGGCACGTCGGTCGAGTAAAGACGGCTGTCCACCTGCAACGTCAGCCCCACCGCAGATGCCCGCTGCCCGGCATCGGCCATGTTCAGCCCTTTGAAATCCGGAATCGACACCTCGGCGCCGTGGATCGCGAAGTGCATCGTCACAATCGCCGACGTCATTGCCACCACGGTCAGCAGCAACAGCACCAGTACGAACCGGAAAAACCCACTCATGATTCGATCTCGATCGAGTAATCGATCGTCGCCGCCTTCTCCAGCATTTTCGAAACCGAGCAGTACCTATTCTTCGAAAGCGACACAGCATCCTCCGCCGCCTTCCGGCTCACCTTCCCCTTGATTCGATACGTCAGATGAATCTTTGTGAAGGTCCGCGGCGGCGCTGGCGCCTGTTCCGCCTCTGCACTCACTGTCAGTCCTTCCAGCGGCTCGCGTTTCTTCTGCAGAATGCTCACCACATCGACCGACGTGCATCCGCACAGCGCCGTCAGCACCAGCTCCATCGGGCTCGGCCCCGCCTTGTGCTCTGCGGCCGCATCCATCAGGATCGCGTGCCCGCTCTGCGACTTTCCTTCGTACAGCTCCCCGTTCTTCCACTCTGCGCTCGCGATCACGCCGTCCTCCTCACTGCCGATGCTGATTGTCCGACGCCGGCTCCGGATGGATCAGCAGACGATCCACCTCCGGACACTCCAGCTTAAAGCGATGTTCCAGCTCCGTGATCAGATCGTGCACCCGCCGCATCGCCATCGCATCGGGGAGCGTGCAGTGGCAGGTCACGTGGAGATGCTCTCCCGCACGGTCCACGCTCACCTCGTGAATGTCCACGATCTCGGGCACATTGGCCGCCGCGTCCCGCAGCAGCTGCTCGATCCGCCGGTCCCGCTCCACCACCACCGGCGCCTCAATCGTCGCGGGCTCGCTCTCGATGTGCGTGAGCACGGAATTCACCTGCGGCACCTCGCGCCGAATCTGCTGTTCCAGCCCATAAACAAAACGATGCGCAGCGATCAGCGTCATCGTCTCCTTCACCTCGATGTGCTGCTCCACATGCAGCCCGTCGGCAAACGACTCGATACTCACGTCGTGCAGCAGAGCATTGTTGCGCGCCGCCACCCCGCGCACCTTGTCGAACAGGCTCTCGGCCAGCGTCGACCGCGGAATCGTGTGAATCACCACATCCGCCCCGGGCAATACCCGCTGCACCGCAGCCGCCGCTTCCGCAACCAGCTCTTCCGTTCTCTGAAACGTCAGTTGCCGCGGCAGCGACAGCGTCACGTCCGCAAAATAATGGCTGCCCGACTTCCGCACCCGAGCCTGGTCGATCCCCAGCACCCCATCCGTCCCCCGTACCGCTTCCAGCATCTGCGTGTGCAGCTCCGGCGAAATCTGATCGGTCAGCGCAGCCACGGCCCGCCAGGCCAACCTCCACCCAAAGAGCAGAATCATCACCGAGACCACCAGCGCAGCCACTGGATCGGCAAACCGCAGCCAGCCCACGTGCCGCACGGCTCCCACCCATGACGCGGCCAGCCCCACGACCACCGCCGCGCTCGTCCAGATATCCGAAGCGAAATGCAGCGCATCGGCCTCCAGCGCCGCGCTCTCGTGCCGCTTCGCCACTCGCCGCAGTTGCGATGACCGCCACAGATCCACGCCCATCGACACCACCAGCACTCCGAACGGCCACAGCGAATACCGCAGCGCTACCGGGTGGAAGAACATCCGACTGATCGCCTCGCCGGAAAACCACAAGGCCGACGCCGCCATCAGCCCTGTCTCCACAAATGCCGAGATATTCTCGACCTTCGCGTGGCCGTACGGGTGATCCCAGTCCGCCGGCCGGTCGCTCACCCGCACCGAGATGAATGTCATCGCCGCGCCCACCAGGTCCAGCCCTGAATGCGCCGCATCCGACAGCACGCCCAGGCTCCCGGTCATAACGCCCACCGTCGCCTTCAGTGCCGTCATTGCGCACGCCGCCATTACGGATACCAGCGATACCCATCGCTTCTCCGCGCTCGCGTGCGCCTGCTCCGTCATGGCTGCGCTCGACATGATCCAGTTCTCAGGCTACCTGAACGACAACTGTCCGCTAAGAAGGTCTCTTCCCCCGCCAGAGCCCCGCAATCCCAAACGTATACGGCCGCCACTCCACCTCCACAAACCCGACGCTCTGCATCAGCTCCACCATCGCCGGCGGCGGCGGAAACCCCTCCACCGAGCTCGGCAGATATCCATACGCCACCGCATCTCCCGAGATGCGCGCGCCGATGGCCGGCAGCACATGCCGAAAGTAGAACCCGAACAGCTTGCCCACCACGCCGCGCGGCCGGCTGCAATCCAGAATCCCCACCTCGCCTCCCGGCTTCAGCACGCGCAGAAACTCCACCAGTCCAGCCCTGTAATTCGGCAGGTTGCGAAATCCGAACGCTGTCGTGATCAGATCCAGCGACCCCTCGTCGAACGGCATCCGCATTGCATCCATCGACCGGATCGAAACCCGCCGCCCCCTCAGTTTCACCCGCGCCAGGGCCAGCATCTTCTCAGAGAAATCCGCCGCGATCACCGGCTCCGCATGCGCCGGCCTCCGCCGCAGTAGTGCCGCAGTCATATCCCCCGTACCGCAGCAAATATCCAGGACCTTCGCTTCCGGCCGCGACAGAATGTGGCGGAACCGCCGCGCCGTCCGCCACCACCACGTCCGGTCCACGTTGCACGAGAGCACGTGGTTCAGCAGGTCATAGCGCGGCGCAATGCGATCGAACATCTCGCGCACCAACTCCGCCGACGTCGCCTCATCCACCGCCCCCGCCGGTCGCGAGCCTAGATTATGAGCCTGGTTGTGAGTCACGTCATGACTTCCGTTTCGCAAACGTCAGCATAGCGCAGCCGCGAGAGCTTAATCCGTACCGGCCCAGGCATTACACTTCGCCTATGCGGATCCCGCGCTGCCTCGTTGCCGTCCTGGTCGCCACCCTCTTCCCGCTTCTCTCCGCCGCGCAGAGCCCTGGCACCGAAAAGCCGCAAAACTCCATCGCATTCGAGCGCGCCCAGCATCTGCAGCACGGCATCAACACCAGCATGTGGTTCTCCCAGGCCAACGATTACTCCGTCCAGCGCCTCCAGACCTTTACCACCTCCGACGACATCGCCCTCATCGCCAAAATGGGCTTTGACCACTGCCGCCTCTCCATCGACGGCGACCAGCTCATGACCTGGTTCTATACCCAGCGCGACGCCCATCAGACCACCGGCTTCATGACCGAGCTCGACCGCGGCGTCAAGACCATGCTCGACGACCACCTCTCCGTCATCATCGACATCCACCCCACCAGCCAGTTCAAAGCCGAGCTCTTTCAGGGCAGCGGCGGCGTCGGCAACTTCGTCGACCTCTGGCGCGCCCTCGCCCAGCACTTCGCCACCACCGATCCCGAACACGTCTTCTTCGAAATCATGAATGAGCCCGAGCAGCAGGACCCGTACCGCTGGCAGGGCATCCAGGCCGAGGTCGTCGACGCCATCCGCCAGGTCGCTCCCCACAACACCATCATCGCCTCCGGCGCGCACTGGTCCGGCCTGCCCGATCTCCTCGTCCTCGAGCCGCTCGCCGAAAACAACATCATCTACACCTTCCACGACTACGAGCCCTTCGCCTTTACCCATCAGGGAGCCACCTGGGCCAACCCAGAAGTCCGCACCGAGCGTGCGATTCCTTACCCATCGACGCCGGAGAACATCGCACCGAAACTCGACCTGGAGCCGAGCTTAGCCGGCCAGTATTTCCTCGATGAATATGGCGAGAACCACTGGGACGCCGCGCGGGTGGAAAACTCCATCGAGTTCGCGGCGAAGTGGTCCGCCCTGCACCACGCGCCCGTCTACTGTGGCGAGTTCGGCGTCTTCCGCGACTACGCGCCGCCCGCCGCCCGCGCCCAGTGGCTCCACGACATGCGGGTCGCCATGGAGAAGAACCACATTGGCTGGGCCATGTGGGACTATCAGGGCGGATTCAGCGTCGTAACCAAAGCCAACGGCGCCACCACGCCCGATCAGGACGTGCTCACCGCCCTCGGCCTGCACATGCCTTAATGAGCGGCTCGACGTGGTGAGCATTTCTGTAACCCATAACCTGCAACCTGTAACCTGGTTTGGGGGAACATTCTCTCTTCCAGCGGCGTAATACTGTTGTCGGACGCGAGGCACCGCGATGATCAAATTTCTTCTCTTCTGCATCCTACTTTTCTTCTGCTGGCCCCTGGCTTTGATCGCCCTCGTTGCTTACCCTATCGTGTGGCTGCTCCTGATCCCCTTCCGCATCCTCGGCATCGCCGTCGGCGGCGTGCTCGAGCTGGTCGGAGCCGTCATCATGCTCCCGGCGCGCGTCATCCGCGCGATCTAAGACGAAACTCCTGGATATCCAACGATCGATCTCGCAAGTCCAGCTCGCGGAGTCGCAACATCGACCTTCGCCTCGTTGGCGGATGACGGGCTCAACGGACAATTCATCCACCAGTGAAAGCTCGCCCTTCCGCTCGCCCTGCTCCCTGCTCCCTGTACCCTGTACCCTGTTTTTATGCCCATCCTTCTCGACGGCAAGGCTTACTCCAAAGAACTCGAAGCCGAACTCACCCTTCGCGTGCAGCGCCTCCACCTGCAGGAACCGCCCATCCTCGCCACTGTCCTCGTCGGCGACGATCCTGCCTCCGCCACCTACGTCAAGATGAAGGGCAACGCCTGCCGCCGCGTCGGCATGGAATCCCTCAGCATCACACTCCCCGGCTCCACCACCACCGCCGAACTTCTCGCCGCTATTGACGACCTGAACGCCAACCCGCGCGTCCGCGGCATCCTCCTGCAGCATCCCGTTCCCAAACAAATTGACGAGCGCGCCTGCTTCGACCGCATCGCCCTCGCGAAAGACGTCGACGGCGTTACCGCGCACGGCTTCGGCCGCATGGCCATGGACGAGCCCGCCTACGGCAGTGCCACTCCGGCCGGCATCATGCGTCTGCTTCGTCGTTATGAAATTCCCATCGAAGGCCGCGAAGCGGTCGTGGTCGGCCGCAGTCCTATTCTCGGCCGCCCCATGGCCATGATGCTGCTCGCCGCCAACGCCACCGTCACCATCTGCCATTCGCGCACGCGCAACCTCGCCGACGTTGTCCGCCGCGCCGAAATCGTTATCGGCGCCGTCGGCAAACCGGAGTTCATCCGCGGCGCATGGATCCGCGACGGAGCCGTCGTCGTCGACGCGGGCTACCACCCTGGCGGTGTCGGCGACATCGAACTCGCCCCTGTGATCGACCGCTGCGCCGCGTACACCCCGGTGCCTGGCGGAGTCGGCCCCATGACCATCGCCACCCTCATCGCCCACACCGTCGAAGCCGCCGAGAAAGCCGCCCAAAAAGAAAATGCCGCGCCTGCACAGGTCGCGGCTCGTTAGCCCAGCGTTGCCAAAACTCTAAACTCTAATCCTCTTATTTGGACGTCCACACCAGCTTCGCATAGACCCCGCGTCGGATCCCCACGTTCGGCCCGGGGTCGATGCCGAACTCCGCGTGATGCGGCTGCAGCAGGTTCTGTCCCACGATCGATAAGTCCAGCCCCGGCGCAACGTGGCGACCGAAGCGAATATCCGCCGTCTCATAAGCGGGCACGTTCTGTGCCGGCAGAGCACCCACATAGCGGAAAGTTTGATCGAACTCAAAATGCTTCGGCAAATCGATCAGCGACCGGGCCGAAACCTGGCTATTCGGGCTCGAGCCATGCAGTGTCGTCAGCGTCGCCGGATAATTGAAGCCCGGCACATCGTGCAGGCCCACATGCAGGTACGAATAGGCCACCTTGAAACGCCACCATGGAACCGGCTGCCACTCCGGCGCCAGCTCAAATCCATCCGTCGTCCCCCGAATCCCGTTCCTGTACTGGAAGCCGATCAGGATCGATCCGGGGGGGAATGGCGGACTGGACGCCGTACCCAGGAAAGGCGCTCCCTGCGCGATCAGATCGTCATAGGCATTGTGGAATCCGGCCGCCTCAATGTACACATGCTTGCCAGGCAGACCGCGGTATCCGCCTTCATAGGCGACCAGCCGCTCGGCACGCAGGTGGGTGTTTCCGGTAATCTCTCCCCAAACCGGGGCGATATAGATGTTGTCGTCGATGTTCTCGTCGACCCGGTCCGGGATCCGCACCGCCCGCGAGATGGATGCCCACAGCGACTGGTTCTCTTTGGGCGTGAGCAGCAATCGGCCGCTCGGCTCGTACTCGAATCCCGTGTAGCTGTTGTGCTCCAGCTTCGATCCCAGCGTCAGGCTCAGGCGATCCGGCTTCAATCGCAGCTCCTCCTGCAGGAATCCGCTGTAAATACTCTCCGTCTCCGATGCCGGAACAAAGCTGTCCGTCGGGATCGTCTGCACCGTTGAGCTGGGGCTCCAGCGCGCCCCCACTCCATAGGTGAACTGCTGCCACTTTGTGGGCGGCGTGCGATGCAGAAAGTCCACGTCAAACGTGTCGCGCGTCTCCTGGAAATTGGGGCCCTCACGAAAATCGTGCGACCAGAACGCCTGCAGATAGAGATCCGAGTTCGCGGGCAGATCGCGGCGCCACCGTCCCAGCAAATTTCCGCCATCGACATTCGTCGATTTGTACGAGACAAACGTTGCGGGCGGCGTAAAGCTCGACACAGTCAGCGCGTCACCCAAATGTCCGATGTAGGCATCGCCCTGGAACGTCACATTGTCCCGTCCGGTTACCCGATCGCTGCGGAATCCCACCTGCGCCACTCGTGACCAGTCATAGTTCGGCTGTCCGTTTTGGTGGTACTCCGCCCCGCGCACAAACCCAAATCCATTCACCCGGAAATCGAACCCGTGCCCCGCCCCCCATACCGCAGATCCTCGGTGTTCTCGTCGACACTGCCTCCGCCCGCCGAAGCCAGCACTCCCTGCGTCTCCTTCGACGGCTTCGTGATGATGTTGATGATCCCGTTCACCGCGTCGGTGCCCCAGATCGAGCCCCCCGGCCCGCGAATCACCTCGATCCGGTCAATATCTTCCAGCATCACGTTGTCGAGCGTCCAGAACACTCCCCCGAACAGCGGCGTGTACACGCTGCGCCCGTCAATCAGCACCAGCACGTACTTCGAATACTGGTCCCCCAGCCCGCGAATCGCCACCACCCAGTTCCGGTCCCCGCTCACCTGCGCCACATTCACGCCCGGAACCAGCCGCAGCGCATCCGGAACATTCGTCACTCCCGCCCGCCGGATGTCCTCCTGCGTCAGCACATAGATTGCCGCCGGTGTGTTCCAGACCTCGGTCGGCTCCTTCGACTGCGTTACAACCTCGATATTGCCCAGTTGTTCAAGCGAGAGCGACTTCAGTTGCTTCTGGTCAACCCCTCCACCTACCGGAGCCAGAGTCGAAGCCGCACACGCGCGCATCCCTGTCTGCGCTGCGAAAACAAAAATGAGAAACACCGCGAGAGAGCGGTGAACAGACAGGGAAAGCAACGCACGCTCCGTGGCAAAGCGAATCTGGGAAGAGGGCCGGGTTCTGCTCGCGGCGGGAGTGCATCCGGGTGGGTCATCGTTCCCACGAGGTTGGCTGCTCCCCGCGGAACCCGTCGCAATACGACCTTCACTATACGACTGTCCCTGGCAAATCCGCCATCCCCCGTCGCTGCCAGCCCCGCTGGCCCGTACCCAAAGCCGCATACCCCCAAAATGGCGTAAATTGTAGATGAGGTTGCAGCCTCCGCCGGGTTCGCCGCAACTTATATGTACATGCACGTGCCGGACTCTATGCGCCTCCAAAGGAATCTCCGCCTCCTCCTCTGCTCCCTCCTCGCTGTAGCCCCTCTGAGCGTCCTCGCGCAGGCCATCACTCCGGCCGCCCAGCCCGCTCCGGTCCCCCAGGCTGCGCCGGCCACCATGCCGAATCCCCAGTCACCGGAATCCCAGCCGTCCCTCGACGTCGACCACGACCCCATCGTCTCCCCCGACGCGACCGACAACGCCGCGGTCAGCCCTTCGCGCCCCAACCCCAACGTCAGCACGAACGAGGAGATCAAGCGCCAGCAGGGCATCTACACCCTCACCCGCGACGTCGATGAAGTCGTCCTCGCCTGCACCGTCGTCGATCAGGATGGCCATCTCGTCCAGGACCTGAACCGCGAAGACTTCCACGTTTTCGAAGACAATGCCCCGCAGCAGATCGTCGCTTATTCCCACTCCGACGTCCCCATCTCCCTCGGCATCCTCGTCGACAACTCCGGCTCCATGCGTGACAAGCGCGCTGCGGTGAACACCGCCGCCCTCGATCTCGTCCGCGCCTCCAACCCCCAGGACGAAGCCTTCATCGTCAACTTCTCCGACGAGGCGTTCCTCGACCAGGACTTCACCTCCGACATCAATAAGCTTCGCTCCGGCCTCTCCCACATCGAATCCCGTGGAGGAACGGCCCTCTACGACGCCGTCGTCGCCTCGGCCGACGAGCTCTCCCAGGGCGCGCGCCGCTCCAAGCAGGTCCTGCTCATCATCACCGACGGCGAAGACAACGCCTCCACCCTTAACCTCGAACAGACCGTCCGGCGCGTTCAGAACCTTGGCGGCCCCGTGATCTACTCCATCGGCCTGCTCTTCGGCGACGAGGACCGCGGACAGGAAGCCCACCGCGCCCGCCGCGCCCTGCAGCTCCTCTCCGACGAAACCGGCGGCCTGGCCTTCTTCCCCAAGTCGCTCGCCGACGTCGATGTCATCGCAGGCGAAGTCGCCCGCGACATCCGCAACCAGTACACCATCGGCTACCACTCGTCGAAGCCGGCCAGACTGGGCGGCTACCGCACCGTGCGCGTCGAAGCCAGAGCTGCACACCACAACAAGCTCTACGTCCGTACCCGCACCGGTTACTACCCCAGGCCTCTCACTCCGGCCACGAAACGCGTCGCCGCCGAGACCTCCCCGGCCCGCACCCCGCAATAGCGGTTGGTGACTTTTTCCGCAAGCTACAGAGCCGGCCCGCGACCGGGTTTACCCCGCAGTAGCCATCAGGAGCCGTCGGGAGCCTCGCGTCGGCCTTTCACCACCCGATTGCACCACGTGCCGGAAATGGCCACCCCCAACACCCGGCTGATGGCCAGGTTCACCCGGCAATAGCCATCAGGAGCCTCGCCCCAACCTTCCACTACGCAAAGCGCTGCTGGACGGCCAGGTTCACCCCACAGCAAGAAGCGGATACTCCTTCGATTCGAACGTCAATACAATTCGATTCGTGCTTCGCCCCGCAGTACCGTACCTGGAGAAATCCTGCCCCATTTTGGGAATGCGCACTCAGTCCGAGCCTTTTCACCGCGCCGTAAGCGTCGCTGAAGGACCCCGGCTCTGATACGGATCAGGTCCCCTCCTTAAACTCCTCCAATCGCCCCCAAAAAGCCTTTTATATGCCTTGACACGTATATTCCACTCGCGGTATATAAAGAGCGTGCAGTCCGTCTTCGAAGTCATCGCCGAGCCCAACCGCCGCGCCATCCTCAGCCTGCTCGTCTCCTCCGGGCAGTCTGTCGGCGACATTGAGCGTCGCCTCCAGCTGCCCCAGCCGGCCGTCTCCAAACACCTCCGCGTCCTGCGCGACGCCGGCTTTGTCGAATCCACCGTCGACGCCCAGCGCCGCCTCTATCGTCTCCGGCCCGAACCCCTGCAGGAGCTCGATGCCTGGCTGGATCCCTTCCGCCGCTTCTGGTCCATGCACGTCGATGCTCTCGAGCGCCACCTCGACCGCATGCATCCCCCCACCCCAGCGCAAACGAAGAAACGAAAACACCGGGCCGCAACCCCGCCCGCGAAACCGAGAAAACGAGGAAAACGATGAAGATCAAACTCACCACCATCTATGTCGATGACCAGGAGAAGGCCCTGCGCTTCTATACCGAAGTCCTGGGCTTCGTGAAGAAAGCCGACTTCAGCAACGGCCCCTTTCGCTGGCTCACCGTCGCCTCGCCCGAGGACCCCGACGGCACCGAGCTGCAACTCGCCCTCAACAACACCCCCGCAGCCAAAACCTGGCAGCAGGCGTTGTTTCAGCAAAACCAGCCGGCGGCTATGTTCTTCACCGACGACCTCGCGGCGGACTACGAGCGCATCAAGTCGCGCGGCGCCAGCTTCACCATGCCGCCCACCGATGTCACAGCCTCCAAAATTGCCATGCTCAACGACACCTGCGGCAATCTCCTTCAGGTCACACAGCTCATGCGCTGGCAGGGCTGACGCCGGAGAATCAGATGACCGATCACGCGCAGTACACACCGGGCCCGGCCAGCGGAGCGCAGGTCCGCAAGAACGGAGAGAAGTGGACTCTCATCCTCGTCCGCGAACTGCGCCACACACCGGAAAACGTCTGGCAGGCGCTCACCGACCCGGCGCAGTTGCGCGAGTGGGCGCCCTTTGACGTCGACGGCAAACTCGACGCGGTGGGCGCCACTGTCCATCTCACCTGGGTCGGCACCGCGCAGGTCTCCGAGACAAAGGTGACGCGCGCCGACCGTCCCCGCCTCCTCGAGTACCACGACATCCGCTGGCAACTCGATCCCCTGGGAACCGGCACGCGCCTCACGCTTTGGCACAGTATCGATCGCCGCTTCGTCTCCTGGGGAGCTGCGGGCTGGCACATCTGCTTCGACGTTCTCGACCGCCTGCTCGCAGGCCAGCCCATCGGCCGTCTCCTCGGCCCCGACGCCATGCAGCTCGAAGGCTGGCAACGCCTCACCGCGGAGTACGCAAATCATTTCGCCACCGAACCGCCCAATGGGCCGCCTCAGACGGCGCAAAAATCATAGGGAGACTCCATGAACTGGAACAAATGGATTCGTCAAACTCACCGCTGGCTCTCGACGATCTTCACGCTGGCCGTCATCATTAACGGCGTCGCTGTAGTCCAGGGAAAATACAACGCCAAACTGGGCCTCGCGGCGGTGGCCCCACTCGCGCTGCTCTTCCTCAGCGGTCTGTACTTATTCGTACTGCCCTACGCCAACCGGATCCGCAGCGGGCGGACCCGGCCTCCGGCGTTGTAAATTAACTCCGAACCCTGGACCTACCCAATGACAAACCCGACTCCCTCCGCATCCGCCGCCATCGACCAGAAGATCAAAGACCTCGCCGACTGGCGCGGCAAGATCCTCGCCAAAGTCCGCACCCTCATCCACGCGGCCGACCCAGAAATCGTCGAAGAGTGGAAGTGGGCCAAAGCGACCAATCCGGGCACGCCCGTCTTTTCTCACGCCGGCATCGTCTGCACCGGGGAGACGTACAAGGATCACGTCAAGCTGACCTTTGCGAAAGGCGCTTCCCTCATAGACCCGTCCCGGCTCTTCAACTCGAGCCTCGACGGCAATGTCCGCCGCGCCATCGACATCCACGAAGGCGACAAAATCAACGAGCCGGCGTTCAAGAATCTCATCCGCGCCGCTGTCGCCCTCAACGTCGAGAGCAAAAGCAAGAAGAAGAGTTCGAGCAGCCAGCGCCCCGGTTAGTCCCTGCTGCGCCAAGCCTCTCCGCTACTCGGCGCGCAGCGCTTCCACGGGATTCACAGCCGCAGCTCGCCGTGCCGGCAAATAGCTCGCCACCATCGCCACGCCGCCGAGCACCGCAATCACCGCCGCATACGTCAGCGGATCGATCGGGCTGATCCCGAACAGCAGCGACTTCATCAGCTGCGTGAGTCCCGCCGCCGCCACCACACCCAGCGCCACGCCAACGCCCGTCAGCAGCAGCGCCGACCGCACAAACATCCAGCGCAGCTCGCCCCTCTGCGCTCCCAGCGCCAGCCGGATGCCGATCTCGCGCCGCCGCTGCGCGACCGCATACGCGATAACGCCATAGATCCCCACGATGCCCAGCAGCAGCGCCATCGAACCTGCAATCGCCAGCATCACCAGCGTGAACGACGTGCGCGCCATCGATGCGCCATAGATCTGCTGCATGGTCTGCGGCGACGCCACCGGCAGGTTCCCATTCACCGACCATACCGCCTGCTGCACCTCGCGCAGAAATCCCTCGCTTCCCGCATTCGCGCTGTGAACCGCAAACGTCACCGACCGCTCGACGCCGATGGTGGGCTTTTGCGTATAGGGGCTTTGGAGCATCGCGCCCCAGTACACCGTCGCCGGAGCTTTCTGATCCACGCCGTTGTGCCGCACGTCCTGCGCTACGCCGATCACTTCCTGCCAGGGCATCTTCGAGAACTGCCGGATGTGTTTACCAACAGCCGCCGCGGCCGACCCCCACTCCTCGCGCGCAAACGTCTCCGACACCATCGCTACCGGCCGCATCCCGTACAGATCGTCCCAGGTGTAGTCGCGTCCCGCCACAATCCGCGTACCCATTGCATGAAACCAACCGGGCGAGACGGAATTGAACAGCCGCAGCGGTGGATTCTCGTGGTCGTAACTCTTGCCCTCGACGGTCATCTGATCCCAGTTCGGCTCGATTCCCTCCATTGGGGCAGCGCTCGCAAATCCTGCGCCCTGCACCCCCGGCAGCGCCGCGAGCTTGTCCAGAATCGCATTCTCGGTCCGCGTCACCATCGTCGGATCCTGCACCAGCGACTCCGGAATCGAAATCCGCAGCATCTGCAGATGCGCGGAATCCGCAAACCCAGGATCGACGCTGCGCATGCGCGCAAACGTCCGGATCATCAGCGTCGCGCTCACCAGCAGCACCAGCGACATGGCCACCTGCGCCACCACCAGCACGTTGCGCGACCGATGGCGCTCGCGGCTCGCGCTCGCCGTTCGCCCCCCGGTCCCGGCCAGTTCCTGCCGCCTCCACGCGTACTTCACCGCCGGAATCAGCCCCAGAACGAATCCCGAGAACAGCGCCAGCGCAAAGGTGAAGGTAACGGACCGTGCATCCAGAGAAATCTCCGCAAGGCGCGGCAGATTCGTTGGACCCAACGCGGTCAGGAACCGGAGTCCTGCGAAAGAAACCCCCACCGCCAGCGCCCCGCCCACGAGGCCCAGCGTCACGCTCTCCAGCAGCAGCTCCCGCGCAATCCGCAGCCGCCCTGCACCCAGCGCCGCGCGAATCGACAGCTCCATTTGCCGCGACTCCGCTCGCACCAGCAGCAGATTCGCCAGATTGGTGCACGCGATCACCAGCACCAGCCCGATGGTTGCCATCACCACCCACAGAACGCTCGCTACGTTCCCGACCACTTGCTCCTTGAGCGGCTGCACCGCCGGCGTGATCTTCCAGTTCTCATACCAGTGCGGATTGGTGCCCGGTCCATTGCTCCATGAATCCATCCAGACCCCGACAAGACGCCGCAGGTCCGCGTTCGCCATCGCAATCGAGACACCAGGCCTGAGCCTGCCGATGCCGTTGTAGCCAAACCCGGCCAGAATCTGATGTGTGCGGTCAAATGCCGTCGGCACCAGCAGATCGAAGCTCTGATCCACCAGACGGAAGCCCCGCGGCATCACGCCCACAATGGTGCGCGGCTGCGAATCCACGTCGATCGCCCGCCCGATGACCGCACGATCTCCGCCGAAGTGCCGCTGCCAGTATCCGTAACTCAGCATGGCGGACTTCGCTCCGCGCGGATCCTGATCGGCCTCGTTGAACCAGCGTCCTGCCACGGGGGGCACCGCGAGCGTCTCCAGTACGCCATCGCTGATCTGCAGCGTGTGCACTTCCTCCGGTTCCGCCAGCCCGGTCACGTTGGCCGTCTGTGGAATCCACACGCCCATCCAGGCGAGCGTGCGGTTGTGGTCCGAAAACGTCAGGTCCATCGACGGCGACAGCCGTAGTCCGCTGCTCAGGCTCGTCAGCCCCGCCCCTCCCGGCGCGTCAAGATGCAAAGCCACCAACCGATCCGCTTCCGGATACGGCAGCGGACGCAGCACCACGCTGTTGATCACGCTGAAGACTGCGGTGTTGGCACCGATGCCGATGGCCAGGGTCAGCAGTACCGTCGTCGCAAATCCCGGAGCCTTCGCAAGCCGGCGCAGCGTCAGCTTCCAGTCCGCCAGCAGTTGCTCGAAGCCGCGCCACTGCCACGCCTCGCGGCTTCGCTCCTTCACCTGCGTCACGTTCCCGAACTCGCGCCGCGCGCGCCGGGCTGCCTCTTCCTGCGGCAGCCCCTCGTCCATCAGTTCCCCGGTGCGCTCCCCGATGTGCTCCTCGATCGAGACCGCCAGGTCTTCGTAGCGCCGACTGCGCTTCCACAGCCTCAGCATGCTGACTCCTGGCCCTGCGCCAGCGCCAGGACACGGGTGATGCCCGCAAACATCGTGGCGAAGCTGGCCTTTTCCTGTTCGAGATGGCGCACGCCGGCTTTTGTGACGCGATAGATGCGCGTCGGCCGGCCCTTGGCCGAGATCCCGGCCTCCGCTTCGAGCCATCCTTCGCGCAGCATCCTCTGCAATGCCGGGTACAGCGACCCTTCCTCGATCTGCAGCAGCTCATTCGATACGGCCTGGATGTGCCGCACCAGTGCGTACCCATGCATGGGCTTGCGCCGCAGCGACTCCAGGATCATCAATTCCAGCGCTCCAGGAAACAGGTCACGTCGCTCCGCCTTGTTCTCAGACGTCTTTGCCATGCCACGAATGTAGGCCACACATACCTATTTGTAAAATAGCTTTTTCTCATCCATCCGGGTGAACCTGGTTTGGAGGTTAAGCTTCCGGCGTTCTGACAGCCTTTTCTCATCCAGCCAAAATGCCAGAGCTTGACCTCCAGGCCGGGTTCACCCCACAGCAAGAAGCCGATACCTTTGCCGCCCAGACCTCAACAGGAAATGTCCTCTCCCCTGGCCAAAGGTAAGGACTTCGATGCTGTCCTGGACCATTTTGGGAAAAGCGGCCGCCCGAGTCCCTGCAAATACCGACAATTCCTAGGGCCAGGTTCACCCCACAGCAAGAAGCCGATACCTTTGCCGTCCAGGCTTCAACAGGAAATGTTCACTCCCCTGGCCAAAGGTAAGGACTTCGATGCAGTCCTGGACCGTTTTGGAAAACAGACAACAGATGTCCCACAACCCGCCCTGAGCAGCCTCCGGCCGCAGCAAGGCGCGTCGAACCGATCTCCCCGTTGCCAGATGTGCATCTTCCTGATTCGAATGCCAGCCAGGGGTCGAACCCTTTCGAACCCTAAATCCCCGGCCACCCTCCCCCGCTTATCCGGCGCCGAACCCACCTGCTCCGCTGGTATGCTGTTCTGTCCTTATGCCTCAGCCCGCCGCCCTCTCCACCCTTCGCACCGCCGCCGACATCACCACACTCATCGGCAACACTCCGGTGCTCGAGCTCCGACGCCTTCCCGCCCCCGGCTCCGCTGCGCTCTTCGCCAAACTCGAGTTCTTCAACCCCGGCGGCTCTGTCAAAGACCGCGCCGCCCTCGGCATGATCCTCGACGCCGAACGCCGCGGCCTGCTCCACAAGGACTCCATCATTACTGAGGCCACCGCCGGCAACACCGGCGTCGGGCTCGCCCTGGTTGGCGTGAACCGCGGCTACCGCGTCGTCCTCTTCGTCCCCGAAGGCTTCGCCGAAGAGAAGTGCGCCCTCATGCGCGGCTTCGGCGCCCAGGTTCATCGCACTCCCGAGGCAGATGGCATGGCCGGCGCCATCCGCCAGGCCCTCGCCCTCGCCAAGTCCGACCCCAACGTTTGGGCCGCCCTCCAGTTCGACAACCCCGCGAACCCGCAGTTTCACCACGACACCACGGCAGCCGAACTCTGGGAGCAGATGGACGCCCACATCGACGCCTTCGTCGCAGGCGTCGGCACCGGCGGCACCTTCTCCGGGATCGCCCGCTTCCTCAAAGAGCAGAACCCGCAGATCCTCACCGTTGCCGTCGAAACCGAAGGCTCCATCCTCCAGGGCGGTCCGCCCGGCCCGCACAAAGTCGAAGGCATCGGCGTCTCCTTCGTCCCCAAAACCTTCGACCGCTCCTGCGCCGACGAGATTGTCGCAGTCACGGATACAGATGCGTTCGCTATGGTCAAACGGCTCGCCGCCGAAGAAGGCCTCCTCGCCGGCTCCAGCTCCGGCGCGATCATCCACGCTGCCTGCCAGCTCGCCCAACGACTCGGCCCCGGCAAACGCGTCGCCACCCTCATCCCCGACTCCGCGGAGCGCTACCTCAGCAAGAAGATCTTCGAAGGCGGCGTATGACGCCTGATCCGCGATCCGAGCAACGCGTTCACTAAGCCAGCGCCAGCGGCACGGCTTCTTCCCAGCGTCCCTGGGCCTTCAGGATCAGCTCAATGACCTCGCGCGCCGCGCCCCGTCCCCCCGGCCGCCGCGTTGTGAAGTGGCACACCGCGGCCAGCTCCGGCGCCCCGTTCGCCACGCACACCGCCAGCCCCACGCGCTGCGCCAGCGGGATGTCCGGCAGATCGTCACCCAGATAAGCAACCTCCTCCGCACTCACACCCGCCTTCTGCATGCACTCTTCAAAAGCCTGGGTCTTCTTCGCCTGTCCCAGATACACAAACGTGACCTTCAGCTCTTTGGCGCGCCGCGCGACCGCGGGCGAAGACCGTCCCGTGATGAAACCCGTCTGGATCCCCATCGTGTGCGCCAGCGACAGTCCCTGCCCGTCGTGCGCGCTGAAGACCTTCATCTCCGTCACCACAGGCTCGCCGCCTCCCTCCGCCGCAACCGTGGAGATCAGACAGACGCCGCCATCGGTCAGCGTTCCATCCACATCCATGAGAAACAGCTTGATCCGGCGCGCCCGCGCCAGCACGTCCGCCGAAGCTGGAGACCAAACATCCATGTCAGCCATGGCACGATTCTAATTTGCCTTCGTCAGTTCCTCGCCCTCGGCCAGCTTCGTCAGCCGATACATCAGCACCGCATCCCGCTTCGTGTTGACCGGCTGCGTCGACAAATCCAGCGTCTCCCCCGGCGCATGCGCACCCTCACCCGTCGCGCCTACGCCAGCCAGCCCCGGAATGATATCCGCCACAAAGGCGATGTCTCCCGCGCCCCGCTTCATCGGATCCAGCTCCGGCATCGCGCCAAACCCCAGGCTGGCATTCGCTCCGTTCAGCATCTTCAGCAGCGCCCGGCTCTCCGCGGTCGGCGCCATCGCGGGATAGCCCTCGCCAAAGGTGATCGTCGCGCCGGTCTTCGCCAGATGCTCGCCGACGATCGCCTCCATCTTCTTCTCCGCGCACTCGGTCTGCTCGTTCGAGATCGTGCGAATGTCCCCGCCCGCATACGCTGCCGGCGCGATCACGTTGTCCTTGCCCGTCGCCGTCGCGTTGTTCCCTGCCTCATCCACATGCACGCTCGTTCCGCCCACCACCATCCCCACGTTGTACGTCAGGTACGGCTCCGGCAGCTGCGTCCTGAACGCATCCAGGATGCGGGCCAGCTCGTAGATCGCCCCATACCCCATCCGCTCGCTGAAAATTCCCGACGAGTGCCCTGTCTCGCCCGTCGTTTTCAGGTGCCAGGTGATCGCGCTGCGCCGGCTCACGCTGCCGTAGAAAACGCCATCCACCCGCGGCGTCCCCTCAAACTCCAGCGCCACGTCGCTGTGATGTGCCGCCGCGATCATGTCGCGGCGCGAGATGCTGGCCGGCTCGCCATGCGCCTCCTCATCACCGCTCAGCACCGCCGTGATCTCCGCGTCCTTCAGCACGCCGGCCGCCTGCATGGCCTTCAGCGCGTACAGCATGTCCACCAGGCCGCCCTTCATGTCGTTCACGCCTGGTCCCGTCGCGATGTTGCCGTTCACCGTATACGTCTGGAACGGGCTCGTCTTTTCGAACACCGTGTCCATGTGCCCGATCAGCAGCATCCGCTTCCCGCAGGCTTTCGAGTCAGGCCCTTCTCCGGCAGGACACTTGTGTTCCGCCACCAGAACTCCCGCCCTCTCGACTTCATCCATCGGGATCCACTGCACCGCGAACCCCAGCCCCTCGAATTCGGATGTCATGATCTTCCCCACCGCCCGCACGCCTTCGAGATTGTGCGTGCCGCTGTTGATGTCCACCAGCTTTTCCAGCAGCGCGTTCGACTCCCCGGCATGCGCATCGATATACGCCACCATCGCCTTCTCCTGCGGCGACAAAGGCGGCGCGCTCTGCGCAACCGCGCCGAACGCGAAGCAAAGACTGGCCAACACCAGACCCACACCAAACCAGAAACGTTTCCGCATCCCCGGAGCATAACAAAATCAAGAAACCCGCCCACAAAGCCTGCATCGTCCCGCACCGGCACATAATCTAAACCTCCGGAATCATTTGAAAGGAGATCCGATGCCCACGAAGTCCGAACTCGTCGACCGCCAAAAGGCTTCCCTCAACAACCGCTCCGACATCGATCCCAAAGCCGTGAAGGAAATCAGCGGCGCCCTCAACGCCCTGCTCGCCGACGTCTTCGCCCTCTACCTCAAGACCAAGAACTTCCACTGGCACATGAGCGGGCCGCACTTCCGCGACTACCACCTCCTCCTCGACGACCACGGCGATCAGATGTTCGCCATGACTGACGACATCGCCGAGCGCGTCCGCAAAATCGGCGGTACCACCATCCGCTCCATCGGCCACATCGCCCGCCTGCAGCGCGTCGAGGATAACGACGCCGACTACGTCACCCCCGCCGACATGCTCAGCGAACTGCACGAAGACGAATTGGCGCTTGTTCTGAGCCTCCGCGCCTGCCCCACCCTCTGCGACGACGCCGAAGACGTGGCCACCGCCAGCCTCATCGAAAACTGGATCGACCAGACCCAGCGCCGCGCCTGGTTTCTCTTCGAAGCCACCCGCGCGTAGTCATCCGCTCGGATCTGGGTGCACCAGGGCGATCACGGGTGCCCCATTCTGATTGCGCCTGCTGTTCGCGCAATCAGGGTGGGCATCGCGCACCAGCGCGATCTCCCTCGTCCGCCCCCGCCCGTGCTCCCTGCTGTCACCTGTACCCTGTACCCTGTCTCTCATGCCCTGGTACTCCTGGATCGCCTGCTTCTTCGCGGGGATGTTCCTCGCCAACTCTGTCCCGCACTTCGTCCATGGCATCTCCGGCGACGGCTTTCCCACGCCCTTCGCCAAACCGCCAGGCAAAGGTCTCTCGTCGCCGACGGTCAACGTCCTGTGGGCTCTCCTCAACATCGCCATCGGCTACCTGCTGTTCCGCGCCGGCCACGTTTCTCCCGGCAACCTTGCCTCGCTTTTCATCTTCTTCGCAGGCATCGCTGCCATCAGCCTGATGTGCAGTAGAGGCTTCCAGGACAAGCACTCGAAATAGTTCTCCCAGCTCCGCGCTCCTGGCTCCGAGCTCCCGGCTATTGGCTACTGGCTATTGGCTATTGGCTATTCGCTAGCGGCTGTTTCGTATACTCACCCTTGATGAAATCCCTTCGGCCCCTGTTCCTCGTCCTCCTCTGCCTTTTCTCCGTTCCGCTTTCCCACGCCTGGGGAAGCAAAGGCCACCGCATCATCAATCGCCTCGCCGCCCAATCGCTCCCCGCGGACATGCCCGCCTTCCTCCGCACTCCCGAGGCGATCGACGAAATCGAATACCTCGGCCCCGAGCCCGACCGCTGGCGCTCTCGCTCCGAGCCGGAACTCAACGCCGCCCAGGCCCCCGACCACTTCATCGACATGGAATACGCCGACCTCATCGGCACGCTGCCGCGCGAGCGCTATCCGTACATCGCCGCCCTCTACGCGTACATCGCCGCCCACCCCGACCGCGCCGCCGACCTCCGCCCCGAAAAGGTCGGCTTTCAGCCGTACATCGCCTCCGAAGTCTGGGAGCGCCTCAAGTCCGCCATGCGCGACTACCGCACCCTCTCCGCCGCACACCAGGACACGAAACCCGTCGAAGCCGCCATCCTCTTTTACGCCGGCTGGCTCGGCCACTATGTCGGCGATGGCTCCCAGCCTCTCCACGTCACCATCCAGTACGACGGCTGGGTCGGCCCCAATCCCAACGGCTACACCACCGACCACCACATCCACAGCCTCTTCGAATCCACCTTCGTCGACGCCGCCATCAACCCCTCCGATGTCCAGCCCCTCATGTCGCCCCAGCATCCCATCGGCGACGAGTGGGACGACTACCTTGCGTACCTCCGCCACACCGGCACGTACGTCGAAAAGGTCTACCAGCTGGACAAAGCCCATGGCTTCGACGGCACCGGGACTGCAGAATCGCGCCAGTTCACCGCCGAAAGATTAGCCGCCGGAGCCTCCATGCTCCGCGATCTGATCGTCGCCGCATGGACCAAGTCCGCCGAACCCGTCCCCGACTGGCATGAGGAGCACAAACCGGCAGCGAGCGGAACCAGCGCTCCAACTACGAACGGCTCTACCGCAGGAAGTCTGCCTGGCGCCGCAGGGCGACCCAGCCCCGACGCGCCCAGCGAATCTATGCTGACGCTGCCGCCCCACGATTGAACCGGCTCGCGCGGAACTTCTCCACCATCCCTTGCTGCATCCCAATTGCTTCTGCAAATCAGAATGAAGAGAGCTAGCCCAGGGGACGTGAAATTGCAGGCGTTTCCGACGCAAAAACTATAATCTGGCTCCCAAGGTTCTCTCTGAAAGGACGACTCTCCAATGAAGTTCAACCTGTCTTCCGCCCGAAACCGTTTTCTTGATGCCCGCGGCCCCGGGTTCTTCCTTCTCGCCCTGATTATCTCTTGTCACTTTTCTGTCAGTTACATGCAGAGCACTGTCCCCATGATCCCCCTCGTCCCCTATCTTCACATATATATATCCACACCCTATGCCTACCGCGTACTCACCGCTCTTCTCTACAGACCTTTCGTTTTTACGACGAATCTTTTGCATATCCATTTCCCGCACCTGAATCCTCCGGTTGATTCGCTGGAGAACTGGTACATGGTATTGCTCATCATCGCCTCGCTTTTGACGGCCGTCTATTGCACAGCAGCGGCAGCGGAACGCGTCACAGGCGATCGACGGTGGAGGTGGATCGCTCTGGCACAGTTCCTCTGCTGCTACTTCAATTTCACACTCGTCCTCAATCGGAACTTGCTCTACCCCTATGATCTTCCTGCCTTCGCTCTCTTTTCGGTTCTGACCTGCCTCGCGATTTTCGGCAACTTCTGGCTTTTCGCCATCGTTTGGATTCCGGCGATTCTGGCAAAAGAAACGGCTGTATTCGCCATCCTCATTCTTTTCCTGCTTCACGTCAGCCGCACAAACTGGCGTGGACTGGTTCTTTATGCCTCCGGCTTGCTCGCGATCTTTGCGGCTATCAAATATCTTCTGTACCGTTGGCTATACCATCCCTGCCCTGGTTGCCCCGTAATTGGCCTGGATAAGCTCCGCTATAACGCAGGACAACTTTTCAATCCCCTGTTCTGGATGTCCTTTTTGAGCATGTTTGGTTATCTGTGGGTTGCTCTGGTCCTGCTCTGGCCATGGGTTTCCCGCCGATTCCGGTATACCTTCGCCATAACCTTCGCATGCTGGTTTGTCGTGATGTTTCGTTTTGGCATCCTGCGAGAGGTTCGGCTGTTTGCCGAGCTTTCAACGCTGTTGCTGATTGTCATTGCCCAGGGAGCTCATAAGTGGCTCATGAGCCGCGAATCTCGCGACACCGCGGTCTCGGGGTCTGGGTGAGAAATGTAGAAGGACAGCCTGAGCCGACAACGGGCGCTGTTTCCGTTATCCTCGTACTGTCTGTCCATCCGATTCAGCTTGCCTCAAACCGTCCGTGAACTTACTCTTAAGATACTGGGAAAAGTATCTCCCCGAACAAGGCTCGTCGCGGTGGGCCTTTTATCTTGCTCAAAGGACAATTGTCATAACCGGAAATCTGGCTGCTAACCGCTTCTCAGCTAACCGCTTTTTAGCCGACCGCTTCTTATCTGACCACCAACTAAGTGCTTCGCAATCAAATGCATCGAACCTTGTACTTTAGATTCCATACATAACCACGACTGAGTTTCGAGCTGGTGTAGGGCGAAAGTAATTCTGTCGATTGTGCCGCACTGCTGGCATGACCAGCAGGCCGCAGAAATGCTGGACTTTCCGCCTTCTGCAGCCCTACGGATAATCGTCAATCTGTATGACGCACCACACTGGTACTTACGCTTAACAAAGCAAAATACTTACCCACAACTATTTTGAAATCAAATGCGTAGCTGCCACTCGAAAAACGGCGACTCAATGGAATCAAATGCGTGCGCGCCGCCAGCCGGGTACCCCCCTCAAACGCGAGAATTGCTCACTCCATCGTCGGCACGAGTCGCGTCAGCAGCCCGGCCAGCTGCTTCTCCACCGCCCGACCCGTCTCCATCACCTCTTCATGGCTCAGTGGCTCAGCCTGGAGCCCCGCCGCCAGGTTCGTCACGCAACTCATCCCGAGCACCTCGAGGCCCATCTGCCGCGCCGCAATCGTCTCCTGCACCGTCGACATGCCCACCAGATCCGCCCCCAGCGTCCGGAACGCCCGAATCTCCGCCGGTGTTTCGAAGGTCGGCCCCAGCACGCTCAGATACACGCCCTCATCCAGCCTGAACTCCATCGTCCTCGCCGCTTCGTGCGCCAGCAGCCGCAGCCGCCCCGAGTACGCCTCGCTCATGTCGAAGAAACGCGGTCCGAGACGAACGTCCGCTGGCCCAGCAATCGGATTCCGTCCCGACAGATTAATGTGGTCGGCGATCAGCACCAGTTGCCCGCGCTCGAACGCCGGATTGATCCCGCCCGCCGCATTCGTCAGCACCAACTGCGTCACGCCCAGCCGCCCCAGCACCCGGATCGGAAACACGACCTCCTGGGAGCTGTATCCCTCATACGCGTGCACCCGCCCCTGCATCACCGCGACGGGTACACCCGCAACCTTGCCGATCACCAGCTTGCCGCTGTGCCCCGGCACCGTCGACTGGGGAAAATGCGGGATCTCCGCAAACGGAATCGCGGTCTTCTCCTCCAGCTGTTCAGCAAACGCCCCCAGCCCGGATCCCAGCACAATCGCAAGCCGAGGCCGCAACTCCGTTCGCCGAGTCACGAATCCAGCCGCTGCCGAAGCCTTTTCAAAGGATGTATCAGTCATGGCTACTTAATTAAGATGCCCACAATCGAAGCCGACATCAGGTTTGCCATCGTACCGGCCAGCATGGCGCGAAAGCCCAGCCTGGCCAGCTCGTTCCGCCGGTTCGGCGCCAGCGCTCCGATGCCGCCGATCTGGATCCCAATCGAGCTCAGGTTTGCGAACCCGCACAGCGCAAAGGTCGCAATCATCACTGACCGCGCCGCCAGCGCTCCGCTCTTCGCGAGGCCGCCGAGGTACGTGTACGCCACCAGCTCGTTCAGCACCATCCGCGTGCCCAGCAGATTGCCCACCGTCGGCGCGTCATGCCACGGAATCCCGATCAGCCACGCCACCGGCGCGAAGAAGAAGCCCAGGATCGCATCGAGAGAATGCGGAAACGGAATGTGATGGTAGCCCAGCCAGTTGTGCAGCCCGCCGAGAATGCCATTCAGCAGCGCGATCAGCGCGAGGAACGAGATGAGCATAATGCCCACGTTGAACGCGAGCCGCCCCCCATCGATGGTTCCACGCGCGACCGACCCAATCAGATTGTCATCCTTATGGTCTGCGTCTTCCGGAATCCGCACCACGCCTTCGGTCGCAGGCTTCTCTGTCTCCGGTACCAGCATCTTCGAGATCAGAATCGTGCCTGGTGCGGTCATGATCACCGCCGCCAGCAGGCTGCTCGCCGAAATGCCGTACAGGATATACGCCGCCATGATCCCGCCCGACACATGCGCCATGCCGCTGGTCATGATCGTCATTAACTCGGAGCGCGTTGCCCCCGGCAGGAAGGGCCTGATCGTTAACGGCGCTTCGGTTTGCCCCATGAAGATACTCGCCGCCACGTTCAGGCTCTCCGCACCCGAAACCTTCATCGTCCACAACATCGCCCTCGCGAAAGCGCGAATGATGAGCTGCATGATTCCCAGGTAGTACAGCACCGCGAAGAATGCCGAGATGAAGATGATCGTCGGCAGCACCTGAAAAGCGAAGAAGCTGGTCCCGAACGCATTCCCGATCTTCGAGTGCTGTGCCCCCAGGTCGCCAAACACGAAGGTCGATCCGTCGAAGGCGTAGGCCAGGAGCTTGTTCACCGCCCCGCCGGCCGCGTGCATGACCTTCTGCCCGACGGTCCACTTCACCACGCACACCGCAAAGAGGATCTGCAGCCCCAGCCCCCAGACAACGGTCCGCCAGCGGATGGCTCTGCGGTTGGTCGAGAAAATCCACGCCAGCAACAGCATCGTGAGCAGGCCCAGCACACCCGTGAAACGTCCCAATGCTTTCTCCTGAAGGTTTTCTCTCGAATTCTATGGGCGATGTCCGGCTTTGAGATAAGAATCTTTGTTCTCAGCGGATATGATCTCGCGCACCAGCGGCGGAGGAGCGACAGCCGTATCTCCGATCGTCAGCGCCTCGGTCAGCAGTTGCTCCGGCTCTGCGAACCTCGACTCCTCCTGCGCAAACAGCGTTGCCAGCACCTGCCCGGCTTCGACGCGCGCCCCGAGTTTCACATGCATTTCGAGCCCCGCATGCGCCTCCACCGGTTCGCCAGCCTTCTCGCGCCCGGCCCCGAGCCGCTGGACGGCCCAGCCCACTTTTGTGCAGTCGGCTGCGACAAAATACCCGCCGCGCGGCGCGCGAAATTCCCGCCGGAACCGCGGCCGATGAAACCCCATCCCCTCATCGATGGCCTTCAGATCCCCACCCTGCGCGGCCACCATCTCGCGAAAGATTCGCAGCGCCGTGCCATCGGTCAGCTTCTCTCCGGCAATCCGCTTGCCCTCCTCAGGACTGTGCGCCTTGCCGCCCAGATAAACCATCCACCCGGCAAGAATCAGCGATACCTCGCGCAAATCTTCACTCAGCGCCGGCCGCTCACCCCGCAGTAGTTCCACGGCCTCGGCAATCTCCACCCAGTTCCCGGCCATCCTGCCCAGCGGCTGGCTCATATCCGTCAGCACCGTTACCGTGCGCGTGCCCGCGCGCTCGCCCGTCTCCACCATCAGCGCCGCCAGGTAGCGCGCCTGGTCCTCATCCCGCAGAAACGCACCGGACCCCGTTTTGACGTCGACCACCAGCGCATCGAGTCCGGCAGCGAGCTTCTTGCTCATGATCGAGGCGCAGATCAGATACGGATTCTCGACCGTCGCCGTCCGGTCCCGCAGGCTGTAGAGCTTCCGGTCGGCGGGCACCAGATTCTTCGTCTGTCCGACGATCGAGGCGCCGCATTTCTCCAGCACCTTCCGCATCTCGCTCAGCGACAGCCCGGTCCTGTAACCGGGGATGGACTCCAGCTTGTCCAGGGTTCCGCCGGTGTGCCCCAGAGCGCGCCCGCTGATCATCGGGTCGGCGAGTCCCGCCGCAGCCGCAATCGGCGCCACCAGAAACGACGTCTTGTCCCCCACGCCGCCGGTCGAATGCTTATCGACGGTCTTCCGCCCGAGTCCCGTGTGATCCAGCACCTCTCCGGAAAAGCGCATCGCCGTGGTCAGCGTGTCGAGCTCGGCCAGTGTCAGCCCGCGCAGAAAGACCGCCATCAGCCATGCCGACAGCTGCTCCTCGGGGATCGTTTCCTGCGCCGCGCCCTCGACCAGGAATCGGATCTCCTCTTCTGTCAGCTCCTCGCCGTCGCGCTTCTTTCGGATCAGATCGACCGCATGCAGCGCCGTCCCGGTCATGCTTCTGTCTCCGGCTCAAACACGAAGGTGAAGGGGAAGAACTCCGCAAAGCGCCGTGTTTGGGGCCCGTTGCGGTCCGAGAAGCAGACCACCGCATCCGGCGTAACAAATTCGCTCATGACCTGGCGGCAGGCTCCGCAGGGGGAACACGGTGCACCATCTCGATTGGCTACCGCAAAAGCGCGAATGCGCCGCCCCGGCCCCCGCTCGCTGATGGCCCGAAACAGAGCATTCCGTTCGGCACAGCTCGTCAGGCCGTAAGAAATGTTCTCCACATTGCAGCCTGTCACGACCGAGCCGTCGTCCAGCAGCAGGGCAGCTCCGACACAAAACTTCGAATACGGCGCGTAAGCGTTGCCAGCCACCTTCAGCGCCGACGAGCGCAGCTTCTCCAGCGTTCCCTCATCGATCCCGGACATGGTTCTGAGGCTAACCGGATCGTCTTCCAGCGGCAACAGCACTCAAGTTCCGCCTTGCCCGTCCGATAAACCCATCGTGGACGACCTGACACGCGAATTCCTGCTCGAAAGCCAGGAAGGGCTCGACCGCATGGAGCGGGCCCTGACCGATCTCGAAACCCGCCCCGGCGATGCGGAGCTGCTGGCTGACATCTTCCGCTCGGTGCACACCATCAAGGGCACCACCGGTTTCCTCGGCTTCAGCCGCCTGGAATCCCTCTCGCACGCGGGAGAGAACCTCCTCGGACTGCTGCGCGACGGCAAGCTCGCAGCCAACGCCGACATTATCAGCGGCCTGCTCTCCCTCATGGATATGCTGCGCGGTGTTCTTCGCTCGATCGAAACCATCGGCGGGGAAGGCGAAAGCGAAGCGCAGGACGGCGCCATGATCGAGCGTCTCGAAAGACTCCAGACAGGTGGAGCGACAGTCGCCGTCGCTGAACCCGTTCTGGCGCAAGCCGCCGTCGCTGCACCCCTTCGACCCGTCCGGCCGCACAAGCCGCGTGCTCCGCGCAAACACCACCTCCATCCGCTGCCTGACGCACCTCAGGGTTCGCCTTCTCCGGTTTTTCCCGAGGAGGCAGGGCCGCCCAGGGAAGCCGAAGAATCGCCACGGGAGCCGGAACCGGAGCCTCGACCCGTTCCCGCCGTCGCAGCCCCTTCGCTTCCCGCGCGGCCCACCAGTGATCCAACCGGCGAAGTTCAGCCGCCATCGTCGCCGGGGACCGCCGACTCCACGCTGCGCGTCGACGTCGAGCTGCTCAACCGCATGATGAACCTGGTCGGGGAACTGGTGCTGACGCGCAATCAGATCCTGCAGACCGCCAGCGCCGATCCGGGCTTCGCGCTGCTCGGCCGCCGCCTCGACATGGTCACCGCCGATCTGCGCGAATCGGTCATGAAGGCGCGCATGCAGCCGGTGAGCCACGTCTTTTCGCGCTTTCCGCGCTTGGTGCGGGATCTGGCTCTGGGGCTGGAGAAGAAAGTCCGCCTCGAGATGGAAGGCCAGGAGACGGAACTGGACAAGAGCCTGCTCGAAGCCATTCGCGATCCGCTCACACATTCCATTCGCAACGCTGTCGACCATGGCATCGAGACGCCCGCCGTCCGCCTTGCCGCCGGCAAGCCGGCCGAAGGCGTGGTACGTCTGCGTGCCTGTCACGAGGGCAGCCACGTCATCGTCGAGGTCCACGACGACGGCGCCGGGATGAGCCTCGACCGGATTCGCCGCAAAGCGGTCGAACGCCAGCTGGTCACGCCGCAGCGCGCCGAACAGATGAACGAGCGCGAGATCCTGCAGCTGATCTTTCTGCCCGGCTTTTCCACGGCCGAAGCCGTGACCAGCGTCTCCGGACGCGGGGTAGGCATGGATGTGGTGCGCACCAATGTGGAGAAGATCGGCGGCAAGGTCGATGTGGAAAGCCACGCCGGCAAGGGCTCCATCCTGCGGCTCCGCATCCCGCTCACGCTGGCCATTATTCCGGCGCTCATCGTGCGCAGCCGGAGTCAGAACTTTGCGGTACCGCAGACCGCGCTGACCGAACTGGTGCACCTGAGCGCCGGCGAGACGGACAGCCGGATCGAGCGGCTCGAGAACGCCGCCCTCTATCGGTTACGCGGTCACCTGCTTCCGCTCGTGTTCCTCGACCGGCTCCTGCAGCAGTCTCCGCGCCCGAGCGATGCTCCCTGCGATATCGCCATCCTCAACGCCGACGGGCGACGTTATGGCCTCGTCGTCGATGGCCTCGCGGATCCTGAGGAAATCGTCGTCAAACCTCTGGCTGCTGTGCTGCGCGAGATCGGCTATTACGCCGGCGCCACAATTCTGGGCAACGGCGAAATGGCGCTCATTCTGAATCCGGGCGCGATCGCTCAGAACGCCAACGTCAGTCTTTCCTCGGAGACGGAGGAAGCACTCAGCGGAGACAAAAACGGTGCCCGCCAGGACTATCTTCTGGTGGAAGCCGGCAGCCGCCGCGCCGCATTGCCCCTGGAAACCGTGGTTCGCATCGAGCGCATCACGCGCTCCCGCATCGAGCGTGCCGGTTCGCGGCCCGTGCTTCGCTTCGAGGGCGCGCTGTTGCCCCTGGACGATGCCGCGGCCGATTTCATCGACTCCGGCGACGATCCGGAGGCGCAGATCACGGTCGTAGTCTGCCGCGATGGCCGCCGACACGTCGGGATGACCGTTTCCCAGGTCCTCGACGTCACCGGGGGAAGCCAGCTCCAGGAGGCAGGCTCAGGTTTCGCCGCTGAAGGCATCACTCTGCTGCACGAGAAAGTCACCAGTATCGTCAGCCTCTCTTCGATTCCGCCGCTTGAAAACGCGGTTGACGGCGGGCCGGCGGAATCTGCGTTTTCCCTGGAGGAACCACGATGATCGAAACGCACGCCAAACACACCCAGGAAGTTTGCTCCGTGGTCGTCGGGGACACCCTTTACGGCATTCCCATCGCTCACGTGCTCGAAATCCTCGGTAAGCCGGCCACCCAGCCGGTTCCTCTGGCGCCGTACTTTGTTGGTGGTCTGGTGCACTATCGCGGCGAAGTGCTGACCGCGGTTTCCCTGCGCAGACTGCTCGGCATGGAGCCCGCGAAAGCGCCGGAGGATGTGCTGGTCTTCGAAAACGGGGATGGGCTGTTCGGGCTCTTCGTCGACTCGGTGGGTGAAGTCCTCCACGTGTCCGATACCGACCACGAGCCGAACCCGGCCACGCTCGAGGCGCGCCGCCAGGCTCTTTTCAATGGAGCGTGGAAGCTAAAGGATCGCCTCCTTGTGGGCCTCGAACCCGATCGCCTCGATCCGATGCGCCTCGCCAGCGCCTTCCGGGCCTGAGGCCGCAGGCTGCGGAAAGGAGCCCCATGCGCGCGCTGGTTGTCGACGACTCTCGTTTCATTCGCAACTATCTCCACTCCCTCTTCACCCAACATGGCGTTGAGTGCGTGGAGGCCGTCGACGGCAAGCAGGGCCTGGCGTGTCTGCGTGAAGC
>Ga0224555_1000292_pt1 | contig 75955 bp, 70 predicted proteins | sample 714S23034metaG_FD_180687 | JGI IMG/M metagenome (GOLD analysis project Ga0224555, IMG submission 180687) | Peat soil microbial communities from Stordalen Mire, Sweden - 717 S2 30-34 | ecosystem: Environmental > Terrestrial > Soil > Wetlands > Peat | place: Sweden: Norrbotten County, Stordalen... | reverse complement strand
GGGGTTTTAACCCCCGTGTAAAGCCATTAGAATCAGTCGTGGCTTTAGCCACGGAGGGACGATTTTCGCACATATTACCCGGAATCAGGGGTTTTTCCGCAGCCTGTGAAGTCGTGCCCTGATACAAAGCGGGTTTATGAAACATGATCGAGTCAGTAGCTCGGCCCTAATCCCCGTTTCCTGATCCCTGATCCCGGACCCCGGACCCCTTCTTCGCCAGCCGCGCCAGCACGGCCAGCTCGCGCAGAACCTGCATGAGCGGACGCGCCGGCGTGCCCCACAGCACGGTTCCCGGCTTGACGCCCAGGCCTTCGTTGGTGACGGTCTTGCCGCTCAAGACGCCCGCCTGGCCACCCAGGATGACGCCGGGACCGATATGGGCGTGGTCGCCGATGCCCACCTGGCCGGCGATCACCGCGCCGTTGCCCACCGTGCATGAGCCGCTGATGCCCACCCCGGTAACCAGAATCACGTCTTCGCCGATCTCGCAGTTGTGACCGACGTGGACCAGGTTGTCCATCTTGGTTCCCCGGCCGATTTTTGTTTGCTTCAGCGCGCCGCGGTCGATGGTCGAGTTGGCGCCGATCTCCACATCGTCTTCAATGCGCAGCGTGCCCTGCTGCGGAAATTGTGTATAAGCGCCAGTGGCACTGTCGCGCACGTAGCCGAAGCCGTCCGCGCCAAGCACTGCGCCGGCGTGGACAATGACGCGGTTGCCGAGCTTGGTTTCTGGATAGAGAACGGCGCGGGGATAGATGCGGCAGTCGTCGCCAATGCGCACGCCCTCGCCAATAACCGCTCCGGCTTCGATACGGGTTCCAGCGCCGATCTGTGCGTATTCCCCGACGACCGCGCAAGGGCCGATTGTGACATTCTCGCCGAGTTCCGCGCCTTCTCCAATGACCGCCGTTGGATGCACTCCTGCGGGCGGCAGCACGGGCTTGAGCAACTGGGCCGCTCGCGCAAACCAGAGGCGCGGCTGATCGGCTTCGACGATGCAATAATCTGGCGGATACGGATCGACAAGCCCGGCCCGCAAGACGACCATTCCTGATCTGCGGGCCAAAGCCTTTGCAGCCGAAGTGGCGTCTTCGGCAAAGACCAGATGAAAGGAGCAAGCCCGCGCGGAAGAGCTTACGCCTTCGACCTCCCATTCCGGGTTGCCCTGCGCCAGCTTACCGCCCAGCACTTCGATCAGTTCGCCCAGCTTCATGGTTTCTCCTCAGTACAGCCCCGGCCCACCGGCCGGCCTGGTCTTCCAGCGGCGGTGAATCCACAGCCATTGATCAGGATAGCGCCGAATCCAGGCTTCGATGGCGCTGGTGCATTGTTGCGTGGCGGCGACGATGTCGGCCTGCGCGTCCCCGGTACGCGCGAAAACCAGCTCCGGACCGAAGTGGAGCACGTAGCGACGTTCGGCCTTCTCCCACAGCATGAACCCGGGCAGCACTGCCGCGCCGGTCTTGAGGGCGATGTGGGCCAGGCCGGTTCCGGTGCAAGCCTGTTGACCGAAAAACTCCACAAACTCACCCTGCGGCGGGGTCATATTCGTATCCATCAGAATGCCCACGGTCTCGCCCTGGCGCATCGCGGTGAGCAGACCGCGGCCAAAGTCGTCCTTGGAGAGGACGCGGTTGCCGTGCAGGCAGCGGATGCCGTTCACATACTCGTCCAGCCAGCGATTGTCGAGGCGGCGAATGACCATGCCCATGGGATGGCCCATCAGCGAATGGTAGAAGCTGGAGAGTTCCCATGCGCCCAGGTGGCCGGTGACGATGAGCACCCCCTTGCCGCGCGCCTGAGCGGCAAGGTAGTGGTCGAGGCCTTCGGTGCGCATCCAGCCGCGGGTGTTTTCGGCGGTGTACCGGGTCATGCGGCAGAACTCTACCAATTGCCAGCCGAGGTGACGGAAGACGCCTCTCAGAATGAGGTCGTGAGCTTTGCAGGATAGCTTTGGAAAAGCCAGCTCCAGGTTGCGCTCGCCCACACGGCGCAGGCGGCCATGCAAGCGGTAGACGTTCCAGGCAAGCACGCCGGAGAACCAGCGGGCGAGGCCGCGCGGCAGCCGCCCCAGAATGCGCGCCACGGCCAGCACCAGCCAGAATTCGAGCTTTTTGCGCATCGTCTTAAGCAAAGTTAAGTGTAGCCCCCGGCGCATCTTTGTTTCCTGGCACCAGAATGGGTTGGGCTGTGCTCTCCCAAAAAGGACTGATGAAGAACTATTTGTGGTTCCTGGCGGCGACAAAGTGATGCGCCACGTCCAGCACAAAGTCCTTAGCCCCTTCGGGAACATCCACATTGCCCTTGAGGATGGACTCGAACTTGAGCGGCTGACCGAAGTAGAGCTCGGTGTCTTCCGAGTTCTGGCTCACGCTGGTGCCGTCCAGGTCGATGCCGGCAAAGAGCCCCTTGTTGCGCGAGTAGCTGAGCAGCTCGGCGTTCATCTTCCAGTCGGTGGAGGCCTGACCGGCGCGTCCCACCGGACCCGCCGCCGCGGAGGCATCGCCGCCGATCTTGAACTTGTTCTTCAACAGGTCCTGCAAACCGCGTTCATTGACGGCCACCAGCACCAGGTCGGTGGACTGGCCACCGATCTGAAATCCAAAGGACCCGCCAGCCATGCGAATGAAGACCGGCGCGCTCCAGCCGTGACCGGTGCGGCAGGTCACCACTCCCTGGCCATACTGAATGCCGCCGATAAAAGCTCCCTTGAGCATTCCGGGCACCACGCCGATGCAGGTGGCGCGCTCGAGAATATTCATGGGGATGGTATTGTCCTGGGCCGCCATGATCTCGTCCAGAACCGTCTTGGCGGCGTCGATGCGCGCCTGCAAGTTCTCTCGCGTGGAGCCTGCGAAGGCGGCCGATGGAAGCGTGAAACAAAGGCAGAGCAAAGCAAGTGTCTTCTTCATAGCTTGATTTTTCCACAGACAGCCTACAACATTCAAGCGTCTGCGCGCATGGATTTTCCGAGAATGGGGAGGAATCAGGACCGGATGAACCGGCCTTGTTTCCTGGCTGTAAAGATGTACGGAGGGGGAGGGCTGATGGGGTGAATCGCAGGGTTGAGGATCGCGGTGAACAACAAAAAAAGAGGAGTTCCCAGGCTTCATGGATTTCATGCAGCCTGGGAACTCCTTTCCCCAGATCTGCGTTGTTTCTGTAAATGATTCTGTGACAGTCGTCATGATTGCATGTGATCAATATTGCTCAGAGAACAGGTTACGAAAGGAGTATAGATAAAAGTAATTAAAACTATTTACTAATGAGTAACGAGCAGCGAACCGTGCTCCGGGCGCGGGAATCCATTCTAATACTATGAAAGGAGCATGGGAAGAAGTAACCCCGGCTGTTTACTCGTGGTCCACTAAATGCGGGCCGATGGCTGGTAGATGGCGGCGATCACCCAAGCGGCGATCATCATGGCGGCGATCACTGATTCCGGCGGCATCAAGCAGCGCGGGGTTCGACGCACGCATCAGCAGATCGAGCCGGTTCTCCGCGCCGGTTTTGCGCATCAACCGGCCGACATGAGCCTGGACGGTACGCTCTTCGATGCCCAACTCCTGGGCGATCTCGCGATTGGAACTAGCTGTGAGGATCAGATCGAGTACTTGGCGCTCGCGTTCGGTCAAGCGAGGGGGTTCGTTGGTGAGGCTGGCGTCGGAAGTTCCCAGCAGCCGGTCGATCAGCGTGGAGAGCAGACGCCGCGGAGCCCAGATGGAGCCGCTGGTGACCGCTTCGACGGCCTGATGCACAATCCGCGGGCTGGCCTTCAGATCGAGATAGGCGCGAGCACCGGCCATGATCGATTCCAGGACCAGTTTGTCATTATTCTCCGGGCCAATGACGATCAACCGCATTTTGGGACGCTTGAGCCGGATGGCGTCCAAGGTCCGTAGATTCCCAGATGAAGAGTTCAGGTCCACGACCATGTACTCCAGCGTGGAGTCGGATAAGAGTTCGTTGAACTTCCCGACAACCGGAATCAGTTGCGCGCAGCCCTCTCCTGGAATGTGTTCGAAGATGCTGGCAAGGCCCTCCAGACGCAGCGGCTCATCGGTCAGCACACCCACGCGAATCGGATCAACGTTGTGGATCAAGCTCATCCCACACCTCCCGGCTCAGTGGGGGCACGCATGCCATAGCCATACGAGGAGATCCCCCGGAAGAGGACGCCGGCAACCAACTGCTTCTCGCTGAAGGGCTTGATCATCCGATGCCTTACGGCCAGTTCTCTGATCTAATGGTGACTCTGAATCAACATGCGTATCATGGTTCGTCTTGCCAGTGTCCAGATTTTACTCGGAAGACGCGAAAGAGGCTTCAAAAATTCATCCTGCGAAATATTTCAGTGGTTTTCAATAGGTTAAAAGCGCGATTCGGCCTCCTCGCAACAACAGGAATCCGGTTGGACCCTCCACTACAAGCCATATTCTGGGAGGAAATATCGGCCATTGCGCATATTTGCCGTCTGGGGTTCCATAATCGTCGTAAATCTTGTAGCATCACTAGCGTAGGTCGTAGTACAGTCAATTCAGTTGCGCCAGCGAGGTACTCCATTGATTAAGCAGGACATCGTCCATCATGTGATTGAGCGCACGGGCCTGCCCCGCACCAAGGCGGAGGCGGCCGTGGATACGGTCTTCGAGGGCCTCAAGCAGGCCTTGACGGCCGGCGAGCGCATTGAATTGCGCGGCTTTGGCGTCTTCAGCGTCCGCGCCCGCAAGACCGGCATCGGCCGCAACCCCCGCACCGGGACCGAGGTCAGCATCAAGCCCGGCAAGGCGGTGCGCTTCAAACCCGGCAAAGAACTGCACACGCTGGAGACCGGCGAGCCCGCCAAATAAAGACGTGAGCGGCGAGACGAACAGCCCTCTCGGCAAGTGTCTTGTCGAGGAGGGAAGGTTTCTAAAGGAGGGGGACAATTTGTCCCCTCCCTTTGTGCTTCCCTTTGAAGCCGCAGAGGAACGGAACGGCGAGCAGCCGATGACGCGGCACGATGATCTCGATTGAGATTCCAGCCGACCTGGCGGAGACAATATAAGCGGGATTTTGTGTTTAAGAAACCGTGAGCCTGCTTTTGGTGCGGGCGACCATCCAGCGTTCGTATTCTGACTGGAGGGTGGTTCCGGGCCGGGGGAACGGCCGCTTTTGCTGGGCCACAAAGCGCAACCACTTCGCGTGGTCGTCGGCGGTGGCCTCGGCGACTATGGCTTTGATCGGAGCGGTAACCGGTAGCACTTCCTTTTTCGTCACTTTTCCGCTGAAGAGCCAAAAGCGCTCAAAGACGGCTATGCCGGGAATACAGATGGCAAGAATGTAACGGATGGGGCGAAGAATTATCAAGAGATAAATTGGGAGGAAAAGCGCTGCCCCTGAGAGCACAATGACGAGTGTGGAGCAGAAGTAGACGATCACGATACAGGCAAGGTGGGTAAAAAGCGTCGAAACGACCGGCAGGGAGAAGCCCGTCTCGTGTTCGGCGGTGATCACCAACCACGCAAGGAAAAGGTGAAATGAGACAAATATGGACACAATGACGGCCAAGGCGATATTTGGCATAAGCCAAAAAAAGACGATCAATCCGATAATGTCAGAGACCACGTATCCAGCTATATCCAAGGATTTCAAATCCAGCCATGAACCCATAAGTCCTCCTCTGCGCAAGTTTCACATCAATATTATGTTGTTCGTTTGATTCCAGCTATAATTTCACTCCTAACCGGGTCTGTCAATTGAAATGTCATTTTGGCGATCATGCGATTGATCTGCGCAACTGCCAATCAACAGGCTGCCGCGCTATCCTCAAAGCATGGTACGATTCACGGTGCTGGCGTCGGGGTCGAAGGGGAACGCTACGGTTGTCTCCGGCGGCCGGACGCGGATTCTGGTGGACTGCGGGCTGAGCTGCCGGGAGCTTTTCCGGCGGATGCGCCTCATGGGCGAGGAGCCGGAGACACTGGACGCCATACTCATTACCCACGAGCACTCCGACCACGTGGGCGGGGTCGCCGTGACGGCGCGCAAGCTGGGCATTCCGGTGTACTTTACCGAAGGCACGCACCGCGCCTGGATGCGCTGGATTTCGCCGCGCAGACAATTAACTTATGCGCAGTGGCTGGAGCAGATTCGCAAGCAGGCCGCCGAGCGCCAGGCAGAGGCCGAGGTGGCCGCCGAAGAAGGCGAGCCGGACGAAACCGACCTAGTGGAGGCTGCGGAGGCAACGCCGGAGGCAGCCGAGCCTGTCGAGCCGGCTAAGGCAAAAGACCCGACCTGGCTTCCGGCGGTCGAGTACTTCCAGGCCGGGGAGCCCTTCGAGATTGGCGACATTGCCATCAGCTCCTTCACGATTCCCCACGACGCCGCCGACCCGGTGGGCTTTGTCTTCCAGGCCGAGGGGGTGCGGATAGGCTTTGCCACCGACCTCGGCTACATTCCCCCCAACGTCAAGGCGCAGCTCAAGGGCCTAGACCTGCTGCTGCTGGAATCCAACCACGATCTGGAGATGCTGCGCGACGGCCCCTACCCATGGGCGGTCAAGCAGCGCGTGCTTTCGCGTGTAGGACATCTGTCCAACGAGGCGGCGGCGGAGTTTCTGGAGAAAGTATATGACGGCCAAGCAGCCTATGTGATTCTTGCGCATCTCTCTGAAAGCAATAATCTTCCTGACCTTGCCAGGGTGACGGCTGAGCGCGCGCTGATCGGCCGGGCGAGCCTGATAGCCAACCGTTTGCTGCTGGCTGAGCAAAATGAACCACTTTTTCCTATTGATTTTTAATGATATAAGTTACAATGATATGAGACGGGTATCACTCTGTACCAGGTTAGGTTGGCCAGGAACGTGCCGAGGCGAATTCGCCAAGGCGAGGCGGAGTTGATGGGGCGCCACCGAATTCAAGGGAGGTGGAACAGCCACAGATTAAAGCCTTCCGGGCCACGTGAGCCGCGCGGGAACAAGGCGGCGGGACACATCCTTTGCAAAGTGAGTCGTTAATTTTATGACTAGAACCAGATGCACAGACAGAGTCGCAGGCGCCATCCTGGCAAGTTGGCGATATGACATCTCCGGGATCTCTCCGGAGATGCGCAAGGACTACGAGCAGCATTTTGCCGAATGCCCCCATTGCAGCGCACGCCAGAACTTCCATCGCAGCCTGGATGTAACGCTTACCGTTCTCACCTCGACGGCGGTCTTCTTCTTTCTCTTTGCGCTGGCGGTTCTCAAGCACATCAAGCCGCTGGAGCATATGGCCTTCAATGTCTTCGGCCTGGATGTTGCCGACACCTACCATATGCTCTTTTCGGCCGGGATTGCGGGGCTTTGCTTCTCGGTGATCGCACTGGCGCTGGTGCTGACAACCACGCCTGCGCCAACCTATCTGGGCGGCATTGCCGCCGAGCGGGTCCGGCTGATCGAAGAGCGGCTGCCGGAAGCCATCAAGGCGCTTCGTTCGCGCTAGAGTTGACACAAATTCAAACCTCAGAGCCTCCCCATGCGGGAGGCTCTTGTGCGTGCGGGGCGGGATGGAGATTGCCTGAATGACAACCAGGACGGTAGCAGAACGGCGGCGGCTGCCGGGGCTCAAAGTGGCGGATGGGTTCACGCGGCATCCTTTCGACGAGGAGTTCGGGGTGCGGACCAGCGGGCTGGTTGCCGGACGGCACTTGAAGAGCGGGCACCGGCATGACCGCCATGCGACGGCTTACTACGGGGTTGCGCCGTCGGTCTTCCGGGCGCTGGTGAAGCGCTGGCAGCGCATCCGGCCGGCTGCGGCGATGGAGGAATTCAGCTTTATCGATTTGGGCGCGGGGATGGGGCGGGCGGTGCTGCTGGCGGCCGAGCTGCCTTTTCGCCAAGTGGTGGGAGTGGAACTCAATCCCACGCTGGCGCGCATAGCCCGGAGAAACCTGACGGTTTGGCGAGCCTCGGAGCGGACGCGGGCGCCGATGCGCGTGGTTTGCGGCGATGCGGTGGAATTCCTGCTTCCGGCTGGGCCATGCCTGGCGTTTCTCTTCAATCCCTTTGGCGCGCCGGTGATGCGGCGGCTGCTGACGGCATGGAATCAGAATAGGTCCAAGGCTCTTGTCGGGCAGGCGGCGTCGCTCGACATTCTTTATGTGAACAACGAGCAGGAGAGCGTGCTGGAGCGGCAGGCGGGATTTGCGAGGCTGTTTTTGGGCCAGATCCGGCGCTCTGCGGCGGATGCGATTGCCGACCACAGGATCATGGCGAACCAGCCGGAGGGCGAATATGCGTCCGCGAATTACGAGGACTGCTCGATCTGGCGCTGGGTCGGGTAAAGCTAGGGATCAGGGAACCAAGCCGGAACTTGGAGGATAGGCCCTTGAAGCAACCGCATCTGATCCTCGGAATGGGCGAACTGCTGTGGGATCTGTTGCCGGAAGGGGCGTTCTTAGGCGGCGCGCCGGCCAACTTTGCGGTGATGGCGGGACAGCTGGGAAACCGCGCGGTCCTGCTGAGCCGCATCGGGCGCGACGAACTGGGCCGCAAGGCGGTTGAGCGGTTCGATTCGCTGCCGGTCGAAGCCCGTTTTCTTCAAGTGGACCCGGCGCGCGAGACGGGCCGCGTGACGGTGGCCTTTGAAGGCGGTGAACCGCACTACACGATCCACCAGCCGGCAGCGTGGGATTTCCTGGAGTTGACCGGCGAGTGGATGGAACTGGCCGAAATGGCCGACGCCCTCTGCTTCGGTTCGCTGGCGCAGCGCTCCCGAGAGTCGCGGCAGACCATTCAGGCGCTGGCGGCGCGGACCTCAGCCTTGTGTGCGCGGGTCTTCGACGTGAACCTGCGAGCGCCTTTCTACTCCGCCGAGGTGATCCAGCAGTCTCTGGAGCTGGCCACGGTGCTGAAAATGAATGACGCCGAACTTCCGCGGGTGCTGGCGCTGCTGGGACTGAAGGTTGAGAACGAGTTGGCGCCCGGCCCGTCGCGGCTGACGGACGAGCGGCAAGGCGCGGCAAGATTGCTCAGGGAGTTTCCCTTGCTCCAGATGGTGGCCGTGACCCGCGGCGCGCATGGCAGCCTTCTGGTAACGCGCAAGGCGTGGCATGAGCACCCCGGAATTCCCGTCAAAGTGGCAGATGCGATTGGCGCGGGGGATGCATTTACCGCAGCGATGATCCATTACCTGCTGCGCGGGGCGGACCTGGCTACGCTGAACGAAGCCGGCAACCGCTGGGGCAGTTGGGTGTCCTCGCAATCCGGCGCCATGCCTCCGTTGCCCGGAGCGGTGTGCGAGCAGATTGCCGCGGAGATCGATGGTTGAGGCAAATGTGTTGGATCGAGAAAACGTTCTCCACATTGTCAACGAATGCTGCTTCGTATATTCTGTCTTGCGTATGCGTAAACGATATTTTTCTCTCGCCCTGCTCGCTGTTTCGCTGTTGCCCTTGAGCCTGATTGCTCAAACGCCCTCACTTGCTATTCAGGTGGATCATCCCACGGCACAGATCAGCCCCATGCTCTATGGGTTGATGACCGAGGAGATCAACTTCTCCTATGACGGCGGGATTTACCCGGAGTTGGTGCGCGACCGTACCGTCGGCAAGGACTGGCAGGCGCTCGCCCACTGGACGATGGTGGCGCGGGGAAACTCCGCAGTGGCGATTTCGGTAGACGAAACGACAGGCCCTAGCGAGGCTCTGCCGCGCAGCATCAAGGTCAGCGTGACGGCCGCCTCGGAGGCTTCGCCCGCCGGGCTGCAGAACGACGGTTTCTGGGGCATTCCCGTTCGTCCACAAGCAACCTATACCGGCTCCTTCTACGCCAAATCCGACAGCCCTGATCTTCCGGTGACCGTGAGCCTGGTGAACGATGAGACAGGCGCTGCCGCGGCCACGGCGACGATTGCGGGAGTGTCGAACGAGTGGAAGCAATACAGCTTTACGCTCAAGACCGGGGAGCTTCCGGTTACGGCGAACAATCATCTGATCCTGACCATTCCGCGCCCCGCGACTCTTTGGCTCAACCTGGTTTCGCTCTTTCCGCCCACCTATCAGGGCCGCCCCTTGGGCAACCGTATCGACCTGATGGAAAAGCTGGCGGCGATGCACCCCAAGTTTCTGCGCCTGCCGGGCGGCAACTACCTAGAGGGCAACCACATGAACGAGCGCTTCGACTGGAAGACGACCATCGGCCCCTGGGTGGATCGACCGACGCATCCCAGCCCGTGGGGCTATCGCTCCTCGGACGGCATGGGATTGCTGGAGTTTCTGGAGTGGTGCGAGGACTTGAAGATTGAGCCGGTGCTGGCGGTCTATGCCGGCTACTCGATGGCGCAGGAGCATGTGGAGGCGGGTCCGGCGCTGAAGCCGTACATAGACGACGCGCTGGACGAGATCGAATACGTGACCGGCGGGCCGGAGACGAAGTGGGGCGCCGAGCGCATCAAGAACGGCCACCCTGCGCCCTTCCCGCTGCACTATGTGGAAGTAGGCAATGAGGATTTCTTCGACCGTTCAGGCTCTTATGATGGCCGCTTTGCGCAGTACTTCCACTCAATTAAGCAGCGCTATCCCGAGTTGCAGGTAATTGCCACTGCGCCGGTGAAGAGCGTGACGCCGGATCTACTCGACGAACATTTCTATATGCCGGCGCAGGAATCGTTTGCTCAGGCCAGCCACTACGACAAGGCCGACCGCAAGGGACCGAAGATTTTTGTGGGTGAGTGGGCGACGCGCGAGGGCGAACCGACGCCCAACCTGGAAGCGGCGCTGGGCGATGCGGCCTGGATGACCGGCATGGAACGCAACGCCGACCTGATTGTGATGGCCAGCTACGCGCCGCTGTTTGTGAATGTGAATCCGGGCGGAATGCAATGGGCGACGGATCTGATCGGCTATGATGCGCTCTCGATCTACGGTTCGCCCAGCTATTGGGCGCAGGTGCTCTTCGGCAAGTACCTCGGCACGGAGGTTGTACCGGCGACACTCACCAACGCCGGCTCGCGGGTCTTTGCCTCGGCGACGCGCGACGAGAAGCGGCGCAAGCTCTTCGTCAAGGTGGTGAACCCTACGTCGGATGAGGCGTCGCTGACCATTGCCTTGGAGGGCATAGGGCAGGTGAAGCGCGATGCCATGCTGATCACGTTGAGCGGCAAGACGCCCAATGCCACCAACAGCATCACGCATCCCGATGCGGTTGTGCCGGTTGAGCACAGGATTGAAGTCGCCGGACCGAAGTTCGAGGAGAAGTTCGCGCCCTATTCGATCAATGTTCTGGAGCTGAGCTACTAAAGGATCGCCAGCACTCCCAGCGCAAACCCCGCCGCGCTGGCGGTTGATAAGAAGTTCACCGCATCGTTGTTCAGCCAGCCGCGCCGTTCGAGGGTTGCCCCCAGCAGGCTGTCGAAGAACAATCCGAAGACCGCGCTTGCGCTACTGATCCAGAAGATGGTCCGGTCGCCGCCCAGCGCCAGGCTTCCGGCAGCCGCGACAAGAACGGCGGCGGCCACCCCAGCCAGCGTGCCGATGAGGCTGACTCCGCCGTCGGTCCCCGGCTCGACCAGCCGCAGCGTAGTCAGCATGCGCGGTCGTCCCCCCAGCACCTGCCCCACCTCCGAGGAGACCGTATCCGCCGCGGCTTCCGCCAGCGCCCCCAGCCCTACGGCAAACAGGAGCATGGGCGTTACGGCCGCGCGCGAAAACCAGCCGAAGCCGATCAGCCAGGACTGTACAGGCTCACTGAAGACAATCGCGGCAACGCCCAGATTGGCCGCCACCTGCGCCGCGGTGCGCCCATGCCGCTGCTCCTCCAAGCGCAGCCGTTCTTTGCCTTCCCGGCCCAGCCGCGTCGCGAAAAAGGCGAGCAAAAAAACCGTCAGCACAGGAACCAGAGCGGTGTGCCACGGGGCATACGGAATGGCCTCGGCGGGAGTGAAAGTGACTGTGGAGAACATCATGCAGGCGGCAATCGCCATCCCGGCAAAGGCCGCTGTCGGCGTGGCCGCGCCGAGCTGGAGGACGACCAGCCCGAACATCAGGCTGAGGCCCAGCGTCCAGGCGGCCACCGGCCAGCAATTCACCGCCCACCAGTGAGCCTGGAGCACCAGGCTGGCGCCCGCAAAGGGCAGCACCAGCAGCAGTACAACTTTCGATTGCCATATCAGCTTCATGCGCGCCACGCTTCATCGTAACCCACGGAAGGTGTTGTGAGCGCGCCGAAGAATCGCCAGCCTTGCCCTCCTCGATACCCAATCGCGCCTGCCGCGTCTAACCTCCGGTCTCCTGATTTACAATCGCAAGGTAAGCAGGTGAAGAACTGAATGAGGTTTTTTCGCATGAATTTTTGCCAGGCGCGTGTGCGGTTGGTTCAGGCGGGCACGGTGCTGGCGGCTGCTGCTCTGGTTGCCGGTTGCGGTAACAACTACCGGTCAGCAATCATCCCCATCAGCGAGAGTGGACCTGCCGCGCAGCCCACGTCGTATGCGGTGGCGGTTTCAGCCCCTTCGGCCACCACGCCCGGCATCGCCACAATCATTGACTACTCCGGCGATTCGATTATGGCTTCTGCTGCCGTAGGTATCGGCCCAACCTCGTTTACAGTGGACGCAGGCGGCGTCACCGGCTACACCTTGAACAGCGACCACACCCTGACCGAGTTCCCTGTTAGTACCTCCTTACAGGAAAAACTGATACAGTACACGACGCTGCCACCCCTCGCGCAGCCGCTGAACCTGTTCTCGCCTACTGCCGGGCTGTGGTCTACCGATCTACACGGGAACCTCCTGGATATTTTCGTTGGAAGTCCCCTCGCCTTCTTGAACTCAATTCCGATTGCGCCTGCCCCGGTGATGGTGGTGGGTTCTGGCACAAACGCCCTGCGCTACTTCACTCTGAGCCAGAACATTGTCGCGCCCAATGGCCTGGAGTGCAACACAACACCCGCGGCGGAACCCCCCGGCGAAGTGACCGGAATCGAACTATCAGGCTATTCGAGCGACCCGCCGTTTCAGGTGGGCAGGTGCCCGGTCTTCGAGGTTTTGAGCAGTGATGGCAAGAGGCTCTTCGTTCTGAATCGGGGTGACGACACCATCTCCGTGATCAACGTTCAGAACGACACGCTGGACACCTGCACGCCGTTCCTCAACCAGGCCGGCCAGAAGGTGACCTGCCATCCCACCCTGCCGCTTTCACTCAATGCAGTAGCCGCTTTGAACCTTATTTCCCCCGGTTCCGGCACTCCCCCCAACGGAATCGCCGGCATGACTCAGACCGCCGGTCCGGTCTACGCCGATTACAACGCCGCCACCAACCAGCTCGTCGTGGCTAATTATGATGGCGGAACAATCAGCGTCATCGATGTGAGCTTGGACGAGTACGGCAACGACAGTTCGACCTTTGGAACCACCTTCACGATTCCGTTGAGCAACAATCCCGCCAGCATGAATCCCGCCAGCGTGACCGTTCTCTACGATGGCAGCCGCGCCTATACGGCCAACCAGTCCGACCAAACAGTGACCATCGTGAACCTCAGCTCCCACACCGTGGAAAAGACGCTCCCCGTCTCGGGCCATCCGCGCACCGTGGTTTCAACCCAGAATTCGACCCAGGGCAAGGTCTATGTGGCCTCGCCGGACAGCGATGTCCTCACCCTGATCCGCACCGATCAGGACATTGTGGACACTACCTTGCTGTTGCAGGGCAACGTCGTGGATGTGCGCGTGAGTTCACAGAACGGCAAGGGTGGAAACAATAACAACGTGAGCCGGATTCCAGGCTATGGCCAGCCCTGCAACCTGCCGCCCAGCGTGGAGCCCGCACCCACGGGCGCGCAGACAGCTTTGCAAGTATGCCAGCAGATGCCGTAAAGCATTGGTTCAAACCGGGTGGATCAAGACAGCCAAAGAGGGTTATTCCGCAAGGAAAGACTGCTTTGGCTGTTTTTGTGCCCGATTCAGCGACTGTACGGCGGTAACGGCTGGCGTGTGAAACGATGGAAGGCATGGCTGCCAGTACAAAAATGCGCGTGGACCTTCTGCTGGTCGAGCGGGAACTTGTTCCCAGCCGCGAGCGGGCGCGCGCGATGATTCTGGCTGGCCGGGTTCTGGTCCGCGAGCAAAAGGTGGAAAAGCCGGGAGCGGCCGTTCCCGTGGAGGCTCCCATTCGCCTGCTGGGCGAGGACCCTCCCTACGTCAGCCGCGGCGGCATCAAGCTGGCCGCGGCGCTTGCGCACTGGCCAATCGCCGTTCAGGGCCGCTTCTGCCTGGACGTGGGCGCTTCGACCGGCGGCTTTACGGATTGCCTCTTGCAGCATGGCGCCGCTCACGTCACCGCCATCGACACCGGCTTCGGCCAGATTGCCATGAAGCTGCGCATCGACCCGCGCGTCCGCCTGCTGGAGCGCACCAATGCGCGGCTGCTGGAGCCGGGTTCGTTGGTTGCAGGGCAGGGAATTCCTGAGTTCACGCTGCTGGTGATGGACGTTTCCTTCATCTCTGCCACGCTGCTGCTGGAGCCGGTCTTCGCCGCCGCGCCGTCGCTCACCGAAGCCGTCATTCTGGTCAAGCCGCAGTTCGAGGCCGGCCGCGAACACGTCGGCAAGGGAGGCATTGTCCGTGATCCCGAGGCGCACCAGTTGGCCATCGACAAGGTCGCCAATTGCGTCCGCTCGCTGGGTTGGGAGGTGGTGGAGACGATTCCCTCGCCCATCACCGGCATGGAGGGCAACCGGGAGTTTCTGCTCTACGCGCGACAGGGGTAGCGGCGATCTTGATTCAGGACAAAAACTGACCACTGTTCATGGACCACTTTTGTCTACGGACGTGTTGACAACCGCAAACCGTAGCGATATAGTTTACGTGTGATTAAGTCATTTCGGCACACTGGGCTGGAGAAGTTCTACAGAACCGGCAGCAAGGCCGGAATTCAACCGCATCATGCGGCAAAGTTGGAGAGGCAGCTAGCTGTTCTCAACCGCGCAAAGGCTCCAGAGGATATGGAGAAGCCTGTATCGTGGCGATTACACGCACTGCAAGGCAAAGAGAAACTTTGGTCCATCTGGGTCAACGGCAACTGGCGCTTGACTTTCACTTTTGAAGGCGAGGATGCAATCCTCGTGGACTACCAGGATTACCACTAGGATTGAAGGATTCAATATGCCCACAGAAATGTTTAACCCGGCGCATCCTGGCCGTATTCTCCGCGACTACCTGGAAGGGGTGAACCTCACACACTTCGCCAAGCACATAGGCGTATCGCGTGTAACGCTCTCCAAAGTGCTCAATTGCCGCGGAGGCGTCTCGGCGGAAATGTCGCTGCGGCTCTCCGCTGCGCTGGGAACGCATCCGAGTTTATGGTTCGAGATTCAAGGCGATTACGATTTTGCCCAGGCGAAACGCAAAAAACTCCCGAAGATTCAACTCTTCAGCAAAGCCGCCTGAGCCGTAGCACGTTTCCGGCGCATAATGCCTGCGTTTGTTGGGCCGGAAAGCTGTCGAGACGATCCCATCGCCCATCACCGGCATGGAGGGCAACCGCGAGTTTCTGCTCTCTACGCGGCGGCCTTCATCTTCAGAACCTTGGGTGCAGGTTGGCCCCACCGCCGGAGTTCCGTTACACTAAAGCCGCATGGTACGCGTCGCGATTGTCTGCAAATCCGAGAAGCAAGAGCTGGTCCGGCTGTTGCCGGAACTGATCGCCTGGCTGCGTCAGCACAGCTATGAGCCGCTGCTCGACCTGGAGGGCGGGCAGTACACCGCGGAAGCGCCGGCCGTGGATCGCACGGCAATGCCCGCGCAGGCGCCGGCGCTGGTGATCGTTCTGGGCGGCGACGGAACCCTGCTTTCCGTTGCGTCCATCTTTGCCTCGACCGGCACGCCCATCCTCGGCGTGAATCTGGGGTTTCTAGGCTTCCTTACCGAGGTTCGCCTGGCCGACCTCTATCCGGCGCTGGAGTGCTGGCACGGCGGCTGCCACGACATCGATGTGCGCGCCATGCTGCGCGCCGAACTGTGGCGCGGAGGCGTGCTGCACTCCGCCTACGAGGCGCTGAACGAGACCGTCGTCTCCAAGGGCGATATTGCCCGCATGGGCGAGTTCGCCGTCGAACTGGACGGCAAGAGCGTGGCTCTCTTCCGCGCCGATGGCGTCATCGTCTCCACCCCCACCGGCTCCACGGCCTACACGCTGGCCGCCAACGGCCCCATCCTGACGCCCAGCGTGGACGCAATGGTGGTCACGCCCATCTGCCCGCATCTGCTTACACTGCGGCCCATCGTGGTTCGCGGCGACGCCTTGCTTGCGGTCCGCGTCGAGGGCGTCGCCAATCCGGCGCTGCTTACAGTGGACGGCCAGAAGGCCATGGAGCTGCGGATGGGAGATGAACTCCGCTGCCGGAAATCCTCGCACACCGTCAACCTGATCCGCATGAGCGAAGGCGGATTCTTCGAGGCGCTGCGCAGCAAGCTCAGCTGGGGCGAGCGGTAACCGCCTGAGGCTGGGCTGACTTCCTTCAAGAGTGACAGTGGGAGACTACATTCCCGTGCAGTGAAAAGGCGTTACCGGCTTAGCTCGCCTAGCAGCACCCTGGCCTTAGCGGCCAGCGTGTGCGCTCCATCCACATCGCCGGAGTTGAGTGCAGCCCTGGCCTGTTTCAGAAACTCCCTGATCTGCGCGGCCGTCTTCTGCTCCTGATCGCTGAGCTGGCGGGTGATGCTGCTCAGTCCGCGCTCCGTGGCTGCGATGGAATTGACTGTTTGTTGCCGCAGGTCAGAGGGATCGCCCGAGGAAAGCTGGCCGATGGCGCTCACTCCGGGACTTTCGATGGACGCTTGCTGTGTGCTATTCGCCGGGGGCTTTCTGTGCTTGACCGGCAGCTTGGCAGGCTTCTGCGGTTGTTGGTTGGTGTCGGGCACGGGGGCCTGGTTGGGAACGGTGATGACCGGAGGGGGCAGTTCGGTGGGCGACGGCACAGGCTTGGGCAAAGGCGCGTCCTCGATGGGCGGCGCGAGCGGCTCAACTTGTGCTTTATCGGTCTTGTGAAAGCACGCCGTCAGCAACAACGGCAGCAACCACGCAACACTCCTGGCAGGCAACTTCATCCCGCAAGCCCTTTCCCGTTTGCAGTACTCGCCGGCGGAAGATGCCGGCGCCCCCATTCCGTGGCGGCAAGAGGAATTCGCAAAAGGAATTCCGCGCCACGGCCTACTTCTGATTCTACTTCGACGCTCCCGTGGTGGAACTGCAGAATCCGGTAGGTCATCGCCAAACCGATTCCGCTGCCCCCGCTCTTGGTAGTGAAATAGAGGTCGAAGATTTTTTCCCGAATCTCCTCGGGAATGCCCGGACCCTCGTCGGAGACGCGCAGAACAGCCGTTTTCCCCTCTTCTTCCAGAACCACCTCCAGCCGGCCGCCTTGCTCCATGGCCTGCGCGCCGTTCTGAATCACGTTCAGCACCGCCTGCTTCAGCAGGTCCGCATCGATCTTGGCCACCAGAGGTTTGGACGGCAACCGGCTGACCAGTGTCACATTATGGGTAGAAAGCTCTTCGGCGGCCAGTGCCAGCACATCATCGATCACCGGGCGCAGATCCTGTTCACTCAGTCGCAACTCCACCGGGCGGGAGAAGTCCACCAGCGTCTGCACCACGCGGTCCAGGCGATGAATCTCCGCGTCGATCACCTCCAGGTGTCGGACCGCCGGGGCGCTGGCGTCGCCCAGCTTGGTCTTCAGCAGCTCCAGATGCACCACGATGGCGTTGATGGGGTTCTTGACTTCGTGGCCCACGCCGGAGGTCAGACGGCCGATGGCCGCCATGCGCCGCGAGAGCTCCAGCTCCGACCCGATCTCCTCGACCGACTCCAGGTCGTGCAGCGTGACCAGCGCGCCCAATCCAGGACTCGTCCGGTCGTCGTGAATCAAATCCAGCGAGACCTGAATGCGCCTTCCCGTCTCGGTGCGAATCTCCACCTGCGCCAGGGTGGCGCCCGCGTCGAAGGCCTCGCGCAGCATCTGGCCCAGCACCGTTGAGCTATCGAAAATCTCGCGCGCGTGCCGGCCCAGGATCGCGTTTCGATCGATAGCCAGGAAGCGCCGCGCCGCCTCGGAGACCAGCACCGCCCGCCCATCCCCGGTAAAAAGCAGAATTCCGTCCTGCAGATTGCCGAGAATCTGGTCCAGATTCTCCTTCAAAGCGGAAAAAACCTCTTGCACGTCGCGCATTCGCTGGCCGATGAAATCGATCTTGTTGGAGACGCGCGCCGCCGTATCCCCCTTGGCCGCCTCTTTCTTCTCATCCTCGCCGGCCGCCTCGCTGGCCGCGGTCCAGTAGTCGAGTTGCAGACTGATCTCTTCAAGAGGCCGCAGCGCCAGGTTGCTCAGCAGGAAGGCAGCGATCAGAGCCGCGCCCAGCACCAGCACCATCAGCGTGATCGTCGCCGAAAGCCACGGCTCATAGACGGCGCGCAGAAACGTCGTGCGCACTCCAACATGCACCGTGGCAAAAGGCTGGCCATTGCGCTCCAGCGGCGCCACCACGTCATAAACCTTGGGCGGACCGAAGACCTCCTGCATCAACCCAACGGGATTGGCGTCCAGCAGTTGGTTATAGTCGGGCCGCGCCGGCAGCGGCTTGTCTTCGTTTTCGGGATTGGTGCTGAGCAGTGTGCTCAGCTGGTTGTCGCCGATGTTGATGTCATAAACCGTGAGCGAGTAGCGGTTCACCGAGTCGATCACCGCTTGCAACGCAGCGTTGTCGCGCACCGCCTCGGCGGCCAGGTTGCGCAACTGGCCCGGATTGTTGGGATCGACCTTTTGGTCCTTGAGCCCGGCCTCCAGCGCATTCTGCAAGGCGAAGCGCACCTGGTTGGCCACCAGCCGGTTGGTGTCGTAGGACTGCTGGATGGCGGAATGAAGCAACTGGCTCACGTAGACCAGCGAAAGCAGCCCGGCAATCAGAAAGACCAGCAGGGTAATGGCCAGAACAAGTTTGGTCTTCAGGCGCATGGCTCAGGCACGTCCTCTGCGTCAAGATCGGGAAGTTGATAGAGCCAGTTGTAGAATGCATCGTCAAAGGTGAATGAATTGTCCAGGTAGAGTATATGCCCGTGTTTGATCTTCGATTCCAGCTTGAATTTGCTTGTAATGCCATAACGACTGGATGTTACGATCTCGTGTCGTCCGCGAATATCGCTGAAAAGCAGACGCTTCCTGCCAAAAATGCTTCGTGACTCAATGGCATCGTACGAGAGGATAATCCTTGCGGTCAATAAATATGCTGTCAAAAAAAATCCAGATATCATCATACCTATCGATAACGGTACAAGAAGATATTCCCTGCGGGTTGTAATAGGAAACCTCCCGCTCAAATATCCGACCGAGCCAAGAGTTCCGCATACGAAAGCGAAGAGCGCAAAGATCTTCCCACCCCATTTTGGTTTGTAGACTCGTGCCACAAGAGATGAGTTTTCCATTTGTCTGCGATCCTCCACGGATCATCCTGCTGTTGGCTCTTCCCGCGCTTGGCTGTACTCCTTGACCTTGTTGTGCATCGTCTTCAGGCTCAAGCCCAGAATCTCCGCGGCGCGTGTCTTGTTCTGCCCGGTGGCTTCCAGCGTGCGCAGAATCAGCAGCCGCTCGGCCTCATCCATAGTCGATCCAACGCGCACCTCCACCACGCTTGCGTCGAAGGCCGGCGCGGCCTGGCTCTGCGCCTTGCCGAAGCCAGCGGGCAGGTGGCCGGCATCCAGCGGCGCTCCATCCGCGCACAGAATCACCGCCCGCTCGATGGTGTTGCGCAGCTCGCGGCCGTTTCCCGGCCAGTCGTAGGCCATCAGCCGGTCCAGCATCGACGCGGCCACGCCGGAGACGTTGCGGCCATGCTTCTGATTCATCTGCTCCAGCATCGCCTCGGCCAACAGGGGCAGGTCTTCCATGTGTTCGCGCAAGGGCGGCATCGCGATGTTGAAGACGTTCAGACGGTAATAAAGGTCGGGCCGCAGACTCCCACTGGCGACGGCCTGGCCGGGATCGCGATTGGTCGCGGCCAGCACCCGCACGTCCACCTCCTGCTCGGTGCGCGCGCCCAGCCGACGGAACTTCCGTTCTTCCAGGACTCGGAGCAATTTTGCCTGGGTCGCCGACGGCATTTCGCCAATCTCGTCCAGCAGCAGCGTACCGCCGTTGGCCAGCTCGAAGCAGCCGGCCCGCCGCTCCGCCGCTCCGGTGAATGCGCCCTTCTCGTGACCGAAGATCTCGCTCTCGATCAGCGTCTCCGGAATAGCCGCGCAGTTCACCGCGACAAAAGGCCTCGATTTGCGCGGGCTTAGATCATGCAGCGTCCGCGCCACCAACTCCTTGCCCGTGCCGCTCTCGCCGGTAATCAGCACCGAAACGTTCGACGGCGCAATCTGCTCGATCAGGCCGAAGATCTCGCGCATCGGCCGCGAGCTGCCCACCAGCGAGCCCAGCACGCCGCTCTCGCGCAGCCGCCGGCGCGCCACTTCCAGTTCAATGGCAGTATCGCGCTGCCGCGTGGCGTTGGCCAGAATCGTCCGCAGCCGGGTCGCGTCCACCGGCTTCTGCAAAAAGTCGTACGCGCCCAGCTTCATCGCGTCCACGGCCAGTTGAATCGAACCCATCGCGGTGAGCACCACCACCGCCAGGTTGGTATTCAGCCCGGAGCCTTCCTCGGTCAGCTTGGTCAACAGGCCGATGCCGTCCAGCCGCGGCATCTTCAGGTCGGTCACCACAATCGCCGGGTCCCAGGCCAGCACCTTTTCCCAGCCTTCCAGGCCGTCGCACGCGGTCTCGGTACGGTAGCCCCACCCGGAGATCAGCTCCGCCAGCCCCATCAGCGCATGGGGTTCGTCTTCGACAATCAGAACCTTCCCGGAGTTTTCCATGGCGTCTTCGATGCAGCTATACCTCAATCTACCTTTCTACCATGCAAGACTCCACAAAATCTCAAGGACTAGCTCTGCAGTTCACTTTGCCGGTGCAGGGATTCCGCCCGGAGCGGCCTCAGGCGCACCGGCAGTCCGCTCGGCTGTTGCCTTGCGGATCGCCGCCAGCGGCCCGGCCAGCCGCGCATCCTCGCGGGTCAGAACCTGCGGCGCGTGATAGACGGCAATCACCAGATCGAGCGGGTTGTGTTCCTGAATAAACTCGCTCCAGCACATGAAGTAGGTCCAGCGCGGCTGCTTTTGCAGAACCTCCGGGCTGGGCAGGCCGCCAACCTCGCCCAGTGCGATGGGCTTGTCGCCGGCCAGTGCAAGAATGCTCGTGTAGTACTCCTGCTTGAACTCGCCGTAGATGTCCATGGTGACTAGGTCAACGTATTGCGCGCCCGGATAGTAGGCCTGGATCGCTCCGGCATTGCCGCCGTTCGGCGCGTTCGCATTCCACACCCACAACAGATTGTCCAGATGATGCACGTTGACGAAGCGGTCGTAGATCTGCCGGTAAAGCGCGCCCGAACCCATCTTGTTCCCATCCTGTCCCGGCCGCCCGCCCCACCAGAACCAGTTGCCGTTGATCTCGTGATAGGGGCGGAAGAGCACCGGCACATGAGCGTCTTGCAGTTGCTTGAGGTAGCCGGCGATCACATCCACCTGCGCCTGCCAGCGCAGATTGAGCGGGCTACCGGGGGTGAGCAGCTCCTTCCACTCGGCGTCCGTCAGATGGCCCTGCACGCTGTTGTGGAAGGTGACCGGCTCGTCGTCGGTGGGCCTCACCTCATGCCAGGTCAGCGTCACCACCGCGCCGTTGCGGTACTGCCGCTCGGCCTCTGCGATCATCGCCGGGCGCGAAAGCACGGAATCCTTGTCCTCGCCGCCGGAAAAGCCGAAGTCGCCGCCGAATAGCCCCGGATATTTGGCCGTAAGGTCATAAGCCATATCCGTCCAGCGCGCGCCCACGTTGGGATAGTTGTGCTGTCCGGCGATCGTCGCGTTGCCGGAGATCGAATCGAGAAAGGCGAGCAGCGCCCGCGCCTCCGGCGTAGCATGAGAGTTGACCGGCTCCGGCCCCGTCTGCGCCCACCCCGCGCTGCCCAGCGTGAGCGCAAGAATACCAACTATAAATCGATTTATCCGCATCTTGGAGATCCAATCCTTCCGCAGAGCGAATTATAGCCGATAGCGTTATCGAAACAATGTATCGGGAGCACAATGCAGGATCAGCTTCCAGTGCGCTGGTCATTCGACCGGGGCCGGAAATCTTGGATTCTGATGGTTGGGATTGCTTGACGACTGCGCTGGCATGTTATCTTCCTTTGAGAATGAGATATACCCACTAGGGAAGCTCTGCACAAGTCCCAACCCTGCGCTCTGCTTGGATAAAATGATAAGTAGAGGATAATCGCGATGGGACAGATGACACTGGCGTCTTAGGCGATCTTTGAGAAGCATAGCCGGAAGAGCAAGCGGGAAGTATTTCTCGACCAGTTGGAGCAAGTAGTACCGTGGACGGAGTTGCTGGCGCTGGTCGAGCCTCATTACGAGACGACAATCCTGCGCTTCCGCCACTTGCTGAAGCAGCACGAGTTATGCGGCCAGATACTCGATAGAGTGAATAACTATCTGGCTAGCAGGGGCATTCGCATCTGCACGGGAACCTTCGCCGCGCAGCTTCAGGAGTCATCCCGCTCCCGCTCCCACTGATCTACTTTGTCGCGGTCGATTCTGTCCTCGCGATCCTCTCGCTCTTCCAGTTCGCGGCGCTTCTCGCGTTCTTCCCTCTCCTCGCGGCCATCGCTCATAACTCCCTCCTCCATTCAGTTTAAGAAAACAGATCCGCCGTTCAAGGTAGCGGAAAGCGTTCGCGGAGCAGGGCCAGCGCCTCGGCGGGCGTCGTAATGGCGCCTTCTAGCTGGGCGTCCTCGACGGCGCGGAGCATGGGGCGAAAAGCGGCTCCGGGCTGGTAGCCGGCGGCAATCAGCTCGCGTCCGGTAACGAGCGGCGCTGGGCGGACAGCTTCCTCGGGCATCGCTTCATAGCGCTCGCGGACAAACTTCCAGGTTTCCAGGTTGCCGCTCCCGGCCAGGCAATCCATGCGATGCAGGGCGAGATGCTGGGGAAAGTCTTCCAGGCGGAAGAAGCGCTTGAGCGTGGAAGCCTTCATGCGCGGGACGTCGACAAAACGCATGTGGTTCTCGATCAGCGAAAGGATCTGGCTAGTTTCGTCGTTGGAGAAGCGGAAGCGGCGGCAGATCTCCGCTGCGATGGCGACGCCGACCTCCACATGGCCGTCAAAACGAATTCTCTCAGCCCGGCGGAAGGTGGCGGGCTTGCCCACATCATGCAACAGCGCGGCCCAGGCGAGCGCAAGCGGGCAGCCGTCTTCGAGTTGCGCGAGCAGGCCGAGTGTATGCACCCATACGTCGCCCTCGGGGTGATATTGCGGGGGCTGCTCGACGCCCTTCATGCGCACGACTTCTGGGAGCACTTCGTTGAGCAGGCCGGTTTCGTCGAGCAGCTCGAAGGCGCGGCGGGCATGGCCCTCGGTGAGCATCTTGGTCAATTCGTCGCGGACGCGCTCGCGGCTGATGGCTTTGGTTTTGGCGGCCAGATGGCGCATCGCGGAGGCTGTGGCGGGGTCTATCTGGAAGCCGAAGCGGGCGGCGAAGCGCACGGCGCGCAACATGCGCAAGTGGTCTTCTTCAAAGCGCTCGCCGGGCTGGCCTATGGCGCGAATCACGCCGACTTCGAGGTCCGCGAGACCGTGGACGTGATCGATCACGGCGGAGCGCAGATCGACGTTCGGGTGCCCCACCCTCGCCACGTCTTTGTCTTTGTGGCTAGGGTGGGTTACGGCCTCCACCCCCTGTGGGAACAGGCGCACAGGATCGAGCAGCAACCCGTTGATGGTGAAATCGCGGCGGCGGACATCTTCTTCGGCGCTGAGGGTATAGTGCACCGCATCGGGATGGCGGCCATCGGAGTATGCGCCGTCGGAGCGGAAGGTGGCAACCTCGGTGACAACATAACCCGGTTCTGCCATCACCTCGCCTGCGGCGCAAGCCGCGTCTGCCCCACCGCAGGTGGCCACTAGCACCACTCCAAAGTGCGCGCCCACGGCGAAGGTGCGCGGAAAGAGGTCGAGCACCACATCAGGCGTGGCACTGGTGGCTACGTCGTAGTCGTGAGGCTCGCGGCCCAGCAGCAGGTCGCGCACGCATCCGCCGGCGAGATAGGCCTCGTGGCCCACGGCGCGCAGCGCGGCGATGATCTGAAGGGCCGCATCGAATTGGGAGTTGGCGGACGGCATGGCTGCTGCATCTATTGTCGCCCTTGCTGCCGGTTACCGGGAAACTCCGCTCACGTGTCGCCCGTTAAACTAAACAGATGAGCGGACGCGGCCTCATCCTCGGCATTGAATCCTCCTGCGACGAAACGGCGGCGGCGGTGGTGGAGCGGGGTTCGCGCACGCTTTCGTCGGTGGTCGCCTCGCAGATTGCCACGCACGCTCGCTACGGCGGGGTAGTGCCGGAGCTGGCCAGCCGCGAGCATCTGCGGGCGATTGTGCCGGTGGTGCGAGCGGCGCTGGACGAGGCCGGCATCACGCTGGCGGACCTGGACGCCGTCGCCGTGACCGCTGGGCCGGGATTGGCCGGGGCGCTGCTGGTGGGGATTACCTACGCCAAGGCGCTGGCCTTCGCGCAAGGGCTGCCGCTGATCGCCGTCAACCACCTGGAAGGGCACATTCATGCGGTGCTGCTGCATGAGCAAGAACAAGAAGCAGGTCCTTCGACTACGCTGCGCTTCGCTCAGGATGACAGCTCATTGGTGAGCGCCCAGGATGACAGCTCTTTGGTGAGCGCTCAATATGGCAGCTCGAAGGAGAGCATGAACGGCGAGGTGGCGCTGGCGCTGGTCGTCTCCGGCGGCCACACGCACCTCTATCTCTGCCGCCCGGCGCACGGCGCGTGGAGTTACTCGCTGGTGGGGCGCACGCTGGACGACGCCGCCGGCGAGGCCTACGACAAGGTGGCCAAGCTGCTCGGCTTCGGCTACCCCGGAGGCCCGTGGATCGACGCGCTGGCCCGCTTCGGCAACCCGCGCGCCGTGCCCTTTGCCTTCTCGCGGATCAAGCCGAAGATCCACCTGGGCGGCAAGCCTCCGCGCACCAAGGCAGCGCTTACCGCGCCAATCGCCGACCTCGACCCGCGCTTTCTCTTTTCGTTTTCCGGCATCAAGACAGCCGTGCTGCGCTACGTGGAGCTGCATGAGCTGCGGGGTGAGGCGCTGGCACGAGCGGCGCGGCTCTTCACGCCCAACGCAACGGCGCGCCCGCCCAAAACCAAGGAGGAAGCGCTGGCGCTCTGTCCGCAGCAGGTGCTGGACCTCGCCGCCAGCTTCCAGTGCGCGGTGGTCGGCGACTTGATGAAGAAGACCTTCGCGGCTGCCGAATCGCTGGGCGCGCGGCGCATTCTGATCACCGGCGGAGTAGCCTCCAACCGCGAACTGCGCGCCCGCTTCAGCGCCGAAGCCGCCCACCGCGGCCTGCGCGTGGCCTTTCCCACGCTGGCTCTCTCCACCGACAACGCCGCGATGATCGCCGCCGCCGCCTGGCCGCGCTTTCAATCCAGTGAATTCGCCGACAGCTCGCTCTCCGGCGATCCTTCGCTGGCGCTGGGGCGGTGACGACGCGGGCATCTACACAGTCACGGCATTCTCTTCCCCGCAAATGCCGCGACAGGCTACACTAGCACCAGCAACCCCGGCAACAGCATACGACTGGCCGGGCACATGCGCAAGAGCGCGAGGCCGTGGCTATGATCTCTGAACTCAAAATCCGCAACTTCAAAAGTCTGGAGAGCGTCGATCTCAAGCTGGGCCACTTCAATCTGCTCGTCGGCGCCAACGCCAGCGGTAAATCCAACTTTCTCGATGCGTTGCGCTTTCTGCAAGGGGTCGGTAATGGCTTCACTCTCAATGAAATCTTGGACGGCAAACCACCTTCTTCAACGAACGCGAAATGGGATGGAATTCGGGGCGGGTCGAAGTTTGTGAGTTTTCGCAAGCAAGACGGTACTCAATCGGAGTCCAATCAGATTCATGTCACATTCGATGACATTGGAATTACCTACTACGGATTGGACAAACTTACCTACGGCCTTACTTGGGCTGTAAAGGATGGAGTGATTTCCATATCGAGCGAAATCTTGAAATCTGATTCCGGAAACATTCTTATGGATGAGATGACTCCCTACTTAGTGCCACTTCCAGACGAAGAATTTGACGTTTCATCAAATTTAGATGTTTCCTTTGATTCACCATTACGGGTTGTCAGCATTTATGACGCATGGCCAAGAGTTACATTCTGGAGTCATTCAGAGTATCCATCTGAAATGGTTGCTAGGTGTGCAAGATTTGTTTCATCCGAATTGGCTGATATGCAATTATTAGATCTGCTCCCGGCAATGTTGAGGGATTACTCTTCAAAGGTTGCAAGGCTCGGAGAACTCGGCGAAGGCTTTGCTGCACTTATCCATCATATTGAGACCAACGGAAGTAAGCCCGCACTCCTTGAATGGCTCAAAGAACTTCGCCCGGACGAAGTATCTGATCTCTTTGCAATCCCAGGCGCAGTCAATGACTATATGGCAGCCATCAAAGAGGGCAACACCGTATTTCCTGCTCCAACAATCTCAGAAGGCACACTCCGCTTTATCGCCCTGGCTGCCGCCTTTTTCCAGCCCTCAATGCCTAAGGTTCTTGTCATCGAGGAGATCGAAAAAGGCCTGCACCCCAGCCGTCTGCGCCTCCTGCTCGAACTCATGCGCTCGCAATCCAAGAGGACAGGGACACAGGTTTTTGCCACCACTCACTCGCCTACTTTACTGGCCTGGCTCACCGAAGAAGACCGCAAAACCACCTTCGTTTGCACCCGCGACGCCGATTCCGGAGCCACGAAGATGCGCTCTCTTGCCGAGATTCCCCGCTTTGAGGAATTGATCGAAGAGGGCAGCCACATCGACGAATTGTTTGCGGAGGGATGGCTGGAGTCCGCGCCCCAATGAGTTGGAATGTACTAGTTGTCCCCGAAGACCCGACCTACAACGGCTACATTCTGAGGCCGCTGTGCAAGCGTCTCCTGCGGGAGGCAGGAAGGCCCAACGCCAACATTGTCGTCCTGGCTGAACCCAAAGTGCACGGCTATGCGCACGCCAAGAAGCTGCTCATCGACCGTATTCCGCGTGACTGGTGGCATTTCGAGCTGATTCTTTTTATCCCCGACGCTGACGGCTTGGTGGAAAACCGCAACAACGAGTTCAAGCACCTCGAAGGTCTTGCAATAAATCGGTCCCGGCCCGTGAAGCTTATCTGCTGCGCGGCAGAGCAGGAACTTGAGACCTGGCTGCTTTCCGGTCATCCTGAAAAGTTGAAAAGCCTGGGCTGGCGCTGGCCGGAAATTCGCGCCGAAATCTCCGTCAAGGAGAGATTCTTCCAGCCATTTCTAGCGCGGTACGGCGATCCCGCAAGCCCCAGTGAAGGGCGTGAGCGCCTGATGCAGGAAGCTCTCGCAAACTATGCCGGAATCAAGCAGCGTTGCCCGGAGTTGCAGGAACTCGAAGATCGCGTCCGGGCGCACATCGCCAACCTTTCATAATCAACAGAGCCGATGCAGCGCGCTTGGCCTGCGTTTCAGGTGGAAATTCAAAGCCTTGAGCGCAGCGGAAATGCACCCTGCTCACTACCGGAATCGCCTCTTGCAGAGGCCAATCTCACCATTCTCCGTCCCGCTTTCCGGGACCGGGCAGAGTAAAAAGTACCCAAATCCGGCATTTTCGCTTATGCTGTTAACAATCCTTTCTTGCTGCGGCAAGCCACTCAAACGAGATTCACACACACATGAATCCAGTCGCTTTGGCGGTTGACGATCTTCGGGAGCAGTATACGCGGGAGATGGCGCTCGTGCGCCAGACCTGCGAGCGCACCGGAGACGGCACCGCCGCCATCCGCCGCCGCTCCGCCGTGGTGGACCGTATCCTCATTGAAATGTGGCGTCAGGCCTTCGCGGGGCAGCCTCCGCAGAACATGGCTTTACTGGCTCTCGGCGGCTACGGGCGCAAGGACCTCTTCCCCTACTCCGACATCGACGTCCTCTTCGCCTTTGCCGACGAGAAGACCGAAGTCCACTCCAAGGACGCCGTCCGCTCCATCATCCAGGGCATGTGGGACATCGGCCTGCGCGCCAGCCCCTGTTCACGCACTGTCAAGGAGGCTGGCCGCTTCGACCCCGACAACCTCGAATTCACGCTGGCCACGCTCGACCGCCGCTTCCTCGCCGGCCACTTCCCGCTCTACCAGCAGCTTCATCAGACCGTGCTGCCCGGCCTGGTGCTGAGCGAGTGGGGCACCATCACGCAAAAGCTCGGCGAAATCGCCCGCGCCCGCCACGCCAAATTCGGCAACACCATCTTCCACCTGGAACCCAACCTCAAGGACTGTCCCGGCGGCCTGCGCGACTTCAGCCTGGCCGTCTGGTTCGCTCTACTCTTTCACCTCAAGGAGACCAAGGAGTGGCCCCGCCACCGCGGCGGCGTCTTCCAGAGCGCGCGCGGCGACGCCGAGGCCGCCTTCGACTTCCTCGCCGCCGCCCGATGTTTCCTGCACTTCCGCCACGGCCGCGACGACAATACCCTCGACTGGCAATCCCAGGACGAAGCCGCCGCCAACTCGATCGGCCTGGAGACCCGCGGCACCGCCGATCCCGCGTATTGGATGCGCACCTACTATCGCCACGCCCGCGTCATTTATCGCCGCGCCGTGCTACTGATGGAGCATCTGCCCGCCCCGGTCAGCTTTTACAAGCAATTCCGCCGCCGCCGCACGCCCATCGCCGGAACCGACTTCCTTCTCGACCAGGGGCGCATCGACATCGTGCCCGGCGCGCAGTTCAGTGACACCGGCGCCATCCTGCGCATCTTCTCTCTAATGGCCACGAACGGCTACATGCTCTCCCAGGCCGCCGAGGACCGCATCACCGACGCGCTGCCCGCCCTGGCCATCCACATCCCCGAAGGCCCTTACCTGTGGAACGCGCTGCGCGAAGTGCTGCTCGGACCCTATGCCGCTCATGCGCTGCGCACCATGCACGCCCTCGGCATTCTGGAAATGCTCATTCCGGAGTTCCACGGCATTGACGCCCTGGTGATTCGGGATTCCTATCACCGCTACACCGTCGATGAGCACACCTTCCTCACCATCGACAACGTCCACGGCCTGCGCCAGCCCGCCAACGAATACGAGCAGCGCCTCGCCCAACTCCTTCCGGAGATCGACCGCCTCGACCTCTTCCTGCTCACCCTGCTCCTGCACGACACCGGCAAGGCCCGCCGCAACGAGGATCACGTCGCCCCCAGCATCGAGCTCGCCGACGCCCTGCTCGCCCGCCTGGAGTTCGACGGCGAAGAGCGCGAGGCCGTCATTCAGCTCATCCGCCTCCATCTGGAAATGTCCAACTCCCTACGCCGCGACATCTTCGATCTGGAAAACGTGCGCGGCTTCGCCGAAAAGGTCGGCAGCCCCCAGGTTCTTAAAATGCTCACGCTGATGACCTTCGCCGATATCAAGGCCGTCAATCCCGACGCTCTCACCCCCTGGAAGGCCGAGAATCTCTGGCAGCTCTACATGGCCACCGCCAACTTCATGGACCGCTCGGTCGACGAGGTCCGTTACCACGCCGCCATCGATCCCACGCTGCTCAACCGCCTGCGCTCCATGGTTCCCGCCGCGCAGCACGAGGCCCTCCAGCTCTTCCTCGAAGGCCTGCCGCAGCGCTATCTGCAAACCCGCCTCCCTGAGCAGATCCGCAACCACTTCCAAATGGCCGCCCGCCTCGACGAGGACGCCGTCCAGCTCGACCTGCGCCCCCATCGCCAGCTCTACGACCTCACCGTCATCACCCGCGACCGCACCCGCCTCTTCGCCGACGTCGCCGGCGCCCTCGCCGCCTGGGGTATGAACATCGTCAAGGCCGGCGCATTCTCCAACGACGCCGGAGTGATCGTCGATAGCTTCCACTTCACCGACGCCTTCCGCACCCTCGAACTCAACCCCAGCGAGAAGGACCGCTTCCTCGCCTATCTGCACGATGTGGTCTCGCTCAAGGTGCCCGTCGAGCAGATGCTCGAAGCCCGCCGCCACCTGAACAATCCGGCCAACCTCAAGGTCGAAGTCCCCACCCGCCTGGAGTTCGACTCCGAATCCTCCACGCACTCGACCATCCTGCAAGTCGTAGCCCAGGACCTACCCGGCCTGCTGCGCCAGATCGCACTAACTCTGAGCACCCATCAATGTAACATCAAAGTAGCTTTAATCGACACCGAAGGCGAGACCGCCATCGACGTATTCTATCTAACTAGCCAGTCCGCCAAACTAACTCCAGAAGCCCAGCAAACCCTCGACAAAGACCTCACCGCCGCCATTGACTCGATGCGCAGCCTCGCCAGCAACTAAAAAGCTTGTCATCCTGTGCGGAGCGCAGCGGAGTCGAAGGACCTGCGGTTGCTTTTCGTCGCTTTGAAAGGGCGCGGTTTTAACCGCGCCGCAACCCCATCTACCTGTTTTTAGAAATTAGCCCACGCGGCGAAGCCGCGCTCAAGCCTGCTCGATCCCCAACCCAGCCAACTCCCCCACCAGCCGGACGGTCTCGACGGAAACCGTAACCACCTGCCCCACCAGCCGCACAATATACTCCGGATCATCCTCCCGGTTCGGATCGTTCACAATCCCCGACCGCTTATCCGTCGAAACCCGGTACTGGTTCACCACCCACTCCAGCGCGCTCCGATTCCCCAGCCGGTACTCATACGCCTCCGCCGGAATCCCGCTCAACGTCAAAAACTCGTTATACCGCAACTGCGATTTATCCTTCGACAGAGCCATCTTCTCCACGCGCCAATTCAGCCTGCCCGTCTCCCGCCGCTCCAGCGGATACTCCGCCTGCTGCTCATACTCGATATGCAGCTTCATCAGCGCCGCGCCAATCTCCGCAAACCGCCGATACGCCGCAAGCGCCCAGCCGGTGATATTCTGACGACGATTCGTGCCGTCATCGTCGTATGATTAAATCGTCTCCTAAATCGGGAGAATCAGATAAATGTCCTGGACTTCACGGGAGTTCCCCGAGGCGCGTAAATAATGCCGATTCAGCTACTTGACTATGCGGATAGCGTACGACGGGCAATCACGCCGGGGATCGCCCTAAAGCGAAAGTCCGCGCTAGGCCAATTCATGACACCTGCACCAGTAGCGCGATTTATGGCCTCGCTCTTTCCGCCAAGCGCAATTACTACTTGCACATTGCTCGATGCAGGGGCGGGCGTCGGCGCACTCACCTGCGCCTTCCTTGACCGTTGGGCCGCCTCCGACGGATTCTCCTTTCGCAATGCGCAGATAGACGCCTACGAGATTGATCCAGCACTGCGCGCCCACCTGGATCGGATGCTGGCGCGCTACCTATCGCGGCTCACCGTAAGCTATCGTGTGATTCCAGATGACTTCATCGAGGCTGCCGCAATGCAAAGTTTGGCTCCTAGGCGATATACACACGCGATCTTGAATCCGCCATACAAGAAGATCAATAGCCTATCGAGTCACCGGATGATCTTACGGCAGGTAGGCATCGAGACAGTGAATCTCTATTCGGCATTCGTCGCCTTAGCCGTGTCTCTGATGAAGCCGGGCGGTCAGGTAGTCGCCATCATCCCACGCAGCTTTTGCAATGGCCCCTACTATCGCCCATTTCGCGAATACATTCTCAATCGCGCGGCATTGCGCCACATACACCTATTCGCATCACGAACTACTGCGTTCAAGGACGACGACGTGCTTCAGGAGAACGTCATCATGCGGCTGGAGTGCGCTGGGGTCCAGAGTAACGTCACGGTTTCTAACTCTACCGATGACAGCTTTAGCGACCTCGTGACTCATGAGCATCCCTTCGACCGGATTGTCCTACCGGATGACCCGGACAAGTTTATCCACGTCCCGACATCACTTGGATACAACGCCATCGAACTGTCCAAGGGCGTCAGGTTCACTCCGGATGAACTCGGAATTGGAGTCTCTACAGGCCCTGTTGTCGACTTTAGATTAATCGAATATATCCGAGAGAAGCCGGATAAGAGTACCGTGCCACTGCTTTATCCCGGTCATTTCAGCGATCAGGTCACCCACTGGCCAAAAGAAGGAATCAAGCGTGGAAACGCCATTCAGCTCAACGAGGAAACGAGAAGGTGGCTATACCCGAACGGCTTTTACACAGTGGTCCGACGGTTTTCATCGAAGGAGGAACAGCGTCGCATTATGGCTAGCGTTGTGAGACCTGACAAATTTCCCGCTGTCGATTTTCTCGGATTTGAGAACCATCTGAATGTCTTTCATGAAGACAAGCACGGCTTGCCTGAAGCTCTCGCCTACGGTCTGGCAATTTTTCTCAACACTACCGCTGTCGACGAGAATTTCCGCCGTTTTAACGGACACACACAGGTTAACGCCACCGACCTGCGGATGATGAAGTACCCAGATCGTCGCACCTTGACTGCAATCGGAGAGTGCGCGCGCAGCCAGGGAACGTTATCTCAAGCAAAGATGGACGCAATTGCTCAGGGGCTCACAGGATGAACAAGAAAGCTTTGCTTAGCTCAGCTCTACAAGTTTTGGCCGCTCTCGGTTTTCCGAAGGCTCAGCAGAATGATCGCTCTGCGCTTTCCCTGCTGGCCTTGTTGAACCTGCAACCAAGAAGGAATTGGTCGCAAGCCGAAAGTCCGCTAATGGGAATTACTCCGATCATGGATTGGATCCGTGACCATTACGACAAAGCCTACGCGCCCAATACACGAGAGACGATTCGGCGCCAAACAATGCACCAGTTCGTTGATGCTGGCCTTGCCATCTACAACCCCGACAATCCGACACGAGCCGTGAACAGTCCCGCTGCTGTTTATCAGATCGAGCCCTTTGCACTCGAGTTATTGCGTAGCTTTGGCACAGCCGCATGGAACAACAATTTGAATATGTATCTTGAGACGCGACAGACATTGGCTGCGCGCTATGCTAATCAGCGCGTGCAGAACCTTGTCCCTGTGCAGATAGCTCCCGGTAAGGTCATCAAACTCAGTCCAGGTGAACACAGTGAGTTGATTCGAGAGATCATTGAGAGCTTCGCGGCGCGTTTTGTACCCGGAGCCGTTCTGATTTATGCCGGAGATACCGGCGAAAAGTGGGGCTACTTCGAGGAGCCGCTACTCTCCAAACTCGGCGTAGAAATCGAAGCCCACGGGAAGATGCCTGATGTGGTGTTGCATTATCCTGATCGTCATTGGCTGCTCTTGGTAGAGTCTGTTACCAGCCACGGCCCGGTTAACGGAAAGCGACATGCGGAACTGGCAAAGCTCTTTGCCGGGTCGAAGGCGGGACTGGTTTACGTAACTGCGTTTCCAAATCGTTCCATCATGAGCCGCTACCTTGGAGAGATCGCATGGGAAACAGAAGTGTGGGTTGCTGATGCTCCTTCGCACCTGATCCATTTCAACGGGGAAAGGTTCCTTGGCCCCTATAAATCCCAATAGCCACGCGGCAGGTTGAAGGCGTCCAGCACTGCCGCTTCCACGCGCAGAGGATTTTTGCCCGTCCGCGCAATCTGGTACTCGGGCACCACCATCCACTCATACGCCCGCGCGCACTTCTCCAGCAGTGCCTCGAAGGCCCGCCGGACGTTCCCCTCATTGTCGAACTTGCCCCGCCCGAAGCGCTCTAGCGTCTCGTAGTAGGCCTTGACCGGCGCGTGCGTTGCTTTCAGTCTGAAGTTGCTCATGGTGTCACAACCACTCTAAACCCCAGCCCGCCATCCCAACCATCGGTCTTGCCAGTAGAACCCGCCTTGGCAACCTCGCTGACTCGCCGACTCGGTGATCTATTCCCTACTCCCTAACCAACATTAGTCAGAAAAAGACGCCAAATCTTCGCCTTCAAACCCGCCAGAGTCCCGCCATCCACGACTATCTCAAATTATTTGATGACGTATTTGCAGCCGATTCATAGAAAACCGTAGCGGCTCAGCTCACCAATTCATGCAAAACCGAGCAGCTACCGAGCACTACTTTCTCTGAAATCGTTATTTGTAGCTGCTCATTTTGGGGGTAAACCGGCTGCATTTAGCTTCACAGTTTTGAAAAACCGATCACTTCCAGCTCACCACTTTCGTTTCCCGTTTACCCCGTATTCATCTTCGCTGCTTTTATCCGGTATGCTCATGAAGGGGATACTGTTGCACGTCCACACCATACTCACTCGCGAACTCCTCCGTGCGCTCGCCGGCCTGATTCTTGCTCCGGCGCTGGCCGCTGCCCAGGCGACCTCTTCCCTTCCCTCTGCTCCGCAACCCCAACCTCAGCAACAACTTGCCCCGCAGTCCATCCCTCCGGCCGCGCCCGAAAATGCGCCTATTGTCACCATGGCCACGCACCACGGCAATGATCGCTATTGGCTCTCCGGCCAGGCCAACATTATCTTCCAGGGCAACCTGCCCTTCCATTCTCCGTACGTGGGAACAAATAGTTTTCGCGGCGCCTCCGAGTACAAAACCTCTCTGCTCGGCACCTTCTATACCGAACTAAGACCCACCAGTTCAATTAGATACAACACTGACTTCATTCTCGACCTGGAGAGTTCCGGTGGCCGCGGCTTGAGTCAGGCGCTCGGCTTGGCCGGATTCACCAACCTTGATGTGGTGCGCAATCCCACCTTGGGCACCGCGCCCTATCTGGCTCGCTATCAAATACATCAGGTCATCGGACTGACCCAGGAAACCGCCTCCCAGGAGCCCGGCTTCTTCGCCCTGGCCCCCAGCGTGCCTGTACGCCGCGTCGAAGTGCGCTTCGGCAAGATGACGCTGCCAGACTTCTTTGATTTCAATAACATAGGATCCGACAGCCACTTGCAGTTCATGAACTGGACAGTGGACAACAATGGCGCATGGGATTACGCCGCCAACACCCGCGGCTACACGGTGGGCGGCATGGCCGAGTACGACGACCGGATTTGGAGCCTGCGTTATGGCCTATTCGCCATGCCCACCGCGGCCAATGGAATGGACCTGGACTGGAATTGGCGCCGCTCCCACAGCCACAATGGCGAGTTCGAGTTGCGCCACAGCTTCATTCCCAAGCGCAAAGGTGTGACGCGCGTCCTCTTCTATGCCAACCGTGCCCACATGGGCTCCTATCGCGAGGCGGTCGACGCCTTCCTCGCCGGGACCGATACGACTCCTAACATCCTGCTTCATGAGCACTTTAGCGCGCTCAAGTACGGCTTCGGCTACAACGCCGAGCAGGAGTTGACGGAGAATCTGCGCGTCTTTGGCCGCTTTGGCTGGAACGATGGCAAGACCGAGTCTTTTGCCTACACCGAGGTAGATCAAACAGTCGAAGCCGGCACCGACTACGCCGGAGCGCGCTGGCATCGCCCGGCGGACAAGATCGGCGTGGCCGTGGTCTCGAACGCCATCAAGGCCGACCACCAGAACTATCTGAAACTGGGCGGCTTAGGTTTCATTCTGGGCGATGGAAACCTCAACTACGGCCGCGAAAACATCGTCGAGAGCTACTACAACTGGCACGCCTGGCGCGGACTGTTTTATGCCGTCGATGTGCAGCACATCAACAATCCCGGCTACAACCGCGACCGCGGGCCGGCGTGGGTGGGTTCGGTGCGGGCGCATATAGATTTTTAAGGTCAGGAGTCTGATTACTTGCCCGCCCCGGTGGGCTGCGCTGGCGTCTTCTTCTCCGGCGGCAGTTGAACAATCACTTCATTCGGCTTAGCGTAGTGCAACTGCTCGCGCGCCACCTGGCCGATGGCGTCCGGGCTGGAGTTGAGCCGCTCGTTTTGCTGGCGCAGGCGGGCATTCTCCTGTTGCAAATCGTCGATCTCCTTGCGCAACTGCCGGTCTTCCGTGCGCTTTTGCTGCCAAACCAGCAAGCCGTTCTTACCGTTGAACCCGTGCCAGAGGATCAGCAGCGCCAGCGAGACGGCGACCACCGACGCCGCCGGACGCCATGCCCTCCGCATCCAATTCCATATACGTTCAGACAGGGCCACGGGAACAGCTTCTTCCCCGCTGGCCTCGGCCTTCTTCCCGGCTTGCACGCTCTTGTCTTGCATGGAATCCAATCCGCCTTTACTGGAGCACAAACTCCTTGGCCGCCGCGCTCAGCACCTCCGAGTCCAATTCACTGCGCGCTTCCGTATAGGCCCGCACCACCGGCTCGGTCCCGGAGAGGCGATAGCAGACCCAGGAGCCGTCCGCGAGGATCAGCTTCAACCCATCGGTCCTCACCACGCTGACGACTTTGCGCCCGCTCAGCTCAGTAGGATCGGCCTTCAACTTCTCAGTGAACGCCGCCATCCCCGCCGGGGTCAAGCGGAAGTTCGAGCGAATCGGATAGAAGGAACCAACCTTGGCAAACAGCTCCTTCAATTGCTCGCCCAGGCTCTTGCCGCGATTGGCCACCATCTCGGCCACCAGCAGGCCGGCCAGCACGCCGTCCTTCTCCGGCACATGGCCGCGGATCGTCAGTCCTGCCGACTCCTCGCCGCCGATGGCGATCTTGTCCTGGTTGATCAGCTCGCCAATGTACTTGAAGCCCACCGGCGTTTCGTAGAGCGGAACCTTGTGGTAGTCGGCCAGCGCGTTGATCAGGTTGGTCGTCGCCACGCTCTTGGCCACGCCGTTGCGCCAGCCGCGCGTCTCCACCAGGTAGTCAAAGAGCAGCGCAATAATGTAATTCGGCTGAATGAAGGTTCCGTCCGCATCCACAATGCCGAAGCGGTCCGCGTCCCCATCCGTCGCAATGCCAAGAGCCGCGCCAATCTCCTTCATCTTCGCCCTGGCGTCGTCCAGCAATTCGCCGGATGGCTCCGGGGCGTGGCCGCCGAAGAGCACATCGCGATAGTCGTGAACCGTCTCGACGGTCACGCCCGCCTCGCGCAGCAGGTCGGAGCTGTATCCGCGCCCCGCGCCCCAGAACGGATCGTAAACCACCTTGATCCCCGACTTGGCAATCGCCTTCAGGTCCACCAGTTCGGCCAGCCGCTTGAGAAAGGTGGGCTTCACGTCGGCCGTCTCGAAGCCGCCTTCCGGGGGATTGGCCTGAGGAATCGCCGCGCCGCTCGTTTGCAACGCAACAATCGCCGTCTCAATCTGCCTGGTCACATCGGGCAGCGCCGGCGCGCCGTCGTGCGTCGAGAACTTGATGCCGTTGTACTCCGGCGGATTGTGCGAGGCGGTAAAGTTGATCGCCCCGGAGGTATTCAGTTCGCGCACCGCGTAGGCAATCGCCGGCGTCGGCGCGGCCTCGGGAATAATGATCGGCGTCACACCCGTCCCGGCAAGCACCCGCGCCGCCACGTCCACAAAGCTCTCGCCCAGGAAGCGCGGGTCGCGGCCCACCAGCACGCGATGCGGCTCCGGCTGCGTCTTCACAAAGGCGGCAATCCCCGCCACCGCCAGCCGTATATTGGCCACGGTAAACTCGTCGGCCACAATCGCCCGCCATCCCGAAGTGCCAAACCTGATCACTTTCTTCATCGTTTCTCTCCGCGCCGGGTATGCCGGCCCCTACTTCATACTGCTCTCCTCAAGCTTAACCGGCAACCCGCCGCTGCACCGCACAACTCTGATTTGATGTAAGAGTTCCTCACCGTGAACGGTTTCAAGATACATAATGATTTGAGGATCAATCGTACGGTGAAACAACTATGCCCGAAGCCACATCGCCCGCCCGCCCAATTCGTCTCGTCCTGACCACCACAGCCAACCCCGAGGAGGCTGCCCGGCTGGGCCGCGCGCTGGTCGAGGAGCGGCTTGCCGCCTGCGCCACGCTGATCCCCGCCGTCCAGTCGATCTACCGCTGGCAGGGCGAGGTCGAGTCCGCGACCGAAACGCTGCTGCTGCTCAAGACCGGCCCCGAGCAACTGGCCGCTCTGGAAGCGCGGTTGGATGAGCTGCACAGCTACGAGACTCCCGAATTCCTGGTTCTGGGAGTCGAAGCCGCCAGCCAACCTTACCTCGAATGGCTTCAAGAGAGTCTGCGCCTGCCCTGACGCTCGGCTTTCCTGCGCTGATTCACAGGCTCAGAACCGGTCTGTCTGGTATTCTGATGCAGGTTTTCTTGATGCGCTGGTTGCTGATGGTTCTTCTCGTCTCGCTCGTGGGGTTGCTGGTTGCGGCCTTGGGTGTGGCGCGTCACATCGCTCTACAGCGCGCTCGAAGCCGCTCCAAGCCTTCCACGGGCGCTCCCAAGGCATCCGGTCAGGCTGAGGAAACTGACCTAGAGACAGAGATTTAGGGCTCCCAACCGGCCCCCAGTATCTGCCTTGCGGCCTTGTATGCGAAAGGACCATCATTCCCCATGAGTCAATCGAATCCAGCAGTCGCCATTCCAGCCGATACGCGAGAGATCTCCATCGCCCACAGTCCCGACTCCGATGACGCGTTCATGTTCTATGGACTGGCCACCAACAAGGTTCGCGTCCCCGGCTACAAGTTCTCCCACACTTTGTGCGACATCGAGACCCTCAACTTGAGAGCCCAGAATGAGGCCTTCTTCGACGTAACCGCCATCAGCTTCCACGCCTATCCCTACCTGCAGCAGAACTACACTCTGATGGGCTGCGGCGGCAGCGTGGGCGAAGGCTACGGACCCATGGTGGTCTCCAGTAAGCCACTGACGCCTGAAGAGCTGGGCCGCATCAAGATCGCCGTCCCGGGCACGCTCACCACGGCCTACCTGACGCTCAAAATCTTCAATCCGGAGATCCAGACCATCACCGTTCCCTTCGATAAGATCATTCCGGCGATTCTGGCCGGCGACTTTGAGGCGGGGCTGATCATCCACGAGGGCCAGCTCACTTACAGCTCCAGCGGCCTTTACAAGGTTCTCGACCTGGGCGTCTGGTGGCGCGAGACCACCGGCCTGGTGCTGCCTTTGGGCGGCAATGCCATCCGCCGCTCGCTGGGCGCCGAGTCGCTCCGCATCGTCACCAAGGCAGTGCGCGACAGCATTCAGCACGCCCTGGACCACCGCGAGCAGGCCCTGGAGTACGCCATGCAGTTCGCCCGCGACCTGGACGCCCGAATGGCCAGCCGCTTCGTCAGCATGTACGTGAACGAGCGCACGCTGGATTACGGCGCAGACGGCCGCGCGGCGATTCGCAAACTGCTCGACCTGGGCCATGAGCGCGGCATCATCCCCATCGTCCCTCAAGTGGATTTCGTCGACTAGAGCGCAACTTTCCCATACACCCGCACCTCTCCATACAGGGCCGCAAACGAGGCCCTGGTGGTTCCGCAAAAAAACTCTAGCGGACCGTTGGTTCTGGGTGATAACCTTTCTCCACGCCGCGATGTGCACAGCGCGATGACCCTTTTCTATATCTGCGAGGATTCGATGAGAATTTTGAATCTGCTTGTATTGGTTTGCGCATTCGCAGTAATGGCACTGACCCTGAGAGCAGAGTCTCTCAGCACCTGCGACTCTGTCGCAGGCAACCTGGTTGCAAATTGTGGTTTCGAGACTGGTGATTTCACCGGATGGACGACGGGCGGCAACTTTGAGGACTCCGAAATCGTCACAGGCACCTACTATGCTTATTCCGGCGCCAATTCCGGCACCTACTATGCTGCTCTGGGACCGAACGGCTCCGATGCCACCCTTTCTCAGACGCTGTCAACAGGCGCGGGAACGGATTATACTTTGGCCTTCTATCTCGCAAGTATCGGCGATGAATTCACGGATTTCTCAGCTTACTGGAACGGCACTCAGCTTCTCTCCCTGACGGATCCCAATAGCGAGACGGTATACACACTCTACACCTATTCGGTAACCGGCACCGGCACCGACACCATCCAATTCGACTTCCGGGATGATCCGGGATTCACGGCGCTTGACGACATTTCCGTGGCCTCGGATGCCTCCCCTGTTCCCGAACCGGGCACCTTCAGCCTGCTCTTCCTTGGGCTTGGACTCGGCATAGCCTTCATGGGACGCCAACGCCTCCTTGCCTGATCGCGAAGCAGACTGGAACTGGACCAGTTCCAGTCTTCGGGAACCTGCGACCAGCCGCTTTGTCAGCATGTACGTCAACGGCCGCACCCTGAACTACGGCACCGACGGCCGCCAGGCCGTCCGCAAACTGCTCGACCTAGGCCACCAGCGCGGCATCATCCCCATCGCCTCCCAGATCGATTTTGTCGATTAGCGCATCTTCATTGAACTGTGGGTGCTCCAGGTTCCGCTTTTGGGGCCTGGGATTCTCGCAACCAAACCGCATAAACTATTTCCATGCAGATGCCTTCACGCCACGCCCTTGTTCTCAGCCACGTAGCCTTTGAAGACCTCGGCTCCCTAGAAGCTCCGCTGCGGGAGCGCGGCTTCCAGATCGAGAGCGTCTTAGCGGCCACGGCGCGCTTCCCGCTGCCGCAGGCCGAGGCTTGCGATCTTCTGGTGGTACTCGGCGGCCCGATCGGCGTTTACGACGACCAGGATTATCCTTTCCTCATCAATGAGATTGCCTGCATCCGGGAACGCTTGGCGGCGCGCAAGCCGATTCTTGGAATCTGCTTAGGCGCGCAACTGATGGCCGCCGCTCTCGGCGCGCGCGTTTCTCCCGGCCAGCGCGGTGCGGAGATCGGCTGGTCGCCGCTCGAAGCCGCACCGAATGCCGATCCGCCTGCATGGTTCGCACCGCTGCTCACGCCCGGAGTCTCCGTCTTTCATTGGCACGGGGACACCTTCGATCTCCCCTCCGGCGCGCTGCATCTGGCCAAGACGGAACTCTACGACCATCAGGCCTTCGCCATCGGCGATTGCGCGCTGGGATTGCAGTTCCATCCCGAAGTCTCCGCCGCCGGCCTGGAGAGCTGGTACGTGGGACACGCCAGTGAATTGCACCATACGGGCATTGCCGCGGCCAGCCTGAGGCACGCGGCGCAGGAGCACGCGGCCGCGCTCGAAGAGGCTGCCGCTCGCTTCTGGAAGCTCTGGCTCGATGCGGTCTTCCAGCGTTAGGGAGTCCTGCCTACAGATCATTTCCCGCTTTTGTGATGGATGCACCCGAAAGTCATTGAAAGCAGGCAAGAATCTTTGCCGGCTCTCTAAATAATTTCTAACCCTCGCCGATGCATCCTTTAGTGAGGATTGATCAGGATGCTTGCAAACTCCACGCCCGTCTTTCTTCTCGCATCGGCTGAACCCGCGCTGCTCGCTGCTCTTGAACCCATACTTGCCGCCGACGGAGCGCGTGTGGAAATCTTCTTCTCGGCCGAGGCGGCTCTGCCGGCGCTGACCGCGGCTCATGCGCCCACGCTCGCCCTGATCGACGTCAACCTGCCCGGCATGGAGATGGGGCAGTTGCTGGCCGCGGCGCGCGTCGAGGCGACAGGCAGGCACTTTCCGATCATCCTGATTGCGGATACGATCACCCAGGAGTGGATCACTCGGCTGGCCGAGGGCGTCGTCGACGACCTGTTGCCGCGCTCCACCGAGCCAGCCTTCCTACGGCTGCGGGTGGAAGCGGTGCTGCGCGGCCATCGCCAGTTGCGTGAGCTGGAACTGCTGCGCGAGGCCGCCCAGCTCGACGCCCAGACCGACCGGCTGACCGGCGTCTACAACCGCGAAACCATGCTCTCGATGATGTGTCGCGAGACCGACCGCGTGCAGCGCATGAATAGCTCGCTGTGCATGATTCTCTTCGACATCGACGACTTCGGTCACTGGAATTCGCGGCTGGGAACCGACATCTGCGACGAACTGCTCTGCCAGGTGGTGGCCCGCACCGCGCGCCTGCTGCGCAGCTACGACCTGCTGGGCCGCGCCGGCAAAGATGAGTTTCTGATCGCCCTGCCCGGCTGCAGCAGCGTTAACGCCGTGATGCTGGCCGAGCGCCTGCGCATGGATGTCTTCAGCTCACCCTTCCGCGTGAATGGCGACGCCGTTCGCCTCTCGGCCTGCTTCGGCATCGCCACCAGCACGGGCCGCTCCCCGGTGGTGGTTCTGCGCGAGGCCGAACAGGCGCTGCTGGTAGCCAAGGCCACCGGCCCCGAGTCGATCCAGTGCTCCGGCGACTTCCCGGAACCCTGCGCCGCCCCGGTCGCCTTCCTCTCCTCCACCTCCGGCGACGAGCTGCTCGCCTGGTAGATGGAGGCGGCTGTGCAGAGGGCTGGGCGCCCGGCGCTCTTAGCCCACCTGCACCATTGCGCGCAACGAGTCGCCAAACGGCGCGCGCAACACACCCCGCTCGGTGATGATGGCGGTGATGTACCTGGCTGGAGTTACGTCGAAGGCCGGGTTGCGGATGCCCACGCCGTTGGGAGTGAGCTGCTTGCCGCCGTGGTGCGTGACTTCGACGGCGGGGCGCTCCTCGATGGGAATGGAGTCGCCGGTCGCGGTGGCCAGGTCGATGGTGGACCAGGGAGCGGCGACGTAGAACGGAAGGCCGTGCTCTTTGGCCAGGATGGCGACGTTGTAGGTGCCGATCTTGTTGGCCACGTCGCCGTTTGCCGCAATGCGGTCCGCGCCAACGACGACGGCGTGAATCTTTCCGGCGCGCATCAGGCTGGCGGCCATGTTGTCGCAGATCACCGTGGTAGGAATGTGGTCGGCCATCAGCTCCCAGGCGGTGAGGCGCGCGCCTTGCAGAAAGGGCCGCGTTTCGTCGGCGTAAACGTGAATGCGCTTGCCCTGCTCAATGGCTGAGCGGATGACGCCCAGAGCGGTTCCGTAGCCGCAGGTGGCCAGCGCGCCGGCGTTGCAGTGGGTCAGCACGCCGCCTTCATCGGGCAGCAACGCGCCGCCGAATGCACCCATTGCCTTGCAGGCGGCAATGTCTTCCTCGTACATGGCGTGCGCCTCGGCCAGAAGCTTTTCCTGGATCTGAGCGAGGGTTGCGCCCGCGGCCAGCAGCGACGCGAAAAGCCGCTTCATGCGGTCGATGGCCCAAAACAGATTCACCGCGGTGGGGCGCGTTCCAGCCAGCCGCGCGCAGATGCGCTCGAACTCCGGCGCGAACTCCTGCGCCGTGACGGCTTTGGTGCGCAGTGCGCCGAGAGCGACGCCGTAAGCCGCCGAGACGCCGATGGCCGGCGCGCCGCGGACGACCATCGTGACAATCACGTCGGCCACCTGCTCGTAGGTGGTGGCGAGCACGTAGCTCTCCTCCAGGGGGAGCCGGGTCTGGTCGATGAAGCGAACGCCTTCCGGCGTCCAGGCTAGTGTGGAAATCATGGAATTCCAGTGTAAACGGTGAGGGATGGAGTAGGGAGTGAAAAGCCGCGCGCTTTAAGCATTTCCAATTTTCGCTGGACTTGCCTTGGTCCCGATGCGTACAGTGGTTTGGGAACGTTTTGCAGCGATTTTCCCAGTCTCCGATTCGCCTTGCGAGCGATTTTTGCGCATCGGAGGATTCTGAATAAGCGTACGGATCAAGGGAATATCCGCCAAAACTGGCAATTTTTCAAAAAGAAACGGGGAAAATCATTCATGGCCAAGCAATCCACAGTACCGGCGGCTTCCAGCGCGCCCAATTACCTTATGCCGTTCATCATTGTCACCGCTCTGTTCGGTATCTTCGGGTTTCTCACCAACCTGAACAGCAACCTCGCTCCCAAGCTGGAAGACATCTTCAACCTGAACCATATGTGGTCCAACTTCGTGACTACGTCGTGGTTCCTGGCCTACCTGGTCTTCTCGGTGCCCAGCGGCAAGCTGATCGAAAAGATCGGCTACAAGCGCACCATGGTGACCTCGCTTTTCATCATGGTTGTGGGCGCGCTGCTGTTTATCCCGGCGGCGTTGATGGTGAGCTTTCCGGTCTTCCTGACCGCCAGCTTTGTGCTGGCCACGGGCGTCTGCGTCTTGCAGGTCTCTGCCAACCCATACGTCTCGATTCTGGGGCCTGAGAGCAGCGCCCCGGCGCGCCTGACCCTGGCGCAAGCCTTCAACTCACTTGGCTCCGGTCTGGCGCCGCTGGTGGTGGGATACTATATCCTCACCGATAACACCGTCACCGATCCGAAGGCGATTGCGCACACGGTGATGGGTCCGTATATCGCCATTGCCGCGGCGCTCTTTGTGCTGGGCTTTGCGGTGATGTTCATGCATCTGCCCGCGGTCACCCGGAGCGAGTCGTTCCGCCCCGGTGACGAAGGCGCTCCGACTCCGGGCCGCAGTATCTGGAGCTACAAGCATACCGTCCTGAGCATGGTGGGCATCTTCTTTTATGTCGGCGTGGAGATCGCGCTGGCGGCCAACGCCATCAAGTTCTTCAAGACTCAGGGAATCGACAGCAAAGATACCGCTGCATTGCTGGCCTCGTTTTATATGTTCGCCATCATGATAGGCCGCTTTGCCGGCACGGTAGCGATGAAGAAGATCCGGGCAAATCGGCTGCTGGCTGGCCTGGGCTTCTTCGGCGTCGCGTTGATGTTGCTGGCGATGAGCAGCACGGGAACTGTCGCCGTCTGGAGCCTGATCCTCTGCGGCCTGGCCAACTCGATCATGTATCCGACCATCTTCGCCCTGGGCATCGCCGAACTGGGACCGTTGACCAGCGAGGGCTCAGGCATCATCAGCATCGGCAACTTCGGCGGAGCGGTGATTCCGCCGCTCTTCGGCGCATTGGCCGTCGCAATGAGCTTTCAACGCGCCTTCATTCTGCCGATCATCTGCTACATTTTCATCGCTTACTACGGCCTGTCGGGCTATAATCCAACGCGCTCGGCTGCGGCGTAGGCGTGGAATGACTCGAAAAACACTACGGCCCTCCGGCACAAACCGGAGGGCCGTAATGTTTGTGGTTTACGCTATCCGCTCATACGGCAGGTAGACGGGTTCCCAGACGTAGGCGCGGAGGCGCTCGCGGAGGGTTCCATCGTCCACCGCTTCGGCGGTTCCGTCGGCCATCGCCTGCTTGGCGACGGCTTCGGCGATCACCAGGCTCACCTTGCGACAATCGGCGATGGGCGGCAGCAACGGAGCGTCCGGGTTCTGGATGGTGGGCGAGAGGCCGGCCAGCGCCTTGGCGGAGGCCATGATCATCGCGTCAGAAACCCGCGTAGACCGCGAGACGAGAATGCCCAGCGCCAAGCCGGGGAAGATGAACGAGTTATTGACCTGCGAGATGCGCACCAGCTTGCCGTTGACCTCGACCGGCGAAAAGGGACTTCCCGTACCGACCAGGGCGCGGCCCTCGCTCCAGCGGAGCAGGTCGGCCGGCGTGGCCTCGGCCTTCGAGGTGGGGTTCGAGAGCGGAAAAATAATCGGGCGCGCGGTATGCCTGGCCATCTCGCGAACGATCTTCTCCGTAAACGCGCCGGTCTGCGCGGAGACGCCCACCAGCACCGTGACCCCTGCGTTGCGCACCACATCGAGCAAAGAAATGGCGCAGGCGCCGGACGCCGGATTAGCCAGCTTCCACCCCGCGACATCGGCTCGTTTGCGCAGCAGCGTCTCCTGGCCGGGGCGAATGCCCTCGCATCCCTCGACCAGCAGACCATAACGATTGAAGCAGTAAATGCGGCCGCGGGCCTGCTCTTCGCTCAGTCCCTCTTCTTTCATGGCTGCAATCAGGAGATCGCCGATGCCGATGCCCGCTGAGCCGGACCCGAACATCGCTATGGTTTGCTCCTTGAGCGGAAGGCCGGTGGCGCGGACGGCGGCCAGCAGCGTGCCGGTGGTGATGGCGGCTGTTCCCTGAATGTCGTCGTTGAAGGTGCAGATCTGGTCGCGGTAACGCCTGAGCAGGATGGCCGCATTGACGCCGGCGAAGTCCTCCCATTGCAAGAGAATATTCGGCCAGCGGCGCTTGACGGCGGTGACAAACTCCTCGATGAACTCGTCGTACTGCGGGCCGCGAACGCGCTTGTGCGGCCAGCCGATGTAGATGGGGTCGTTGAGATGGGCTTCATTGTCGGTGCCCACATCGAGCAGAATGGGCAGGCAGTGCTCGGGCGGGATGCCGCCCAGAGCGGTGTAGAGGGCCATCTTGCCGATGGGAATGCCCATGCCGCCGGCGCCCTGATCGCCCAATCCAAGGATGCGCTCACCGTCGGAGACCACGATGCAGCGCACCTCGTCAAAGCGCGGGTCGGCGAGGATCTGCTCGATGTGATCCTTGTGGGTATAGCTGATAAAGAGGCCTCGGGGCCTGCGCCAGATCTCGCTAAAGCGCTGGCAGCCCTCGCCCACCGTCGGCGTGTAGACGATGGGCAGTAACTCCTCGGTGTAGTGCTCAATCAGCGAATAGAAAAGGGTCTCGCAATTGTCCTGCACGTCGCGCATATTGCTGTACTTCAAAAAATTAGTATCGCGCCCGTCCAGCACGCGCTTGCGCCGCTCCCGCTGGTCTTCCAGGGTTCCGATGTTGGGCGGAAGGAGGCCATGCAGTCCGAAGGCGTCTCGCTCCTCTTCTGTAAAGGCAGTGCCCTTGTTGAGCCGGGAGTTCAACAGCAGTTCGAGCCCATGAAGACGGGTCCGGACCACGTCACCGCTTGCCTGCTTTGCCTGGGATTCCTCATTCATTGACGTCTTCTCCTAGATGGCGATCTTCATGCCCCGGTCATGGGCAAAAACTCATGCTACCCGTCGATGTTGGCTGTCTCCTGTTGCGCGCATCACACTTGTGGGAGGTTTGCGGTTGCCTTCGTATCAAGGAGTGCGAGGCAGTACATATTACGCTATCCATGGATTCAGAAGCGCAACACCCGTATCCTTGAAGTCCTTCACATTGCGCGTGACAACGGTCATGCCATGAACCAGCGCGGTTGCGGCGATCAACACGTCCCGATATGAGCGGGGATTGGGTACCTGCAAGGCAGCGCCTCTCAGTGCGACCGGAGTATCAACGACCAGGATGCGCTCGGCAAAGGATGGAAGCACAAAATCCTCCAGCCAGGCACGAAGAATGGCTCCCTGCATAGCATCACGCCTTTCCATCATCAGGGTTCCCAACTCCATCTCCAGAATGCAGACTGAGGAAAGAAACATGGATTCCAAAGGAACACTGTTGGCCCAAGCCGCGACTTGGCGATCAGCTTTACCAATGCTGGCCTTGCGAAATTCGGAGATGACATTGGTATCAAGAACGTACATCATGACCAGTCGACCGGCTTGGGGAACTCGCCCCCCATTCGGGGAAACTCAAAATCAACATCGATTTCCGCCATTTCTGGCATTGCCAACAGGTCGAGAATACTTTTCCCTTTGTTTGTAATTTGCTGGTATTCCTTGATCGAAAGCAGCACATGGGCGGGCCGCCCGCGATCGGTGATGAACACGGGACCTTTGCGGGCGGCGCGCTTTGCTTTGGCGGCGTCCTGGTTGAACTCCCGGCTGGAAAGGGTTGTAATGGCCATGGTGCCTCCCCCATGTAGGTACGTTGCTACATTGTAGCACGAATCACGCCTGCTCAAACGTGAGCAAGGCAATCTCCGAATGGGTTCCGACGCGCATCGGCGGACCCCAGGTTCCGGCGCCGCTCGATGTGTACACTTGCAGCGAGCCGAAGCGCTGCAAGCCGTAGATGAACCGGCCGAAGGCGTAGCGGGTGAACCAGGTGAAGGGAAAGAGCTGTCCGCCGTGGGTGTGGCCGGAGAGCTGAAGGCTGATGCCGGCCTGCTCGACGATGGACAGGCGGCTGGGGACGTGGTTCAGCAGAATGCTCGCTTGGCCGGGAACCAGATGCAGGCTCTCCAGCGTGGCGCGCAGCCGGATGGGGTAGCCGGAGTCTCCATCGGAAACGCCCACAATGTCGAGACCATCGACAATGACCCTTTCGTTGGCCAGGACGCGGATGCCGATGCGCGTGAGGATCTCGCCGTAATGGGCGGCGTTGCCAAACTCATCATGATTGCCGGTAGAGAAGTAGCTGCCCAGAGGCGGAGCCAGCGCGCGCAAAGGCTCGGCCAGGGCCGTCGCGTCGGCCATGGCGCCGTCGAAGAGGTCGCCGGGGAAGAATATGATGTCCGGATTCAGGCGGGCAGCCAGCGCCGCGATGCGCCGGCTGAAACGGCGGCCATTGATGTGGCCAAGGTGCAGGTCGCTGACGACCAGGGCGGTGCGGCCGCGCCAGGACTCAAGCAGGCCGCGCAGTTGGACAACGATGCGCCGGATGCGGATGAAACGCGCGTTCACCAGGCCGTAGAGGCCTACCACAACGGCCAAACCGAAGAACGCGGCGGCCAGAAGCGGCTTGTTCGCGGTCAGCCGCAGAAGCGCCAGCGTGAAGCCAGCCAGCCAGCAGAGGCACGCCGCCCAGAAGAAGTAATTGAGGAAACCCAGCCAGACGGCGGCAAGCCGATAGAGCAGCGTGACCGGCCGATTTGCGTGGCGGAAGCCGAGCAGCGCGGCGGTGATGAAACTGAAGGCCAGCACAAACAGAATATCCCGCAGCGCCAGCGCGGACTGGGGGCTGAGAGGCTGCCAGAAGGCGACCAAGGTGTGATAGATAAACCAATGGGCAGCAAGCAGAAAAACTTGCATCAGTGCGATGCCCACAACTGGCCAGGCTTTCAATCAGGTTCTCCCTGCTTTAATTCTTGCACGGACGAGGGAGGCGGGGATCAGGGAATGGGAAATGGGAATGGATATACGGAGCGGGAATTGGAAGTCTCCAGAATCGGGAAATGAAAACAAGAGAAGGCGCAAACAGGGGTGGGGCTGCTGCCATGAAACAATCTCTTCATGGCAGCTTCCGCGAGCGACGCGCTCGGTCTTTACATCTCGGTGCCGTTCTGCCGCTCGAAGTGCACCTACTGCAACTTTGCATCGGGGGTCTATCCGGCCAGCGAGCACGCCCGCTATGTGGACCGGCTCATCGAAGATTTGCGGACCTCCGGAAAATGGGCTGCGCGGATGGGTGTGGAGCTTCCACGCCGCGTGGACTCGGTCTACCTAGGCGGTGGAACGCCCAGCCTGCTGGCGCCGGAACTGCTCAATCGCCTTTTCACTACGATACGGGCGGAGTTCGAACTGGAGCCGGAGGCGGAGATTACCGTCGAATGCGCCCCCGGCCAGCTTGCCGAGGCTACGCTGGAGGCTCTCACTGCCTCGGGCGTGAACCGCGTGAGCCTGGGCGTACAGTCGTTCATCGACCGCGAGGCGGCCATCAGCGGAAGGCTGCACAGCCGCGACGTAGTGCTCGAAGATCTGCGCCGGCTGCGCGCCGCGGGCATTCACAATCTAAATGTTGACCTGATTGCCGGACTCGCTGGGCAGACCTTCCCTTCGTGGGAGGAGTCGCTGGCGATGCTGGCCAACTCCGGCGTTCCCCATGCCAGCGTCTACATGCTGGAGGTGGACCAAGACTCGCACCTGGGCCGCGAGATGCTGGCGCGTGGTGTGCGTTACCAGGCTGGCCTGGTTCCGGCAGACGATGCGATTGCTCAAATGTATTCCGTGGCGATTGAAAGACTGAAGCAAGCCGGTCTGGAGCAATACGAGATTTCGAACTTCTGCCGGCCGGGGATGGAGTCGCGCCACAATCTGCGCTACTGGCGGCGGCGGCCTTACCTGGGCGTGGGGCTGGACGCCTCTTCCATGCTGCGGGCGGCAGACTCGAACCGCGTGCTCCGCTCGACCACCAGCGATGACCTGAAGGCATATCTCGCGGGCTGCGATCCGGTCGAGACGGCCTGGCTTACCCGTACGCAGCAGCACGAGGAGGCCTGGTTCCTGGGACTGAGGCTGAATGCCGGTGTGGAAGTGGCCGCCGTGGAGCGGGAGTTTGACCGCGCGAGGTTGGCCCCGGCTCTCCAGGCCGTGGAGAGGTTGGTCGAGGCTGGGCTGGTTGTCTCCGATGGCAAAACAGTCCGGCTGACTGCGCAGGGGCAATTGCTTTCCAATGACGTTTTTCAGGAGTTTTTGGGGCTGGATACGGAAGAAGATAAAGTCTGCCTCGATAGACAATGACAAGAGTCGAAGTTTCCTACCCTATCGCCAGTTCTTTCCTAGAAAATCAGCAGGATCGTGAGTCAGGCCCTCTACCGCTTCGCCGGGGTCTGCCGGGACGCGGCGAAGGCGATCTTGGGCGGATCGGCAAGCGTGACCGTGGCCTGAACCGGCTGAGTGCGTGCGCCGCGCTGGACCTGATTCTCTTTGAGCGTGAGGTTGCCGCTGGCGACTTCAGCGTCGGCGGTCCAACGGTCGAAGCGAGTCAGTTCCGGGGGAACGAAGCCGGAGGTTGCGGCAATGCTTCCATGCTGCCACTCGAAGTGCAGCGCGCCTTTGGCTGAGGCAGCCAGATCGCTGCCGGTGAAGCCTGTAAGTTCAATCTTGCCGTTGCCGTTGAAGGCGCTGCCGGTGGAGCGGAGCCCGAGCAACTTACCCACGGTCGGCGGGCTGAGCTTTTCCAACTGGCCTTCAAAGTCATAGGAAGGCTTGTCCTTGGCGGTGGCCGCGGCGTGGTACGCGCCGGTAGCGTGGATGTGTCCGCCGAGCAGCCCGGCGTCGAGAGCGGTGATCAGAGCCCCATTGGCGAGCATGGAGACGGCGACGACAGGCTCGTGGAGCGTGACCGGCCCCAGAATCAGGGATTCGGCCCTGACCGTGCCATCCATCTGCGGCCATGCAGGAGCAGCTGTGGGGCGGAGGCGATTCAGGAGTGTAGAGAGCAGGGTGCCCCGCTCATGCGCGCCCAAAAACGCGGTCTGAAGAACTGCGGCGTCGAGCGCGCCGAACTGGAGTTGAAAGCGCTTCTGACAGGGCTGAGCGGTGGCGCAAGCGGTGGGCAGCAAAATGCTGGCCGTTCCCTTCACCGGGCCGTAGGAGAAGACGACCGAGTCCCAGCGAAGTTCGCCAGGAGCTAGGCGGAGCGTGGCCTGGGAGATCAGAACGGCATTGGTCAGGAACTCAGCCTTCCAGTTGGCATTGTGCATGGTAACGGTTCCGGTGAGGTGATCGGCTGGAGTGGCGGACGAGATGCCACCCGGCGGAAGCGTCATGCCTGACGGCTGGATGAGTGGCTGAGTCAGCATCCAGGGCCCTTCGGCGGTCAGGTCTACGGAGACAGGTTCGCCGGCCAGCGCGTCCAGAGCAGCGGCATCGGCGAGGCCGGCCACACGCGCCAGTTCCCTGCCCCGGCTGATCGAAGTCTCGCCATGCACCGTGACCTGGTAGCCGGAGAGCGCGAGGAGCATGGAGACCGTGAGTGGGCTGGCTCCGCCGGCGGGAATGGCAACGGTGGCCGTAACCCCGGGCGGCTGGTTTGCGGGCGCGGGCGCAAGAATCAGTTTGGGAACGATAATGGGCTGGCTGAGGCCGTTGCCGCTGAGTTGGAGACCGTCCACTGTGAAGCTTCCGGTGAGCGGACCCGCGACCGCCGGAAGCGCCTTGGCGGAACGGAGGTGTCCGGTGTGAGCCGACTTCTCTGGCGCGGCGTTCTCCGGAGCGTAAGTAATTTTGCCGCTTGCCGATCCGGCGGCTTCGAGACCGGGGGCTAGGCCACTGCGCATCGTGCGCAGGGCATCCAGACCGACGGCAACGGGAACCCGCTCTAACTCGACGGTAAAGCTGGGCAGGCCGTCCTGGCCGGCCACCCCTCCCGCCAGCTTGCCGGCCACGCGGATGTGGCCATTGCCGAGTGGAGAGTCGCAGTGCAGATTATCAATGGCGCGCGTGGTGAAGTGGGCCACAAGAGTGCAGTTGGCATCAAAGTCCATCGGCTCGGCCAGGGCAAACTCGGCGCGATGTACACCTGTGGCGCGCAGCCGGGTTGTGATCTGGGCCGCATCGGCGGTGCCGTCAAGATGGAGTTCGCCGGTAAGGTCGCCGCGCCAGCCGGCATCGGAGCCGAGCAGCAGGCGGGTGAGCTGGCCGAGTTGCGCCTCGCGCCATTCCAGGTCAACGCGCAACGGCATCTGGCGCAGTTGCGGCGACTGATGGAAATTCGCCTCCAGGCGCACAACGCCAGTGTCCGCCTGTTCAATGCTGAGGTCGGTGCGGACAGGCTGGCCGCGCAGCCGGACGCGCCAGTCGCCGGGTCTCTGCTGATCCAGCGACATTTTGGCATCAATCAGCGAAAAGGGCAGCTTCTCCGCGCCGTTCTTGATGTTGATGCGAGAGTTTGTGGCTTCAAGGTAGGGCAGCTTGACGGGCTTGTTTGCGCTGACATTGCCCGCCGTGGATTGGGTCTGGGCAGCGGCCGTTCGTAAAAGCGAGTCAAGGTTCCAGCGGCCGTTCGCGGTGTGCACCAGGTTCAGGCTGGCCTCGTCCACGCTGATGGAGTCGAGTTCGATGTGTCCGCGCCACAGCGAGAGCAGGCGAATGGAGGCCGTCACCGCGTTGGCGTGGAGCACCGGCTCGGCGCCGTAGGCGGGATCTTCCTCGACGGTGAGGTCTGAGAGGAGAAAGCCCGGCCTGGGCAGCAGGCGCACCTCGACGGAGGAGAGTCGCACCGGGCGGCCCAGCGAAGCGGAGATCAGGCGCGTGATGCTGGCCTTGTAACGGCTCACGCTCAGGAACGGCGGCACAATCAGGACAGCCAGAATGGCCGCCAGCGCCGCCAGGGCCAGCCATAGCCGCTGGTGCTTTTGTTGCCGGGGTTTTTCTTCTTCAATCATGGGCTTATCAGAGAACAGCTCACAGCGCACAATGGTCAGTGTACAGTGTTGCGGGCTTTTTCTGGTCACTGTTCACTGGTCACTGCATTCGATGCAGGGTCCGGTTCCAGCGGGTTTCAGTAAAAAAGTGCAGTGCGACGTGGCTCATCCAGGCCACGGCATTGCCGATTCCGGTCTGCTCGTACTGGTCATCCGGGGTGACGAACGACCAGTAGTTGAAAAGCGGACGGCCTATGATGTTCTCGCGGGGCAGAAAGCCCCAGTAGCGCGAGTCGAGGCTGTTGTGCCGGTTGTCGCCCATCATGAAGTAATGGCCAGGAGGGACGACAAGGTCGCCGTTCTCAATGTGATTGGGAAAATCCACAGACCAGGCCTCGGTGGCGTTTGGCTGTGTGGATGGCGCCAACGAGGGAAACTCGTCGAGAAAATCCTGGTGATTCTCCGGGGTTGTCGGCTGTGCGTGCGGCTGTTCCTGGGCCACACCATTCAGAATCACGATACCGTTGCGCAGATGAATGTGGTCGCCGGGCACGCCTATCAGCCGCTTCACCAGGATTATGTACTGAGGATTTCCGTCCGCGTCCGGGTCGGGCACCGGCTTGATGAAGACGATAATGTCGCCGCGCCGCGGCTCGCGAGTGTGGACCAGCGGCATCCACTTCGTGGGCGGAGCGAGGGTGGTGCGATCCACCAGCAGATGGTCGCCTACCAGCAGCGTCTTCTCCATCGAACCGGAGGGGATTTCATAGTTCTGGACCAGAAAGTAGAGAATGAACAACCCAATGACCAGCACGGAGAGGATGCTGGCCAGAGCCTCAACGGGCGTCTCTTCCACGCGCTCTTTGTCAGCCTGAGAGGCTGGCTGAGCCTCGACCTGCGACTCAGGGGTCGGTGTCTTAGTGGCGCGCTTCTTATTCTTCGTCATCGGTCCTGTCGCTCGTTGTCAGAGATCAGTGTCAATTCTCAATTTTTCTACTGTCCACTGTCCACTGTTTACGTCACCCTGTGAAAGGTCCGGCTCCAGCGGGTCTCGGTAAAGAAGTGCAGTGCGACGTGGCCCATCCAGGCCACGCCATTGCCGATCCCGAGCTGATTGTACTGGTCTTCCGGGGTCACGAACGACCAGTAGTTGAAGAGCGGCCGGCCTACAATGTTCTCCCTGGGCACAAAGCCCCAGTAGCGCGAGTCCAGGCTGTTGTGCCGGTTGTCGCCCATCATGAAGTACTTGCCGGGAGGAACCACAAGATCACCGTTTTCGAGGCTCTTGGGAAAGTCAACCATGGACCAGGAATCGGGAACCTGATCGATTGAGGGAGGCGGCTCAGAGGGAAATTCGTCGAGGAACTCGGTGTGATTTTCCGGCGTTGTTGGTTGGGCATGGGGCTGATTCTGTGCCACGCCATTGAGAATCACGATGCCGTCGCGCAGATGGATGTGGTCGCCGGGAACACCGATCAGCCGCTTTACTAGGGTCAGGTACTGCGGGTTCCCCTCCGCATCCGGGTCCGGCACAGGCTTGATGAAGACCACAATATCGCCGCGCCGGGGTTCGCGAAAATGGACGAGTGGCATCCACTTCGTGGACGGTGCGAGGGAGATGCGATCCACCACCAGGTGGTCGCCCACTAGGAGCGTCTTCTCCATTGAGCCAGAGGGAATCACGTAGTTCTGCCCCAGGAAGGTGAGGATGAAGAGGCCAATGACCAGCACAGAGAGAATGCTGGCCACCGCCTCTGGGAACGTCTCTTCCACCCGTTCTTCGGTGGGCTGGGCCTCGATCTGCGTCTTGGGGGCGGGCGTATTATTCTTCGTCATTCTGTCGCTCGGCACAGTTGTCAGTTATCAGTCATCAGTCATCAGTTCTCGGTTGTCCTGGCTTTTTAATTGACAACTGAAAGCTGATGGCTGACAACTGGATTAATGCACTACGTGGAAGATGCGCTTCCAGCGGGCATAGCCCTGAAGCTTGGCTAAAAGCTGCCTATCGTGTCCGAGTCTATCATCCGCGGCCTGTTCCGGATCGGTTGTCGAAGGCCGGGAGAGCGAGAAGTAGATCACCAGCGGCCGGGCCATGATCTGCTGCCGTGAAACAAAGCCCCAGAAGCGGGAATCCTTGCTGAAATTACGATTGTCGCCGAGCACAAAATACTCGCCCTGGGGCACCACCAGCTCGCCATCGTGGATAAGGCTTTGCATCTGCTTCCACCAGTCAGGATCCACATTGGGGTCGGAATATTGTTTGGCGGGAAAATCATCGCGGAAGGGGGTACGGGCGGCGGGTTCAAACGCAACGTACGGTTCATCGAGGACTGCGCCGTTCACGGTCACACGGCCATCGGCAATGCGCAGCCGGTCGCCGGGAAGGCCCACTACCCGCTTGACCAGCAACGGGGGGTGAGGATGATGGAAGACAACGATGTCGCCGCGCGCGACATCACGAGAGGGCATGAACCACCGGGTCAGGCTGCCGGTCGGGGCATACACCTGTTTGTTGACGAGCAGAAAGTCGCCCACCAGCAGCGTGCGCTCCATGCTCTCGGAAGGAATCAGGTAGGGCTGCAAGACAAAGGTGAGCAGAAACAGCGCCACCACCACCAGCAAGAGCAGCCGTGCCAAGGCCTCGGGCACGGTCGGCAGATGGAGCCGCATCCGCTCGAACCAGAGCGGAATATGGCCTGACTCTGGGACAAGGGCGTTCATGGCTCTAAGCGCTTCTCCTCTTCCAAAGCCGGTCCAGTCGTGGCCGCTGCATTGGCTTTCCCGGCAACCGCCTTCAGCCGCTCCAGCGCTCTCCGCGCGGCATCCTGTTCGGCGTTTTTCTTGGTGCTGCCCATGCCGCGAGCCAGCTGCTTTCCCGGCTCACCTTCGGCTGTCTTGAGCCGGACTTCGACCAGAAAGCGCTTATGATGGTCGGGGCCGCTTTCGCTCTTGACCCGATAGACCGGCGCTCCGGCGCGTGAGGCCTGCAAGTGTTCCTGTAACGCCGATTTGAAGTTGCCCAGCGCGGCCCCGGCGCGCAACTCCTCAGCCAACTGCTCGACCGCCTCGCCCATCACCCGGCGGCGGACAAAGGCTCTCACCGGCGCTAGGCCGCCGTCCAGCCAGAGCGCGCCCAGCACGGCCTCCATGGAATTCGAGAGTACGGTGCTCTTGCGCCGCAGGCCGCCCTTTTCCTCGCCGCGGCTGAGGCGCAGGTGGCTGCCTAGCCCAATGGCCGCGCCTACCTCCGCCATGTGCTGGCGGCTGACCAACTGGGCGCGAACACGGGTCAGCTCGCCTTCGTGCCATTCCGGATGAAGCAGAAACAGAGCCTCGGCCACCACCAGCCCCAGCACGGCGTCGCCCAGAAATTCCAGGCGCTCATTGTCGCCCGTCCCATTGGCTTCCGCCCGAACGCTCTCCAGAACCGGCTCACTGGCCGCCCGCTCGTTCGCAAGAGACCGATGCGTCAGTGCGCGCACCAGCAGTTCCGGGCGCGCAAAGGTATGTCCCAACGCAGCTTCCAGTTCGGCAAGAACGGCTTCCACAAGAGCCTCAAATCTGATGGGTTTGTATGCTATCCCGGAGCCACTGCTTCAACCAGAGCTTCCGGCCCAGGAAAACCCCCTATCCCATTATCAAACTTTCCGCCCCGCCGCAGGCCGCAGCGCAAGATGATCAGGGCTTTTCCGACCCATTAGGCCAGGAATCCTCAGGCTTGGCCTGCGCCGGTTTACTCTCCTTCGGCTTGACCGGCGCTGAATCGGGCGAGTCATCCGCATCCTCGTCGCAACTGTGGCCATGGATTGCGAAGGCCGTCTTGACGCCGCGCTCGGCGGCCAGCCGGGTATCTTGCTGTCCGTCGCGCGTCTTCAACGCCGCCTGGTACTCGGTGAGGGCCTGGTCGCGCTTGCAGTCCAGGTCCAGCATCCGGCCCAGGTAGATGTGCGACCAGGAGATCAGGCGTGGATCCTTGCTGGCGGCCAGCGTCTTCTGGAATCCGTCGATGGCCTGTTCGGGATGGCCGGTGAGGATGGCCGCGCGGGCCAGGATGAACTCGGCGCGCGCGCTGTCGGCCATCGATTCCAGAGTATCGGAATGCACGGTGAGCGCTTGGCGGGCCATGGCGCTGGCCGTGGCCACATCGCCCGAAGCGAGCCGCGCCTCTACCAAGTCGAGGCCGGTCAGCTTGCGCGGCTTGCTGCGCGTCAGCACGTCGCCGTCGGCTTCCTTGTCGAAGTCGATCTGGCGGGCGAAATGCACTTGGTTTTCCACGTCCATGCTGTAGACCATTTCGCCGATGGTGTCTTTCAGGCTGGCGGGTTCCTTTTCGAACTTGATCAACTCCTGATAGAAGTACTGCGTGAGCACGAATCCCTGGGTCAGGTCGTGGCGCATGGCGGCGAGCCGGATTGCGTCCACCTTCTGCTGGTAGATCTGGCGTTCATGCTGATAACGGGGCAGCTCCAACGACCGGTCCGCATTCGCCGGTATCTTGTACTCAGGTATGCCGGTGTCCATGGTGCGCGCCTCGATGGCCTTGATCAGGCACTCGATGGTCAGCGGTATCGAGTCCGAGCGCAGGCGGTACTCGAGCGGCGCCTCGCGCACCTCTTTCAGAATCGGCTGCATCCGGTCGATGGCCGTGGCTCGCGCATAAAGCAGAGGCTCGATCACGTAGTGCAGGTAGGTGTGGCGGACGTCGCTCATGCGGATCGTGCCGTCAACCGGCGAAACCACCACCACGTAGTCGGTGCCGTAGATGCGGGCGTTGATCGCGCTGGGCGAGAGCAACGGCTCGATGACCACGATGAACCGACGTCCGTTGTAGGTTTCGGCGGGCAGCTTGAGGTAGAGGTTGGTGGAGACGATCATCTTGGTGAGCGGATCGTGCAACCGGTCGGCCTCAGCGTCATAGATGTGGTGCACCGCCAGCCAGATGCCGTGCAGGTCAACCGCGGCGACAAAGTCGCGCAGCAGGGGAACAATCTCAACCACCTGCGTCGAATCGGGAGGCATCTCGGAAAGATCGGCCGAGGTTTCCATCTCCGGCGGCGGGGTCAGATAGAGAGCCAGCGAGATGTATTGCGAAATGTCGCGCTCTCCGCCAGTCATGCGGTGCTGGGCAATGTAGAGGCAGAGATGGTCGCGCTTGTTGCGCGCGTCCTCGCTCTTGGCGAGCGCCAGGTTCATCTCGTCGCGGACCCGCTTGCGGATCGGAGCGCTCTCCTCCAGGCCTTCGTCGTAGCCGCAGGCATTCAGCGCGGCGGCCATCAGGAATACCGGCTCGGAGCTGGTCAACGAGATGGTGGGACCGGCGGGATCGATCAGAGAAGGCGCCTTTTCCTGCGCAAATCCCTGCGAGGAAGACGTATTCTGCCCCTCTCCGGAAGACTTGGATGAACTGCTGGAGCTTTGGGCGCGCGCCACGAATGGCGCAAGAGCCGCCAACAGGCAGGAAAACGCCACCAAAAAAACCGCGGAAGATCGAAATGCTCTGAATGTCATGAAGAACCCTGAATACAATACTAGACGCATCAGCAGGGTCAAACGGTAGCGTCGCGGCGGAGGGCGCGCCCCCGCGCTTTCCATAGGTCTGACCACTGAAATACAATCGTCAGGGGCCTGCTGCTTGCAGGGGTCACGCCAGGAACTACGGAGATTCTATGCCGGATGCATCGTGCGATATTGGCCTGATTGGCCTTGCTGTCATGGGACAGAACCTTGTCCTTAACATGAACGACCACGGCTTCAAGGTGGCCGTCTTCAACCGCACCGTCTCCAAGGTGGGCGACTTCCTGGCCAGCGAGGCCCAGGGCACGCAAGTGGTGGGCGCGCACTCGATGGAAGAGCTGGCAGCCCTGCTCAAGCGGCCGCGGCGCGTCATGCTGATGGTCAAGGCCGGCGATTCCGTCGACCAGACAATCGATCATTTGCTGCCCTTTCTTGAAGAGGGCGATATTGTGATCGACGGCGGCAACTCGCTGTTTACCGACTCCAATCGCCGCACCAAGGATTTGGCCGCCAAAGGCATTCTCTTCATCGGCACCGGCGTCTCCGGCGGCGAAGAGGGCGCGCGCTTCGGCCCCTCGATCATGCCCGGCGGCAATCCCGCCGCATGGCCGCACGTGAAGGCTATTTTCCAGGCCATCTCCGCCAAGGTCGAGGATGGAACTCCCTGCTGCGACTGGGTGGGCGAAAACGGCGCTGGCCACTACGTCAAGATGGTCCATAACGGCATCGAGTACGGCGATATGCAACTGATCTGCGAGGCCTACGATCTGCTGCAGCGCGGCCTGGGCCTCTCCGCCGATGAGTTGGCTGAGGTCTTCACGGAGTGGAACAAGGGCGAGCTGGACAGTTACTTGATCGAGATTTCCAGCCATATCTTCGCCAAGAAAGACGATGACGGCACGCCGCTCGTCGATAAGATTCTGGATACGGCCGGCCAGAAGGGCACGGGAAAATGGACGGTATTCAGCTCGCTCGACCTGGGCCAGCCGGTAACTCTGATCGGCGAGTCGGTCTTCGCGCGCTGCTTGTCGGCGCTCAAGGATGAACGCGTGGAAGCATCGAAGATCTTGCAGGGTCCGGGAACCAAACCTGCCGTTGGCGACCGCGCCGCATTCATCGAGGATGTGCGCTGCGCGCTCTATTGCTCCAAGATCATCTCCTACGCGCAGGGTTATATGCTGCTCCGCGCCGCGGCAAAGGAGAATGGATGGAACTTGAATATGGGCGGCATCGCGCTGATGTGGCGCGGCGGATGCATCATTCGCAGCCGCTTTTTAGGTATGATCAAAGTCGCCTTCGACAAGAATCCCGCGCTCGAAAATTTGCTGCTGGATAGCTTCTTCTCCGGCGCGCTGAATCAGTATCAGGCATCGTGGCGCAAGGGGCTGGCGCACGCAGTCGAGTTAGGCGTTCCCACCCCTGCGTTCTCCACCGCTCTGGCCTTCTTCGATGGCTACCGCACGGGCCGGCTACCCGCCAATCTGCTTCAGGCGCAGCGCGACTACTTCGGCGCGCACACCTATGAGCGCACAGACAAGCCGCGCGGCGAGTTCTTCCACACCAACTGGACGGGCCGAGGAGGCCGTACTGCCTCCTCGACTTATACCGTTTAGGGATTCTTTGAATCAGCCACAGGTTCAGAGCTTCACAGAAGAAATGCCTGATCACAGCCTGGCTTGCCCGAGAACTCCGGTGCAACCGGGCTGTGCTATTTTGGTCCGCATACGTCTGGCGCACCATCTGCCGCAACAACGCAACCTGTGGTGGATCGGGCCGCCAGCGACGCAATAGATGGCGCTTCAGGCTGGATTGTGTGGAGCAATCGCCGTCAGAACCGGGTATAAGAAGCGGTTAATTTCCTGCAACTCTCTGAAAATCCTTGAAATGCCGGGTGAAACCGCGCTATATACAAGAGTACCGGCAGGAATGCCGGAATCACGTCTGGGGTCATTCTCGCCCCAGGAGGCAATCATGCGCAGCAACGCCATCCGTTCCAACCTGCTGGTCCCCGAGGTGCGCGAAGTCATGGACATTCGCCAGGCTTCGGACTACCTCGGCATCTCCTCCGACACGCTCTACAAGTACGCCTCGGAGGGCTTTGTGCCCGCCTTCAAGCTGGGCAACCGCTGGCGCTTCAAGCGCAGCCGCCTCGACGAGTGGATGGACCGCCAGAGCGACCAGCACGCCGCCAGCGCCGATCCGTTGCAGAAAAAGCCCGTCCGCCCGGCGTTTTAACGCCAGAACAATGTCCAGAGGACACAGAAAGGAAGCCACACATGAAACGGAAGTACAAGAAAAATACGATCTTCGTTCACAAGGATGAGCCGATTGCGCATTTTATCGAGATTCTCAATCGCAAGGGATCGGAAGGCTGGGAAGCAATCTCTGCCTGGGCCGACGAACTGGGCAATTACGTATTACTGAAAAAGCCCGTAACGATATAGCTCGCTCCCGAATTAATCCTGAATTAGGGCATGTTCACACTATCCCGGTGAGTGGCGACGGGGGCCATTTTTACCATATCTAGGAGTGAGGAATGACGGATACCGGGTATATCCTAGCGACGATGAACGAATGTTCGGTGAGTGATTCGCATAAGAAACGAGAAACCTGAGAGGAATAATCATGTCGTTTTTCCAGAAGCAAAGTGAATCGAAGACAGGCGCAGATGAGACTCCAAGTGTGAATATGCGCTGGTTCTTCGTTTTTTTTGTGGTCTCCGGATTTTGCGGCCTGGTTTACGAGGTAGTCTGGGTTCGGCTCGCCATGGCCAGCTTCGGTGTGACCACGGCTCTTGTTTCCATCGTCATTTCGATGTTCATGGCTGGTCTGGGCTTGGGTTCGTGGGGCGTGGGAGTATTAACGCGCCACGTTCTGGCCGGTGATGGCCGGCGGGCGCTGCGCCTTTATTCAATTGCGGAGTTATTAGTCGGAATTTCCTCTATTGCGGTTCCATTAGAATTGAAGCTCGGACGTCTGCTCTTGCAACACGCCGCAAGCTTTGGAGCATGGCAAAGCTCACGCTATTACATCTTAGTAGGTATTTGGGTCGCAATTACGCTGGTACCGTGGTGTACCTGCATGGGATCGACATTCCCCCTGCTGATGACGGTTATCCGGCAATCCGACCGGCCCGCATCAGAACGTTCTTTCAGCTACTTATACGTTGCCAACGTTCTTGGCGCGCTGGTTGGCACCCTCGCCTCGGCCTTCGTAATAATTGAGCTGCTGGGATTCCAGGGAACGCTCTATGTCGCGGGCAGTCTGAACGCGATACTGGCGCTGTCAGCGTTCGCGATAAGCTTCTCCGTGGTCTCATCCCTCGCGATGAAGAAGCCAATCCTTGTGCCAGCGGCACGGCCGAGACTCTATGGGCTTCCCAGGAGCGCCAGTCTGTTTTTCTTGTTCACAACGGGATTAGTCAGTATGGGTATGGAGGTCGTCTGGATACGCCAGTACACCCCCTATCTCGGAAATGTCGTATATACTTTTGCGATTATCCTCGCGGTATATCTGCTGGCTACGGTTATGGGATCGCTGGACTACCGCTCCCAAGCCCACTCCCGCCAGCCAGGCGAGAGTGCTTCGGCGTGGAGTTTACTCCCGCTGTTTGCCATGATCCCATTGGCAGTGCTCGATCCGCGATTGTCCCTGGGAGTAATTCAAATTGTTGGCTTGCGTGTATGCGGCATCGGGATGTTCTGCGCCATGTTGGGTTATCTCACTCCGTTGTTAGTGGATTCCTGGTCATCTGGCGATCCTGATCGAGCTGGAACCGCCTACGCTGTTAATATTGCGGGGTCAATAGTCGGCCCCCTAATAGCTGGCTTCTGGATATTGCCCTGGCTAGGCGAGCATTGGGCAATCTTTGCTCTCTCGATCCCTTTGTTTGCCATAGCAGCCCTCACGGCGTTTCGAAAGCCGTCCGAGACGGTTCGAATTAACTCCGGTCTCGACCCAAGACTCAAGTTTGCCCTCGCAACAGTTGCCGCAATTCTGCTTTTCAGTGTGAGCCGCGACGTCGAAACTATATATGCGGCGCGCGAGGTGCGAAGAGATTACTCCGCCACCGTGATTGCAACCGGAGAAGGCTTTCAACGGCGGCTTTTCGTGAATGGCGTTGGGATGACAAGCTTAACTCCGATCACCAAGTATATCGCCCACCTGCCGCTCGCATTGATGTCCAGGCCCCCTCGGAACGGCCTGGTGATCTGCTTTGGCATGGGAACCAGCTTCCGCTCCATGCTGTCCTGGGGCATTCCCACCACGTCAGTGGATTTGATTCCGAGTGTTCCCGCACTGTTTGGGTACTACCACGCCGATGCGCAGAAGTTGGTGAACTCTCCGCTGGCGAGGATCGTTATCGACGACGGCCGCCGCTTCCTCGATAGTTCAAATGAGAGTTACGATGTCATCGTTGTGGACGCCCCCCCACCTCCGGAAGCCGCGGGTTCCAGCTTGCTTTATTCGCGTGAGTTTTATGAAGTTGTTAAAAAGCATTTGCGTAGGGATGGGATTTTGCAAGTCTGGTATCCGGACACTACAGGAGATTCGGCGACCGCCGTTTCCGTAACCAAAGCCATTATGCAATCCTTTCCTTACGTCCGGGCCTTCAGGTCGTTCGATGGGTTCGGGATTCACTTTTTGGCCAGCATGGAGCCGATACCCATCACCTCAAGTTCGGTTCTGGCGGCGCGCATGCCGTCTGCAGCAGCCTCCGACTTCGTGGAATGGGGTCCGTATGCAAACGCCCAACAACAGTTCGAATCAGTCCTCTCTCACGAACTGACGCTGACGAACCTGATAGCCGAAGATCCTCAAGTACCGGCAATCCGAGATGACCAGCCGATCAACGAGTATTTCCTGCTGCGCAGTTGGTTTCATTTCATCCGATGATGCGCCCGGTTACCATCAGGCGCATCTCTCTCCGTCTCCCTCGTGATTTATTCTTAACGAGTGGACCATTTTCGCCGCATCGGGCTTTTGCGCCGCCGTCTGACCAAAGCCGGGCTTCACGGCCTGCTGGTCACCCATCTGCCTGATCTTCGCTATCTCTCTGGTTTCACAGGATCGAGCGCCGCGCTGGCCGTCACGCGCAGGTCGGCTCGCCTCTTCACTGATGGACGCTACAAGACGCAGGCCGCTGAGGAAGTGACGGTCGCGCAGGTCGAGATCGTCGCCAGCTCACCGTCAGTTGCCGCCGTGCAGTGGCTGGCGGCGCAGCCGGGCGTCGCGTTTGCCGGCTTTGATTCCAATAAAACCACCGTGGCCAATCTGGCGCGGTTCAAGACCGCGCTGCCCGCCCGCCTTCGCCGCAGCTTTCTTACCGCGCTGGCCGCACCCTTGGTTGAGCCGCTGCGGATGGTAAAGGACGAGGACGAGCTGGCGCTGATGATTGAAGCGGCGCTGATCGGCTGCAAGCTCTTCGAGCACATTCTGGGCTTCATCCGTCCCGGCCTGGCGGAGTTTGAAGTGGCCGCTGAGCTGGAGCATCAGGCGCGGCTGCTGGGAGCCGAGGGAATGTCCTTCGAAACCATCGTCGCCTCGGGCGCTCGCTCAGCCCTGCCGCATGGCCGCGCGACGGCTCTCAGGCTGCCCCGCCGGGGTTTTGTGACCATGGATTTTGGTATCATTCACAATGGTTACTGCTCGGATATGACTCGAACCGTTCATCTGGGCAGACCCGCGGCCGGCGAGCGCGCCGTCTATGAGACGGTGTTGGAGGCGCAGGAGGCCGGCGTCGCCGCGGTGACAGCGGGCGCAAGCTGCGCGGAGGTTGATGAGGCAGCGCGCGGCGTGCTGCGCAAGGCAGGATTGGCGGAGGCTTTTTCCCACTCCACCGGCCACGGCGTCGGACTGGAGATTCACGAGCCGCCGCGCATCGGCGCAGGAGAGGCAAGCAGGCTGCTCGCCGGCATGGTCATCACCATCGAGCCGGGAGTTTATCTGGCGGATCGCTTCGGTATTCGCATTGAAGATATGGTGGCTGTTACACGAACCGGAGGCCAGGTGCTCACCCCGGCGCCCAAGGCCCTGATCGAACTTTGAACGTAGAACTAACCCATTCCGCCCTGTTGCGGGAGAGTTAAGGAACGAATGAAACCACAAGACATCGATGATTTGAAACAACTGATTGAATTTCTGAAGGAATATCAGGTTGCCGAGTTTGACCTGGACCGGGGCGACCTGAAGATTCGACTCAAGTTCAACCAGCCGGAAGCTTCTTCGGCGGGACTGGGCGATCTGGCGCGGCTGCTCGCTTCGGCGCCGCACCAGGTTCCGCAGGCAGCGGCAAACCATCCAGCGCCCCAGGAAGCTCCAGCGCCTGTTGCCCTGGACCCAAATGCCGGTCTGCATATCGTCAAGTCCCCCATGGTCGGCACCTTCTTCGGTTCGCCTTCGCCCGGCGCAGCGCAGTTTGTCTCTGCCGGTGATCGCGTAGCCAAGGGGCAGGTGATCGGCATTGTCGAGGCCATGAAGCTGATGAACGAGATCGAGTCCGACGCCGCCGGCGAATTCGTCAAATGCCTCGTCTCCGACGGCCAGCCCATCGAGTACGGGCAGCCGCTGTTTTCGCTCCGGCTGGGTTAAGAAAGAGAGCGGAGTTAGCGGGGTTAGCCGCACTTCGCGCGTGTTAGCGGAGCTGGCCACGGGCTAACACCGCTAACTCCGCTAACCGCGCTAACACCGCTCAAAGGGTCCTGAATGTTTCGTAAAGTCCTGATTGCCAATCGCGGCGAGATCGCACTGCGCGTCATCAACGCCTGCCGGGAGCTCGGCATACGCACGGTCGCCGTCTATAGCGAGGCCGACCGTAATTCGCTGCACGTGCGCTTTGCCGATGAGGCCATCTGCATCGGACCGCCGCGGCTGGCGGAGAGCTATCTTAACGTGCCGGCGGTCATCTCTGCGGCTGAGATCGCCGACGTGGACGCGATCCATCCCGGCTACGGACTGCTGAGCGAGAACGCCAACTTCGCCGAGGTCTGCCGCGCCTCGAACATCAAATTCATCGGCCCGCCGCCCGAGGTCACGCGGCTGATGGGTGAAAAGGACAAGGCCCGCCAGGCGATGAAGCGGGCCCATGTGCCGATTCTGCCCGGCTCCGACGGCGTGGTTGCCACGGCCGACGAGGCGCTGGGCTGGGCCAAAAAGGTGGGCTACCCGGTCATCCTCAAGGCCAAGGCCGGCGGCGGCGGGCGCGGCATGAGAATTGTGCGCGCCCCGGAGGAGCTGCCCAATCTTTTCCATGCGGCCACCACCGAGGCGGCCAACGCCTTCGGCAACGGCGAGCTGTACATGGAGAAGTTTGTCGAGAACCCGCGCCACATCGAGTTCCAGGTGCTGGCCGACGAGCACGGCAATGTGCGCACGCTCTTTGAGCGCGAATGCTCGATTCAGCGCCGCCATCAAAAGCTGATCGAAGAGTCGCCGTCGCTCCAGGTGACGCCGAAGATGCGCGAGGAGATCAGCCGCACTCTCTGCCACTGCCTCAAGGAGATCGGTTACCAGAACGCCGGCACGGTTGAATTCCTGATGGACGATGACCGGCAGCTCCACTTCATCGAGATGAACACGCGCGTACAGGTGGAGCATCCCATCACCGAAGCCATCACCGGCGTGGACATTGTGAAGGCGCAGTTGTTGATTGCCTCGGGAGTCCGGCTGGATGAGATTCTGCCTGAAAAGCTGGAAATTCGCGGCCACGCCATCGAGTGCCGCATCAACGCCGAGCATCCGGTGAAGTTCACCCCCTCGGCGGGCAAGATCACCGCCTTCAATGTGCCCGGCGGCAACGGCGTCCGCGTGGACACGGCGCAGTACGCGGAGGGCGTCGTCCCGCCCTACTACGACTCGCTGATCGCCAAGCTGATCGTCCATGGCCGCGACCGCACCGAGGCCATCGCCAAGATGGAGCGCGCGCTCAGTCAGTTCATCGTCCAGGGCATCGAGACTTCGATCCCGCTGCATCAAGCGATCTTCCAGGATCCCGGCTTCCGCGCCGGCAAATTCGACACCAAGTTCATGGAAGACTTCCTGGCCAGAACGAGCTGAGCCAACACAAATCTGATGAAAGGGGCTGGATTCTTCGTCGAGAATTCGGCCCTTTTCTTTTCGCGAAAAATCTTTCTTTACTGTGCGGCCATTCTCTTATAAATTTCTAACCAAGAGGAGGCATATACGATGGTCAATGGTTTGCAGGATTTTCAGCTAGGGCAGGTGATCACCGCCATTGGAGGCCTGGGAACGGCGGCCTTCGGTCTGGTGGATGCGGCCAAGTCGGCCTTTAGCGGCATCAACCGTGTCGGATTGAAGCACATCCACGAGGTCGTATCAGAGTTGGCCCCTGAGGGAGCGAGCGCGGGTGGCCCCGTCAATGCATTGCCGCAGGCCAACATCCTGGAATCACTGGAGGCCAACTGGGTCAATGGCAACGATCTTGCCAGTCAGAAGGCGATTGCCAAGTCGCTCATCAAGCTGCACCTGAGTTCGGCCAACGCATCGACTGTCGCGGTCAAGGCCAGCGTCGATCCAGCCGTGCTGACCGCGGTTGCATCCAACCTTGAAACGGGTACGCCTCTCTCGCAAGCCGAAAGCGACACTTACTCGCGCTTCGACCTGATTGTGACCGCTCTGCTGGATGAGGCATACCAGGTTTCCGACCAGGTTTACCGCAATTTCACGAAGACGCTGGCGGCCCTGGTGGCTGTGGCGCTGGCCGTGGCGGGCGGATGGAGCCTGGATGGCGCGAATTTCTGGTCGCCGAAGGAAATCGCTCTGGCTGTTCTTGTCGGTCTGCTGGCCACTCCGCTGGCGCCCATCGCCAAGGATCTCTCCAGCGCCCTGGCGTCGGCTGTGAACACGATGCAACTGATAAAGAAGTAGGCTGCCATGACGCAATTTCTCGATCTTCGCATCCAGCCGGTCGGCGGCGGCCTGGCCACCGCGGTGAGCATCAACCAGGGCACCAGTATCAGCGACTATACCGGCCTGAGCCTGAATGACCTGCTCGACTCGATTCAAGGCCGGCATGTGCTAATCGCCAGCCATGGCTTCAATGTGAATCGCGGGGATGGAATTGACTGCCTGTCGAACTGGGAGGGTCTGTTGCAGCTTCCGCAGCCGTACTCCGCATTTGTCGGTTTGCTGTGGCCGGGCGACTCGGTGTGGGCGCATGGGCTCGACTATCCCGATGAGCCGAAGGTCGCCGATGAGGCCGGCAAACTGGCCGCAGCGTTCATCGACGCCCACTTCCACGGCGCGGCCAGCATCTCCTTTGCCTCGCATAGCCTGGGGGCGCGGGTGGTACTGGAGACCATCTCCCAGTTGAGCCTGCCGGTTCGCCGCTTAATCCTCATGGCTCCGGCCATCGACGACAACTGCCTGACGACCGAGTTCCAAGCCGTGGCGGCAAAGGTCGGCGCCATCTCCGTTCTGGCCTCGAAGAAGGACAGTGTGCTGTCGGAGGCCTTTCCGCTGGGCAATCTCATTGCCGGCATCATCGCCGCAGGCCATCCGTGGTGGCACGCGGCCCTGGGCCATTGCGGCCCCGTAAAGCCTTGGCCGGCGAACTTTCAGGCCCCCTTCGAGCTTCCGGACGACTGGAAGTTCAAGCACAGTAATTACCTGCAAATCGATAAGCCGCAGCCCGGCCCGCTGTCGCTCCCGGTCGAGGTGCCGCCCCAGAGTACGCCGCTGCCCACAAACAATGGCTGGCAGGAGGCATTTTCGTCGGCCTTTGCTTCCACGCGCTTTCGGTAAGAGATAGAGCCAATAACAGGCAGAAAGAGTTTATCGCTTTTTCTTCGCTTTTTCTCTTGCGCTGTTGTATGCTGGTTCCACAACTTAGGAGGTTGCCCAATGGACTTTCAACAGGAACTGATTGCCGAATACGACCGCGAGACCGCCAAGACGCGCAAGATGCTTGAGGCGATCCCGGCGGATGCCGATTTCACCTGGAAACCCCACCCCAAATCCATGAGCCTTGGCCAGTTGGCCGGACATATCTCGGATACTGCCGGGGAGTGGGCGATTACAACTTTTACCACGGATAAGCTGGAGTTCCCAGCGGACCACAAGTTCGAGCCATACGTTCCCGCGTCCGACAAGGCGATGCTGGAGAAGTTCGATAGCCAAGTTGCAGAGGCCAAAGCCGCGCTAGCCAGATTTGCGCCGGCCAAGTGGGACGAGAACTGGAAGTTTATCGCCGGTGGCCAGGCCTGGATCGACGAGTCGAAGTACCGCGTTTTCCGCGACTGGGTGCTCGACCACCTGATTCACCACCGCGCCCAGTTGGGCGTCTACCTGCGTCTGCTCGACAAGCCGATCCCCGGCACGTACGGCCCGTCAGCGGACGAAACGTAGAAAGACAGGGAATAGGGACCAGGGAATAGGGAATAGTTGCTCACCGGACCGTGGAACTGTAGTCGGTAATTCCGTGCATCTGAGATAGGAATTCACTCCTGCAACGATCCTTGTCAGCGTTTTCTATTCCCTATTCCCTGTTCCCTATTCCCTACTCCCTGTTCTCTCGTCTACTCTTGTTCCATGGCAATCTCACTTCCGAAGATTTACCCCATCCTTGACGCTTCGTTCATTCCCGCCACAGGCCGCGCGGAGTTTCTTCGTCGACTGGGCGGTGAGCTGGCCGCGGCGGGCGTGACGCTGCTTGAGTACCGCAACAAGACCAGCGGCGACGCCGAATTGCTGGCGGACGCGGAGATTCTGCGCGCCGCGCTGCCTACCGGAGAGGTGAAGTTGATTCTCGATGATCGCACCGATCTGATTGAGCGGGTTGGCTTTGATGGCGTACACGTCGACAGTGGCGACCTAAGCCCAGCCGAAGCCCGCAGGCTACTGGGCCCGGAGCGCATTGTGGGAACCTTCGGCGGCGGGGCTTCGGGATTCAACCCCGGAATTCTCGCTACTCCAGCGGATTACTTTTCCATCGGTCCGGTCTTTGCGACGCGGACCAAGCAGACTATTTCGCCGCTGATCGGAATGGACGGCATTCGACGGCTGCGCGCAGAGGCCGGCCCTGGTCCGGCGCTGGTGGCGATCGGCGGCATTACGCTGGCCACGGCGGCTGAGGCGTTCTCTGCCGGAGCCACAGTGGTGGCCATTGCCGGGGCGCTCTTTCGCCAGCCCGATCCGGCGGCGGAGTTTCGCCGGTGGATTCGAGAACTGGATTGAATGCTGCCTGCTCCGCTCGTGGTTTTACATCCATGAGAATGCAAGGCCAGCCTATAAAGTGAAAATGCGCCAGACCGTCTCCCCCGGCTCACAATCTTTGTGTGCTGGGACGGAGACAATCGGCGCATTCGTATTTCTATCCGACCCTATTGCTGAGGCATAGTCAGATAGTGGTGATGGTGATGGTGATGGCGATGGTGGACGACTACCACAACCTGCGCTGACGCCGCAATTGGTACTGCGAGGCAGAAGGCGAGAAGAGTTCCAAGCAAAAACTTTTTCATGCCTTAGGATGACGCACCGCGCGGCCCTTTACTGAGCTACTATGACCTACGCGCGCAAATGCCGCATCCGGAGCAGTTCGGCACATGATTTATGCTTCTCATCATGGCGAACCAGAATCCCAGTTCAAGTCCGGCGGCAGGCGCTCCCCAACTGGTGCAAAGCCTTGGCTTGTTCAGTTCTACAGCGCTGGTGATTGGCTCGATGATCGGCTCGGGCATCTTCATCGTCGATGCGGAGATTGCGCGCGGCACCAACTCTCCGGCGCTTTTTCTGGGCGCGTGGGTGGTGACGGCGATCCTGACGATGATCGGCGCGCTCAGCTACGGCGAACTGGCGGCGATGATGCCGCGCGCCGGCGGGCAGTACGTCTACCTGCGTGAATCGCTGGGTCCGCTGTGGGGCTTTCTCTACGGATGGACGCTCTTTCTGGTCATTCAGACGGGGACTATCGCCGCCGTCGCGGTTGCCTTCGGCAAGTTTCTCGGCGTCTTTTTTCCCTCGATCTCGACGACCCATTGGCTGTGGCACATCGCCCATGTTCCCGCGCTCAGGGTGGGTCCGATGGTGCTGGGCAACATGGAGATCGGCGTTAACACGGCCAACCTTACCGGAATCGCTGTCGTCCTTTTCCTGGCGATTCTCAACATCTTCGGTGTCAAGCTGGGTGCTCTGGTCCAAAACGTCTTCACCACGGCCAAGGCGCTCTCGCTGGCGGCTCTGATTCTGCTGGCCTTCACGGTGGGACGCAACGCCGCGGCAATTGCGGCGAACTTCGGAGCCAACTGGAGCGAGTTCTGGCGGAATGCCGGATGGAGTTCGCTGCATCCTGTGCAGGTGGGCGTCGGCGGACCAACGGTGCTGGTGAATCTGCTGGTGATTTTGGCCGTGGTGCAGGTGGGCTCGCTCTTCTCGGCTGACGCCTGGAACAACATCACCTTCACGGCCGGCGAGGTGAAGAATCCCAAGCGCAACATTCCGCTCTCGCTCATTCTGGGCACGGGATTCGTGCTGGCTGCCTATTTTCTCATCTCGCTTGGGTACATACTGGTTCTTCCCATGCACGGCGACCTGAATGGCGCAACGGTTTGGGCGCGAGGGATTCAGCACGCGACGGAGGATCGCGTGGCGACGGCGGTGCTGGAACAGATCTTTCACTCCGGCGGGGCGTACCTGATGGCCGCGGCAATTCTGATCTCGACCTTCGGCTGCGCCAATGGAATGTCGCTGGCCGGGGCGCGCGTCTACTACGCGATGAGCCGCGACGGCCTCTTCTTCAAATCCGTCGGCAAGCTGCATCCCCGCTACAAGACGCCCGCCGCGGGCTTGCTGGTGCAGGCCGCATGGGCCATCGTTCTGTGCGTCTCCGGCTCATACAGCCAGTTGCTGGACTACATCATCTTCGCGGTGCTGGTCTTTTACATTCTCACCATCGTGGGGCTGTTCGTGCTGCGCTACAAGAAACCAGATGCCCCGCGGCCTTACAAGGCCTGGGGCTACCCGGTGCTGCCCGCGCTTTACATCGGAATGGCCGGATGGATCTGTGTCGTATTATTGCGTTATAAGCCCCAGTACACGTGGCCGGGCTTGGTCTTGGTTTTGCTCGGCATTCCGGTCTATCTTTTTTGGTCGCGGCGCACCACAACTCAAGCCCCACCGATCCAAAGTTAATACGATACCAACCCCTCTGGATGGAGTCCCTGATTCATGTCCCGACTGCTCAGAATCAAACCAATGTCGATGCTCACGCAAGAGGCCAGTGAAGTGGGCGCGCATACGCTCAAGCGTTCCCTGGGAGCGCTGAACCTGATCACTTTGGGCATCGGCGCTATCATCGGTGCGGGCATTTTTGTGCTCACCGGCCAGGCCGCGGCCTTGCACGCCGGACCCGCCGTGTCGTTGAGCTTTGTGCTGGCCGGTATCACCTGCGCATTCGCCGGCCTTTGCTACGCCGAGTTTGCCTCCATCATTCCCATCGCCGGCTCGGCATACACTTACGGCTACGCCACGCTGGGCGAGTTTGTGGCCTGGATCATCGGCTGGGATCTGGGGCTGGAGTACGGCTTTGGCGCGGCTACTGTGGCTGCCGGCTGGTCGGGATACTTCAACAGCCTCTTGCAGCAGTTGCACATCAACTTTCCGCCACGACTGACCGCAACGCCGGGCACGGTGCTTGTCTTTTTTCATGAGCGATGGCTGCCGCTGACCTCGCTGCCGGCAGGCACCGAAACAGCCGGACTGCCGCACGTGACGGCACTCTTCAATTTGCTGGCCATTCTTGCGATTCTCGCCGTCACCACCGTCCTGGTGGTCGGCATCAAAGAGTCGGCCAACCTGAATACCACAATTGTCTTCGTCAAGTTGAGTGTCGTGGGCATTTTTATAGTTCTGGGCGGATGGTTCCTCTTTCAGCACCCGGCGCTGGCGTCGGCTAACTGGCATCCCTTCATTCCACCATCCGACGGGCACGGCAATTTTGGCTGGCACGGCATTGCCACGGGTGCGGCTTCGATCTTCTTTGCGTACATCGGCTTTGACGCCGTCTCCACCGCGGCCCAGGAGGCCAAGAATCCTCAAAAGGATATGCCGCTCGGAATCCTTGGCTCACTGGTCATCTGTACCATCCTTTACATCGTGGTTTCCACGATCCTTACCGGCCTGGTGAACTACCATTCGTTGAATGTTGCCGACCCGGTAGCGCTGGGCATCGATGCGACCGGCGTCAGTTGGGGATCGCTGCTGGTGAAGATTGGCGCGGTCTTTGGCCTGGGAACCGTGATGCTGGTCATGTTGCTGGGCCAGTCGCGCGTCTTCTTCTCGATGTCCAGAGACGGCCTGTTGCCCAAGTGGGCCTCGGCGATTCATCCCAAGTTCCGCACGCCGTGGATTTCGACGATCGCGGTAGGCACAGTGGTGGCAATCTTGCCTGCTTTTCTCTCCGTTGGCCGGCTCGCTGAACTGGTGAATATCGGAACTCTGCTGGCCTTCACCATCGTCTGCGCAGGGGTGTGGGTTCTGCGCGTGCGCCATCCTGACCTGCACCGGCCCTTCAAAACGCCGTTTGTGCCTCTGGTGCCCATCCTGGGGATCATCACAGCCCTCTACCTGATGTGCAACCTGCCACGCATCACCTGGATGGTCATGATCGGCTGGCTGCTGATCGGCTTGGTCATCTACTTCAGCTACTCGATCCGCCACAGCAAGGTGCAGAAGCTGCCCACGGCGCAAGAGGGCGACTGAGTCAGCGAAGACAAGCAATATGCTCATCGAAGAAAACAAGCCGCTTGCGCCCTTCACGACCTTCGGCATCGGCGGCCCGGCGCGCTGGTTTGTCGAGGCCGCCAGCGAAGAGGAGATTGCCGAGGCCGCCACCTGGGCCAAAAAGCATGCCGCAAAGCTCTTTGTGCTGGGTGGTGGCAGCAATCTGCTGATCGCAGACGCAGGCTTCGATGGCCTGGTGCTGCGCATTGCCTTGCGCGGGATTTCGGCGCAGGATGCAACCACGCCATCGGGCCAGACGATCTATCAAGCCGCCGCCGGCGAGAACTGGGACCACTTCGTGGCGTTCTCGACAGAAGCTGGATGCGCCGGGATAGAGTGTCTTGCCGGGATTCCCGGCACGGTGGGCGGAACGCCGGTGCAGAACGTTGGCGCCTATGGGCAGGAGGTCGCCTCGGCCATCGAGCGGGTGCGGGCCTTCGACCTTCAATCGCGCGCCTTCGTGGAGTTCGCCGCGGCTGAGTGCGGCTTTGCCTATCGCCGCAGCCGCTTCAACTCGACCGACCACAAGCGCTACATCGTCACCCGCGTGGACTACCGGCTCACCCCCGGCGGCGCGCCGACGGTGCGTTACGCCGACCTGCAACGGGCGCTTGCCGAGCGCGGAGCCGAGAGCGGCGAGCCGAGCCTCGCCGAAGTTGCAGCCGTCGTCCGCCGCGTTCGCCAGTCCAAGGGAATGTTGCTGGTTGACGGCGACCCCGATTGCCGCAGCGCGGGCAGCTTCTTCAAGAATCCCGTGGTGAGCGAGGAGCAGTTGCGGCAGATTGCCGCAGTCAGCGAGAAGGCGCCGCCGCGTTTTCCCGCCGGGCCGGACGCGGAGAATCAGGGCCGGGTCAAGGTTCCCGCCGCATGGCTGATCGAGCAGGCCGGCTTCGCCAAAGGCTACGCGCTCGGCGCAGCAGCTATCTCCTCGCGGCATACACTGGCGCTGGTCAATCGTGGCGAAGCGAGCGCCGCGGAGGTGTTGGCATTGGCAGGACAGATCACAAACGCTGTCGAAGAGCGCTTCGGGCTTCGGCTGGAGATGGAGCCCGTGATGGTGGGGTTTTGAATGCGGGAATAACATTCAGGCTTTGCTCAATTCCTGCTTCAGAAAGCGAGACGACCTGAACTCCTCTATCGAGCGGCAAGGCCGGGGACAAAAAGTGATGAAAATCGATGATTTGAGGCAAAAAGAGGCCAAAAACGCATGAAAAAGGGCAAAAGTTCGTGGTTTATGTTTACTGATAAGCTAATAACTAACTATTTTATGTTATTCATTCATTGGTGTTTACATGGAATTCGTTGTCGAAAAGGCGGCTTCCATAGGGTAGGGGGGTGGGGGTAAGGCGGTTTTGGCTGGGTTTTAAGCTCGAAATCGACCTGGACGAGGCTTGGCATATAGACATTCTCCTCTCCTGGAGCTTAATTATCTGCAAAAGGCAATGCGTGGGGGCCTTCGAGGTTCCTAGTTTCCCAGGTCCGAAAATCCGGACCTGGGGCATCCGGCTCTATCCCTGGGATGCGGGGGTGAGGCGGTCGATAAGCTGCTGGATGGATTGCTTGAGGGCTGGATCGTAGGCGGCGGCGAGGGCGCGGTGGGCAAAGACGACGGCTTCGGCGGGTTTCTGGCTGGCGGCGCAGATGCGTGTGCGCGTCCATAAAGTTTTAGCCATTTGATCGCCTTGCAGCTCTGGATTTGCCTGCCAAAGAGGCTCAAGGATGCCTTCCGATTCGGCAGCGTGCGTCTCTGCCTCAGGAATTCGCTCCATTGAAAGAAAAAGATTGGCGAGGTTATTGAGAGTGATGGCGACTTCGGGCAGGTAGGCGTCCGGATTGGCGTCGGCGAGTTTGCGGCGGATAGCGAGCGCCTCGGCGTAGGCCTGCTCGGCTGAGTTCATGCGCTCGGTGACGGTGTAGAGGTTGGCGAGGTTGTTGAGCGTCGCTGCAACATCGGGCAGGAATCCGTCTGGATTGCCAACGGCAAAGTTACGGCGGATTTTAAGTGCCTCGTCGTAGACATACTCCGCCTCTTTCATTCGCTGCATTGCTCTATAGAGGAGTCCGAGGTTGTTGAGGATCGTCGCGACATTGGGCATATAGTCATTTGGATTATCAACTGCAAGTTCGCGGTATATTTTAAGCGCTTCATCATAAGCCTGTTCTGCCAAGTTCACTCGTAGGGGGTCAGTATAAAGAATTGCGAGATTACTTAATGTGGCAGCAATATAAGCTATATTGGCACCGAAATCGATCTCAGCGAGCTTGCGATATATGGCGAGCGCCTCACGGCAAGTCTCAATCGCCTGTTCAATTCGATTCGTGGCGCGGAAGACATCTGCTTTGTTGTTCAAAGTCATGGCGACATACCACAGCCAGACATTTGGATTGAACTGGGTAAGCTTACGGAAAATAGCGAGAGCCTCGGCATACATTCGCTCGGCTTCTTTCATACGATGAGTGTCGAGGTACAGGGCCGCGAGATTATTCAACACAGTGGCACGACTGGCTAAATCGGTGCATATGGGGAGAAGTGCTTCATAAGCCAGAACTGCCTCGTTGAATTGGTTGAGTTTCTGCGCAAGGTGACCATATTTATAGCCGTGTTCTGGGTCGTGGCCGAGCTGCCATGCTTTGCGGAAGTTCTCCAAGGCGGCCGGCCAATCGAAACGCAACTCACAGAGGACGCCGAGTTCGTAGAGGTCGCGGGGGAAGTTCTCGGCCCGTTTGGACTTGATGCGGTAGGCGGCGTCGAGGTCTCCGGCGGCTAGAAGCTTGGAGAGTTCGGCTTCGGCAGGCTCGCCGGAGCGGGCGGCTAACTGCTGCTTGAGTTTGCGGAGTTCTTCGGTGAGGCGGGTGATCTCGTCTTCTTTGGCCTTCCATTCCTGTTCGGGGATTCGGCCTTCCTTGCGGGCGGCGTCGTAGAAGGCTTCCAACATTTTTCGAGTGGCGGTGTCGAGGTCTTCGCCGGTGACGGGGGCGTCTTGCTTGGACGAAAAATGTTCCCAGATCGCTAAGGAGACTCTGCACAAGTCTCAACCCCGCGCCCTGCCTGGATAAAATAATAAGTAGAGGGTGATGGCGATGCGGCAACTGACACTGGCGTCTCAAGAGGTTTTTGAAAAGCACAGCCGTAAGGGCAAG